>ERZ1046568.18-NODE-18-length-148223-cov-11.370350_pt1 | contig 148223 bp, 142 predicted proteins | sample MGYA00383092_ERZ1046568 | MGnify/ENA primary metagenome ERZ1046568 (study PRJEB29581, sample SAMEA5548362) | metagenome | biome: marine; feature: coastal; material: water | depth 1 m | study: Short-term variability in the microbial, nano- and picoplankton... | reverse complement strand
ATTTAGTGGCAGGGCGGTGATGGCATCCCCGTGATCAAGGCTTCGAATTTCCGGGGACAGCTTGACCTCACGACTGCGGACGATCTTTAGCTGAGGCACGCCATTGATATAGACCAAGCTGATAATATCGCCGGGATAGATTAGATGAGGGTTGTCGATTTGCTGGTTGGCATGCCAGATTTCTGGCCACATCCAGGGGTCCTGTAAAAACACGGCGGAGATATCCCAAAGCGTATCGCCGCGAACCACAGTGTAACTATCAGGCACGTCTTTATTGATCAAAACCGTTTGATTGGAAAAGCTTGGGATACTAACCAGACTAATGAAGAGCACTGCCACCAGCAGCACTGTACTGAATCCAAATTTTTTCATGTTTGTGAGTCCTTTCTCCGGGCAGGGTTAGTGTATAATTTCAGCGATTTCTGAGGGTGCCGAAAGGTACTAGATAGAAATTTGATGGAAAGCGCCGCCGGATTAGCTTAATGGTAGCAGCGCTTTTAACTTTATTTTTAGAATTTCATCACATTCACTATGGCCATATTAAAGATACTCGAATTCCCAGATCCCCGACTGCGCACGGTTGCCAAGCCGGTTGCCGAAGTCGATGAGACCATAAAACGTCTGATCGCGGATATGTTTGACACTATGAAAGACGCCCAAGGCATTGGCCTCGCAGCATCGCAAATCGATGTTCACCTGCGGGTGATTGTGATGAATTTAGGGGAAGACGATATAGGCCCAAGAGTCTTTATCAATCCTGAAATTGAACCTCTCGATGAGAGCGTTGACCCCTATGAAGAGGGCTGCCTCTCGGTGCCCGGATTTTATGAAAAGGTTGATCGCCCCGCCCATGTAATGATTCGCGCGCTGGATGGCGAGGGCAAGGCCTTTGAAGAGGAGGCCCGCGGCCTGCTTGCGGTCTGTATTCAGCATGAAATTGACCATCTGGAAGGCAAATTATTTGTCGATTACCTGTCGCCCTTTAAACGCCAGCGCATTCGCAAGAAGCTGGAAAAAATCCATCGCCAGAATGCATAGGACGTCTGCCACTTGAGAGTTCTCTTTGCAGGAACGCCAGACTTCGCCGCGGCACACCTGCAGGCCTTGCTCGACGCTCCAGATATTTCCGTTATTGGCGTTTATAGCCAACCGGACCGGCCCGCTGGTCGAGGTAAGAAACTCACGGCTAGCCCGGTGAAAAAACTCGCCATCGAGAATCAGCTGCCAGTCTTTCAGCCGCAATCCCTAAAAGACTCAGAACAGCAACGCATATTGAGCGAACTGCAGGCCGATATCATGGTGGTGGTCGCCTATGGTCTTATTTTGCCCCAAGCTGTATTGGATGCGCCGCGACTTGGTTGTATCAATGTGCACGCATCTATTTTGCCCCGCTGGCGTGGCGCCGCACCTATTCAGCGCGCCATTGAAGCGGGAGACTCGGAAACCGGCGTCACCATTATGCAGATGGATGCCGGACTAGATACTGGCGCCATGCTGAGTGTCTCGCGCTGCGAAATCGATAGCAGTGAGACCAGTGCCAGCCTACATCAAAAATTAGAACAGCTCGGCGCACCAGCGCTGCTGCATACTTTAACCGCACTGAGCAATGGTCTTGCGGTGGCTGTGGAGCAAGATGACCAGCTGAGTTGCTACGCGGCAAAGATTACTAAACAGGAGGCTCTGGTAGATTGGAGCCAACCCGCCCAACTCTTGGATCGTCAGATACGCGCCTTTAACCCTTTCCCAGCGGCTTACACCACTTTGGGCGAGTTGCGCATCAAAATTTGGCAGGCTGAGCCGACCAAGGCAACAGGTCTTACGCCAGGTCAGATTATCTCAACAGATAATGCTGGCCTGCTGGTCAGTTGCGGAGAACAATCGCTACTTTTAACCGAAATACAGCTGCCGGGAAAATCGCGCATGGCCGTCTCTGAAGTACTCAAATCCCGCGGCGAATTATTTGCCCCCAGCACGCAGCTAGGCTCTTGATGAATACCCGCGTCGCTGTGGCCGAAGTAATAGCTCAGGTCCTGCGCGGCAAATCACTCTCGGCACTGCTTCCCGAATATGCCAGTAAAGTGGTCGAGAAAGATATCGGCCTGTTTAAACAACTCTGCTTCGGCACCCTGCGCTGGTATCCGGCGATTGAGCTGTTACTTCAAGAATTGATGCAAAAGCCTATGCGCGAAAAAGAGTTCGAGATTCAGGGTTTACTGGCCTGCGGACTCTACCAGCTGATGCATACTCGTATCGCCGATCATGCGGCGCTTAATGAAACGGTTACTGCGGTGACCAAGCTCAAACGTCCCTGGGCCAAAGGACTGGTCAATGCGGTATTGCGCAACTTTTTACGTCAACGCACTGAGCTGGAAACCAAGTTGGCTAAAAATCCTGTTTTCGTTCGCGCTCATCCTCAGTGGTTGCTCGACGACCTATTCACTTCATGGGGGTCCGCCGTAGCAATCGACGTTCTCGCAGCCAACAATGAACAGGCGCCAATGACCCTGCGGGTCAATCAGCTTCAGGGCTCACGAGATGAATATTTACAGCAATTGAGTACAGTCGATATAAAGGCTCAGGCGACTCAGTTTAGCGAGCAGGGTATACAACTGCAGTCAGCGATCGATGTTGCCACTCTGCCAGGCTGGGATAGCGGCGCAGTGAGTGTTCAGGATGAAGCCGCTCAGCTGGCGGCCGCCTTACTGGAGCTCGAACCCGACCAGCAAGTTCTCGATGCCTGCTGTGCTCCCGGCGGCAAGACCTGCCATATTCTCGAAACCCAACCCCAGCTCAGTAAGCTGGTTGCGGTCGAGCTGGAAAGTCGACGTATGCCAAGGGTTGAGGAAAATCTGCAGCGCCTTGGGCTCAAGGCCGACCTAGTTGTAAACGACGCCAGTGCAACCGCAGACTGGTGGGACGGCAAACCATTCCAGCGGATTCTGCTGGACGCCCCCTGTTCAGCCAGCGGCGTAATTCGGCGCCACCCAGATATCAAACTGCTGCGCAAGACGACGGATATTGTTAAGCTAGCCGAATTACAGCTGCAGCTGCTGCACAGCCTTTGGCAGACACTGGATGAGGGCGGCATTCTCTTATATGCAACTTGCTCTGTTCTGCCTCAGGAAAATGATCGAGTGATTGAGACATTTTTAGCTGAAACCTCTTTAGCTACAACATCTGCGGCCGAGCTATATAGCATAGAGGCGGAATGGGGAACCAAGACCGCTTTTGGACGACAGTTATTTCCTAAGATCGATGGCAATGACGGGTTTTATTACTCGAGGTTGCGTAAAACAAGTCAGAAATAAGCGGATAACAAGCCGGAAAAATAATGAAAATAGTAATTGTTGGCGCAGGGCAGGTTGGCGGTACTCTGGCAGAAAATCTAGCCCGCGAGTACAACGATATAACCGTTGTCGATATCAACGAAGTTACGCTGCGAGCGCTTCAGGATCGTCTTGATATTCGCACTGTAATCGGCACTGGGTCTCATCCAGATGTACTGGTCAATGCGGGAATCGAAGAAGCCGATATGCTGGTTGCAGTAACCAGCAGCGATGAAATCAATATTATCGCCTGCCAGGTAGCCTATTCACTTTTTCATACACCAACCAAAATAGCCCGCATTCGCGCGCGCAACTACACCAATCCGAAGTACAAAGATAAGCTCTTCAATGACAAGCATATGCCCGTGGATGTAATGATCACCCCCGAGATGGTGGTGAAGGATTATATCCAGAAACTAATTGAGCAACCCGGGGCGCTGCAGGTGCTGGATTTTGCTGATGGGGCAATTCAATTGGTCGGTCTGCGCGCCGTCAAAGACAGCCCACTAGTAGGACAACAGCTGCGCTTCTTAAAAGAGCATATGCCCGATGCCGATGCCCGTGTGGCAGCGGTATTTGGCAAGGACGGTGCGATTTTCCCTACTGGCGAAACCGTTATTGAAGATGGCGATGAGGTCTTCTTTGTCGCGGCGAAAAAGAATATTCGCAAAGTGATGAGTGAACTGCGTCGATTGGAGAAGCCCTATCATCGTCTGATGATTGCCGGCGGCGGCAATATTGGTTTCAGCTTGGCCAAGGCCTTGGAAAAAGATTACAACATCAAGATCATCGAATACTCTACTGAGCGCGCCCGACACCTTTCGGAAAAGCTCAATAAGAGTGTGGTACTCAATGGCTCGGCAACTGATCAAGAGTTATTGCTCAATGAGAATATCGACAAGACCGATGTCTTTTTGGCTCTGACTAATGATGACGAAGTAAATATCATGGCCTCGCTGCTGGCGAAAAAGCTCGGCGCACGCAAGGTCATGACGCTGATTAACAACCCGGTTTATGCCGACCTGATGCAGGGTGGCGTGATTGATATCGCTATTTCACCGCAGCAGGCAACCACCAGCTCACTGCTCTCCCACGTGCGTCAAGGTGATATGGTCTGCGTGCACTCACTGCGCCGCGGTGCCGCTGAAGCCCTAGAAATAATTGTTCATGGTGACGAGAAAAGCTCCAAAGTCGTGGGCCGCGCTATAGGTGATATTAAGTCGCCTCCGGGTGCTACCCTAGCCGCCTTGGTGCGCAATGGTGAGGTGCTAATCGCCCACCACGACACAGTAATCCAGACTGGTGACCATGTGATTGTCTTTGTGGTTGATAAAGCGAACACCAAAGCGATCGAAAAACTGTTCGCGGTGAGCCTCTCATTTTTTTAAGGCCTAGTGACTAATGCATCTCAATATAATAGCTAGAGTACTTGGGTTGCTGCTGATGATCTTCAGCCTGACCATGTTGCCTCCGATTTTGGTGGCGGTTTTATATGGAGAAAACACATCGTCTACCTTTGCCATCGCCTTTGGTATTACGCTGGCGGTAGGGCTGGCATTTTGGCTGCCGTCAAAACAGGTGAATGCGGATATGCGCACCCGTGATGGTTTCTTAATTACCGTTTGTTTCTGGCTGGTTTTAAGTACTTTTGGTGCCTTGCCATTGATGTTGGCCGAGGCGCCCAACCTAAGTTTTATCAATGCCCTGTTTGAGTCAGTTTCTGGACTAACCACCACTGGCGCAACGGTTATCTCTGGTTTAGACGACCTGCCAAAATCAATCCTCTACTATCGGCAGCAACTACAGTGGCTCGGCGGTATAGGTATAGTTGTGATCGCGGTGGCCATTCTGCCAATGCTCGGTGTCGGCGGCATGCAGCTCTACCGCACCGAGACACCAGGGCCAATGAAAGACTCTAAACTGACGCCGCGAATACGCGAGACTGCGAATGTCTTGTTTAAGATTTATCTGGGTCTGACTGCAGTCTGCGCGCTGGCTTATTGGATGGCAGGCATGTCTGGCTTCGACGCGATTAGTCACAGCTTTTCCACGGTTTCCATTGGCGGTTTCTCGACTCACGATGCCAGTATCGGCTTTTTTGATAGCTCGGCCATTATGGCCATCTGCGCCTTCTTTATGGTTATTTCGGGAATCAACTTCGCCCTGCATTTCCATGTCTGGCACGATCGTAAAATCTCTCACTACTGGTCAGATCCTGAAGCGCGCATGTATATCTATCTACTGCTCGGCGGCGTGTCGATCACTTGTCTGTACCTCTATTACAGCGGCACCTACGGTTGGAGCGAGAGTCTCCGCCAGGGTGGCTTTCACCTAATCTCGATTATGACGACCACCGGCTTCACCACCGACAACTTCAGCGCCTGGCCGACATTCTTGCCGTTCTTCTTAATCTTCTTATCGTTTTTTGGCGCCTGCGCAGGATCTACTGGCGGCGGGATAAAAATAGGACGAATGCTGATTTTAGGTCAGCAGTGTATCCGTGAGATTTATCGCTTGGTGCACCCCAATGCGCTACTGCCGATAAAAATTCATAATCGCAGAATTCCCAGCCGCGTCGCCGATGCTATCTGGGCGTTCTTTGGTGCCTATCTGGCGATCTTTTATTTAATGGTGCTGTTGCTACTGGCGTCGGGACTGGACTATGTCACCGCTTGGTCAGCCACCGCGGCATCGCTGAATAACCTTGGCCCCGGCTTGGGAGAGGTAGCAATAAACTTTGCTGATCTCAATAGCTTTGCCAAGTGGGTACTCTGCTGGGGAATGCTGCTCGGACGATTGGAAATCTTTACGCTGCTAGTGCTGTTTACGCCAACCTTCTGGCGCAACTAAGGTACTGATAACCTCTAGTTGCACCTCGGGCTAAGCTTGCTCTAGGTTAAATTTCCCTTCCATTTGAGTTGCTGTTCAATCGCTTCAATCATCATTCCGGCAACATCTTTCTCAGTGGCAGTTTCAATACCTTCAAGGCCTGGAGAAGAATTAACCTCGAGCAATAATGGCCCACCTTTGGAGCGAATAATATCGACACCGGCAACCGCCAGGCCCATGGCTTTCGCCGCTTTAATAGCCAAACGACGCTCTTCACTGGTTGCGCGCACAACAGACGCGCTGCCGCCCTGATGGAGATTGGCCCGGAATTCACCCGGCGCAGCCTCGCGCTGGATCACTGCCTTTACTTTGCCATTGATAACAAACAACCGCAGATCTTTACCCCCGGCCTCTTTGATAAACTCTTGCACCAAAAGGTTGGCCTTAACCGCTTTAAAGGCGTTGATAACACTTTCTGCAGCTTTCTTGGTCTCAGCCAACACGACACCGCGACCTTGAGTTCCCTCGAGTAATTTTACAATCAGTGGCGCACCCCCAACCATTTCAATCAACTCATTGGTATCAATAGGTGAGTTGGCAAAACCGGTCACCGGTATATCCAAACCACTTTTTATCAGCAACTGCAGCGAGAATAACTTGTCTCGTGATTGGCTGATTGCCAGCGAATGATTCAGGGCATAAACGCCCATGCTTTCAAACTGACGTGTCAGTGCACAGCCATAAAATGTAGCGCTGGGACGAATACGCGGAATGACTGCGTCAAGGTCGGTAATAATATGGCCGCCGCGATAATGCACTTCTGGATTTTCGTCATCCAGCTTCATGTAACAGTCTTTAACGCCCAGAAAGATCATTTCATGCCCGCGCTCGGTACCGGCTTCCATAATCCGTTGATTGCTATAGAGCTCTGGATTGCTGGCTAACAACGCAATTTTTAGCCCCGTTTTCGCCTTGCGCTGCATGCCATACATATCGACTAGTTCGCTTTCGCTGAAGCGCCCAAGGCTCATGCTCATAGAGGGGTCGACCAAGATCCGGTTAGCCATAGCTTCGCGGCCAAGCAGCATTCGATAGCCCATGCTGTCCCGATTGGTCAGGGTTAATTCAATCTCCCAGGTATTTTCACCCATACGCATCGGCACTTTGATGACATAGCGCTTTTCGCTGGCACCGCTTGTGTTCTTGACCATGCGGCGATCGACAATAGGCGCTTCACAGTGCAGCGAAACCGCACGGCTGCGCTGCAGTGGATGCACATGAAAGGAAACCCAGGGAATACCGCCGCGCTTAAACGACTTAATATTAAAAGCGTGAAGAGCCGAGGTTCGTGCGCCGGAATCGACACGTACCTTGACCGCGGGAATGCCAAGCTGAGGAAGGTGACACCATTCCTCACTACCAATAATTATCTTATCCATCACTTAATTGCTCAGATTGATTTTCCGCGCATTGTAATAGGCTTCTTCAGAAATGGCATGATAAGATTTTGACTGTTGAGCAAATTCTTTCATCGATTTTGCGATGCGCTGGGACAGAGGATTCTCAGCCGCCATCTCTTCAACCACATCGGCAGCTATTGAGCGCAATTCGACGAGCACCTCGTCGGGTAACTTTCTTAACTGGACGCCGTGGGTTTCAACTAACTCGACCAGTGCGGCATTATTTCTCGCGGTATATTCGTCGAGCATATTTTGGTTAGCAGCTCGGGCAGCGGACTCAACAATAGCCTGTAGATCAGCAGGCAGAGATTCCAGAGCCTGCTTATTGATGATTAATTCTAGAGTCGGGCCCGGCTCTTGCCAGCCAGGGTAATAGTAGTACTTGGCAATCTGATGAAAACCAAATGCCAGATCGTTGTAGGGGCCAACCCACTCGGCGGCATCAATTTCACCGGTTTGCATAGAGGTATAGATTTCGCCACCAGAGCGCTGCACTGACATACCACCGGCGCGGGTAAAGACTTCGCCACCAAGACCGGGAATACGCATCTTTAAGCCTTTGATATCGGCCATCGAATTGATTTCGCGGTTAAACCAGCCGGCCATCTGCACGCCAGTATTACCGCCGGCAAAGGGAACTAAATTAAATGGCTCATAGAGCTCACGCCAAAGCTCTAGACCACCGCCATAATGCAGCCAGGCATTCATTTCCTGAGCATTGAGGCCAAAGGGTACTGCGGTGAAAAAGGCACTGGCGGGAACCTTACCCTGCCAGTAATAGGCGGCGCCATGGCCAACCTCGGCAGTGCCCTGTGAGACCGCGTCAAAGACTTCAAAGGCGGGGACTAGCTGTCCGGCACCAAAGACTTTAATCTTTAGGCGACCGTTGCTCATGCGCTCAACATTTTCCGCAAAGTGCTCCGGAGCTAAGCCGAGACCGGGAAAGTTTTTTGGCCATGTGGTGACCAGCTTCCAGTTAAATGTCTGAGCGGGCTCTACCTCTGCACTGATATTGGAATTGGTGCTTTCGCCACCACAGCCAACAAGTACGAGGCACAACAGTGCAGTCCAGGTTATACGCATTTTGATCCCCTTTTTATTGTGCCGGCAATCATTAGCGCACTCTATTATTTAGAGCGCCGCCAGATTGGCCGAGGCTAAAATCAAGATTTTGGTGCCCACGTCAGCAAAGCGCACATGCACTCTGGCACGGGGTCCATTACCTTCAAAATTTAAAATAACACCCTCACCATAGACCTGGTGATTAACTCCCTGACCGAGAGAGAACCCCGTGTCATCGCCCGAGTCACTTTGCATCAATCCCCCAGAGCCTTTCGAAGCATAGCTAGTTGGCCGGCTGATGGTGTTTTGCAGCCGGACCTCTTCGATCACTTCTTTGGGAATATCGCGCACAAATCGCGACACAGAGTTAAAGGACTCGGTACCGTAAATTGAGCGGCTTTCGGCAAAGGTCAAATAGAGTTTTTGCATGGCGCGGGTTATGCCTACATAGGCAAGGCGACGCTCCTCTTCGAGACGCCCGGGCTCATCCAATGACATTTTATGCGGGAATAAATTTTCTTCTACGCCGGCGATAAACACCAGGGGGAATTCTAGTCCCTTGGCACTGTGTAAGGTCATTAGTTGCACTGCGTCTTGATCTTCATCTGCCTGACGGTCACCGGAATCCAACGCCACCTGGTCGAGAAACTGCGGCAGTATTGGCAGGTCTTTATCTTCGGCTTCGAAGTTGCGACAGGCGCCAACCAATTCTTCAAGGTTTTCAACCCGCGCCTGACCGCGCTCGCCCTTCTCACGCTTGTGCATCTCGATAAGGCCGCTGCGCTGGATCGCGTTTTCAGCCTGTTCATAGAGCTCCAGCTCATCCAGCTGTCCGCTCATTTCATTGATCAGTTCTAAAAATACGGCGACCGCATTGATCGCTCTACCGGGCATACGCTTTTCGGTAACAATCTTTTCCGATGCGCGCCACATGGAAATTTGCTCTTCTCGCGCCAGTGCGCGGATCGTCTCAACCGTTCGATCACCAATTCCGCGGGGCGGCACATTGACCACTCGTTCAAAAGCGACATCATCGTGACAGTTCATCATCAATCGTAAATAGGAGAGGGCGTTCTTAATTTCCAGACGCTCATAAAAGCGCTGACCGCCATAGATACGGTAGGGAATATCGGCCTGCAACAGTGCGGCCTCAAGAACCCGAGACTGAGCATTAGACCTGTAGAGAATCGCCGAGTCTTCCCGAAGATTTCCCTGATTGACCCATGACTGTAAACGATCAGCTATATAGCGCGCCTCATCGTGCTCATTAAATGCCGCATAGAGCGCAATGGGCTCTCCTTCGCCAGAGTCGGTCCAGAGGCTTTTTCCCAAACGCTCAGCATTCTTTGAGATAACAGCATTGGCAGCATTGAGAATATTCGAGGTGGAGCGATAATTTTGCTCCAGCTTAACCGTGTGAGTGTCGCTAAAGTGGCCCTCATAATGGAGAATATTCTCCACCTTGGCACCGCGCCAACCATAAATCGATTGATCGTCATCACCGACAGCGGTTACACCACTGACCTTGCCGGCGAGTATGCGTAACCAAGCGTATTGCACCGCATTGGTATCCTGAAACTCGTCGACCAATATATGTTGAAAGCGCTGCTGATAGTGGTCTAGCACGGCTGGATGCTCTTTCCACAGCTCCAGCGCGCGCAACAAGAGTTCGGCAAAATCGATCACGCCGAGACGATTACAGACTTCTTCATATTCCCGATAGATGCGCAGCATAGTCGCCATATGGGGATCGCCAGTTTCCTGAATATGAGCGGCGCGCAACCCTTCATCTTTTTGGCCATTGATCCACCATTGGGCCTGCTTTGGCGGCCAGCGCTGTTCATCCAGATCCATACTGCGCATTACGCGCTTTACCAGTCGCAGCTGGTCGTCGGAATCGAGGATTTGAAAATTTTCTGGCAGTTTCACATCTTTCCAATGCGCCTTTAACAGGCGATGGGCCAAACCGTGAAAAGTACCCACCCACATGCCACGCAGCGACATCCCCATCAACTCATCGATGCGCTCGCGCATCTCGCAGGCTGCCTTGTTGGTAAAGGTCACTGCCAGGATGGAATAGGGCGAAAGATTATCCACCTGAAGCTTCCAAGCAATGCGGTGCACTAATACGCGAGTCTTGCCACTACCTGCGCCGGCCAGTACCAAGAGGTGCTGTTTGTCGCTGGTAACTGCTTCTTCTTGCGCTGCGTTTAATTTGTCGAGTATCGAGGTAACGTCCATAGCGCAGTATTCTACCAACATGTCTCCTGTAGTTGTTGCCCATTATTGCCTTTGCGGAGAGTTTATTTTTACCTGTAGCAATCACAGGACCAAACATTTTTTACTACAAAACTGGCATTATCGGGACTTTTCTTGTAAATTTTTTACATAAATCCATTTAGCTTCCTACTAACCTTTTACTAGCGACCCAATTGGCTCCTTTATGAAACCCGCACAGCTCACACAAACCATCAGTGACACTCTGGTCGAACTCCGCAAATCGGAGCGCAAAGTCGCCGAATTCGTTCTTAAAGAACCCCTAGGCGTGATTCGTATGCGGATTGTTGATCTAGCGCAACAGGCCGGTGTCAGTGAGCCAACCGTAGTACGTTTCTGCCGTGCTGTGGGCTGCCATGGGTTTCAGGACTTTAAGTTGGCACTGGCACAACAGCTGGCCTCTAGCCCAAGCTATGGGCAAATTGCCGTTACCGACACAGATTCAGCGCGGGAATATACCCACAAAGTGTTCGACTCCACCGTCGACACGCTATTAAAGGTTCGCGATAGTTTGGCACTGGAAAATCTGGAAGCTGCCGTGACCGCTATCTGTGCAGCACAACGGGTAGAGTTTTACGGCTTTGGCGCCTCTGCGGCAGTGGCCTTTGATGCACAGCATAAATTCTTTAGGCTACAGATTACGTCGGCCGCTTACTCAGATCCCCACCTACAAAATATGTCTGCCACCTCTCTGCAGCCCGGGGACGTAGTGATTGCCATATCACAGTCTGGACGAACTCAGGCACTACTTGATTCTATGGAGTTGGTGAGACAGGCTGGCGGAATCGTTATCGGCTTAGCGCCAAGTGGTACGCCTATTGCGCGCAGAGCCAGCATCGCCATTGAAATTGATGCCAAGGAAGATATTCAGATTTATACGCCACTGTCGTCGCGTATAGCGCACCTAGCAGTTATCGATGTGTTAGCCATTGGCGTGGCGCAGAAGAAAGGGCCCCAACTGCAGGCTCACTTACAACAGCTGCAATCGGGGCTTTCGTCTCTGCGCAGTAATTAGCCATCAACTGTTAATCACGTTGGCGTAACCACCCCACCTCGACAGCTGGAAATTTATTTAAGGTGCTGAATAAGCAAGGTGGGAACATTGTGTGTATGAGATTTTACTGTGGCTACAAGGGTGTTTTCTTTCATTCCCTTTTTAATTGGCGTGACATCAACGCCCTCGCTCAATAGCCGTTTATGCGCTTGCTCTATGCTTTCAACATCCCAGGTCAATCCCCATAACTTGTCTTGGGGGTCTTGGGGATGCTGGTCATCTGATTTTTCGACCACTTCTATGGTTGTCTTATTAAGTCTGAAAAAGAGTATTCTGGCTTTCCAGCGCTCGACAATCTTGTCCAGAGATAGCCTGATATTAAACAGATCTCTATAGATCTTTATAAAGCCATCGGCATCGTTGGTCTGGATCACTAGATGATCTAACCGGCTTATGGATGCAGGCCTATAAAGTTTAGGCCCGATAAGCTCTCCCTCGGTGTGCTGAATAACAAAGGCGAATAGACCTCGAGTAAGCTCTGGCGGTAAAAAAAGATTTTTCCATTTTCTAATTTTTTTATCTTTAAAATTACTGCCTTCTCCATCGGAGGGATCTGGAAAATGAAACCCTTTTTCCCTTAAAGCGCCTGCAACATCCTCCACATCCTCTGTTCCAAATACTGTGCCTATTAGGCCCTCGCCAGTGTTATCGAGATGATGTTGAACTAATGCTGCGCCTGGTCCAGTGCCGGTAGCTGCCAATAATTCAAAATAGGTATTTTTAAATTTAAACAAACAGTTACTGGTGCCGAACTCTTTATGCTCACCTTTCCAAGCCGATTTAAAGCCAAATAATTTAGAGTAATTTTCTTCAGCTTCGTCCAAATTTCTAACAGCGACAATAAGATGATCAAGAGCGTTAAACATAATTAGCCTTTTTTAATTTTTTGTAATATGTATTTTTAGCTAAATAATATTTCATAAAATAGTCGCCCTGGCATTAGAGTAAAAAATCCTGCTACTAAAAGAGCCCCCACGTAGACGCCAATCATTGAATACATATGTGCTTTTTTATATTTTTGTAATTTTGTTTTTTGGAATTTTCTGATACTCCATATTGAGTAGATCAGAGAACCTATTGTCCAGGGAATCAGGAGGTGTATCAGCGAGTATTCACCGGGGTTAATCGCCTGAATAAAAAGTGCGGTAAAAGATACTATTAATAAAAATAGGGTCCAAATGCGCCCAGTCGATTTATGCTTTTGGGTACCCTTTTTTGTCAGCAAAATATACAGCCCGACTGGAACTGCAATCAAGGCAAAGAACGCATGGATATAAATAGGTGACATAATTTCCCGTCCTTACAACCTAAACCGCTACAATCTAAACCACTACAAGTTATTCCACTGTAACAGACTTCGCTAAATTTCGTGGCTGATCAACATCAGTACCTTTCAAAAGAGCGACATGGTAGGAGAGCATCTGCAATGGCAGCGTATAAATAATCGCTTCAAGGCTCTTTGGCACATGGGGCATATCGATCACTGTTGTCCCTGGTTCGCTAACAAAGCCACTGGCAATATCGGCGAAAACAAAAAGTTGACCGCCGCGTGCTCGTACTTCATGGAGATTCGATTTTAATTTCTCCAACAACTGATTATTCGGCGCTACAGTAACCACTGGCATATCTTCATCCACCAGAGCCAGAGGTCCGTGCTTTAACTCGCCAGATGGGTAGGCTTCCGCATGGATATAGGAGATCTCTTTTAGCTTAAGCGCTCCTTCAAGAGCAATCGGGTACTGCTCGCCACGGCCCAAAAACAATGCATGGTGTTTATTGGCAAACGATTCCGAGACCGCTTCAATAACGGAGTCTAATTGCAAAATCTGGTTACAGAGCTGTGGCAATTGGTGGAGACTTTCAACTAATTCTTTTTCAGTTTCTGCGTCCAGGCCATTATGTTTAGCCAATGATAATGCCAGTAGCTGAAGTGCTACTAGCTGGGTGGTAAATGCTTTGGTTGATGCGACGCCAATCTCAGGGCCGGCTAGAGTCATCAGTGAAATATCGGACTCACGAACCAGAGAGCTATTGGCCACATTACAGATAGCCAAGAAGCCAAGGTAACCATTTTCTTTACCTTTGCGCAGTGCTGAGAGGGTATCCGCTGTTTCGCCAGATTGTGAAATGGTGACAAACAGGGTTCCCGCTGGGACCGGTACTTTTCGGTAGCGATATTCACTGGCTACTTCGACCTGACAGGGTATATTGGCATATTCTTCGATCCAGTATTTAGCCACGAGACCAGAGTGAAAGCTGGTGCCGCAGGCAATAATATGGATATTTTTTGTTTCGGAAAATAGACCATCAGCCTTGTAGCCAAAGATAGCTTCGCGGATATGGTCTGCCGCTAAGCGCCCGTTAATCGTATTCCCCAAGACAGTTGGCTGCTCAAAAATTTCTTTTTGCATAAAGTGGCGGTAGTGACCCTTCTCTGCAACTTGATCAGCTTCATCCAACTCATTGATTAAGCGCTCAACTCTAGCGCCAGACTGATCAAATATCGTGAACTCGGCGCTATTGAGCTCGACCAAATCACCTTCTTCGAGGAAGATAAAACGATCGGTGACTTGACGCAGTGCCATTTGATCTGAGGCGATAAAATGTTCATCTATGCCAACGCCAATCACGAGCGGGCTGCCACTGCGCGCAGCGATAATCGTATCAGGCTGACTTTCGGCTATAACACCCAAGGCATAGGCACCCTCAAGACGAGAGAGGGTTTGCTCAACAGCTCTGCGTAGGCTGTCAGTGTTCTGGAGATAATAGTGCACCAAATGGGCGACGACTTCAGTGTCCGTCGCAGACATAATTGAGTAACCAGCAGCAATCATTTCGGCGCGTAGCTCGTCATGATTTTCAATAATGCCATTGTGAACGACTGAGATACCGCCAGAGTTGTGTGGATGAGAATTTATGCTGCTAGGCTCACCATGGGTGGCCCAGCGGGTATGTGATATGCCGGTAAAGCCGCTGACCGGATTGCTCTCTGCGACTTTTTCAAGCTCGGCGACCTTACCGATATTTTTCCTGGTTTGCAGCGTACCCTCGGCATCGATAATCGATAGCCCGGCGGAGTCATAGCCGCGATATTCCAAGCGCCGCAGCCCTTCGATAAGTATTTTATACACATTGCGCTGAGTAGCAGCGCCAACAATTCCACACATAGTCTAACTTCCTAGTTGTTTTTGGTGGGACGTTTCCAGCCCGGTATATTGCGTTGTTTGGCTCGACCTACAGCAAGGTGGCTTTCAGGTACTTCAGAACTGATGGTTGAGCCCGCGGCAACAAAGCCGTCCTCACCTATAGAGACAGGTGCAATCAACGTACTATTAGAACCCACGAAGCTATTGTCGCCAATTTCAGTTTTGTGCTTGTTCACGCCGTCATAGTTGCAGGTAATGGTGCCGGCGCCCACATTGACGTTTTCACCCAGCTCAGCGTCACCCACATAACTGAGGTGATTAATCTTGCTGCCGTTGCCAACTATAGCCTTTTTGGTTTCAACAAAATTTCCGACCTTGGTGTTGGACCCCAGCTGGGTGCCAGGTCTAATACGGGCGAAAGGGCCTAAGACAGCGTGATCACCGATCGTTGATTGCTCAATAACTGTATTGGCCTTTATCTCAACACCGTCACCAATTTGGCTGTTAATGATCTGGCAGTTGGGGCCTATACGAACGTTCGAGCCGATGGACACAGTGCCTTCAAAGAGGCAATTCACATCAATATAATTATCGCTGCCAGCATTGAGTATGCCGCGCTGATCGAAGCGTGCAGGATCTGCGAGGCTGGTGCCTGAAGCCATTAACTGATCAGCTAACTGCCGCTGATAGACACGCTCAAGTGCCGCTAACTGCTGACGGCTATTGATACCCTCCACCTCACTGGCTGATGCAGGGTGCACACCGCGAACGCTGTATCCAGCGCTGCGCGCTATCGCGATTAAATCTGTAAGGTAGTATTCGCCCTGAGCATTCTGGTTTCCGATCTGTGGCAACCAGGCGCTAAGTAATTCGGTAGTCAATGCCATCACCCCGGTGTTAACTTCAGGGATCTGCAATTGCACCGAGTCTGCATCTTTCTGCTCTACAATGGCCTCAATCGGGCCAGCGCTATCGCGAATAATACGGCCATAGCCGGACGGGTCTGCCAGCTCGATAGTCAACAGCGATATATGCTCGTCATCCACGGCATCGAGCATCTTACAAATTGTGGCCGGTGTAATCAGGGGGACATCACCGTAGAGAATAATGACCTTGGCCTGTGCTCTAAGATTGTCCAACGCACACTTAACGGCATGGCCAGTGCCAAGCTGTTCGCTCTGTTCGACCAGAGTAAACGCGGAGTCTCGGTAAGTGGCCCGAACTTTTTCGGCACCATGGCCAGCGACCACGATCTTATGCGCATCGGCGATTTCTGAGGCAGCGTCCAACACGTGAGTCAGCATTGGCTTGCCGGCAAGCGTATGGAGTACTTTTGGCAATTGGGAGCGCATGCGCGTGCCTTTGCCTGCAGCGAGAATAACAATATCGGTTTTTGTCATAATTTATTCACTTTTGCATTTTTTTGGATAATATTCTAGTAGGCCAACGGTAGTGATAAAAGCTGGCTAACACAACCCTTAGAGTCAAACAGGCCGTCATATCAAGCTTAATTAAAGAGACAAAAAAGGGCGGCCGTAGCCACCCTTTTTTAACTGCTTCTGCTGATCAACCACCAAGGTTTTTGCGCAGCGTTTGCACTGTTCGTAACTGAGCCGTAGCTTCAGCTAACATTGCGGCAGCTTTAGAGTACTCGATTTCACCAGACTGATTGGCAATGGCACTCTCTGCTTCTTTAACCGCTTCTGCTGCTGAAGCTTCATCAATATCGTTGGCTCTCACCGCAGTGTCCGCCAGGATAGAGATATTATTCGGCTGCACTTCCAGATAGCCGCCTGAGAGATAGTAAACTTCCTCTTCACCATTCTGCTTAACCAGACGTACTGGACCGGGCTTCAAATCACTGAGCAGTGGCGCATGACCGGCTGTTACACCCAGTTCACCCAGTGAGCCGGTGGCAACGACCATCTCGACCAACCCAGAGAACAGGGATTCATCCGCACTTACGATGTCACAATGCACTGTTATTGCCATGTCTTTGTTGCCTTTGCTTGCTGCAAATTAAAAGTTTAGCGTTTAAAAAACGAGTCAGTTATAGCTTTTTAGCTTTTTCTACTGCTTCATCGATAGAGCCAACCATATAGAACGCCTGCTCAGGAAGATCATCATACTGACCATCCAAAATACCCTGGAAGCCAGCAATAGTGTCTTTAAGAGAAACGTACTTACCAGGAGAGCCGGTAAAAATTTCAGCTACATGGAATGGCTGTGACAAGAAACGCTCGATCTTACGCGCTCGGGCTACGGCCATTTTGTCTTCTTCAGACAGCTCGTCCATACCCAGGATCGCAATAATGTCTTTCAACTCTTTGTAGCGCTGCAGCACTGACTGTACACCACGAGCAACCGCATAGTGCTCGGTGCCAATAATCAATGGATCGAGCTGACGTGAGGTTGAATCCAGTGGATCTACCGCTGGGTAAATACCTTTAGAAGCAATATCACGGCTCAGTACAACGGTCGAGTCAAGGTGAGCAAATGTGGTAGCAGGAGAGGGATCGGTCAAATCATCCGCCGGCACGTATACCGCCTGAACCGATGTAATAGAACCGGTCTTAGTCGAGGTGATACGTTCCTGAAGAACACCCATCTCTTCTGCCAATGTAGGCTGGTAGCCTACAGCTGAAGGCATACGGCCCAACAGTGCTGATACTTCAGTACCTGCCAATGTGTAACGGTAGATATTATCGACGAACAACAGTACGTCTTTACCTTCGTCACGGAATTTCTCTGCCATGGTCAAACCAGTCAGAGCAACACGCAGACGGTTTCCTGGAGGCTCATTCATCTGACCGTAGACCATCGCTACTTTAGACTCACTTGGAGTCTCGATGTTTACAACACCGGATTCCTGCATCTCGTAGTAAAAGTCATTACCTTCACGAGTACGCTCACCAACACCAGCAAATACAGACAGACCACTGTGCTCTGTTGCAATGTTGTTGATTAGCTCCATCATATTTACGGTTTTACCAACACCAGCACCACCGAACAATCCAACCTTACCGCCTTTAGCGAAAGGACAAACCAAGTCGATTACCTTGATACCAGTCTCGAGCAAATCGTCAGAAGCCGCTAGCTCGTCATAGGCTGGTGGCTTGCGGTGAATCGCCATGCGCTCTTTTTCACCGATAGGGCCTTTCTCATCGATTGGGTTACCCAGAACATCCATGATGCGTCCGAGCGTTTCAACACCAACTGGTACTGAGATTGGCGCTTTGGTATTAACCACGCCCAGCCCACGGCTAACGCCTTCAGATGCACCCATAGCAATAGTACGGACAACACCGTCACCCAACTGCTGCTGAACTTCGAGGGTCAAACCCTTGCCGTCGACGACTAGTGCGTCATATACGCTGGGCACCTGATCACGTGCAAATTCCACATCGATCACAGCACCAATAATTTGTACGATTCTTCCGCTACTCATGTCCGGTTCCTCTTTACTAAATCTTTAAAATTCGTTTCGCTTTAGACAGCTGCTGCGCCACTTACAATCTCTGACAGCTCTTGGGTAATCGCTGCCTGACGGGCTTTGTTATAAAGCAGTTGCAATTCGTCAATCATTTCACCGGCATTTTCGGTGGCATTTTTCATCGCGAGCATACGTGCGGCCTGCTCACAGGCTTTATTCTCTACCACACCTTGATAAACCTGAGATTCGATATAGCGAATCAATAGGCCATCGAGTAATTCCTTGGCATCGGGCTCGTAGATATAGTCCCAGTGATGCTTAAGGCGGGTGTCATCGTTTGCTGCAAGGGGTAGAAGCTGCTCAACACTAGGCGACTGAGTCATGGTGTTTACAAATTCGTTGCTCACCACAAACAATCGATCTATACGGCCTTCGTCGTAGGCATCTAACATAACCTTTACGCCGCCGATCAAGTCAGCAGCATTGGGCTCATCACCAACATCTTTAACCGCAGCAACCACGTTGCCACCAACAGAACTGAAAAATCCTGCCGCTTTATTGCCAACAACACAGATATCGACTTCAACGCCTTGGTCTGTCCAACCTTTCATGGACTTCAGAGCCGCTTTGAATAAATTAATATTCAAGCCGCCGCAGAGACCACGGTCGGTAGAAATCACTACGTAGGCGACACGCTTTACGTTCCGCTCTTCCAAATACTGATGCTTGTATTCGGAGACTGCGTTAGCAATATGTCCAACCACATCACGGATGCGCTGGGCATAGGGCTTGCCTAACGCCATGCGATCCTGAGCTCGCCGCATCTTGCTCGCCGCGACCATTTCCATGGCGCTAGTGATCTTCTGCGTGCTACCAATACTAGCAATTTTGGTTTTAACTTCTTTTCCGATTGCCATGCTTTATGCCTGTCCGATTACTCTGACTTACCAGGTTTGTGTTGCAATGAACTTGTCGAGAGCTGCTTTAAAGCCAGCTGCTATGTCGTCGTTGTAATCGCCCGATGCGTTAATTTGAGCCATCAGATCAGCGTGCTCAGCTTTCATGTAAGAAAGTAGAGCGGCTTCAAAATCACCGATTTTATTGACTTCAACTGCCTGCAAGAATCCATTATCAGCCGCGTAGACCATCACACCCATCTCGGCGATGCTCTGTGGCGAATACTGCTTCTGCTTCATCAACTCAGTTACGCGCTCACCGTGATCCAACTGCGCTTTAGTGGCGTCATCGAGATCAGAAGCGAACTGGGAGAATGCTGCCAGCTCACGATACTGTGCCAGAGCAGTACGAATACCACCGGACAGTTTCTTGATAATTTTAGTCTGTGCCGCACCACCTACTCGAGAAACCGAAATACCTGCGTTCATCGCGGGACGAACACCAGCATTAAACATATCCGCTTCAAGGAAGATCTGACCATCGGTAATAGAAATTACGTTGGTCGGTACAAACGCAGAAACGTCACCTGCCTGAGTTTCAATAACCGGAAGAGCGGTCAAAGAACCAGTCTGGCCTTTAACGTCTCCGTTGGTAAACTTCTCAACGTAGTCGGCGTTAACGCGAGCGGCGCGTTCCAGTAGTCTGGAGTGCAGATAGAATACGTCACCTGGGTAGGCTTCACGGCCCGGAGGACGCTTAAGCAGCAGGGAGATCTGACGATAAGCCCAAGCTTGCTTGGTTAAGTCATCATAGATAACCAACGCATCTTGTCCGCGATCGCGGTAGTACTCACCCATTGAACAACCGGCAAACGGTGCTAAGAATTGCATGGCAGCAGGATCAGAGGCAGTAGCAGCAACAACAATGGTGTGTTCCATTGCGCCGTGCTCTTCAAGCTTGCGCACAACTGCAGCAACCGAAGCGGCTTTTTGACCAACAGCTACATAGATACATTTAATGCCTGAGCCTTTCTGGTTGATAATGGCATCAACTGCAATGGCCGTTTTACCAATCTGGCGATCGCCAATAATCAACTCACGCTGACCACGTCCAATTGGCACCATGGCATCAATTGCTTTCAGACCAATTTGCACTGGCTGATCAACTGATTGACGCTCAATAACGCCTGGCGCTACTTTTTCGATGGCATCGGTAATGGCCGCATTAACCGGACCCTTACCATCAATAGGATTACCCAGGGCGTCGACCACGCGACCTTCCAATTCTGGACCTACTGGTACTTCCAATACACGACCTGTGCATCGGGCTTTTTGTCCTTCGGCAAGTGACTGATAGTCACCCAATACCACGGCGCCGACAGAGTCACGCTCGAGGTTAAGTGCCATACCGTAGACACCGCCATCGAATTCGATCATTTCGCCATACATCACGTCGTCTAAACCGTGAATGCGAATGATACCGTCCGAAACGGAAACAATGGTGCCCTCATTTTGGGCTTCTGAAGAAACATTAAGATTGTCGATCCGACTCTTAATAATTTCGCTGATTTCTGATGGATTCAGTTGCTGCATGCTTAGGCCTCAAATCCTTAGGAGTGTAATGACTCGGCGAGTTTGGCCAATCGGCCACGAATGGACCCGTCAATAACGGTATCCCCGGCGCGTATAACCGCACCACCCAGCAGATCCTTGTCTAAACGAACCTGCATGTTTACTTTACGTTCTAGTTTGGTGCTCAGCGCATCACTAAGCTTCTGCTGTTGTTCAGCATCGAGCTCATGAGCGGCGGTCACTTCAACATCAACCGCTTTTTCACGGTTGGCTTTTAAAACATCAAATTGCTGCGAGATATCCGGTAACAACTGCAGCCGACGATTTTCGGAAAGAACGATTAAAAAGTTCTTACCCTGATCGTTCAGAGCATCGCCACAGATCTCAATCAAAGCCTGCGCCTGCTGCTCTGCCGTAACACTTGGCGAAGCCAGTAACCGCACAACATTCGATTGCTGAGCAACCGACCCGGCAATGGCTAAGCTTTGTGACCAGCCCTGCAGATCACCCGCAGTAACAGCGAATTCAAAAGCTGCTTTCGCATAGGGCCGGGCTAAAGTGCTTAATTCTGCCATGATTAACCTCGGTTACAGTTGCTCTGCTAAGTTATCAACCAATGCACGATTGGCCTTGTCGTCGATAGACGCTTCAAGCACTTTCTCAGCACCAGCCAGAGCCAAGCCCGCAACCGTAGTGCGCAGCTCTTCTTTGGCACGATTGATCTCTTGCTCAATCTCAGCTTCGGCGGCCACTTTCAGGCGGTCGCCCTCGGTGCGTGCCTGAACCTTGGCTTCATCAACAATCTGATTCGCGCGCTTGTTTGCCTGATCAACGATGCCAGCAGCTTCCTGCTTGGCTTCTTTCATCTGATCCGTGGCTTTGTTCTGCGCCAGTTCCAGGTCACGCAGTGCACGATCAGCCGCATCAAGACCATCGGCGATTTTCTTCTGTCGCTCTTCCATTGACTCAATAATGACCGGCCAGACAAACTTCATGCAGAACCACACGAAGAAAGCAAAGGTCACCATTTGGCCAAAAAGCGTTAGATTAATATTCACGCCATTACCTCGTTAAACAATGGATTAAATTTCGCTAACCGGTTTGTTACGCGCCAACACCTGGAGCAACAACAAAGATCAAGTACATCGCGATACCAACACCAATAATAGGCACAGCATCAATCAGACCAGCGAGCAGGAACATTTTACCTTGCAACATTGGGCCGAGCTCTGGCTGACGAGCTGTAGCTTCGATCAACTTTCCGCCCAACAAACCCATACCAACGGCCGCTCCTAACGCGCCCAAACCGAGCATAATTGCCGCAGCAATGATTACTAGTTCCATCGTAGACTCCTGAATTCAGTCATTAAAAAATTAACAGTAAAATTAGTGGTCTTCATGCGCCATACTTAAATAGACGACAGTGAGAACCATGAAAATAAATGCTTGCAGGGTAATGACCAGAATATGGAATACCGCCCAGCCCCATTGCATTAACCCTCCACCCAGAGCAAACACACCGCCGCCTATGGCCATAAACGCCATACTTAACAGTACTGTTTTACCCGTAGATACCTTCCCTTTGAGATTCAACCAGCATACGCCAGCGACCAATACAAAGATCACTAACCAAAATAATGCGCTGGTTTCTTCGCCAAAGAGTTGTGCATGCAAACCGCCAGATACGAGACCAGCGCCTGCGCCTGCCGCAAACATAGTTGCGATCAGGATAAAGATCATTTCGCCGGCGTACATATTGCCGAATAACCGAAGACCCAGTGAAAAAGGTTTTGCCAGCAGGCCAACCGTTTCCATAAATAGATTAATCGGGATAAATGCCCAGTGATTAAAAGGGTGCATAGTGAGCTCTTTGACAAAGCCAGTGCCTTTAATCTTGAAGGAGTAGTACACCATCAGGATAAACACGGCCAGTGCCATTCCCAAGGTGACATTAGGATCTGTTGAGGGGACAATCTTTTGGAAGTGGACACCCGTCATGGCGAGCAGTGATGGAACCAGATCAACAGGCAGTAGATCCATCAGGTTCATCAGGAATATCCAGACAAAGATTGTTAATGCCAGCGGTGCAACCATTTTATTGCTGCCGTGGAAGCTGTCTTTTACCTGGCCGTCGATAAACTCGACAATCATTTCAACAAAGTTTAACCATCCAGCGGGAACGCCAGTGTGGGCTTTTTTAGCTGCGCGTAAAAACATCCAGCAAAAAAGTGAACCCAGGCCGATTGACCAGGCCATTGAATCCACATGAATTGCCCAGAACCCCATCTCGACGGCTTCTTGGGAGCTGTGTGCAAAGCCCCAGCCAGTGTCGGGGTGATTCCCGTAGACCAGGTTTTGAAGGTGATGCTGAATATACTCAGTCGTGCTTGCGGGGTTTTCGCCTGCCATCTGTGTCTCTCAACTGGTTGTTGCTCGATATTTGAATCGAGCGTTACTTTAAGTTACTTAGTTACGTGCCTAGCGCTTTAAGATTGCAAAAACCGAAAACCACTGCACTAAAATCATTATTACAAAACTACTGAACAGCGAGCCGACATTAAGCGGACTAACCATCAAAAAGGTTGCGGTAAACAGTACCGCCGATAAAACAACCTTACCTGTCTCTCCCCAGTACATCGCACTGACGATTGACTGCACTCGTCTAGCACCGGCAAATCTAAAGGCCTGTCGGGTAAACCAAGCTTGCGGGATAATCTGAATTAAGCCGCCAAGCAATACCGAGTAGGCTATCACCTGATTCAACCCCAGCAGTGCTGCTGAAGCAGGAAGCAAAAGAGCTAACTGGCAAAGCGCAACTTTCTTTACGGCTGGTGATGAAATGGTCGTCATCGTATCTCTTCGACACCTTTTCTTACTGATTTTCTTGCTGCTCTCGTGGGCAAGCCTCAGAGGCCTATCCTCAAGGGCTGCGCATTATAGGTATAGTGCTGGTGATATTCAATACGGTATCGAGCCTATATGGTCGAAATTCGCCAGCCGCATAGTCACAGCTGCTTACTTACTTTAGATGGTCGAGAATCCCATCGAGTTCATCGACACTACTGTACTTAAAGATAAGCTTGCCGGCGCCTTTGGCGCTGTGCTGAATCATTACAGGAACACCGATTTTTTCAGAGATATCGTTCTCCAGACGCTTAATATCTGGGCTGGTCTGACCTTCGGTTACAGGGCGGCTGCTGTCACTCGACTGAAGCTTTTTCACCAACGCCTCAGTTTGGCGTACAGTCATACTGGTTCCCGCGACCGTTCGCGCCGCATTGACTTGCACCGGGCCATCGAGAGCCAACAAACATTTGGCGTGCCCCAACTCTAGGTCACCGCGCTCAAGGAGTTTTTGAACCTCCAACTCAAGGCTGGTAAGGCGCATAAGGTTGGTCACCGCAGAGCGTGACTTGCCCACAGCATCCGCAACCTGCTGCTGGGTCAGTTGGAATTCCTGTTGTAACCGCTGCAGCGCTAAACTCTCTTCCATGGCATTTAAATCTTCACGCTGAATATTTTCAATTAGCGCCATGGCGATCGCGGCTTCGTCGGAGACTTCCCGAACAATCACTGGAACCGCATCTAGACCAGCCTGTTGCGCGGCACGCCAGCGACGTTCTCCGGCAATAATTTCATATTGGTTGTCAGCCAACTGGCGAACCACCAAGGGCTGCATAACCCCCTGAGCGCGAATGGAGCTTGCCAGCTCTTCAAGCGCATCGGCATTAATATCTCGGCGTGGCTGATATTTTCCACGCTGTAACAGCTCCACGGGTAACTGCCGCAACTGGCCATCAGCAGCATTTGAGGTGGGAGAGTCGAAGGCGTCAAAGCTCGTGTCATCAGCCATACCGAGCAGCGCATCCAGTCCTTTTCCTAAACTCTGTCTTTTTGAGGCCATCGATTTATTGTCCTGCTTGTTCGGGTTGCTGCTGCTCAGGTTCCGCTTTGGCTTGGCGCAGAATTTCTCCAGCAAGAGCCAAATAGGCGAGCGAGCCTTTTGAGTTTCGATCATAGGCCAATGCGGGCAACCCATGGCTTGGCGCTTCGGCCAGGCGAATATTTCTCGGGATGCTTACCCGGTAGACACGACTACCAAAATATTTACGCAACTGAGCAGAGACCGCGTTGGTCAGACTATTGCGCGGGTCATACATGGTACGCAGGATTCCTTCTATCCGAAGAGTGGGGTTAATCAACTTGGCGATCTGTTTGATCGTATTGTTGAGCGCTGACAGTCCCTCAAGGGCATAGTATTCACACTGCATAGGAATAATGACACCGTCGCTGGCAACCATTGCATTCACGGTTAGCATATTTAGCGACGGTGGACAGTCGATAATGATGTAGTCGTAGCTACCGGCGACCCGCTTCAGCGCATGGCGCAGTCGCGTCTCACGACCAATTTCTTGCATCAACTCAACCTCAGCGGCGACCAGGTCATCATTGGATGGCAGCAAATGAATCTTAGCTTTAGGGCAGGGCACAATCGCATCTTCGATCGCGACCTTTTCTGTAAGCACATGATAAACACTGGTTTTGCATTGGTGCTTGTTGATGCCAACACCCATAGTGCTATTGCCTTGGGGGTCCAAATCAACCAACAGAACGCGCTGCTTGTAGGCAGCCAGCGACGCGGCCAAGTTCACGCTAGTAGTGGTTTTACCCACTCCGCCTTTCTGGTTTGCGATTGAGATTATTCTTGGCACAGGACTAACCTTTAAGCTGTTTTATCGTGGCACTTTTATTCTGTGCTAGGGGTTGTTGAGTCGCGACTGATCACTATTAGGTGACGCTCTCCATCAACACCTGGCACCTGTAATGTGTGTGAAGCGTCGACCTTATAGTCTTTGCCAACCTCACTCAACTCTGATTGCGGAAATTTGCCTTTCATTGCCAAAAACACCGCTTCGGGCCCGAGCAAGTGAGAACATTTATCAACCATACCCGCAACAGAGGTAAAGGCTCGGCTTAACACTGCATCGTAAGCCACCTGGGGCTGATGCTCTTCGACCCGAGCACTTATTTCTCTGAGATTATTAAGGCCTAGATCGCAGCGCGCTTGGAATAAAAATCGCGTCTTCTTACCATTGCTGTCAAGCAGGGTAAAATCTCGGTCTGGGCACATAATGGCCAGAGGTATACCAGGCAAACCTGCACCGGTTCCAACATCAATCAATCGTTTTCCAACCACATGGGGCAACACTGCAAGACTGTCCAGCAGGTGAAGCCTGATCATCTGCCCCGGATCGCGAATGGCTGTCAGGTTGTACGCTTTATTCCAAGTGATAAGCAGTTGGAGGTAGGCGAGCAGCTTGTCGCGCTGTTCAGCACTGTATTCGACTCCAATTTCCTGCATACCTGCTTCGAGAATAGGAGCCAAGTGGGGCTCAACGGGTAATTTAAGCGGCATGTTTTTTCAACTGCACAATCAACAATGAAATAGCGGCTGGGGTAACACCGGGAATTCGACTTGCTCGGGCTAATGTTTCTGGCGTTGCTTCGGAGAGCTTTTGTTTCACCTCGTTAGACAAACCCTTGACCGATTGATAATTAAAATTAACCGGGATGCGAGTGTTCTCATGGCGGCGCAATCGGTTTACCTCATCTTGTTGACGGGTAATGTAACCTGAATACTTAGCGTCAATTTCCACCTGCTCAGCGATTTTGTGTTCAACTTGGTGCTCAGGATAGAGAGAGCCAATAATTTTGTAATCAATCTCTGGGCGCTTGAGTAATTCAAACAATGAGTATTCATGGGAGAGCTTATTTTCAATGTGCGCTGAGAGCTTTTCCGCAGTATCACTGGTCGGCTGAATCCAGGTGCTTTTTAAGCGTTGGCGCTCAAGCTCAATGGCTTCGCGCTTATCACTAAATTGCTTCCAACGATCATCATCAACTAAACCTAGCTCGCGGCCTTTTTCGGTAAGGCGCATATCGGCGTTATCTTCCCGCAGTAATAGGCGGTATTCCGCCCGGCTGGTAAACATTCGATAAGGCTCTGTGGTACCCATGGTAATTAGATCGTCCACCAAAACACCAATATAGGCTTCATCTCGACGTGGGCACCAGCTCTCGCGCCCCTGAACCTGCAGAGCTGCATTGGTTCCCGCCAGCAAGCCCTGCGCTGCAGCTTCTTCATAGCCGGTTGTGCCATTTATTTGACCAGCAAAAAACAGACCCTTAACGGATTTGGTTTCCAGCGAGTACTTGAGGTCTTGGGGGTTAAAGTAATCGTATTCAATAGCATAGCCAGGACGGGTAATGTGAGCATTATCAAAACCCACAATCGAGCGCACTAGAGATAATTGCACATCAAAGGGAAGGCTTGTGGAGATTCCATTGGGGTAGAGCTCGTAAGTATTTAAACCTTCGGGCTCAATAAAAATCTGGTGTTGGTTTTTATCGGCAAATCGCACCACCTTATCTTCAATAGAAGGGCAGTATCTCGGACCAACTCCATCAATTACGCCAGTATAGAGCGGCGATCTATCCATACCGCCTTTGATAATGTCATGAGTCTGACTGTTGGTGTAGGTTATCCAACAGCAGGTTTGCTTGGGGTGTTGGGCAACGGAGCCGAGGTATGACATAACCGGCTCTGGTTGGTCGCCCCACTGTTCAGGTAGCTGACTGAAGTCAACGCTGCGCGCATCGATTCGCGGCGGCGTACCAGTCTTTAGTCGCTCCACTCGGAAGGGAAGTGATCTCAAGCGTTGCGATAAATTTAACGCGGGCGGGTCGCCAGCGCGGCCAGCAGAATAGTTCTCCATCCCTATGTGGATTTTTCCAGCAAGAAATGTCCCTGCAGTTACCACTACCGTCTTGGCTTTAAAGGTTAAACCCATTTGGGTTACGACCCCAGTAACGGTATCACCCTCAAGAATAAGGTCATCGACCGCCTGCTGGAATAGGGTTAGGTTTGGCTGGTTTTGCAGTATTTCTAGGATCGCCGCCTTGTACAGAACTCGGTCAGCCTGAGCACGAGTGGCTCTAACGGCTGGGCCTTTGCGAGAGTTAAGGACTCGAAATTGGATGCCGCCAAGATCGGTTGCTTTAGCCATTGCACCGCCCAGTGCATCGATCTCTTTGACTAGATGGGTCTTACCAATACCGCCTATAGCAGGGTTGCAAGACATCTGCCCTAGGGTTTCAATGTTGTGGGTAAGCAATAGAGTCTTACTGCCCATCCGAGCTGCGGCAAGACAAGCTTCAGTACCGGCATGGCCACCGCCAACAACAATGACATCAAAACTATCAGGGTAAATCATAAAGGGGTATCAGGTAAAAATTTATGGTCGGCCATTATACGTCTCTGTGATCAATCTTTAATCACTTTATTTACCGGTCATTGTTTTTGGTTTAGCTACTTTGTTTATTAACTTATCAAGTAATTATTTATATATATAGTATGTAGAGATTATTGTTACTGTTATTAGCTAGGTGGTATTTTGGGGATAAGGGGATAAAACCGTTTAAAAACAGTTTGTTGAAGCTCTAAATTGGTGTATTACACTGTGAGTGAAAAATGATTTGAACTGTATTATGGGTGTGTGCTGATGTATAGAATTCCCGGTTTTTTTTGCAGGTGCGGTTAAGGGCAGTTTATTGTGGATAGATATAAATTTTATCCACCTGCTAATAACAGGTTTGGGGTTTATGCTCAGTAAATGATCTATTGGGGGCTTTTTAATCAGGGTTGTTGTGTATTAGCTGGGGATATCCTGTGTGGCTTTTGAGGTTTACTCAAATGACAGTTTTTTGTGCTCTATATAAGGTAATAAGAAAGGCAATTACTGGGTTTTTTCAATTAGGCATTGAATCGACGTGTTAATTTCATTAAACTCCCGCGCCCTGACCAGCTACTAGCCAGGACGACAGCGGGTAAAACAGTTGGCATTAGTGAAATTTAGCTATTTTTTCGGATAAGACGTTATGAAAAGAACATTTCAACCCAGCGTAATCAAGCGTAAGCGCACCCATGGTTTTAGAGCTCGTATGGCAACTGTTGGCGGCCGTGCCGTTTTAAACCGTCGTCGCGCTAAAGGCCGTAAGCGTTTAGCTGCTTAAGTGCTGTCAGGGCTACTTATGCCCGGAGCTGCCTTCGGTAAAAATCGTCGCTTACTCAAATCCTCCGACTATACGGAGGTTTTTGACAATAATAGCGTTCGGGTGGCTCACCCTAATCTCCTTATACTGTCTCAACCCAATGGCACGGAAACGTCGCGATTGGGTTTAGTTATTGGTAAAAAAAACGTTCCCACCGCTGTTGCGCGCAACAAGATAAAGCGCGTTGTGCGTGAGACTTTTCGTCTAACTGAGCTTCCTGTGGCTGTCGATCTGGTTTTTCTCGCACGAAAAGACCTAGGTAAACTCTCTTCAGCTGAATTGGCCGCCCTTATTCGGCAATCTTGGGGTAGACTGACCGCGCGCCTTAATAAAGAGATTAATCGCGATGCGTAGGTTGGCTGTTGGGCTAATAGTGAGGCTGATAAAAGCCTATCAATACGCCATTAGCCCTCTGTTGGGGTCAAATTGCCGTTTTCACCCCAGTTGTTCCCACTATGCCGAAGAGGCTTTTCGTCGATTTGGGGTTCTAAAAGGGGGTTATCTTACGCTGCTGAGAATAGTAAAATGCCAGCCTTTCCATTCAGGGGGTTACGATCCGGTGCTACCGGTAGAACATTCTGATAAATCGGATACAACAGTCTCCGCAAACAATAACCATATAGAGTCATAAATCGAATGGATTGGAAGAAAAGCCTAAATATCGCTGCAATTGGTTTCGTTGCTTGGTTGCTTATTATCGAATGGAGTAACTTCCAAGATGATGTCGCGAGCCAGATTCCTCGGCAAGAATCAGAATTAACCATTCCACAACCATCACAGCTACCGACCTTAGAAACTCAGCAGGTTAACCAGCTCTCTGATGAGCTGCCATTACTTATTGATACCCCTGCGGCAGTGGTCGAGACGCCAGTTGATGCGCGACTAGTCACCGTCACTACTGACGCTGTTGAAGTGACTATCGATACCCTAGGTGGAGACATAGTGCAGGTGAAGCTACTCAAGCATCTTACCAAGATGGCTGAAGATGGCGGCAAACCCTTTACCCTGCTGACGCGATCTTCTAAAAATGAGTATATTGCCCAGAGTGGATTGATTGGTAAAAACGGTACAGATACCAGAGAAGGCCGTGGAGCTTATTCTACATCTGCAAGCCAATTTAGCTTGGAGTCAAATCAGTCGACACTCAACGTTGACCTTACGCTGAACCAAAATGGCGTGAGATTGGTTAAGCGGTTTTCCTTCAGTCGCTCCGGTTATGTTATCGGCGTTAGCTATCTGATTAACAACAGTGGTTATGAGCCATGGGAAGCGACCTTCTATGGTCAGATTAAGCGCGATTCCCATGAGCCACTGGTTGAATCCAGCGGCGGTATTCAGCCTTATCTAGGTGCCGCATTAAGAGAGGCGGATAAAAATTTCGCCAAACACGATTTCTCTGATATTCAAGATGAGACAGTTAAAAGCAGTATTGAAGGTGGCTGGGTAGCCATGGTTCAACATTATTTTGTCAGCGCCTGGATTCCACCAGGGGATCAGAAGAACAACTTCAGCCTGCGTAAGCTCTCCGGTCAAGATGTTTATCTAATGGGTTTTACCGGTGAGAAAATTAATGTTGCACCAGGATCCTACGGCGAATACACGGCGCAATTTTATGTTGGTCCCAAAGATCAGGCTAAGTTAGAAGAGCTGGCTGAATATCTGGATTTAACCGTGGATTATGGTTTCCTTTGGATGTTAGCCAAGCCAATATTTGCGGCGATGAAGTTTATTTATGAGGTGGTTGGCAACTGGGGTTGGTCAATTATTTTGCTAACCATCGGAATTAAAATTCTTCTTTACCCATTGTCAGCAGCAAGCTTGCGCTCTATGGCCAAAATGCGCAGCCTGCAGCCGAAGATGGAGCGTCTGAAAGAAACCTATGGCGATGATCGTCAGAAAATGTCTCAGGAATTAATGGGGCTCTACAAAAAAGAGAAAGTTAATCCGGCCGGCGGTTGTTTCCCAATGTTGCTGCAGATGCCGGTGTTTTTAGCGCTTTACTGGGTTCTCTTGGAGAGTGTTGAGATTCGCCACTCCCCTTGGATTTTTTGGATTGATGATCTGTCGGCTAAGGATCCCTACTTTATACTGCCATTGGTAATGGGTGCCAGTATGTTATTGATGCAGAAGCTGCAGCCAATGCCAACTGATCCCACTCAGGCTATGGTGATGAAAATTATGCCCATTGGCTTCACCTTCTTTTTTATGATCTTCCCGTCGGGACTGGTTCTCTATTGGACGGTGAATAACCTTTTGTCCATGTTCCAGCAGTGGTATGTGAACCGACAATTGGCGAGTGCCTCTGCGGTTAAAAAGTAGAGTGACCGAGCTCTAGCTAAAGAGTAGCTAAGTTGTAAAATCTAAGGCCCTTTCGAGGGCCTTTTTTATCGAAGGGTTTTTTTAACCGAATCTATTTAAGTGCCTTTTGGTGGAGTGTATTTGTGCAAAACAGTATAGACAGTATTGTTGCTATAGCTACGGCGCCAGGGCGCGGTGGCGTGGGTATTGTGCGCGTATCTGGGCCTGATATTAGTGCATTTACTTCAGCCATAACGGGCAAAATGCTTTTGCCCCGGCAGGCGACCTTTTCACATTTTAACGGCGCAAATGGTGAGGTTATAGATGAAGGGGTGGCGATCTATTTCCCTGCGCCTGCGTCCTTTACCGGAGAACATGTTTTAGAGTTACAGGGTCATGGCGGTCCAGTAATTTTGGATGCGTTAGTACAGCGCTGTGTTCAACTGGGTGCTAGACCTGCCAGGCCGGGTGAGTTTAGCGAGCGAGCATTTCTCAATGATAAGTTGGATCTGGCTCAGGCCGAGGCCATTGCCGATCTTATTGATGCTACGTCTATTCAAGCGGCACGTTGTGCAGTTCGTTCCCTTCAGGGAGATTTCTCACGTCTGGTCAATGGGCTTGTTGAGCGCCTGATAAATATCCGACTCTATGTTGAGGCGGCAATTGATTTTCCTGAAGAAGAGATTGATTTTCTCGCCGATGAGCGCCTTTCTCTAAATCTTCAAGAGTTGAGAGAAGCACTATCCAATACGCTGAGTCAGGCACAGCAGGGCTCCTTGCTCCGTGACGGTATGACCGTTGTCTTGGCGGGAAAGCCTAATGCTGGTAAGTCGAGTCTGCTAAATGCTCTCGCAGGTCGGGATGCCGCTATTGTCACGCCCAAGGCTGGCACCACACGCGATGTCCTTCGAGAAACTATCACCTTAGATGGTATGCCGCTGCATATTGTGGATACCGCAGGTTTACGTGACAGTGACGATGAGATTGAGTTAGAGGGTATCAGGCGGGCTTGGTTGGAGATTGAGCAGGCTGATCAGCTGCTGTTTTTGGTTGACGCTAACGATAGTGATAATCCGGATCTCGCGGGTATCTGGCCTGAGTACTTCGCGCGTTATGGCGGTGCGAAACAGCCGGTTACGGTAGTGTTAAATAAGATTGATGAGTCTGGTCATCGCCCTGGAAGGCAGGTTGGTGATACCAACAACTTTGCTATCTCAGCAAAACATAAAACTGGCATAGACCAACTGGTTGCGTTTCTGCAGTCGAGTATGGGTTTTGACGAGCGTAGTGAGGGCGTGTTTTCTGCTCGCCGCCGTCATCTTGCTGCTCTGGAAAAGGCCCTTGAGTTAGTGGTGGTCGGGCAGAGGCAGTTGAGCGGTAGTGGCGCCGGTGAACTGCTGGCTGAAGATCTGCGTCTGGCGCAAGCCCACCTGTCTGAAATCACTGGTGTGTTTTCTTCTGATGATCTGTTGGGCCATATCTTTTCATCTTTTTGTATTGGAAAGTGACTTGTTTCTTTTCTTGAGTCACCTTCCAGAATTTTGCTTGTCGAGCGACTCCCGTCAGCTCCCTGCATGCCGCCTTACGCACTGGTTTTGGACTGGTTATAGACAGGTTATAGACAGGTTATCCACAGATGTCGATCAAATATTGATCAGTACTTACTTTTTTCTCTGTGAATAAAAATAAGTTTGATATTCGATAACTAGTTGAAAAATAACTATTTTATTTTTTTTGTAATAATTTAGCCTGTTTTTTCAGTGTGGATAAATTAAAACCAGGCGTATAGACTCCGTCTGTGCAAAAAATAAAGTGATACGGGCCTTTTCCTGGTGCCAGGATTGCCCTTAATAATAAAAAAATTGTATTGGTTGACGGCTTGCCGCAATTAAATGGGTTAGTGCGTGATTGCAGTGTGCCGGTGAGGCTTTGCTGTCAATGTACTTTGTAGAATTTGGGGTTCAAATTGAATCAAGAAACAAATCTAGTTGGCTTGAACCCGATTGCTGGGCATGCGGCTTTGAATGTAACGGGTGGTGAACAGTTGATCGACGATAGTGCGCTCGAAGGAGTTTGGGCGGATTGTGCCAAGCAGTTAAGTGATGAGTTACCCGCTCAGCAGTTTAATACCTGGATAAGGCCTCTGCGGGCACAGTTGTTTGATGCTGCTGTAGATGTTGATTTAAATGGTGCAGGTCTATCTCAGCGGGTGCAATTGGTGGCGCCTAATCGGTTTATCGAGGATTGGGTTCAAAATAAGTTTCTTAGTCGCATTGAACAATTGTTTGCCCAGTTCGGTGCTGGTCAATGTACTGTGGCTGTGGTGTCTCAAGCAGAAAAGGCACCCGTCTTTAAGGCTAGTGCTGCGCCCAACGGCGGCACTAGTCGGCCCGTCCTGAATTCGATTGAGTCCGTTGCTGAGCCGCAAACTTCCTCTGGTTTCGCACCTCAGGAAACGCCGGTTATTCAGCGCATTCAGGCCCCAGCAATCATTACCTCTGCGGCTGAACACAGTCTTAAGAGTAATCTCAATAGTGCTTTTACCTTTAATAGTTTTGTTGAGGGTAAGTCTAATCAGTTGGCGTTAGCAGCTGCGCAGCAAGTGGCGGAAAATCCCGGTGGTTCCTATAACCCGCTATTTATTTATGGTGGTGTTGGCTTGGGTAAGACTCACCTTATGCACGCCGTGGGTAATGCCCTGCGCATGCGTAAGCCCGATGCGAAAATTGTCTACCTTCACTCGGAGCGCTTTGTTGCGGATATGGTTAAGGCGCTACAGCTCAAAGCGATTGATGAATTTAAGCAGTTTTACCGTTCTGTGGATGCATTGCTGATTGATGACATTCAGTTTTTTGCTGGTAAGGAGCGTAGTCAGGAAGAGTTCTTTCATACTTACAACGCCCTGCTAGAGCGCGGTCAGCAGATGATTCTGACCTGCGACCGCTACCCAAAAGAAATCAATGGTGTTGAGGAGCGTCTTAAGTCTCGTTTTGGTTGGGGATTAACCGTTGCTGTGGAGCCCCCAGAGCTTGAGACTCGGGTCGCGATCTTGATCAATAAGGCCGAACAAGCTGGAATTGAGCTTTCTCGCGATGCCGCATTCTTTATTGCTCAACGTATTCGCTCCAACGTCCGAGAGCTAGAAGGGGCATTGAAAAGGGTAATGGCCCATGCGCAGTTTAGTGGTCGGGTAATCGATATAGATTTAATTCGTGAATCATTGAAAGACTTGTTGGCGCTGCAGGATAAGCTAGTTACCATAGACAATATTCAGAGAGTAGTGGCGGATTACTACAAGTTAAAAATGTCCGACCTGCTGTCAAAGCGACGTAGCCGCTCAGTGGCTCGACCGCGGCAGATAGCCATGGCTCTGGCCAAAGATTTGACTAACTACAGTCTGCCTGAAATTGGCGAGTCATTTGGTGGTCGAGACCATACTACAGTGCTCCACGCCTGTCGTAAGGTAAAAGAGTTAGAGACCACAGATAGGGATGTAGAGCGGGACTTAAAGAATCTCTATCGCACTTTATCGAATTAATAGTCCTGTAGAGTTGGGTTTGTATCCTTGGAATGTTTAAAGTTAAGCCTTGTAGGAAGAATGGGTAACTAAACTTACGCAAAAACACCCGACAGATTTTAATAGACATTATAAATAGCGCCGGAGATTAATCCTTACCATGAAATTTAGCCTTTCCCGTGAAGCTTTACTCAATCCCTTACAGTTAGTTGTTGGTGTTGTAGAGAGACGCCAAACGCTGCCTATCCTGTCTAATATTCTACTGACATTGGATGGCTCCCGCTTAGCTGTAACCGGTACTGATCTGGAAGTTGAAATCATTGGCTATGCTGACGTGGTTAGTGCCGATGAGGCAGGAGAGGTTACTGTTTCGGCGCGCAAGTTCTTGGATATTTGCCGATCGCTTCCCGAGGGCGCCAATATTAAGTTTTCCAGTAGTGATGGCAAGGCTCAGGTGGTGAGTGGCCGCAGTCGTTTTACTCTGGCAACCCTGCCGGCCAACGAGTTTCCTTCGGTGGACAATGGCGAGAACAGCATTCAGTTTAATATAGCTGGTGTCATTTTAAAGAATCTTATCGACGCCACGTCCTTTGCTATGGCTCAGCAAGATGTGCGCTATTACCTCAATGGTATGTTGTGGGAAGTAAGTGCCAACAAACTCCGTGCGGTAGCTACAGACGGTCATCGCATGGCGCTCTGTGATGCTGAGTGCAATATTGAGATCGGCGAGTTGACCAAAGCTATATTGCCGCGCAAAGGTGTTATTGAGCTTTCTCGCTTGGTGGCTGATGAGGGTGTTGTGCGTGTTGCCATGGGTTCAAACCATATTCGTGTGGATGGTATCGATTATTGCTTCACTTCCAAGCTGGTTGATGGAGCTTACCCGGACTATGACCGGGTATTGCCCAAAGGTGGTGACAAATTGGTCGAAGGCAATCGTGCCGAGCTAAAGCAGGCCTTTGGTCGTACAGCTATTCTCTCTAACGAGAAGTACCGTGGGGTACGCATTATGCTGTCCAATGGCGCCATCAAAATGGTCGCCAACAACCCAGAGCAGGAAGAAGCAGAAGAGGAAGTCGGTGTTGAATACGCTGGAGATGAGTTGGAGATTGGCTTCAATGTCAGTTATCTACTCGACGTTCTCAACGTCTTAAAAGGTGACGCTGTGCGATTAACTCTATCTGATTCCAGTAGCAGTGCCTTAGTCGAAGATGCCGCTGACGGATCTGCTGTTTACGTTGTTATGCCGATGCGACTGTAGAGAGCTATTGGTTTACCTCTCTATAGTGGCCGGCGCTGCTAACTAATGTTTTTATCAAAGCTGGATATATTTCAGGTGCGCAACCTGCAAGCTGTCCAGCTGTCCTGCCATCCCCAGGCCAATATTATCTACGGGGCCAATGGCAGCGGCAAAACCAGTCTTCTAGAATCTATCTATTTACTTGGCCGTGGCCGCTCTTTCCGTCATCGTGATCTCCGGGTGGTGGTCAACAGTAATGCTGCTGAGCTAATTGTATCTGCGAGGCTTAATCGAGATGTTAGCGGTTCCAGCCATCAACTTGGTATTAAGCGCACATCGAAAGGGCAGTTTGAAGCGCGTATAGACGGTCAGGCCCTACAGTCGGCGGTACAGCTGGTTTCTGAGTTACCCTTACAGTTAATTGATGCCCACAGCTTTATGCTTCTCGAGGGTGGACCGCTGCAGCGCAGGCAGTTTTTGGATTGGGGTGTGTTCCACGTGGAACATACCTATACCGAGGTCTGGAGACGCTTTCAAAAAACGCTAAAACAGCGCAATCAACTGCTTCGCCATGGTAGAATGGACGAATCCATGTTGAGTACCTGGACTGCGGAGCTTATCCCTCTGTGTGAGCAGATAACTGAGTTTAGGCAGACTTACCTAGGCCAGCTCAGTAAGCAGATCCAAAGAGCCTTAAGCGCGTTTGATGGTCTAGGTGAAATAAGCTTTGAGTACTACTGTGGGTGGGATGATAGTCGATCACTACAGGATGTATATGATCAGGACCAAGCTCGAGATATAGCCACCAAAACAACAAATCATGGTGCGCACCGAGCGGATATTAGAATAAAGGTAGATGGACAGCCAGCGGCTGATCATCTGTCGAGAGGGCAGATCAAACTCCTTGTTTATGCGCTTAAGTTAGCTCAGGCAGGTCATTATGGGGAAAAGTCGGGTGAATCCTGTCTCTTCCTTCTGGATGACTTGCCCGCTGAGCTTGATTATCAGCATAGAGGGCAGGTGATTGCTTATCTAAATGATCTTGGCTGCCAGTACTTTATTACTGGTGTGGATAAACAAGATTTTGAGAGTTTGCTGAAAAAGATGCCCCACAGGATGTTCCACATGGAACATGGAGAGGCTTCGACTGATGAAACAACAGGAATAGAGAGTTTATGACTGACGAACAGAATTACGATTCTTCGAGTATTAAAGTACTAAAAGGCTTAGACGCCGTGCGCAAGCGTCCGGGCATGTACATTGGCGATACTGACGATGGTACCGGTTTACACCATATGGTGTTTGAGGTGGTGGATAACTCCATTGATGAAGCTTTGGCTGGTCATTGTTCCGAGATTAAAATTGTTATTCATCAAGATGAATCCATCACGGTCTCTGATAACGGGCGTGGTATTCCTACAGAGATGCACGATGAGGGCGTTTCTGCAGCAGAGGTCATTATGACTGTGCTTCATGCTGGCGGTAAATTTGACGACAACTCCTATAAAGTTTCCGGTGGTCTCCATGGTGTAGGTGTTTCAGTTGTGAATGCGCTTTCAGTGGCGCTGCGGTTGACGATTCGCCGCAATGGCAAGGTTCACGAGCAACATTACTCTCACGGTGAGCCTCAGGGGCCGCTGACGATTGTTGGCGATACTGATATCTCTGGTACAGAGGTACATTTCGTACCCTCAGTGGATACGTTCACCAATATTAAATTTCACTTCGATGTTTTGGCCAAGCGCTTGCGCGAGTTGTCTTTCCTTAACTCTGGCGTTCGTATTGTCTTAGCAGACGAGCGCAATGGTAAGGAGGAGGTCTATGCCTACGAAGGTGGCTTGAGAGCTTTTGTTGAGTTCCTTAATACCAACAAAACCACCGTTAACAAGGTTATGCATTTCAATACCCAGCGTGATGATGGCACCAGTGTTGAGGTTGCACTCCAGTGGAACGATGGGTTTCAGGAAAATATACACTGCTACACCAATAATATTCCGCAGCGCGATGGCGGTACACATTTGGCCGGTTTCCGCTCAGCCCTGACTCGAGGCCTCAATACCTATATTGAGAAAGAGGGCATCAATGGCAAAGCGAAGGTTGCCACTACTGGCGACGACGCCCGTGAAGGTCTAACGGCAATTGTTTCGGTGAAAGTGCCAGATCCAAAATTTTCATCACAGACTAAAGACAAGTTGGTAAGTTCGGAGGTTAAAACGGCTGTTGAGCAGGAGATGGGCGAGAAATTTACGGAGTTTTTGCTTGAATTCCCCCAGGACGCCCGCGCCGTTGTAAATAAAATGATTGATGCAGCCCGCGCTCGAGAGGCTGCTCGAAAAGCTCGAGAGATGACTAGACGAAAGGGCGCGCTGGATATTGCTGGCCTACCGGGTAAGCTAGCCGACTGTCAGGAAAAAGACCCAGCCTTATCTGAACTCTACTTGGTGGAGGGAGATTCTGCTGGTGGGTCTGCTAAGCAGGGCCGAGACCGCCGTACTCAGGCAATTCTCCCCCTTAAAGGCAAAATCCTCAATGTCGAGAAGGCCCGTTTCGATAAGATGCTTTCCAGTGCCGAAGTGGGCACTCTGATTACCGCTCTGGGCTGTGGTATTGGTGCCGAAGAGTTTAATGTCACTAAGCTGCGTTACCACACCGTGGTTATCATGACCGATGCGGATGTGGATGGGTCGCATATTCGTACTCTGCTACTGACCTTCTTCTTCCGCCAAATGCGGGAGTTGGTAGAGCAAGGCCATATCTTTATCGCCCAACCGCCACTGTATAAAGTCAATCGTGGCAAGAGCGAGAAGTACGTAAAAGATGATGATGCACTGCTTGAGTATTTAACCGCTAAAGCGCTTGAAAATGCTGCTCTGTATGTAAACGCCACAGCGCCTGGGATCAAGGGAACACCGCTTGAAGAGTTGGTAAGCAAGTACCGCCATGTTCTTGGTCTGGTTGACCGCATGTCGCTGGTTTATCCAAAGGAAATCCTTGAGGCACTCGTCTACACGAAAAAGTTTTCTGCAGAACTTCTGGAAAATGCTGGCGAACTTGCGGCCTGGTGCGCCGATCTTCAGGAAAAGCTCGAAAATTCAGACAGTGGTACCCACCGCTATAAGGTCGTGGTGGACGAAGATAAAGAACATAACATCTTCCAGCCAATGGTTGAGATCACTGCCCATGGAATTCCCAACTATCATCTACTCAGTCGTGAACTGTTTGCTGCCAATGAGTACCGAGCTATCTCCGGTCTTGGCGAAGTGTTGCAGGGACTGATAGAAGAGGGTGCCTATGTGCAGCGGGGTGAGCGTAACGCCCAAGTTGAGAGCTTTACCGACGCTTTGGATTGGCTGATGGCTGAATCACGCCGTGGTATTAGCACCCAGCGCTACAAAGGACTGGGTGAAATGAACCCAGGCCAGCTGTGGGACACGACTATGGACCCAGATGTTCGACGCATGTTGCGAGTGACTATCGAAGACGCCATTGCTGCGGATCAGATGTTTACCACCCTGATGGGCGATCAGGTTGAGCCACGTCGCGACTTTATTGAAACCAATGCTCTTTCGGTGGTCAACCTGGACGTCTAACCCATATTTGGTCCTTGACTGGTTCGAATGGGCCAGGCTGCATAAAGAGGCCATAAAAAACCATAACGTAAAACGCCGCCTAGTTTCCCTAGGCGGCGTTTTTATTGGTCGGTTTCGTCAGTGAGTAAAGGCTGCCTTCTACGGTTTTATTTACTATTCTGGTAACCCATTACAGCGCCTCAGCTATCCACTGGCGAGCCTGCTCGGTTAGTTCGCGGGGATTGCCTTGGACTGTATCTATAGGTGGCCCGATAACCAGGTTGATTGTTCCAGGTGTTTTTAGCCAGCTGGCTGCGGGCCAGCAGCGCCCTGCGTCGTGACGAACCGGAAGCAATTGGACGCCTGCGCTCTTTGCCAGAGCCGCACCACTGGTCATAAACGCTCCCAGCTCCGGCCCCCGAACTCTTGTGCCCTCAGGGAAAATAACCACATTAATCCCTTTGGCCAAGCGCTGTTTACCCTGTTTCAATACTTGCCGAATAGCCCCAGCTGGATTGGATCGTTTGATTGCAATGGCGCGCATAAAATAAAGCCCCCAACCAAAAAACGGGATCCACAGAAGCTCACGTTTGAGGATTACGCTGGCGGGAACAAACAAGTACTGCAGAAAGAAGGTTTCCCAAGTACTTTGATGATTGCTGAGCACTACGCAGGCACTGGTTGGAATATTGTCGAGTCCACGAACATGTATTTTTACCCCGCAGGTGAGGCGCAGCCATAGCATAAGAACTCTATTGCCAGAGGTAACGCAGAGTTGGCGGTAGCGAAACGGTAAGAACCCCACTAGGCAGAGGGCTAGCAGCATCAGCAGAATCAATGCCACCAAGCCAACATAGAACACAAAGGCTCTTGTTCCCTGCCAGATTTTCATCATTCCATTGATACTGCTCATTAACGCTTCCGCCTATGTATTCAACTGCTGCAAGCTATATTACCCGGATAGAATCTTACTTAGTGACCACAAGATGTGAGATATCGGCAACATTTAAAAACAGCTGTCGCAAGCTGTGGAGCAAGGCTAGTCGATTTGCGCGAACCTCAGGGTTGTCTGCCATCACCAGTACGCCGTCAAAGAAGGTATCAACTGGCTCCCGCAGCGTTGCTAGCGCCGCGAGGACGCCCATATAGTTGCGTTCTTCCACCAGTGGCGCTATCAGAAGGCGTAAGCGTTCTATATCTGCCGCTAGTTGAATCTCTGCAGGGTCTTCAAATAAAGTCGAATCAACCTTAGTTGCAACCTTGGTCTCGCCTTGTTTAGCTAGAATATTTAGCACGCGCTTATTAGCCGAGGCTAGGGCCACCGCTCCAGTTGCGCGGGAAAACTCATCTACAGCCTTTACTCGGGCATTGATATCCAAGGGGTTAGAAAGCGCCATGGCTGCTACGGAAGCAAATACCTCAGGAGTAATATTTTCATCCCGATACCAAGACTTTAAGCGCTCGATAACGTAAGTGAGTACTTGCTCAAGATTACCATCTAAGACTTCGGTTAGAGCTAATTGCTGTGCGGCTGCGGCTATTGCGACTTTTAAATCTAAGTCTATGTTGCGCTCAATAATGATCCTCAATATGCCCAGACTGGCTCGTCTCAGGGCAAACGGGTCTCGAGAACCGGAGGGCTGCTGATCAATACTGAAGATACCCACCAGAGTATCCAAGCGGTCGGCTAGTGCCAGTGCCGCACCAGTAGCACTGGCTGGAATCGTATCCCCGGCAAAGCGTGGCAGATACTGTTCCAATAAGGCATCTGCAACCGCTGGGTCTTCGCCGTCATTGAGTGCGTAGTAGCGCCCCATAACACCCTGTAGATCATCAAACTCACCGACCATTTCACTGACTAAGTCAGATTTACTCAGCTCTCCCGCGCGACCAGCAGCGGTTACATCAGCTCCCACATAGGGTGCCAATATTTTCGCCAGCTCGCTGACCCGGGCCGTTTTGTCGTAGACAGTACCGAGCTTTGACTGGAAAACAATCTTGCGCAGAGTTTCCCGCCTTGCGTCGAGTGTGGTTTTTAAGTCTGTATTATAGAAAAACGCCGCATCGGCAAGCCGCGGACGTATTACGCGTTCATTGCCACTGATAACCTGTTGTGGATCAGCGCTGGCGATATTGGCAACAGTGATAAACAGTGGCAGCAGCTTATTGTTGGCATCGACCACATGAAAATATTTTTGATGTTGCGCCATTGATGACACTAAAGCCTCGGCGGGAACTTCTAAAAAGTGCTCCTCAAAGCGACCCATTAGGGGCACTGGCCACTCATTCAGTGACGTGACTTCCTCGAGGAGACTCTCGTCGATCACAGCTTGGCCATTAGCCGTCTTTGCTGCCGCCATCACACCCTGACGAATCAACTCCCGACGCTCAGCAAAATCCACCATAACAAAGGCATCGAGCAGTGTGTCCCGATAACTGGCAGGGGATGTAATTTGAATATCGCCAGTGCTGTGAAAACGATGGCCGCGACTAAGGTTGCCACTGGTCACGCCGAGAATATCGATTGCCACTGTCTCATTGCCAAATAGCACTACAGCCCACTGCACAGGCCGGACAAATTCCTGGCGGCTGCGACCCCAGCGCATTGGCTTGGGAATCGGCAGAGCGGCCAGCGATTGATTGATAACCTCACCCAATAGGGCTTCGGTATTGCTACCGGAAATACTCTGGCGAACACAGAGCTTGTCCTGCTGCCCGTCGTTTTCCACGAGCTCAGCCAAGACTGCGACTTCGAGACCATTCTTTCTCGCAAAGGCTTCGGCAGCTTTGGTTGGCTGGCCATCCGCATCAAAGGCTACTTTAAGCGGCGGGCCCCAGCTGACAATATCCTGATCGGGAGTCTGTTCATCCAGATCCTCGATCAACACCGCCAGGCGACGTGGCGCAGCAAAGGCCGTCATCTGATTGAAGCCTAGTTGCTGTTCTTTTAAACGCTGGGTAATGCCGCTCGCAAAGGTCTCAGACAGCTGGCGCAACACTTTAGGAGGCAGCTCTTCAGTGCCAATTTCAACTAGAAAATCTTTACTCACTTGGATGCCTCCGCTTTCTTTTTCGCGCGTTCTTGCTTAGCCAGTTCCTGCGCCTTTTCTGAAGCGACTCGTGCTATGACTTCTTCGGCAAGATCTTTATCGGCGAGAGGGAAGCCGAGCGCTAACCGTGAATCAAAATAACCCTGAGCAACTGCACGAGACAATGTACGTACACGCAAAATATAGCGCTGACGCTCAGTCACAGAAATCGCATGGCGAGCATCGAGCAGGTTAAAGACGTGAGACGCCTTCATGACCATCTCATAGGCAGGCAGGGGCAGGCCAGCCTCGGTCAGCCTTACGCTGTCTTTTTCATATTGGTCAAACTGAGTAAACAGAGCATCGACATCCGCATGTTCAAAGTTAAATGTCGACATCTCAACTTCGTTTTGGTGAAAAACATCGCCGTAAGTCACTTTACCCTGCGGCCCATGTGCCCAGATCAAATCATAGATGCTATCGACTCCTTGAAGATACATAGCGATACGCTCAAGACCATAGGCAATCTCGCCGGTGACCGGATAGCATTCAAGTCCGCCGGCCTGCTGAAAATAGGTAAATTGGGTGATTTCCATACCATTTAGCCATACCTCCCAACCGATTCCCCAAGCGCCCAGCGTCGGAGATTCCCAGTTGTCTTCAACAAAGCGCACATCGTGAATCTGGGTATCTATTCCAAGAGAGCGCAAGGACCCCAGATAGAGCTCTTGAAATTCTGGTGGAGAGGGCTTCATGGCTACTTGAAACTGATAGTAATGTTGCAGTCGGTTGGGATTTTCGCCGTAGCGACCGTCAGTTGGGCGACGGCAGCCTTGAACGTAGGCGCTATTCCAATTTTCCGGGCCTATAGCGCGCAGAAATGTTGCCGGATGAAAAGTACCAGCACCCACTTCCATATCCAGTGGTTGAAGCACCACACAACCCTGGTCAGCCCAGTATTGTTGCAGTCTGATAATTAGCTCCTGAAAGGTTTCAGGGGGCGTGCCGACATTGCTCAAGGTAGTTACCTGCGGATCTGAAGAACAGTTAAAGGGTTGTTTTTATGGCAAGACCGCAATTATAGAGCGGCAGCTCAATAAAGAAAGGGCCTAAGCGCGCTAAAGCCTCAATTAAAGTGCCCGAGTTCCAATCAGTTATGGATATAATACTCAGCATTAATCAGGCGATAGGAATAACCTGCGCAACCAGCAGCAATTAATTTTAGAGAGGGGCAGTTTTAATGGTACATGTACGACGTGGAGAAAAGGTTCGCAAGGCAGTGTTTCCGGTAGCTGGTATGGGCACACGTTTCCTGCCAGCAACCAAAGCCAACCCGAAGGAGATGTTACCGGTTGTCGACAAACCATTGATTCAATATGCGGTTGAGGAAGCAATAGAAGCTGGTATTACCGAGATGATTTTTATCACCGGGCGCAATAAGCGCAGTATTGCCGATCACTTCGATAAAGCCTACGAGCTCGAGCATGAGCTGGAAAAGAACAACAAAACTAAGCTGCTGGATATAGCGCAAAACATCGTGCCCAAAGGGGTCAGCTGCACCTATATTCGCCAGAATGAAGCACTGGGCCTGGGTCATGCTGTATTGACCGCCGCTCATCTAATTGGCGACGAGCCCTTTGCGGTAATTCTTGCCGACGACCTTATTCACGGCGAACAAGGTGCTGTTAAACAGATGGTCCAGCAATACGAGTTTTACAAAAGCTCTGTGATCGCAGTTCAAAAAGTCCCTGGACCAGAGATTTCCGCCTATGGGGTAATTAGCGGTAAGCGTCAGGCTGATCGCGTTCACTTGCTGGACAAAATTGTTGAAAAGCCAAAATTTGAAGATGCGCCCTCGGATATGGGTGTTACCGGTCGCTATATTTTTACCCCTCAAATCTTCAAGCATCTGGGTAACTTAAAGCCCGGTGCCGGTAGCGAGTTTCAGCTTACCGACGCAATTCAGACACTGCTCACAGAAGAGCAGGTGTTGGCTTATGAATATGCAGGTACACGCTATGATTGTGGCAGCAAGATGGGCCTGCTCAAAGCCAATATAGAACTGGGGCTATTGCACGGCGAAATCGGCGAAGACCTGCGCGCTTATTTGCGCGATGAGCTTCTGCCTAAGCTTTAGTAGAGCGGCTGTTGAAAGGCTCACAACCAGCACGACTATCGGCCCGAGGTTAAGCGACAGTATTGAAAAATTCTATTCTGGTATTACTGTTGCGAAGCTTCGCTTTTCTGCCACTCAGCCTCAGCCGCGCCCTCGGGCGCAGCGTCGGTCGAATAATCTATGCCTGCAAGCTGACACCGGTGCATATTGCCCGGATCAATCTGCGACTCTGTTATCCACAACTCTCTGAGACGGCCATTGAAGAACTCTGTAAGCAACGTATGCTGCAGTTGGGTCAGGCCTTTTTCGAAACGCCCAGAGTCTGGAGTAGTTCAACCGCCTGGCTGAAAACCAAGATACTCTCAGTCGAAGGCATGGACCTGCTGCAGCAATCTCTGGCAGATGACCCGGGCACACTGTTAATCATCCCCCATCATGGCAATTGGGAAGTCATTGGACTCTGGCTGTCTCCACAAACCAAGATGACGTCACTCTATGAGCCGCCGAAAATCGCCCCCCTTGGCGACTGGATAAAATCCTCCCGAGAAAAATCTGGCGCAAAATTAGTGCCCACAGATGTGCGTGGTGTCGCCGGTCTGGTCAAAGCCCTAAAACGTGGCGAGACCACAGCGATCTTGCCCGATCAGCAACCGGGTCCAAACAGCGGTATAGTCGCGCCCTTTATGGGGGTGCCAGTGCCGACCATGACTTTGGTGACCAACTTACTTAATCGCTCTGGCAGCCGCGCCTTGCTTGCCACTGCTCTGCGTGAGCCCGGAGGTTGGAGGCTGCATTTTTTGCCGGTTAGTCAGGGGCTCTACAGTGAGGACCAGTTTACTGCGGTGAGCGCATTAAACGATGATGTTGCAAAGATTGTGGCGCTGGCGCCAGAACAGTACCAGTGGGAGTACAAGCGCTTTCGCGTGCAACCCGATGGCCGAAAGATCTATGCCAAAGACCCATAAAGCCATCCACAAAGCTTTCCATCATACTCCCCACAAAACTGGCGATTATGCGGCTTCGGTGCATTTCTCTGATCGGGCTACTTGGCGCCAGTCTACTGTTGCTCGTACGCATTCTGTGCCAGCCTTTTGGCGCGATTGGTTACTGCATCCAGGATCCTTAACTCAGCGTCTGCTCGACGCCAGTGATGGTCAGTTTAAGGTTGAGGTGCTGAGTCAGTCACTGCTGCGCCCCAGTCTTTCCGAGCGTCGAGCACTGTCATTGCCAGATCATCGTTTGGCGCTAGTGCGGGAGGTAATATTAATTGGCCGTGGAGAGCCCTGGGTATTTGCCCGCAGTGTTATTCCCCTGCAGACCCTGACTGGTCGTTTGCGCAAATTACGGCGTCTCGATAGCAGACCGCTGGGTGCACTATTATTTAGCGACTCAACCATGACCCGTGAACCATTAGAGTGGGCCTGTATAGAGCCCAATGGTCAGCCCTTGGCGGCACAGCTTGAGGCTATGGATAAGTCAGTCTGGGGGCGTCGCTCGGTGTTTAAACTCTCAGCCAAGCCAATGCTCGTCTGCGAGGTTTTTTTACCGAGCTTTTCATTACAAGATGTTGCCAACAATCTCACTAGGAGTTGAGCGCCATGACTAACCCCGCAACGGCTCACCCTTGGCTGCGCCTGACGCGCCTGGATAAACCCATAGGCACCTATCTGTTGTTGTGGCCGACACTCTGGGCACTTTGGTTTGCTAGCGGCGGCCAGCCACGCATAGAAAACTTACTGATTTTTGTTCTCGGCGTTGTGGTGATGCGCGCAGCCGGCTGTGTGATTAATGATTACGCTGACCGCCACGTGGACGGTGAGGTCGAGCGCACGCGTTATCGACCCTTACCCTCCGGGGAAATTCGTGCCGGGACCGCCTTGGCACTGTTTTTTGTCCTGCTAGGCGTGGCTCTAATACTGGTGCTAATGACTAACCAGTTGACCATAATGCTAGCTTTTGGCGGCGCTGCCGCTACCACGCTCTATCCCTTTTTGAAGCGCATTACCCATTGGCCCCAGCTTGGTCTGGGCATAGCCTGGGCCTGGTCTACGCCCATGGCCTTTGCCGCTCACAACAGCCAGTTGCCGCCGCAGCTCTGGGTCGTCTTTGTCGCGATAGTTTTGTGGACTATCGCCTTTGATACCTACTACGCGATGGTCGATCGGGAAGATGACCTGCGCATTGGCATCAAATCGACGGCCATATTATTTGGTCGCTATGACTTGCTGATAGTTGGTTTGCTACAGTTCGCGGTGGTATTGCTGATGGCGACAGCAGGCATTTTATTTGATCGTGGGCTGATTTACTTTGTCGGACTGGCGGTAGCGGCGGGGTACTTTGTTAATCAGCATCTGGTGAGTCGTGGACGCAATCGCGATGCATGCTTTAAAGCGTTTTTGAACAATCACCGTGTCGGCATGATTATTTTTATTGGATTGGCTTCGGACTATCTGTTAAATCCGTAGCCGACGGACTGGTTACCAAGGCCTCTTACCTAAGTTGATTTTTGCCAAAGCCCCTTAACTAAGTTGATTTCTGCCAAAACCCCTTAACTAAGTTGATTTCCGCCAAATCAACAGCCGATTATTGGCGGGCATAGCATGGTCGTCGAGCAATATTAGGTCGCCGTTCAAGGCCAGCTGATTGATCTCATGAAATTCTCTAATCCCTCGATGGGCAACTCGCTCACGCAATCTTAGATCAAAAAAGCGGTTGCTCTCGGACGTGTGCTCACCAGCGTATTTCATTGGGCCATAGAGGCTAAAAATGCCATTAGCTGGCAGGTTGGAGGAGACCTTCTCGAACATCGCCTGAACCTCGTGCCAGGCCATAATATGGGCAGTATTTGCGGTGTAGACGGCATCAGCTGAGACATCAGGCCACTGTGCTTCGGCCACATTTAGAGTTATAGGCGCGCGCAGATTAGCCGCTGGATAATCGTCAAGCCACTGCAAAATACCCTGGTGATTTTCAATGAGGTCGCTGGTCTGCCAAATCAGGTGCGGCAACTGTGGCGCGAACCAAACAGCGTGTTGGCCGGTGCCAGAACCGATTTCCAAGAGATGGGTTTTGTCCTGCAGCAGCGGTGCCAGCAGATCAAAAATAGGCTCCTTATTGTTCTCACAGGCCTGAGAAAAAGGTTTGTCCTTAAAATTCACTACTACTCCAGATACGGTTACTGCTGTTGTTAGATAGCCCAGTGTTAAGACAGTCCGAGAAAATTAACCGCGCAAAAATACCGGCGCATCCAGTTCACTAAGGGCCGCATTGTATACATAGCCATCACTGTCGAACTGATTGATCTGTTCGATCTCGGTAATGCGGTTCTGGATAATATAGCGACTCATTAGGCCGCGGGCCTTTTTCGCATAGAAGCTAATTATTTTGTACTTGTCATCTTTCTTATCCATGAATACCGGCGTCACTATTCGTGCACTGATGTCCTTCTTGTGCACAGACTTAAAGTACTCGTTAGAAGCCAGATTCACCAGCACAGAAGATTCGACTCGGTTGAGTTCGGCAGTGATAATATCGCCCCAGAATTGATACAGATCCTTGCCGCGCTGGCTGGCAAATTTGGTGCCCATTTCCAAGCGGTAGGCTTGCATCAAGTCAAGAGGGCGCAGCACGCCATAGAGTCCCGAGAGAATGCGCAGGTGATCCTGGGCCCAGTGCAAATCCTCAGCGCTCATACTGTCAGCATCCAAGCCCTGATAGACATCACCTTTAAAAGCCAATACAGCAGCCCGAGCATTATCTGCATTAAAGGGTGTCTGCCACTCCTGAAAGCGCTCATAATTGAGGGCTCCAAGCTTGTCACTCAGATGCATCAAGCTGGAAACATCCTGGGGGGCCAGAGCTTTTAAGCCGATAGAAAGTTCCTCTGCATGATCTAGCAACGCCGGTTGCGAGAGCAAAGGTGCTTCAATAGAACTTGAATAGTCGAGTTTTTTCGCTGGAGAAATAACAACTAACATAAGTAAAATGCACCGTTTAATGGAAACTAATGTGAAAAAGTGCTGTTATTATATCAACTTGCGTGAAGTGCGCGAGGCTCTATTTTTGGCGCTATTCTTACCTCATGGACAGAGATGTAAAATGTAATTTCAAGGGAGACAGGGAATGAAAGATTGGTTAAAAGTAGCTCTTGTAGCTACGGCAGCTATGGTAACTTTTGCTATCAGTGGATGTTCAGTTAATCCAGTAACCGGCAAGAACCAGCTATCCATTATTTCGCCACAGCAGGAAATAGCCATCGGCGAGAAAAACTACAGCCCTTCACGGCAGTCACAGGGTGGCGATTACTATCTTGATCCAGCGCTACAAAGCTATATAAGTGGGGTCGGCAAAAAACTCGCCGCCGTCAGTGACCGCCCCAACTTACCCTACGAATTCGTTGTGCTCAACAACAGAGTGCCCAATGCCTGGGCCTTACCTGGCGGCAAAATTGCCATAAACACTGGCCTGCTAGTGTTACTCGATGACGAGGCACAGCTCGCCGCGGTATTAGGCCATGAAATTGTTCACGCCGCCGCCCGTCACGGCGCCACACAAATGACCAGCGGAACCCTAGCCAATATAGGTTTGATTGCCGTCGGCGCTGCAGTGCAGGGTCAGCCTGGGGAGCAGCTCTATGGTATGGCCTCGCAGATGGGCACTGCCGCTTGGATGGCCAAATACGGACGCGACGATGAGCTGGAGTCGGACTACTACGGCATGAGTTATATGGCCAAAGCGGGCTACGACGTTCAGGGCGCTGTTGAATTGCAGGAAACCTTTGTGGAACTGAGCAAGTCGCGACAGACAGATTTTCTCAGCGGCCTGTTTGCTAGTCATCCACCCTCTGTGCAACGGGTCGAAGCGAATAAATTGCGTGTCGCCGACTTTGCATCCGGCCAGCGCTATCGACAGCGATATCAAACGGCTATTGCTCAGCTTATCAAAGATGAGCCGGCTTATGCGGCAGAAAAACTCGCGATCAAGGCTCTGGCCGATGACGAACCTAGACTAGCGATCAAACATCTGGATAGGGCGGTTGCGTTGCAACCGGCAGAGGCGCAGTTCTGGCTATTGCGCGGCCAAGCTTGGACTATGTTGGACAAGCCAAGCAATGCGGAAAAATCTTACAGTACGGCAATAGGCAAAAACAAAGTAGTTTACAGCCCCTACTTGGCCCGGGGCATTTTGCGTTATGAGCGGGGGGATAAAGTCGCCGCTAAAGCCGATCTAAAACAGAGCTATAAGTTGTTGCCCACAGCCAAAGCCAGTTACTACCTCGGTGAGTTGGCCCTGATTAACAAAGAGTACCAGCAGGCCAATGGCTATTTTCAGCAGGCTGCCCAAGATCGTGGTCAGCTGGGTAACCGGAGTCGAGAAAAAATTCAGCAGGTGAATTTAGAACTTCGACCCCAGAGCTTCTTAGCGTTTAGTCAGGCAGTAAGTAATAAAGGAGCGCTATTGGTCAGCGTAGTGAATACCAGCCCAAGGGCCATGCGCAGTATTGTCTTGCAGATATCGGGTCCGGCGGATCAGAGCGGTTACACTGCAGCCAAGACAATTAACATCACTAAAGACCTTCAGTCTGGGCAGCAAGTGACGATTAACACCGGCCTGAGTTATTTTTTACCTAACCAGCAAGCGGCGCGTTATCGCATCGCGGCACAGAGTGCAAAGCTGTTAGAATAGCGGCGATAAAAATTCCCAGAGGATTTGCTTATTATGCAGGAGACAAAGCCCAAACCGCCCTGCGCGGTGTGCAAATTAGTACGCATGTACCTGCTAGTTGCAGTGCCTATAATTTTGATTATGTGGATAAGGCCGGAAGTCAGCCGTCTTAAAGGATATGATCTAACCAATATTTTTTCTACGCTAATTGGCGTGATGCTGGTCTGCACCATTCTGTGGAAGGCTTATCATGAATTTTGGAAACCAAAAATTGATGCCGCCAGAAAAAACAAGAACTGATTGCTGGGGGTGTCGGCACTTCCAGATAACCCATCAACCGAAAATGCCTTATGGCTGTCAGGCAATGGGTTTTAAGTCAAAAATGTTACCCTGCTTGGCGGTTGCTCAAATAGACGGTTCCAACTGCCTCAGCTTTCAACCCAAGCCAGTGGTTAGAAAATAAATCCGCTGCCCTTATCCTCTACAGTCCTGTAGTCCTACTAGTCGTCTCGCACCAGCATAAACGGTTGAGCAACGTCACGCGCTTGTCGGCAAGATAGGCGACCGCTGTAGGTGTTTACCGCGCAGCGAAAAATATCCTGATGAAGGCCTTGGCTTGACGTCCAATGATTCGAGACGGCAATGTCCGGGAACACATTGTGATTAATGGCTGGCGCTACACAGGCTTTTTCGGTGACAGACTGCATCTCATCGTCGGTAGGAAGGCGCCAGACGACGCCGGATTTCTCGGAGAATTCCGTTGCGTAATCCATTGCTTCCTGCCAGTTGAGAGAGAGAATATCGCCTTTACAGCGGAAGTTTGAATAGCGCTGACCAGCTGCGCAGCGGTACCAAGTCACCCCACTTTCACTGTCTTTGGCAAAACCCTCTTTATTAGTCACAAAGCGGCCTTTATCGCCTCGGGGAATACTCTCGTCACAGGTCTCTACGCTGCGGTAATCGCCACAGCTGTTAAGTGCTAACAAAACGGCTAGTGCTGACAGCGGCAACAAGCCTTTGCGGACAGACATTTTTAATGATCTTAAAATCACAATATAGCCTTCTTCTTTGGGTAGTGAGATAGGCGCTTAGCCACAGCTCGAAATGCTAGTGTACGTTGCTTTAAAGCATCTATGGAAAATTCACTGATGCCGCTGTAGCAGAATATACCACTTTCCTTAGGCACCGGAGCTTGAATCTCCCAATCTATAATTCAATAATCGACAGATAGAGATATAAATCTAGTTTGAATAACGCATTGTTAAATGACTGTTATCTTTCCTCAATATTTTTGTACAGCTGCCGATATTAGAGGATAGTCAAAGCCATTACTCTTAGAAATAGTAACAGCAAATTGTATTTTCGCCCGCTCAATGAAGTAGGCAATCAAAAATTTTCGACATTGGTAAGGAATGTTCATGGATATCGCAACGATTATTGGTTTACTCGGCGCCTTTGGTTTGATTTTTATGGCTATCGATGACATGGCCGCCTTTATCGATACCCCATCGCTGTTAATTGTGGTCGGCGGCTCGATTATGGTTGTGATGTTCCGCTCTTCTCTGGGAGAGTTTCTCGGTGCTATAGCGGTTATGGGCAAGACCTTTAAAAACAAAATCGATGAGCCGGCCGCCCTGATTGAGCAAATTGTTGAGCTCGCCACCATCGCGCGTAAAGACGGCATGATCGCTCTTGAAGGTCAGGAAATCGATAATCCATTTATGTCCAAAGCTGTGTCCATGCTAGTTGACGGAACCGACCCAACTATTATCAAAAGCTCATTGGACAGAGAGCTCATCAGTACTAAGCAGCGTCATGCCCGAGGCGCGAAAATTTTCTCCGCATGGGGCGAGATTGCTCCAGCGATGGGTATGATCGGCACCTTGATCGGTCTGGTACAGATGTTGGGTAACATGGGCGACCCTAAATCCATTGGACCCGCCATGGCCGTTGCTCTCTTGACCACCATGTATGGTGCTATTCTGGCCAATGTAATCTGTTTGCCGATTGCGATGAAATTGGAAAACCAGGCGGATTTAGAAGCCGCTAACAACGAACTGATTATCGAAGGCATACTGTTTATCCAGGACGGCGGTAACCCCCGAGTGCTGAGTGACTTCCTGGGCTCTTTCCTCGGTCCCAAAGCACGCTCTAAGCTAGCGGCAGCCTAAGCATTCCCATGGCAGACGATCAAGAATTAGATCAGGTTCCTGCGGAAGGTGCGGGTCATGATCCAAGCGCGCCGCCTGAGGATTGTCCGCCCTGTAAGGGTGGTGCGCCTGCGTGGATGGCGACCTTCGCTGATATGGCAACGCTGCTTATGGCCTTCTTTGTTCTCCTGCTCTCATTTGCCGAAGTAGATTTACCGAAATTTAAGCAAGTCTCTGGCTCCATTGCCTTCGCATTTGGTGTAGCACGTATAGTGCCAAAAATTTCTATTCCCACAGCCACCAGCTTGGTCACGCAGGAGTTCACTCCAGCTCTGGCTGAGGCAACGGTGATAGATCAAAAGCGACAGCGCTCGGAAGACATTACTCAGGAATTTGTGGTCAAAAAAACCGAGACCGAAGCGGCCGATTTTAAAACACAGAAAGAATTCCGCAGCGTTCAGGAAGCGCTTGCCGAGCAGATAGAGCAGGGCCAAGTAACGGTTAGCATCGAAGATAATAAGGTTGTGGTCGAGCTTCTGTCAGAGAGTGCCAGTGGTGGTCAGGATAAAGCTGATGCGGCGTCTGGCGGTGGTGGTCCGATCAGTCAAATGACTATCGAGGTCGCATCCAAAGTGGTTGATCTGCAGTCGACAATTTCCACTGAAATCGAAGTGCGCAAGCAGCAGTTGGCATCTGGACAACAGCGTGGAGGCTTGCAGTCCGATAGCGATAGTAGCAAGTCATCTGGAGGCAGTGCTGATCAGCGCAAGCAAGATAACGATGACACCTATGAGCAGATACGTCTCTCTCTCGCTGCCGATATCGACAATGGTCTCGCCGAAGTTGAGCGTGACGGTGACAAAGTGATTGTTCGCCTTGCTAGTCAGGGCTCATTTGTTTCGGGCAGTGCCAATTTACAGCCTAGTTTTGCCGGTTTACTGATGCGTGTTGGCAATGCCCTTTCAGTGTCCAAGGGCAAGGTTCGTGTCGAGGGGCATACAGATAATATCCCGGTGGCCTTTAGCGAACGATTTAATTCCAACTGGGATCTGTCCGCCGCACGATCGGCCTCAGTCGCGGACTTCTTTGTTGACAATTCAGATCTGAATCAGAATGCGATCACGGTGGCGGGCTTTGCCGATACACGACCCATCGAATCAAATAACACGGCTGCAGGTCGCGCAAAAAATCGTCGTATAGAGGTGATTGTCGATGGCTCCTGATATAGACGAAACGTTGCCAGATGAGGTCGCGATTGAAACTGAAGTGGAAGAGGTTGCTGCGACTCGGCCGCCACCACCGCCAGAAGAACCTGCCGAAGACCCTACCGAAGAACCGGATTGCCCACCCTGTAAAAGCGGTGCGCCGGCGTGGATGGCGACCTTTGCGGATATGGCGACTTTGCTGATGGCCTTCTTTGTACTAATTCTATCCTTCGCTCATATGAATGTGCCTAAATTCAAAGAAGTCAGTGGCTCGATGAATGAAAAATTCGGTGTGCAGAAAATTGTCCCGACGGTCGAACAGCCGACCGCTGATAATATTATCGTCAAACAATATAAAACCGCCAAGGTTGAACCCACGCTACTCGATGTGATTCAGGAGCAGACAACCGACGTAAGGCAACCCGATGATGTGGAATTAAAGGATAAACTGAAAAAGAATCGGTTTGATACTAATGCCGATGTTGAAGTGCTGGCAAAATCTCTGGCCAAAGAAATTGCCGAGGGCAAAGTCAAAGTTACTGTTAAAGACAAGCAGCTTGTAGTTGAGGTTAGTGCCGATGCCAAAACTGGCAATCAGGGCAAGGAAAACAAGTCTAAGTCTGGCGCTAAATTATTGCAGAGTGACTTAGAAATCTATGCCAAAGTGGCCACGGCTCAGGCTCAGATAGCCTCTCAAGTCCAGGTGGTAGACGCTTCGCCCGAGACTCTTGATGGAGATCTCAGCGGCCGCAGCAATGAGGCTGGTGAACAGGCGGTTGCTGATCAGTACGATAAGATTCGCGCGCGACTGTCTAACGAAATAGCGCAGGGGTTAGCCGAAGTCGAAAGAGATGGAGACAAAATTATTGTTCGCCTTGCCGAGCGTGGTTCTTTTCGCAGCGGTTATGCAGAACTGCAGCCGTCGTTCAAGCCGCTGCTCGATAAAGTCGGACAGTCTATCGCTGACGGCTCTGGCTTGATCACTATCGAAGGCCACACCGACAATATACCCATGGCGTTCAGCGAGCGCTTTCGTTCTAACTGGGATCTCTCTGCAGCTCGCTCAGCGGCCGTGGCAGACTATTTGTTGGATAGCTCGGCAATTGAAGATGGCCGAGTCTCGGTGACTGGACTGGCCGACACGAAACCTCTGGCTTCCAACGAATCCCCAGCAGGTCGTTCGAAAAACCGTCGTATAGAAGTCATTATTGAAGGGAGCTAAACACTGTAATTTAGACTCCTAGCTCCCTCGCTTTTCTTCGATCAACGCAAATATTGCACGTGCATGTTCTTCGGTAATTTTAAATTTCTCTCTCAACTCTTCAATGTGGCACTGCTCATCAGCGGTCACCACACCATCGCTTAAAGCGGAGGTAATTTCAGCTTCAAAAATAGCTTCTCTACGTGCCATTTGATTGGAAAATGCCGAGGCGACAATACCGGTTAGCAGAGCCACAGTGCAGACACCTAAAAGAGCGGTAAAAGCGCCAATAGTTTGTCCCAGGGGTGTGATCGGATATACGTCACCATAGCCCACCGTTGTCAGGGTGATCAGCGCCCACCACATGGTCTGTGGAATTGAGGCAAATTTTTCTGGCTGGGCCTCATACTCGGCGAGATACATTAGTGAGCTGGATAAAAACAGCGCTATGCCCATAAGATAGATAGCGGCAAAAAATGAGCGGCGCTCTTGATAGATAGCGGAAAACAAATCTTCAAGTGCAGAGGAATAATGTGAAATTTTCAGCAGGCGTACTAGTCGCAACACGCGTAGCCAGCGCAAATCAACACCGCCCATCAATAGCGGTAGCACGCTAGGCAAAATTGCCAGCAGATCAATGATGCCGGTAAAGCTAAAGATATAATTAAACCGCCGTCCAATTGCAGTTTTGGCTCGATTATCTTGGTCTGCGGCGACGGACCAAATACGCAAGCAATATTCGAGTAAAAATATACTCACAGAAATAGTTTCAAAAATGACTAGAGGTGATCGATAGAGGCTGTTAAAACTCTCAACAGACTCAAGGCAGACGGCAATCAAATTCAGGACAATTAATATCGACAAAAATATATCGCAGCGGCGGCTCACTTTGTCGCCATCGCTACTCTTATTGAGGATTGCCATCACCCTTTGCTGGCTCAAGAACATTTTACAAACTCCCCCTTTAACGGCCTCCTCGGCACAGTTATTGCGACTGCGCGTGAGGGGATCATTATTTTGATAGTGCATAGTTATGCCATGCAGGGAAGAGTACTGTCAAGTTCGTAAAGATTGCTATACAAGCACAGTTAATTTTTGTAAGGGTTGGTAAGAGTAGGGGTGGGAGCGGCTAAGAGGGGTAAAATATTCACTAGAGTGACAGTGCAGAATGCGGCTGCCACTCTTGTCAGCAGTCCAATTTTTTAAGAGGCCATTGCCACTGGCTGTTGCTTGAGCAGGGAAGGCAATAGCTTCCAGGCGCCGCGAATTTCGTTAACCAAACCTTTGACTTCTTTAAGCGCATTAAGATCATTATGCAGGTTAGCGAACATAACACGACGAATCATATACTCATATAATTCACTTAGATTACGTGCAAGATCAGATCCTTTTTTGAAATCCAAGGAGTCTTGAAGACCATAAATAATACTCGTTGCGCGATTTAAAGCGCGGCATTTTTCCTGAATATTTTTGCGCTCAATTTCCCCTTCAGCAGATGACAGGGCGTCGACCAAGCCATCAAACAACATTTGTATCAGCTGCACGCCATCGGCGTAGGGAACCGCGGATGCGACGTGGACATTACGGTAGGCGTTAAGGGCTTTGTTGTTCACTGCCATGCTGGATATCTCCGATACACTATTTAATCAGGGTTAATAATAGAGTCGGAGTCTGTATGGATTTCTTTAACTAAAAACCCGTTTAATGCATAATTTTTCAAGTAGTGGCTGAAAGGCTTTTTATGGGCAGTCGCTATAACCGGTTTCAACACAGCGCAGAGCCAATCCGCCAGCTTCAGCAATCTGCTCGTCCTGTAACTTAAGTTTGGCTATATAAGCTATATCTTCAGTGCCGGCCTGACCATTAAGGCGCGCCACTTCGCTCCATACCAGCGCTTGAAACGACTTCGGCTTCTCGGCCTCACCGGCCTGCAGCATAAAGGCATACATAAACTGTGCATTGCCATAGCCTTTTAGCGCGCCTTTCTTAAACCAGTACTGCGCCAACTCAAAATTTAGCTCGACACCATTTCCCTCGTGATAGGCGAGTCCTAGCATATATTCAGAGTCCACCAGATCTTGCAGCGCTGCGCGCTTAAACCAACTGGTGGCGGTGCGCTGATTTTCAGCCACCCCATAGCCGCGATAGTAGAGCATACCCATATTGTGTTGCGCTTCTGCAAGCCCCTGATCCGCAGCCTGTCGATACCAGTCCATTGCCTCTGCATAATTTTGTGATACGCCGAACCCCTGCTCGTACAAATGACCGACATTATTTTGTGCCTCTGCTGCACCCTCGCGGGCTAGCTCAATCCAGGCACGCATAGCGGTTGCATAGTGCGCTCGATCAAGCGCGCTAAGGCCGGCTTCAAAGGGACCTGCTTGGACAGAGCCACTGATCAATGCGAAAAACAAAATGCCAAGCTGTAACTGTTTCATAGTGATCCTATTACTACATTGTTTAGATAAAAAATATTGCTAAGTGCGTTCGAGACCGCGCGCTTGATCCTGCACATCAATAACTGCCTGGAACAGTTCGCCTTCGGCCAAACTACCATGCAGTTCGCCGGTCTCTGCATTGACAACAGGTAAGCTTTCACCGACAAACTGACTCACCCTAACCATCGCTTCGGCGAGGCTGTCATGGGAATACAGCGTGAGTGGTCGCGTGTCGACAAAGTCCTTAATAGTAGTATCGGCAGCTTCTATCACTTCATAAATAGAAACTTTGCCGAAAAACTGGCCATCACTTTTTATGATGTAAGCTTCGGTGTGACCTCGTTTGCGCATCGCCTCCCGCAGCTCAATACCTGTGATGGAAGGGTTAGCGCGAACATAGCCCTGACTGGCATAAGGCCCGACAACTTTCTGATTTAGCGCAATGGCCTCGCGTCCTTTAAGCAAATCTATACCGCGATCAAGAAGCTGACGATCAAAAAAGGAATTTCCAAACACACGATTGGTTAGCAGATTACACACCATCACTGCGATCATCGCAGCCACCGCATATTCATAGGATTGCGTCAGCTCAAGAATAATCAGTACCGCAGAAACCGGAGCGCCGATCACCGCCGAGCTCACCGCAGCCATACCCGCAACACTAATAATACTGGCGATATCGGCGAAGCCAAAGAGGATTAATAGCTCGCCGGCCACTGCACCCGCGGCCACACCAATAAATAGTGAAGGAGAAAATACCCCGCCAAACAAGCCGAAACCAATGCACAGAGCGGTCATCAACAGCTTCGCAATTAACACCGTTAGCAACAGCGACAGGGCCAATTCACCAGCAATCATATCATTGATGCTAGAGATGCCGAGGCCCAGTATTTGCGGAATCCAAACCCCGACTAAACCGCAAATAGTGGCGGCAATAAATGGTAGCAGCAACGGAAAGGTATTCATTCTGGCCGCCGTTTGAGCGGAGTAGCGCAACGCCGCCATAAAACAGATTGCCACTAAGGCAAACGCCGGTGCCAGCACCACTAAAACTGGAACCACTTCCGCCAGTGGTGGCAGCATAGTGCTAATTTCAAAAGTAGTTGTATGGGGAAACCATTGGTTCCCCAGCGCGCTGGCAGAGACTGAGGCCACGGTGATAGGAGCAATAGCTCTAACAGAGAAGCGTCGGAGAATGGCTTCATGGGCAAAGACAACTCCGGCAATGGGGGCATTAAACCCGGCGGAAATGGCTGCCGCAACGCCACAGCCGAGGTAGATCTCATGAGACAGGCGACTGGAAATAAAGCGCTTGACCCAGATACCCATGGTGGCGCCAAAATGCACAATTGGCCCGTACTGGCCTACAGACCCGCCACCACTTGCTGAGGTAAAGGCGGCGAGAGTAGAGGCGAGGCCGGTTTTAATGTCTAGCGGCTCATTAACCTGATGTGCGGCATACATAGAGTCGGCTGGACCTGTCCAATTGCTGATGCCAAGGCTGGTTTTTAAAAATACCACGACGGCAGCAGCGGCCCATAAAAACACCACACTTGAAAAAGAGATACTGTCCCCGCCAATGGAGAGCGACAATATGTCGCTGACTTCGCGCTGATGACCAAACCATTGCACACCGGTGACAAACAGATTGGAGACAACGGCCAAGACTGCACCAATCAGTCCACCGATCAAAATAATAACCATTAATTCAATTAAAGCGTCGCGTACTTTGTGCATGAAATCAGTGCTCCCCGATACCTGCGTTCTTTCTTTTTCGCCACAGCTTATCCAGTAGTGCCGGCTTGGTCAAAGGTTCGAAGGCTAGAACCAGATCTAACATCAGCCCGATATTAATTTGCGGTGGCTTATTTAAAAGCTTTATATCAAGCCTATTCCGCTGTTCTGTTGTTACGTAAAAATAAATCGGGTGATGTCTATTACTTGGCTGTAGCTGGTGTTTGCGATACAGTCTACCAATGTTGAATAGCTTGCAAGGCCTGCCAAGGCCAGAAAATAAATTATTGCATTGATTATATTTACACGAGAAACTATTTTTTGACCCTTTCGAAAAAAATTATTGGCCAAAGCGTTGCCATTGACGAGCTGCGCATGCTTATCGAGATGGTTGGGCCGAGCGAATCTACAGTACTTATTCTCGGTGATAGCGGCACTGGCAAAGAGCTGGTTGCCCGTGCTCTGCACGACTCCTCAAGGCGCGCTAGCGGCCCCTTTATTCCTGTCAACTGCGGCGCTATCCCGCGCGACTTGCTGGAAAGCGAATTATTTGGTCACCGCAAAGGCTCCTTTACAGGAGCCATCTCGGATCGCAAAGGGCGCTTTGAGTTAGCCGACAAAGGCACTTTGTTCCTCGATGAAATTGGCGACATGCCAATCGATCTGCAGGTTAAATTATTGCGCGTTCTGCAGGAGCGTCAGATTGATCCAGTGGGTTCACTGCTGTCGAAACCGATCGATGTGAGAGTGTTGGCCGCGACCCACAAAGATATTGTTGGCCTGATGGAGAAATCACTCTTTCGCGAAGATCTCTACTATCGCCTCAATGTTATGCCAATCGAAATTAAGACTCTCAGTGAACGAGCGGACGATGTTCCGGTGTTATTTGAATATTTTGCCAAGCAACACGCGATCGGCAACAAAAAGCCGATTCGCTTACATCCAACATCTATGCAGTTGTTTTTAGATTACAGCTGGCCGGGTAATGTTAGAGAGTTAGCCAACCTTGTCGATCGCTACTCATCGCTGTACCCGGGTCAGGAAGTGGATCTGCGTAAAGTGATACCGAGCATGGTGCCCCCAGGTATCCGGGCACTGGCCAGTTGGCCGGCTAGTGATGTAAATATCTCGATGGCCCCTAGTCCATCTCCAGTCAAGCGTGCGGCTGGGCTCGATAGTTTCGATATACTCGATGCCATCAATGGCGCTTCAGAGGCCGATAGCTTGGCCCGAATCAATGATGCGCAACTTGACCATGAGGTTGAACAGACAATTTTACTGTCTCAGGGGGGTGGCTCCTTCCCTGAAGGGGGTTTGCAGCTAAAACAACATCTACTGGATATAGAGCGCAATCTTATTCGCCATGCTTTAAGTACCGCTGCAGGCAATGTCTCTAAAACAGCGCGGATGCTTAATTTGCAGCGAACAACTTTAATTGAAAAAATTAATAAACATGGTCTTGCTGACAGCGCTTAAATCTTATTTCCAAATAAACAGGTCTGAGTCCCTGTCTCTCAATTCCCAACTCCCCATTCCCGTTCTCAGCTCTCCGCCCAATTTCAGCTCCAAGCTACAAAAGCGGCGACTAAAGCGAATTAGGGTCGACGTGAAAATCCATCCTCAGGAATTACTTTAGCCACTACTTTGTGGCAACGCCTTGCCACAACTGCCGCGAGTTTAAGTGAATCGGTGTCAAATTGCCGACTGCTTGCCAGTGGCAATAAGCTGACGGTTTATTGCCGCTATAGTCTTAAGTATCTGTATTTAAACGACAAATTTCCTTGGCACGCAAATTGCTAATCTCCTAGAACAGAGGACATTTTGATATTTACAAGCATCTATTAGGCAAGGGTAAGCAAACGTGACTGATCACAATATGATTGAAGTACTTTGGTTCGATTCGCAACAGGCGCTAGCGCATCATGAAGCTGTGGCTTTTGCCGAACAGGGTTTGGCAGTTTTTCAGGCGGACATTAAAGAGGCCAGTGACAGTGCTCTAATTTCTGCGCAGTTGGTTGTCGTTACTCTCAACCAGTCAATCAACGAACTAAAACAGTTGCAGGCACGGTTGACCGCCGTGTGCAGTTCCGCACCGATCATTGCGCGAGTAGATCGTAACAATTTTGAGCTGGGTATAAGAGCAATGCGCGAAGGCGCGCTCAGCGTTATTTCAAATGGTCGCCTCGGCAGAGCCGAATGGGCCGAAGTGTTAGAACTGGCTCAGTGCCAGCCAGCAGAAAATAATTCACAGCCAGCATTTGTTTTTGCTGATCCAGTCAGCCGCAACTTACTGGCTCTTGCCGAACGCGTCGCTCAGGTTGACGTGACTGTTTTAGTCACCGGACCCACAGGTGCAGGTAAAGAGGTTCTGGCGCGAATTCTTCACGATGCATCAGCCCGACACCAAGGGCCCTTTGTCGCTTTTAACTGTGCGGCGATGCCCGAAAACTTGATAGAAGATATGTTGTTTGGCCATGAGAAAGGGTCATTCACTGGCGCGTCTAAAGTACAGCCGGGTCTTTTTGAACAGGCTCAGGGCGGGACTATATTTCTCGATGAAATTGGTGAGATGTCATTTCATTTACAGGCCAAACTATTGCGCATTTTACAGGAGCGCTCAGTGGTTCGATTGGGTGGTCAAAAAGCCATCGACTTAGATATTCGCGTTATTGCCGCGACCAATCGTGATCTTAAGGCGGCGATTGCGCAACAGACTTTTAGAGAAGATCTGTACTTCCGTTTGACCGCGTTCAAGCTGGCGATTCCCCCTTTAAAAGAGCGTCCCAAAGATATTCTTCCACTTGCCGAGCAGTTTTTGAATCAACAGAGTGGCGACACTCAAGCATCCCGCTTAACCCGTGCCGCTCAGATTAGCCTAGAGGGCTATCGCTGGCCTGGCAATGTGCGTGAATTACAAAATGTTTTGGTCCGCGGTATGGTTTTAGCTAACGGCGCGCCAATTGATATACAGCACTTACTGTTCGATGACATTCAGTCGATCAGCAGCTTTGACAGCCGCGTTAGCCAGCCGCAGGATAATTTGTTTGCCCAGTCAGCGCCGCCAAGAAGCTTTTCAGCACCGTTTTCAATGGCCGATACTCAGGCCGCTCCAGAGGCCTTAAATGAGACCGTCAAGCACAGCGAATGGCAGGCCATTATGAGTGCACTAAACGGATGCAGAAGTCGCGAGCATGCGGCAGAGCAGTTGGGCATCAGCCCGAGAACACTGCGCCATAAATTACAGAGACTGCGCGAGCAGGGTATTAACGTTACCCGTGCTTACGCGCGTTAGAGGAGTTAGTCATGGTCAGTCCAGTTAATGCCGGAAACGTTGAGTCGCTACTGAGTCAGATTCGACAGTACCAAGCCCAGGCCGCAGAGGGTGTCAATCTCTCCGCCACCGACCGCGTAGATGCTCAGCCAGCTAATGCTGGCGGCTTTGCCGGTGCGGTCAAAGGTGCGCTCAATGAAGTGAACAACGCACAGATGACATCGAAAGCGTCGCGCATGGCTTTTGAGCGAGGAGAGGATATGCCTCTCACGGATGTCGTTATGAATATGCAGAAGTCTTCACTGGCCTTTGAAGCAACGTTGCAAATACGCAACAAAGTGCTCAAGGCTTATGAAGACATTATGAACATGCCCGTTTAAAGAACGCACAAAGAGATTTAAGACATGGCAACCATAGCAGCAAATACAACACAGAATATGCCTCCTGCAGTGGCCGGTGCGCCCGGCGCAGTGGCACAACCTGGTCAGGCCCAAGTCCCGGCAACTCAGGGAGCCGTCAACAATGGCGTCGGTCTGCCCAACGTCAGTGAGATTATGCAGCAACCTGCAGTGCGCAAAGCGATGCCGGCGATCATTGCCTTTCTCAGCGTGGCGGTTTTCCTTATTGCCTACTCGTGGATGCAGGATCCGGTTTATAGGGCGGTCTATCCAGGACTCTCTGAGTCAGACCGACAGATGGCCTTCGAAGCACTCTCTGGAGCGGACTTTAAGGCACGTATTGACAGCGGCACTGGCGATTTAAAAGTTCCCGACGATCGCTATCATGAAGCAAGAATTTTTCTGGCCTCCCGCGGCTTGCCCCAAGAGGGCACCAGTGGCGGTATCAGCGGTCTGACCGATGAAGCCTCGATGACGTCGAGTCAGTTTATGGAGCAAGTTCGCTATGTCTCAGCCATGGAGCAGGAGTTGGCGCGCAGCGTCACTCAAATTAATACGATCCGCTCTGCACGGGTCCATTTGGCCTCGCCCAAGCAGAGCGTGTTTGTGCGCAATAGAACGCCGGCAAAAGCCTCAGTCGTTGTCTCGCCTTACCCAGGCAGGCAGGTCTCCCGCTCTCAGGTAGAAGCGATTACGCACATGGTTTCATCAAGTATTCCCTACCTTGCCACCGAAGATGTAGTGGTCGTAGATCAGCGTGGCAAGTTGCTTACCGATGCCAATAACTTTGCGTCGATGCAGCTTAACTCTGCACAGATGGAGCATAAACAGCGGCTGGAAGAGACCTATCGCAGTCGCATTGATGCTCTGCTGATGCCAGTGGTGGGTATGGGCAATGTCCGTGCTGAAGTGGATATTCAGGTCGACTACACCGAGGAAGAGTCCACCTATGAAGAGTACGACGGCAATAATAATGGACCCAAAGCGCGCTCTGAAGTGCTCTCTCTTGATCAGGATGCTACCAATCTCTCTGAGGGTATTCCCGGCGCGACCTCAAACACAATGCCTGCTGATGCGGTTAACATTGTCAATGGCCAGTTAGACGGCGATGGAAGTAGCAATGCAATGCGGACATCGAGCAGCACAACGACGCGAAATTACGAGATGGATCGAACAGTCCGCCATGTTAAACGTCAAGGTGGTAGCGTTGAACGCATTTCGGTCGCGGTCGTGATCAATGAGCCTTTAGCTGAGCCGGGTGATGACGCTCTGGCAGCTCAGAGCTTTTCTGAATTGGAATTACAGCGCTTTACTGACTTGGTGAAAGGCGTAGTTGGCTACGACGCGCAACGCGGTGATGTGGTGACCATTGTGTCGGCTAAATTTGAAAAGCCCGAACTTTTCGATTCAGGTATTGTTTGGTATGAAAATGCGCAGGTCATCAGTGCTATTAAGAGTCTTGCTGCGGCCTTTGTTTTTCTTATCATACTTCTTGCGATTGTGCGTCCAGTGGTTAGAGCCTACTTGCCATCGGTTGATGCGAGTCTCGGCGAAGATGCGCTGGCATCCAACAAAGATGGTGAGCTCAATGATGAAGAGCTGCGTTTGATCGAAATGGGTGATGGCGAGTCCCTCGAAGATATCAAGGCTAAGTTGAAGCCGAAAAAATCAACTATATCCGCAGAGATGCTGGATACGGCAAATACCTACGATGACAAAGTGGCGCTGGTGCGTCTACTAGTGGCGGAAGATTCCGGCCGAGTTGCCAACGTATTGAAGAAAATGATTCGTCCAGTCTAGCTTGGCGAGGAGAGATAAAATGGCAGAACCACAAATTAAAGATGCAGTAACCGCAGAACCTGTTCCCATGTCAGAGGAGCTGCGCGACGAGTTGAGTCGTTTAACCAGCACTGATCGTTCGGCAGTGATCATGCTACTGCTCGGCGAACAGCAAGCGGCGGACATTATCCGTTTTCTTAATCCGCGAGAAGTTCAGGCGCTGGGATCAGCGATGGTTGGAGTTGCCGACCTCTCCCAGGAAGCAGTCAATATAGTGCTCGACGATTTTGTTGTCACCATTAAGCAGCAGACGAGTCTTGGTCTGGGAACTGGTGACTATGTTGAGAAAGTGCTTAATCGCGCCCTAGGCGAAGACAAGGCCGCGACGGTATTGGGTCGCATCATGCCAGGCTCATCGAGTAAAGGACTGGAAATTCTGCGCTGGATGGATGCCCGATCGATCGGCGATATGATCCACGAGGAGCATCCTCAGGTGGTAGCCATTATTCTTTCAGTACTGGAATATGACGTTGCGGCTGACGTGCTTAACTTTCTCCCGAAGGACAACCGCGCTGAAATTATGCAGCGTGTCGCCAGCCTTGAAACAGTACAGCCGTCGGCAATGGACGAACTTGAGGGCATTATGAAACAGCAGTTCAGCTCTAGCTCATCGGCCAAGTCTTCTAGCTTTGGTGGTGTTGCCACCGCGGCGAAGATTATGAACTTTACTAAAGTCGATCTCGAAACCGCCATTATGAGCGGTGTTTCTGGTCTCGATGAAGAGCTGGCACTGAAGATTCAGGACAGCATGTTCACCTTCGACAACCTCTCTGGTGTTGATAATAGAGCTATTCAGGTACTGATGCGCAGTGTCGAATCCGATCTTCTGATGACCGCCCTCAAAGGTGCGGATGAAGAAGTACGCGACAAGTTCCTCGACAATATGTCGCAGCGTGCGCGGATTATGTTCCTTGATGACATGGAAGCTAAAGGGCCGATCAGAATTACCGATGTGGAAGATGCCCAAAAGACTATTATGCGTCTTGCTCGAGTGCTATCCGATAAAGGTGAGTTAGTGCTCGCTGGACGAGGAGATGACTTTGTCTGATTTAGAACCCTCAGCCAATAAAGCGCCTGCAGCGGATAAAGAACCCTCAGCGGACTCATCAGTCAGCTGGCGTCTAAACGAGCTGATCAGTGCTGGCCGCAAAGCCAAGGCCTTTGCGGCGCAGTGGTCTCAGCCAGAGGTCGCAGACAACAATCCCGAATTTGAGTTGTGGAAGCCAAAAGTACTCGATGGTCAAGCGGATGAGGAAGCTGAAAGTATCACTGAAGAGGCGTCTGACGAGGAGGATGTCAGCGAGCTAGATAGTGCCCCAGAACTTGATGCCGAAACCGTTGCCACAGAAGAGCAGCCTATTGTCGAGTCATTTGACCAGTCGGCACTTGATCAGGCCCGCAGTGAGGGTTTCGAGCAAGGTTACCAGCAGGCAATGGACGAAGCTGAGGGCAAGTGGGCCAGTGCGCGGGACGAATTTATTCACTTTACCGAGACCCTGCGAAAGGCCCAGGGACAAGGCAATAATTTTTTCCAACCGCTGAAAAAGCTTGCGCTACACCTAGCAGAGCAACTCGTTCGCGGAGAGCTAACCCAGTCCACGACCGTGATTGAGCGCCTTATTGATGCCGCAATCAAAGACATAGAACAGCAGGGTGAAGGGCCTATAGTGATCAACCTCAGTGCCGCAGATCATCAGCAGTTTACTGCTCACCTAAGCACGGACCTAGACAACTTAAGTCTCCGAATTGATCCTACCCTAAGCCAAGGTAGTGTCAGAATAAACATGGACGACAGCGCCGTTGAAGATTTAATAGAAGCCCGCCTAGCGGCTCTCAGTGAAGAATTACTCGGTCTGACTGAGCATCAGTCAGCACCCCGAAACAGTGCTAAACGCTATCAAGATCTGCGTTCAAATTCGGTCGCTGAGGGTGCAAGCGTTATCGAAGGCTCGATAATTGAAGACAATAATGCAGCAATGAACCCCAGTGCTGAGGCAGTGGATGATGAGACCCCAGATGCTTGATTTTGCCAATGATATCGACAGCCAAATTGTACAGTTAAGAGTCCCTGAGCCGATTCTCAGTGGTAAGCTCGTTCGAGTGGTCGGTTTAACTCTCGAGGCTAAGGGTATTATCGCTCCTTTAGGTGCGCATTGTCGGGTCGAAAATATCGATATGGGCACAGTAGTTGATGCTGAAGTCGTTGGCTTCAACGATGACACCCTCTATCTCATGCCCTTTTCAGAACCTGTTGGTGTAGGTCTTGGTGCCCGCGTCTGGGTTGTTTCGCGACATGCCAAGGCGTCATTGGGTGAAGCCATGTTGGGACGTGTCGTCGATGGACTCGGCCAGCCTCTAGATGAAGGTGGGCCAATTGCTTACAGCGATCAGCTTAGTCTTGAGGGATTATCGATCAATCCCATGGAAAGAGGCCCGATCAATAAAATTCTCGACACAGGTATCAAAGCCATCAACACCTGTTTGACGCTTGGCCAAGGCCAGCGAATTGGACTGGTGGCCGGTTCCGGCGTTGGCAAGAGTGTTTTGCTGGGCATGTTGACCCGCAACACGGAAGCTGACGTTGTTGTGATTGGATTGATTGGCGAGCGTGGTCGCGAGGTGCAGGAATTTATCCAGCACACTCTTGGCGAAAAGGGTCTGGCAAAATCAGTTGTTGTCGCAGCACCGGCTAATATCTCTCCGGTACTGCGCCTCAAGGCGACCTATTTAACGCATCTTATTGCCGAGTATTTTCGCGATCGTGGCAAGAATGTCTTGATGCTCTGTGATAGCTTGACTCGGGTTGCTCACGCCCAGCGTGAAATTGGCCTGGCGATTGGCGAGCCACCCACAGCCAAAGGTTATCCACCGTCCGTCTTTGCCATGCTGCCACGTCTGATCGAGCGAACTGGTGTTGGCCGCAAAGGTCATGGCTCAATTACCGCAATGTATACCGTTCTCGCTGAAGGCGATGATCGCGCCGATCCGATTGTTGATATAGCTCGCGCATCACTTGATGGTCAGGTGTTGCTATCGCGCTCTCTGGCGGATGCCGCCCACTATCCGGCAATTGATTTATCCGGCTCTATTTCAAGGGTTATGCCTAATCTGGTGGATTCCGCTGTGCTTAAAGCGGCTAATCGCTTTCGCCGCCTGTGGACGCTCTACCAGCAAAATGAAGACCTTATCCAAGTCGGCGCCTATGAGACCGGCACTAATCCGGATCTCGATGAGGCTATTCGCCTGCGTCCCGGCATGGAGGCGATTTTACGCCAGGGCAGCGATGAGTCCGTGCCTCTGCATCAGAGTCAGGCGATTATTATGCAGCTAACAGCGCAGGTGAAAGAATGAGAACAGTCTGGTCGGCACTGCTCGCGAAAGCTGAGCGAACTCTGCGTGATGCGCGTCTAAAGCTTGCCGAGGTCAATCGCCGTCGCGAAAACTCCCTGCTGCAAGAGGAAAAAGTCAGCGCTCTGTTGCTCGACTATATTCAGCAGGTACATGTCGTGCAGCAGCGCGATCACAATGCTACCGAAGTGAACAATTACCGCCATTTTATTGTTCAGCTTCAGGAGCTTAAAAATCGTGCAAAATACGAGCAGCAGCGTATCGATATCGAATGCCAGTTGGCGCGTCAGGTGCTGGTTAGCGCTGAGCGCGAACGGGTGAAAGTCAGTCATCTAGCCGACCGTGCAGTAGAGAAACATCAGGCTGACAGCCTTTCTCGCGAGACTCGCAGTATCGATGCTCAAGCGATTCAGCAGCATAATTTTCGCGCCCGCTAAAAAACACACAGGCTAAAAAATACACAGCTTAGCTTTACGCTAATGACTCCTGCTTGTTCCTTGCCTGTCAGTCAAAAAATCAAATATCACCTGTCGGATTTTTGGCATGTGTCTTGCAAATATTCTCCGTAACTAGGAAATATCACAGGACTCATTGCAAATATGCTCGAATCAAAAAACATGCTGCTGGACACCGGTAAAGTTTCTACATCCGCCGCTAAGTCTGCATCTGCAGCCTCTGAACAGCGGTCTACTGAGGAAGCAGTCGGACAATTTTCCGCGCTTCTTGGAGATGCTACGGCAAGCTTAAAAGTGGCCAAAAGCGGCAACATGATGCCACTTTCTAAGCTGTTAAAATCGCAGGGCTCTGAAATGAATTCTGCTGCAATGCTATCTAGCCGGACGCTCAAGGGAGGTACAGCCTTGATGATTGGCGGTGCCGAACCGTCTGATGCGGGCTTAATCGCTTTCGCTCGGGCTCAGGGTATGGATCCAGCGTCACTAGGATTGTTAACTAGCGCTGCTAACCTCGAAGCGAAAGACAATCTGCCTAAGCAGGGTGCAATAGCCAATCCGGCTATTCCTGTGAGCCCTCATTTGACCGGCGGTGCGCCCAATAGTCGATTGGTAAGCACTGAAGCTAGCTATATCCCTGCTCCAAAACTGCAGGCTCACCAATTAGTTCCTCTAGAAAATAAGCTTGAATACAAGGCTTCATCGGTAGCACTGCCGAGTGGCGATTTAGTAACTGGATCGACTAAACCACTGGCTCAGGTGCCCGTTGCGGTGGAGCAGTTGGCCACCGATCAACAACGTCTGCCGCAACCTCAAGACCGCCAGTCTGGGCTCAATGTGGTTCTGCCGCAGCAGCTACAAGTATTGAAGGGAGCGGTCGAATTGGCCATCAGTATCCCACCTATGACCCTAGACAATACCAAAGCTATGATCCCAGAGCTCGATCAGCCAGCATCGTTGGGTGCTAGTAAAGTCTCTTTGGCGGCGTTATCTAGTGGTGTAAATATCCTTGATATAAAGGCTAAAAATCCAATCCCAAGTGATAAACTAAGCGCCAGTTCAGCTGCCGTTGAGTCTGCGCCTGGGCCTCGTCAAATAGAGGCAAGCAAGATCTCACTTGGAGCAAAAGTGTCTGAGGTGTTCTTAGAGCAATATCAAGATCGCCAAAAAATGCCAGTGATAAAAATGGACCCGATTAGTCTTGTCGACAATAAGCTGCTAACCGTTACCAATGCTGGGACAGTTGCAGTAGGGCCGCTCGTTAGCGCTAGCACTGCTAGCGCGCCACTTTTTGTCGATGGGCAAGTGGCTAATCCAGTAGCCCAGGCCAGCCTGAGTTCAGACCTGTCTATTGACGCCCCGGCTGAAGATGCCAAGCAGGAGACCTTGCGCAGGCAAGATGACTATATGCAGCTGTCACGCCAGTTAACCGAGGTGTTGGGAAAGCGTCTAACAGCACAGATCCAGCGAGGGTCTTGGCATGTAGAAATGGACCTTCACCCAAAGAGTTTAGGCCGAGTTGAAGTACAGTTAGAAATGAAAAATGGCGAGCTTGAGGCACGATTTATGGCCACAAATGCGACGACCAGAGACTTGATTAACGAGGGAATGCCAAGGCTACGGGAGGCTCTCTTAGAACATGGCACGGAAACTGCTTATAAGAACTTAGGAGAAGGAAGTCGAGGCGCCTCTGACGGAAAGTCGACAGCGTCCGAGCAGGCTGCCGAGGAATCAAATGGCGGATTGTCCTCAGAGGTTGAGACGGGCAGTCCTAAAACAGGTCAGGGCGTAACAACTGATGGCTTGAATGTACTTGTGTAAACACCGCCACCCGAGTCGGCGGCTAAGAGGAGCAAAGAATGAGTGAAGATAATCAAGAAGACGAAGAAAAAGCCAAAAGCCCGGTATTAAAAATCATTTTGATCGTCGCCGGCATTTTACTTTTGATTGCCATAACCGTTGGTGGCACGCTTTTCGCCAGTGGATTTTTTGACGCAGACAAAGAAGTTGGTGCGGAGGAGGCTATCGCAGCGCTTGAAGCAGAGGCTGCCAACCAAACTGCCGCGGCAGAAGCTGCAGCTGCTGGCCCGGACAAGGTCAAGCAAGACTCTCCTGAATTAACTCGATTTGAGCAGTCCTATTTTCAGTTGCCAAAGGCTTTAGTCGCCAATATTGCCAACTCAAGAAAGGTGATGCAGGTTACTGTCGCAATTATGACGCACTATGACGAGCGAGTAGTTGAAAACGTTGAGAAACACGATTTCCCACTGCGTTTTGCCATGCTTGCAGCAATGCGCAAAGTGACTGAGGCCGAGGTTGCCGATGAAGATTTCCAGGTGAACTTAGCCGCTAAATTAAAAATCGAAATGAATGCTGTGCTGGAATCCCTTGAAGATTTCGGTGGTATTGAAGCAGTTTATTTTACTGAGTTTGTTGTTCAGTAAGTGAATGACTTGAAAGCGACACTTACTTTTAAATGGTGAGGGCCACAATGGCTGATATTGACAATTTATTATCCCCAGAAGAGCTTGATGCGCTCACTGCTGGACTTGAGGACGGCTCAATAGAAGCTGACACAGGTCTCAATAGTGAGATCAACGCCATGCGCCATGACTTGACTAATGAAGACTCGTCTCTGGGTGTCAATATAGGCGCCGTAGATATGATCAATGAGCGCTTTATTAGACAGTTCCGATTGGGCCTGCTCGAAGTCCTGCGTACCACACCTAAGGTCAGCATGGCCGATGTTAAAATCGTAAAATTTGGTGAATATTTAAAAGATTTGTCGGCACCACTGGCAGTCAACACCATAAGATTAAATCCCCTACGCGGCTATTCGATGGCGGTCATCGAGCCCTCTATTGTGTTCGCGGCACTGGATAACTTCTTTGGCGGATTTGGCCGAGGATTTGACAAGCTTCCTCCGGGAAGACTATTCACGCCTACTGAATCGAGCATTATTAAAATTATGCTGGACGTTTTGTTTGGCTCTTTAAAGGAAGCCTGGGCGCCGATTCTGCCGATTAACTGTGAACATGTCAGTTCTGAAATAAATCCGCAATTTGCCCAGATTGCCGACGAAAATGATCTGGTAATTGTCAGCCGTTTTGTTGCCGATCTCGGGCGAGATGTGTCCGGCAATATTGATCTGGTTTATCCCTATAATGCACTTAAGCCGATTCGCGATTTACTTAGAAGCCGAGTTCAAACAGGCGATGGCGATGATGTTTCGGATAAAGAGTGGAGCGCTGAGTTGCAGTCTGCAGCAGTGGATGCCGAACTAGAAGTGACAGTTGAGTTAGCACAGATAGAAACCACCCTAAGTAAATTTGAAGTGTTGAGTGAAGGCGATATTGTTTACTTTAGCAAGGGCGAGCACGCGCGTTTATATGTTAATTCTGTTCCGGTGTTCGATGCTGATGTGGGTGCCAATGGCTCACAGATGGCCGCGCGAATTATCAAGCCGCTGACACCTATAAAATAAACGTTTTGTTATTTAATTAAATTTAAGTCACAGAAAAGAGAGAAAAAAAATGGCCGAAACCGAAACCAACGTTTTAACTGGCGATATAAAATCGACAGATAACGGCGATCTAAAAAATAAAATTAATGCAGATATTCTGCAGAATATACCTGTCACAATATCCGTTGAAGTCGGTCGTACATCGCTAAAAATTCGCGATTTAATGCGACTCACTCAAGGCAGTGTTGTTGAACTCGATCGCCTCGCTGGTGAACCCCTTGATCTTTTAGTTAATAATACGCTGGTTGCTCAGGGTGAAGTGGTATTAGTCAATGAGCGCTATGGTGTGCGATTGACCAGCGTCATACCCACTGCTGACCGCGTCAAGAACCTTTAGAGTTATAGTCTAATGACTGAGATTGGCTGGAATGAGTGGTTGTCGATGATGGCATCGCTAGCGGTAGTTTTAGTACTGCTTGCCGCCACCTTATTTGGCCTCAAAAAAATGGGTCTTAGCAGTGCTAAAGACGCCACCAAAAAGTTACAGGTTAGCGAGGTGCACAATCTCGGCCCGAGGCAGAAGCTAGTTGTTGTTACCGTAAATAACGAGCAAATTTTGTTGGGGGTTACTCCTCAGGCGATCAATCGCCTTGGCAATTGGCCAGATTACCAAGTGGCAGCAGGTCAGGAGCAGCAATCTGATGAAATTAATGAGGTCGAAGCAGAAATCCTCGGAGAACCTGAGAATCCAGGTAAGTTTCAGAAGCTATTGAAACAGATTGCCGGCCGCACCATCGAACGGAAATAATAAGATGGTTAAAACCAATTTTCTTAAACAATTCTTGCTGGCTGTGGTTGCTTTATTAGCCACTGCTGTCGCACTACCGGCTGCTGCCCAAGTTGGTTTGCCGGTCGTCAATATGGTCGATGACGGCTCCGGTGGAACCAAATACAGTTTAACCCTGCAGCTCTTGGCCTTGATGACAGTGCTGACGCTCCTGCCGTCCTTGCTGTTAATGATGACCTCATTTGTGCGTATTATTATCGTTTTTTCACTGCTGCGTCAGGCATTGGGAACGGCTCAGACACCACCCAATCAGGTGTTGGTTGGTCTGGCGTTATTTCTTACGCTATTTATTATGTCGCCGGTACTTACCTCGGTGTATGACGATGCCATAGTCCCTTATTTTGAAGAGACAATTAGCTTTGAGGCCGCTCTGGCTGCCGCTGAAGCGCCAATCAGGACCTTTATGCTGAACCAGACCCGAGAATCAGATATTGGTATGTTTCTAGAAATTGCCGATAATACAGAGGTTACAGAGCCCGCTGATGTCCCGTTTTTAACCCTAGTGCCAGCGTTTATTACATCAGAACTTAAAAGTGCATTTTCCATCGGCTTTCTGATTTATATTCCCTTTGTTGTTATCGATCTAGTCGTTGCCAGTGTGTTGATGTCTATGGGTATGATGATGCTCTCGCCAATGATGATCTCAATGCCGTTTAAATTAATGTTGTTCGTTTTGGTCGATGGTTGGACTCTTATTATGGGGTCATTGACCGCGAGCTTTGCGCTTAGTTAGGAGAGTCCAGTGGATGCTGCACAGGTTATTGATTTAGGTCGTGAAGCACTCTGGGTTGCGGTTATGGTCGCGTCGCCACTACTTGGTGTCGCTCTCGCCGTGGGCCTTATCGTGGGTATTTTTCAAGCCGCCACTTCGATTCAGGAAATGACTCTGAGCTTTATTCCAAAGCTCGGCATTATGGTCGTCGCACTGCTGGTATTTGGCAGTTGGCAAGTTGGCGTTATGGTCGAATTTATCCAGCGTATCTTTGAGCGTATCCCCGCGCTGTTTGTCTGATGGACATACTTGTCTCTGAAGTGGTTCAACGCTTTTACACGCTGCTCTGGCCGATGATCAGAGTGTCTGCCTTTTTGCTTGCCTCACCGTTCTTCTCTCTGCGTGCAGTCAGTGTGCGGATCCGTATATTACTGGCCGCCTTGTTAACCTTAATGGTTTACCCTTTGGTGGACTGGCCCATCATCGACCCCTATTCCGCCGCGGGTTTGCGCGAGATATTTAATCAAGTATTGATTGGCACATTGATGGGGATGCTGCTGCAGATCGTCAATGCCGCACTTGTTGTAGGGGGGCAAGCGGTCTCTGGTGCCATGGGTCTGGGTATGGCGAATATGGTCGACCCGAATATGGGCAATGTGCCAGTTCTATCGCAGTTCTTTCTAGTTTGTTCAACGCTAATTTTTATGGGTATGGGCGGCCACGTTCTAGTTATTAGTTTGGTCTTGGAGAGTTTTAAAGCGCTGCCAATTGGTCAGATGCTAGCCCCTGATATGTTGATGGCGGTGCTGCTGCAATGGAGTGCAATGATATTCCTTGGTGCTCTACTACTAGCTCTGCCGATAATGGTCAGTCTACTGTTCGTTAATATTGGCGTCGGTGTTATTACTCGAGCGGCACCAGCATTAAATATTTTTGCTGTGGGTTTTCCGGCGATGATTTTGGTTGGCATGGTGCTCTTGGCGACGTCGATGTCGAGTATTGGTTTTCGTATTCAGTGGCTTTGGCGTGAGTCCTTTGACGTCGTCGGCCAGGCACTGGGGGTAACCTAATGTCGGATAAAGACAGTAGCGAAGAACGCGAAGAAGAGCCCACCGCCAAGCGCCTTGAGAAGGCCCGTGAAGACGGCCAAGTGGCGCGCTCTCAAGAACTCTCAGTGGCGGCAATGATGATTGGCGTAGCATTCTTTTTATATCTTTTCGGCGGCTATTTTATCGGTGGTTTGACTGAGGTGTTTGCCTCAGGGTTTACCTTTGATCGCAAAGCCGTATTTGATTCTTCGCTATTAGTGTCGGCATTTGGCATCCAGGCCTACGATAGCTTGTTAGTTGTCGCGCCGATTTTCGTTCTCGCGGTGCTGATTGCCTTTGCTGCCGCCGGTGCTATGGGTGGGTATATTTTCTCTCTTAAATCAATGGCCCCAAAAGCCAGTAAGATCAATCCGCTCGCAGGTCTAAAGCGCATGTTTGGTATGAAGGCGGTGGTGGATCTAAGCAAAGCCTTGAGTAAGTTTGTTTTGATTGCCCTAGTGCTCTATCTGGTGGTCAGTGATAATTTCTCCAGTTTGATCAAATTGGGCTTTATGGACTTGGAGCCAGCAATGCAGGAAGCTGGACGAATAATCGCTTTTGGCACAGTGCTGGTGACGCTGACACTAATTGTTGCCGCAGCTATAGATATTCCCTACCAACTGCATACGTTTAATAAGCAGATGAAAATGACCAAGCAGGAAGTCAAAGATGAGATGAAAGATACTGAGGGCCGTCCCGAGGTGAAGGCGCAGATTCGCCGCAAACAGCGCGAGATTGCCTCTGGCATGATGATGTCAGCGATCGCTGATGCGGACGTCATTATTGTTAACCCTGAGCATTTTGCTGTGGCCCTAAGTTACGACCCATCCAAAGATGGTGCGCCAATTATGGTTGCCAAGGGCGCTGACTTACTCGCCCAAGCTATTCGCGAACGTGCAAAGGAAGAAGGTGTGCCGATCTTTTCTTCTCCTACATTAGCGCGTTCAATATTCTTTACGACAGATCTTAATCAGACTGTACCAGAAGCTCTATACTATGCAGTGGCTCAGGTAATAGCATATATTTTCAACTTAAATAGCTTTGGACGCGGCGCTCAAAGGGCGGAAAAACCGAACCCGAAAGTGCCTGAGGATATGCGGTATAACGCCGATGGTAGCCTGGCGGGTTAGATGCTAAAAAGATCTGATAATAGTTAGAAGAAAAATTAAATAAAAAATTTAAAGTAGAAAACGCTATGACAGAACATAAAAAAGCGCCTAAAAAAGCGCCTAAAAAAAAGCCTAAATCTGTATTGCAGGACTGGTTCGATGGCGGCGATATTTTTTTCTGCTCCAAGGATAAAACACGACTTGCAGAAACGCTTAATGAGATTGTTGCGAATGATCTCGGCGTTGCCATTATTGGTTCCAATGAAGTAATTCTCGATCACTATTGCCGAATGTTAGTTGGGCGCATGCGCGAGATTGAACGCTTTCAGTCTGAGGCCTTTCTGCCCGTAACCACCGACAGTTTGTTGATCCGCTTTAACAAAATGCTCAGTGAAATCAGTTTGGAACAGGCAGCGAAACCACCCCTGGCCGGGCAACCCGTCCGGCTATTAATCATCAATGACGCGCGGGTAGTAGATCAGGCGCGATGGGGGTTGTTGACCCGTCTGTTAGTGGATTTCCCCGGGGTTAATGCGCGTCTGGTTTTAGTGATTAATAAGTCTGGCTGGCCAGCACATGAAAATCTTCTACAGACCTTGGGTAAAAAGATGCACCGCTGGGTTGTGGAAGCGCCTTCAGCTAATGAAGCTCGTCAGTTGCTTAGTAACGCTGCAGAGTGCGGTTATCTGGCTGAAACCGAGGCTCTTTTAGTCGATGCAGGAATGGGCGCGGTTATCGGCAGCGAGGCGAATGCTGAGGTCGATGAGCAGCTCGACCCGGACTTGCCGGTAATGCCAGAATTAGATATTGATGTGTTGCTTGGTGCCGCCGCCGATGATGAATTGGTTGAGGAGCCTGATCAACAGTCCGAGTCAATTAAAGGCCGCCGATGGCCGAAAATAATGATTGTTGCCGGTAGTCTTATTGTTTCGCTGCTGGTTATTTTATCGCTCTATCCGGATGCTGAACCATCTGCCGGGTACAGGGTAGAGTCAATTGAAGTTCCCAGTGCCGAGCAGGTAGAGGCCAAGAGACTTGCCGTTCAAGCGGAGTTGGAAGCGGCTACCAGTGCGAATCAATCTCTCTCTGTAGAATCTAACACTGCAGCCGTCTCGCTAGTCGATGAGATTATTGCCCTGCCTGTGGCAGATGTCAGCCCAGAGGCGCCAGCGACGTCTCCCGACGATGTTAAACCGTCAGCGCAGGAGCTCAGTGACTCAGTAGCCGATGTTCAAGCCAGCGCCCTGGAGTCTGCGGCGGCGCGTATTGCCGAGGCATCGCGCAGTGATTATTTTATTCAGCATATTGTTCTTACCGAGGATTTAGCCAGGGCTTATATTGAGCGCTACTCTGTGCTGAGAGACGCTAGTGTTGTACCTGTCCGCATAAACCAAAAGAACGCTTTCGCCGTGGTTTCTGGTCCCTTTCGCTCGCGCTCTGCAGCGGCATTATTCACTCAAAATAGCGCGGTTCCCGATGACTACTGGATACGTGGTGCTGCCGAATTACAAGCTATCTTAAGACGCCAACAATGACTGATATCCCAGAGTTATTTAGCAGCGAGGGTTCTTTAGGCGCAGTTAGTGTGGATCAGAACGGTAGTCTCATAACTGGGGTCGGAGCTCGAAAAATTTTTGTTCCCCTGGAAGAGTTAAGTTCAAGCGTTGATTTAAATGTTGTAAAAGCAAGCAACACTAAAACAGATCCCGTCGAAAAAGAAGCTGCGAATGCGCCCCTGCAAGACACCTTTCGTGCCCGTTTGGCTAAAGTAAAGCGCCATACTGCCGATATTTCTAGTCAGATGAAGAATAAATAATGTATTGATCAAAAAGGCATATTGGATCTTTTATGAGTGACAAAAAACCAGAAGCTACAGTGGACGATGCGCCGGACAAAGACATTGTGGCGGAAACTCAAGACGTCGAGTTGGGCGTTGTTGGATCAGAGGGCGCTGAGCTGAAAGGTTCCGAATGTACAAACTCTGAAGCCACAAGCACTGAATCACACAGCGCCGGCTCCAGTGCCGCAGCAGAACAAATCTCCCAGCGTTTAGAAGACCTTTTGCCCGGCGTACTAGAGATCGCAGAAGCGACCAACAGCGCAGCGGACGTCAGTGTCAAATCCTCTGCAGAGCTAAAAAAAGGCCTCGGGCAAGTTAAGTCCTACGCCGACGAGTTAAATGTCGCCAGTGAAAAGAGTGCCGTGCTAGCCGGGCGCGTGATGGTTGGTGCGGTTACCGCTTTGGTTGTATCAGTATTTTTATACGGCTTTATTGCCTTTCAGCTATCGTCCCGTGTAACCCAGGTTGATTCAATGTTAGTGGCGGTCAGCAAGCGGATCGTGCAGATGAATAGCGCCCTTACAACCTTCGAGCAGCTGCGCTTCTCGGTGGAAAGCTTGGCTGACTCACAGAGGCAATTTAGTGAGCGGCAAATGCTGTTGGTCGAGGCGGTTTCACGTACTGAAGTTTCGGCGCGTTCACTGGCCACCGAAGTCCCGAATTTAGCCGCTCGACAGGTGGGTGAGAAAACTGACCAAATTGCGGCTCAGGTAGGCAACTTGGGCCAAGATCTCGAAGGGCAGGGCGCGATGGTATCGTCGCTGTCAAAGTCGGTGAGCGCGCTGAGCATGCAGATGAAATCTCTGGAGAAGCAGGTCAGTAACGTGAAGAAGCTCAACGCGGATGTCGAGGCCTTGATCGCTCTTGAGAAAGAGAACTATCTTGATGTTTTGCAGCGCCAAGTTGCGGTAGAAGAGGCTCGTCAGGCAGAGGGTATGCCAGTTGAGCCAGAGCCGGCTCCGTCGATTGTGGTGTATCCCTATATATCGGTATCCAAATAGCAGCGTTTAAAAATGCTGTGTTTGGCGCTGCGAGAACAGCCTGTTTAATCCGGATTAGAAAGGCTCTTCATCAAGCTCATTTAATACGTCGGCATTGGGTATGGGCTTAGCGGCGGGTGGCGCTAAAAGCTTTTCTGAGAACGAATATTTGATGGTCAGGCCGGTTCTTGAAAACAGAGTACCTGTACATTCATCTACATCTGACTTTAGACGATCTAGGGTAATTGCATCGGCACCGACAGATTCATGGCCGGCTTTATAGATTGTTGAAACATGTTGCGCGGGCATCCAAGAGGCCACGGAACCGCGCAAGGTGGAGATCTCAATTGGGTTGCTCGGCGTTTCCGGATGATTGCCGTTGGAGCCATCCCTTTTACCCAGTTTAAATAGCGTTTCAATATGGTTTTGCAAAACAAATTCAAAGCGACTTTTTAAAGCGACTAGATCGGCTTCAATGAACCCTTCGGGGATTTTGCCAGACATCGCATCCCAGAGCAGTTTTCCAGAGAGCCCGAGAAAACCATTGTCATTTTGAGCCGGCGCTTCGTCGGATATATTGCCGCTGGCTTGAATCGATAACAATTCCAGGCGTTTTACTCGGTCGATTAAATAGACCATTAAAATGATCGCGACGACACTGCCGAAAAGAACGGCTAATAGCAGAACAGTTGTCATAGTAATTATCTACCTGTTACAAGATTGGGATCTGACTAGCTATCTTCAACACTGTCGGTCTGGTCTTCTTCTGCGTCAGTGTCTGTATTTTCGAGCTCGTCACGAAGAAACTGTAGGGCTACAAATGACTCTTCAAGTCCAAGATCCATGCTAACTTTGTTGGCTATTTCTTGGGCCATTTTCAGTGTTTCGCCGGGTCCTATAGAGGCCGATTGGTAGAGGCTTCCCAGAGCATACATTTCTTTGGCAAATTCTGCTGGCACATAGGTGTAGACAATTTCTGACTTTGTTTTAACCGTTTGAAAAGGCTTTGGGTCAGGCATGGCTGGTTTTTCACCGCCGGCTGACAGCGCGGCTAGGCAGGCTTGCTGATAGTCGTCTGCTTGCTCAGCACCCTGAATAAACACTTTGTCCAAATGCGCGCGAGCGCGGCCGGCAAAGAGTGATTTAAAGATCCGAGACTCGCGCGACAAACCGCTCATATTAGCTGCCTTGATATAGGATGCCTTGGCGTTTTCCATGCCTTTTTTAGCAGCTCGGTTTTTAAATAGGTCTAGGGCCATTCTTTAATCCTGGTCTTCGTCGGTAACATGGTCGTGCATTTGTACACGCAGTTTATTAACGCATGCGGTGAGAATTTGGCTCACCCTTGATTCGCTTATTTCTAGCACTGCACCAATTTCTTTTAAATTCATCTCTTCTACATAATAGAGTGAAACCACTGTTCTGTCTCGCTCAGGCAGCTTGCCGATGGACGCCGCAAGAGCGTCCATAAACTGTTCTTCCACCAACTCCTGTTCCGGCTCATTGCTATGGCCCGTGGGGAGGTCAACGGACTCTGGCAGCTGTGTTTCCAAAGATACGGTTTGGAATCGGTGTGCATGGGTCCGCTCTTTCTGAAAAGTATCTGCATCTTTGCCCATAAAGTCGGCGAGCTCTGCCTGACTTGGAGCGCGTCCGAGTTCGCCGGTCAAGGCTGCAGAGGCCTCGTTGTGATCGCGAATACTCACAATCGCCGAGCGCGGCAGATACGACAGTTTCCGTACTTGATCGAGAATCGCTCCGCGAATACGGTTCTTGGCAAAGACTTCGAAATCTACACCTTTGCTGGCATCGAAAGATTTGTCGGCTTCGATAAGGCCGATCATGCCAACCTGCATAAGTTCGTCGAGCTCCATAAAATTGGGCAGACGACCTTTCAGGTGGAGAGCCACACGTTTTACCAAACCAAGGTAGTCGACTAACGAGGCCTTGGGGCGGTCGGTGTTCTGAATTTCTTCATAAACTCTGGCGTCAGACATGATTACGAGGCCTTTTCTGCCAGCTGTGCTGCAACACGCTCGACAAAAAACTGAATATTCCCATTGAGTGGCACATTTGCCTCTAAGCTCATGACTTTCTCTGACAGTTCGCCAATTTCTCGTGCGGCAATTGATGCTGGCGCATAATTAACTAGCGGCTGAGAGGCTTTCATTGCCCGCATTACCGCGCTGTCGGCACTGATCGAATGCAAGTATTTGATTTGACCGTCGAGGAAATTTTGCACAACGGTATTAATGCTTTTGAACAGTCGCTCACCCTCGCGCTGAGATTCAACGCCATTTGGCAGCAGGTGAATTCGGTCGAGTTTGTATTCCTGCATCATCACTTTGATAGTGCTGTATGCGTCAGCGATGGAATAGGGTTCATTCTTGACCACTACAATGCGGTGCTGGCAGGCGCACATAAACGCCATTACTGCATCGGATAATCCTGCCGCAACATCGACGATTAGATAGTCGAGATCGTCTTCAATCTCTGAGAATACTTGAATAATGCTTGCTGTTTCCTGCGCCCCGAGAGCGGCCATACGCTGGATGCCGCTGGCTCCAGGCACTAGCTTGACACCAGATGGGCCCTCAACAATCACTTCACTAAGGGTTTTTTCGCCAGATAGAACATGGCTGAAGTTATAGGGCGTACGGATACCGAGAGCCAACTGTGCATTAGCCAGTCCCAGATCGGCATCAAAAATCATTACTTTTTTGCCTAGTGACGCTAACTTGACTGCAAGATTGACGGAGACTGTTGTTTTACCAACACCCCCTTTGCCGCTGGCTACGCCGATAATTTGTGTGACCGGTTTATCCATATTACCTACTTTGGCCCTTTGAATGTTGCGTTGACGCTTGTATCCAAGAGCAGTTAATTTTCGATAGCCTAACCCACTCGCGGTTTTTGACGCTTTTGTAGCATCAAAACCTTCCGTATTCTCGTTGATCAATCATACCTAGTCAAACTAAATGGATCGGCAGCTGCGAAAGAGCCTGCTCTGCTAGCGTCAATCCATTTAGCGGTATCGCATTATCAGAGATATTGGGGTTCATGGCTGCCAGTGAGAGCGGCACAGCATGCTGCAGCAGTAGATATATTACTGCCCACGGGTGCACCTCGGCTTCGAAGCGCGAGAGCATGACGGAATCCCATTGTGGGCCATCATTTTTTAGCAGTCGTTTAGCAGAGGCTTCCGATGCATCGGAAGCCAATACCAAGTGTTTCTGTGCATCTGGTAATGCATTATTGAGGGCATTGATGTGGCGCTCAATATCGACTCCGGAAGTGTCAATAATGGTTAATTTACGATCGCTTAGCTCGGCTGTTAGCTGCATCAGCACATCGATGGAATTGGCGCGAAAAGTATCGACTCCTGCCTGAGATCCAATCAGTTGCGTTTGCGCCCATGCGCCAATACGCACATCATTAAAACTGATCAGCGCAACCTGATCTTCGCCATACTGCTGAGCCATCTGTTTAGCAAGACGACCTGCCATTAGCGTTTTTCCAGCACCGAAGCTGCCGGCGATAACATGCACGCCCTGAAGGTTATTAATTAGATCAATATGCTCGATTTCATCGCCGATGGCTGCGGTTAATTGAGCGATGGCATCGCCCATTGAGGCACTTTGGTTTATCACTTCGATAACAGATTCGCGCATTCCCAATGGCATACCTGTTTCATTAAGCGATTCTATTAAAGGCCCCATTTCTTCGTTGACCGCGAGCTTGCCGGTCCAGGAATCTTTGTGTTGAGACATTTTGAACTCGTCGCGCATAGCGCTGAGTTCCTGTTTGACTAGGTCTACGATTTCACGTGCCTTTAAGTATTCTCTGTCGGCAGCTTCTTTATAGTCTTGGTCATTCAATCCGCTTGCGGATTGATTGATAGATAATTGTATTAGTGGATCTACAGCAGGAATTTTCGTTGTTGGAGCTATACTTGGCACTATCCTTGGCTCAAAGGCGGGTTCGAGAGCAGCCGTCTGCGGGTCATTTGCGCTGAGCTCTGACTCGTGGGGCTGGCCTTGTAAACGAGCTTCGATGAGGTCGTTAAATTTGACTGCGTCCTGATTTTCTTCGGCGTTAGCTGGTGCTTTGGTCAGCGCGGCCTTAACATCCGACACCATGTCGATAGCGACAATAATTTCGGTTTGATCCTTTACTTTGTTGTTGGCGACGATCATTGCGTCTTCGCCGTAAAGGCTGAAAACCTGTTCCATTGCGCTGCGTGTATCACGCGCCAAAATTCGCTGTAGTTCCATTGTTCAATTACCCTGTTTTAATTCTGTTCATCGATACTGACTGTGGCGATTACTTTCACCGACTGATCTTCAGGAATCTCGCTGTAAGAGAGAACTGTGAGGTCGGCGAGTCTGTGACGTATTATTTTTGATAGCCAGGGACGAATTCCCGGCGAGACGACCAGCACTGCTGGCAGTCCTTGATTTTCTACTTCCTGGGTATTTTCGGCGAGCGCCTTAAATAATCCCTCGGCCAATTTTGGCTCGATAATCAAACCCTGATTCGTGCTGCTCTGCTGCAATACATTGTGTAACATTTGCTCCAGAGAGGGCTCCAGCGTGATCACCGGCAGGCTATCGTTAATCTCAACCAGCCCTTGAACAATCATGCGACCCAGTCGCGGTCGCACTGCCGCAGTTAATTCATCAGCATCCTGAGTGCGCCCACTCTCTGTCGACAGTACCTCAATAATGGTACGCATATCGCGCACCGAAACTGACTCGTCGAGAATGTTTTGCAGTACTTTAGTAATAGTTGCCAGAGGCAGTTTTCCTGGCACCAAGTCCTCTACTAGCTTCGGTGCCCGTGCCGCGACTTTGTCGAGCAGCTGCTGGGTTTCATCGTGGCTGAGTAGCTCTGAAGAGTTGCCGCGCAGCAGAGTATTGAGATGAGTGGCGATGGCGGTGGCTGAATCGACCACGGTATAGCCTAGAGTTCGGGCGTAGTCGCGCTGGCTCGGATCGATCCATACTGCGTCGAGACCAAATGCCGGTTCTTTTGTGGCAGTGCCTTCTAGCTGACCATGCACTTGACCGGGATTGATCGCCATCTCGCGGCCGACTTTGATTTCGCCTTTCCCGCGGACAACGCCATTCATAACTATATGGTAGATATCCGGCGCTAGATCTAGATTGTCGCGAATGCGAATCGGCTGTATCAAAAAGCCAAGTTCTGCGGAGAGCTTTTTACGTACGCCTTTAACTCTGGTTAGCAATTGGCCGCCAGCGTCAGCATTGACCAGAGGAATTAGACCGTAGCCAATATCCAGTCCCACTAGGTCGACTTGATCTACATCATCCCAGCCAAGCTCTTCTTGATTTGCATTGGCTGTTTCGGTAGTTGCTGCGTCCATCGTGACGCTGAGCTTCTGCTGCTGGGTTCGCTGTGCAAGGGCGTAGGCTAAAGCCGCAGAGCAGGCTCCGAGACTTAAAAATATCAAGTGCGGCATTCCAGGAACTAATCCGAGCAGTATCAAAATGCCGGCGGCAACAAAAAAGGCCATGGGATTGTTGAGCTGGCTCTTGGCCTGCTCAGACATGGATTCAGAGGTGGTTACACGGGTAACGATAATCGCTGTCGCGAGCGATAGCAGCAGCGATGGAATTTGGGCGACTAAGCCATCACCAATGGTCAGCAGCACATAGATTCGGCCAGCTTCAGAGAAGCTTAGATCGTGTTGGCCTATACCGATAATCAGGCCGCCGACAATATTGATAATCAGAATTAGCAGACCCGCGATGGCGTCTCCGCGAACAAATTTTGATGCACCGTCCATTGAGCCGAAGAAGTCAGATTCCTGAGTAATCTCCTCGCGTCGAAATTTGGCTGTTTCCTGATCAATAACGCCGGCATTTAAATCGGCGTCAATCGCCATCTGTTTGCCAGGCATGGCGTCAAGAGTGAAGCGGGCAATCACCTCTGAGACTCGTCCGGCACCCTTAGTGACAACAATAAAGTTAATGATCATCAAAATTGAAAAGATAATAAAACCGACTAAATAATTGCCGCCGATAACAAATTCACCAAAGGCCTGAATTACTTTGCCCGCTGAATCTGGCCCCTCGTGACCTTTAACCAATACCAACCGCGTGGAGGCCACATTGAGACCGAGTCGCAGCATAGTGGCGAGCAGCAAGATTGATGGAAAGGAGGAGAAGTCGAGGGGCTTAGAGCTATTAATGGCGACCATAATGATCACCAGGCCGATAATAATATTAAAGGTAAAGAGAAAATCTAATAAAAATGCCGGCAATGGCAGGATGAGCATCGAGATGATCAACAGCACTAGCGCTGGAACACCCAGAGATGACAGTTCGATTTTCGACATATCCTGTCGTATGTTTGACAGTATTGCAGAAGCCATTAAATAAAGCCTATTTAAAACAGTAAGTTAACCTTCGGGCTAAACATTTTTTTGTTGCCTATATCCATGATTAGCAAGATCTGTGCCAGACATAGAGAGTGGCGGAGCTGCTTTATATTTGTGGGCTTATATTGGTTTCTAGCATAGCCTGATTGAGAGTATTTAAGCCCTTAACAGGCTAAAGGCTGATGGGTAACTGTCGATGTTAAGACTAGAGAAGCACAGGGCAGTTAGCGCTTAACCAAAAGACTAGCGACCATTAACCGATTCGATTCTAGCGGGATGCACCATGAACAGATCTGTAGTTAAACCTTTGAAAACGATTCTTTTAAGCGCTGTTGTTATGCTTTTGGCCAGCTGCACCTTAACCAAGGACGAGTACAATGCCGCCGTGGTTGAGAGCATGGTGAATGTACAGGGCAATATTGTCGCCACTGGTTACGCCGTGATCAGCGTTCAGCCGCACGACAATCCTGCGCAGCAGCGACTGTTGTCGATTAGAGCTTCTAAGCTTGATGCATACCGCTCGCTGATGGAGCAGGTCTACGGCCAATACTTGGATGCCAATACCACAGTGGGTCAACTTGTGGTCGAGAGCGACACCTTTCGCGCCCGAGTTCAGGGGGTGATCTACGGTGCCTATTTGGTCAGTATTACGCCCGTTGGAGAGGATACTTACGAAGTGACTATGTCTCTTGATCGTGGCATCGTTAATGATCTGCGAGTTCTGTATCTCGATCAGATGACTAGCCGCTCCGGCGCTTGATCGCGGTCGACGACAGATTTCTGATCATGACTTTCCCTTTTTTGATGCGCTCCCTAAACCGCAAGCTGCTTTTGACTGCTGTCTTGCTCTGCGCTTTTCAGGCAGTTGCGACGCCGGTCAATAGGGTTGCCGACGCAGATGCGAATCGTCGCCTTGAGGCGATTAAGCAAGCGCTTATCGATCTGAGTTTGGGCACTGAGCTACAATTAGCCAGCAGTGCCTTTCTCGACGAGCGTGGAGTGCTGCATGAGTCGTCGATGATTACCAGTCAGTCCCAGGTGCGCGGAGTTCGTGTACTGTCTTATCTGGAGGAGGCCGGCGTCGGAATTGCCGATGTGGCGGCGACTTTGGTGTCAAGCGACTGTCCCATGGCGCGATCTGGTTTGCGTCGCGAGGCCCTGATTAGCGTTGTTCAAGGGGGTACTAACCCGCGGTTTGGCGACCATTACCTAAGCGAGATTGGCGATCTATCAAAACAACTTTTGAGTGAGGTGCTGTCGCGTAGCTCAATATGGTCTGTGACGCCTGCGCAGCGGTTTAATAGCGGTTACCACAAAAAAATGTCGGCTACTGGTGGCAATCGACCACCCTTTGTTATTCAGCTCGGACTGCAGCAGGCGGAGCCAGAGAGTGGCATGAAACTTGTGGCAGTCAAGCGCTACCTAGGTCTTCAGCGAAATGCTGCCCTTTCCTGGAGTAAGTCTCAGGTTCCCTCTTTAGCCGGTCGCGAACCTTGGTCGAAGCAACTTTTGAGCTTGGATATGAGGCTGATAGATCCGGTGCTGGGCAACACCGTGTTGTCAGAGACGGTTGAGATTGACTATCCCAGTCTGTCTCGCGGCTATGATAAGACACCACTGCCTGTCGAATTTGTCGGCCAACTAGAGAGCATTTCCCAAGGCTTCGTTCAGCGTTTGGATGAGGTGCTCCAGTGCAGTGCTCATTACTATCATGTCAGTGATCAGACTGCTGTGAAAGGCCCTGCTAGTTCAACGAACTCTGTTCAAATAAACGCCGGCAGTATTGCTGGCGTTCAGGTTGGCGATCAGTTTTTACTTAGCCCAACGCCGCAGATCATCGGGCAAGGCGCGAGTCTCGGCGATATTGAAAAGCTGATTCTCGCAGAGGTGCAGAGCGTTACTCAGCATACCTCAATGCTTAAGGTAACTGCGGGAGCTGGCGAGTTAGTCTCTAATAGCTCGCTGGGTCATAATAATCTTAGCCGCTATGTGGCAATTCATTTTTAAGTCATTTAAAGGGGATGATGCAGTGCTCAGTATTTTTCAGAACAAACTAAACAACCACTCAAATGGCAGATTAGTGAGCCAGTGGACGAGTATAAAGGCGGTCGCAGTGGCTGTCCTTTTGTTGCTTGGCAACAGCAGTTACGCTGCGCCGATTACTGCTGAGCGTGCTTATGCTCAATTGATGAAAGACGTTCAGCGCCTGCAGCCGAAGTTGGCGCAAAATAATTCAGAGGACGGCTATTACACCACGCGTCCCGGCGACACGGTGGATATGATATTGCAGCGTATGTTGCCAAATATGCCGGTGAAAAAAGCGATTATGCGTCAGGCATTAGTCGCTGCTAATCCTCACGCTTTTAAGCGTCGCAACCCAAACTGGATGTATGCCGGAAAGCGCCTTAGGCTTCCTGAAGCAAAAGATATTCACAATGTGGTCTTTGTTAAGCAGTCAGATACGGCTAAGCATAAATCCAACGAGCGCCTAAGTTGGGTCAAGTACCCTTAAGCTGCTATGCGCTTAGTTGCCAATAAATACAACGCGCTCGCTAGTGGCCCGAGTGGCGGTGACCTACGGCAATGCTAGGCCCAGAATTAATCAATTTGATCGCGCGCCCGACACCGATTTTTTTGGAAGGCTCAGCATCGATTCAATTGACCCAGCAAGCTGCCAAAGATCTTGGTTTAAAAGACGGCCAGATTGTTCAGGGTGTGCTTGCTGCTCGCGGCGATCTTCTCAAGCTAGTGCTCAATAATAAAGAGCTGGAGTGGTCGGGTAGCAACCGTTTTAAGCCCGGTGATAAGCTCGATTTTCGCGTTGAGACAAATCTATTTGGCCGTGCCCTGATACCGCTTGCTCGGGCTGCAAGAAGCCTGGCCTCAGTGCCGACCTCGCCACGATTACTCAGTCTTATGCACCGCCCGGCTCAACCATCAGTACTGGCTGGTCTACTTAGGCCGGGCGCTTTAGAGGCTCTCACGGCCCAGTTTGGGGGTGCAGAGCAGTTGCGCGCCAATCTGATGCCTTCTATGTCTAAGCTCTCTCCCTTAATGGTCAAGCGCGGATTAATAAATTCTGGACTTTTTGGCGAGCAGAATCTCGCTGCAGGTGCCCCTAATACGGGCCTGGATTTAAAACAGCTATTACGCAGTTTACTGCGCAGCATGCCAATACAGAGCGCTATTAGTGCTGATCTCGAAAGTGCCATTGACGAGGTTGAGAGCAAGCAGCTCGAGAGTCTCCAGGCGCAGCAATCCAGAGAGTTGAGCTACAGTTTTGTACTGCCGTTTATGGACGCCAATGCAGTTGAAATCGAATTTTATCGTGACGCCCATAACTCCTCAGTTGTTGGCGAGGAATGGATTATCAATCTGCACACGGAATCCCCGAGCCTCGGAGAGCTGTGGTTGAAAACCACTTTGAGGTCAGCGGCCAATATTGAAATGGTAATGTGGGCACCCCGCGCTGATGTTGCCGAGCGCGCCCGAGAAACCGCCAGCGAACTGGAGTATGAATTACAGCGCTTTGGTTTGGCTCTGGAAAAGTTCGATGTGCTCAATGCGTCGCGACCCTCTGTTAGCCAAGAGCTGTCTGGTGGCAGTGGTCAAGTTGTGGATGTCAGCACATGAGTTATGAATTATCGCGCCGGGCAGTCGCTCTGGAATATGGCAAGCGCGCAGCGCCCACACTGACCGCAAAAGGTCAGGGCGAAATTGCCGAACAAATTGTTGAAGAGGCTAAAAAGCAGGGCATTCACATTGCTGAAGATCCGCAACTGGTTGCACTGTTGGGACAGCTTGAAATCAATGACGAGGTGCCGGAAAGTCTCTATGTTGCAGTGTCGGTAATTCTGTCTTGGGTCTACTGGCTCAAAGGCATGGAGCCCGGTGATGAAAAGGTGCCCGGTGGCTAAAAGGTGCCGAGGCAGCTGAAGGTTGGCGTCTATTCGTAAGCGGCAGGCTCGATCTTAGTTGCTGGTCCAGCCTCAGGCATCACCGACTGAAGTGCGATTGCGGCTCGGGCGCATCTTGCCTAGGCGATCGTAGATCTCGACACTATTAAGCGGATCTGGGGACTGAATAGTTTGCAGTGCGCCACGGATCGTTTCGAGTTTATGATTAATTAAAATTTCATTGCGCCGATGTAGGTCGCGGCACTCACTCATTAAGGTTACCACCTGATCCCAGATCACCACCGTAGCAGCGGCTTTGTCTTGGTCGTCAGTGTGGGTCTTTATCTTTTCGAGTAGTTCGTCACTGGCAAGGAAGTTTAGAATCTCTAGCTTCTGAGCTTGAAGAGTCTCAAAGGTACCTAAATCTTGCTCTTTAAGCGCATTAAACTCGCTGTCGAGTACCAGTTTTAATGCCTGAGCTTTATGGACGGCTTGGGTAAGATGATCTAAGTCTGATTGAGTCATGGTGTAAGCATACTGCCAAGCAGGCTAATACTAAAGAAGATTAATTTGTTAAAAGAATGCCGGTAGAAAGGAAGGCTAAAATCATCGCTCGTTGGGGTATAGATTTCAGCCTCGACTAAGTCTGAGCAGCAACCGACAGGCGGCAAACGCTAACTAAGGTTTATTTGCCGCCTAACATTGTTTCGATTGCAACAAAGCTTTCAGCGATACGACGCTCATCCAAAGGATACTTGCCCTCAGCGAGAGCCAATTTTATTTCTGCTACCTTGGCTTCATCAAAGCCGCCAGCGGACATTGCCGCTTCAACTGTTTTACTCAGAATCACTTCGTCGTTCGCAGGAGCCTTAGCTGCCTGGGCGTAGAGATCACCGCCACTGCCGGCTGTGCTGAATTTATCCGCTGCAGCCTTGCTGGAGGTTCGGTCATTCTGCAATTTGTTAGCCGTGCTGTTTAGCTCCACAGCTCCACGGCCCATTTTTGAAATACCATCTGTCATTACATAGTCCTTCTGGGCTTCAATGCCCACGTTTTCTTTCTTCTCTAAGTATATCGGCAGTAAATATTTTTTCTATAGGGGAATATTGAAATAATTTTTAGATTAGCTATCAAGGCTATTTATTGGACCTGAGCAATCCTTGTCTATCAGGCATTTTAGCTGAAGAGGTGAGTCCTCGCGCGCGACCAGGCCCCTCAGCCAGTGCTTGAATCTTTTCGCCCGACTCAGGGTTTAACAATAGTATTCGCTGGCCGCTGCGGGCATTGCCGAGTGAAAGCATGGTAACGGTGATCTCTAGCGCACCTTTGCGTATGCTGAGCTGCACATTATCACCTTTGCGAATAACATTAACTGGCGCCAGGTCTGAAAGGCGCAGTGGGACACCTGCCGCCAAATTGCGAATTGCCTGCATCTGAGCTGCACTACTGTAATCCCGCAGGCTGTCTTTGGGTAGTTTGCCATAATAATCTTGCAGGGCAACGTCAGCGCGAGCAACGGCTTGGCCTCGCGCAATTCCAGACTGGGTTATCAGCACCTGCTGCTTTTCTTTTATATCGTAGCTGGAGAGCACTGTCCCGCTGGCTAGGGCGCGTGCCGCCCGCGCGCCATCAAGCTTCTCTATCGATAAGCGCTGACTTGCCGGAAGGTTGGCCGACGCCAGCATCACTATTTCAACTACGCTAATGTCTAGAACGTCACCGGCCACAACAGAACGAATTAATTTATACCCTTCGACACTGGTCGAGAGCTGGCGCTGCATGACTAGGTCGCCGGCCCTTACCGCAGTCGTAAGGCTGAAGCTCTCTATCGCCAGCGCGTCACTTGCCAGTCCAGCTATCGATTTAGACAGCTTGACCGTTTCGACGTCAGTGCTGCGCAGTTGATGGCCGCTAGTAAAGTCGCCGGTGTAGCGCAGGGCAGCTCTAGTCTGATGGATATTGATTCCTAAGAAGACCTGCCAGCCGTTTTCTGGGCAAGTGGCACGCAGTGTTTTTTGGCTGGTGGCAAAAGGAAAGTTAAATTCGAAGGGGTTATTGCATGTGGGAACCATCAGCCGTCTGTCTGATGGCGTCACTTCAACCGCCGATTTCTGCACCTGGCGGGTATCTGCTACCCAGCGCTGAGCCTGCGATACCAGTATATGTTTGTTATCGACGCCGTCATGAACGGTCTGTGCGGCGCTATCTAACCCTGGGTTATTCAGCGCTGCTGTGCCCAGCGCGAAGAGCGTCGCGAGGATGCCGGCAAGGGTGATAAAAAAATTCTTTGGACGCTTAAACATGCTGCGAGTATGCGTGTTGATTAAGGGTGACGCAATACCGACATAGCGGCAATTGCCGGCGGCAAGACTGTGCCGTAAAAGCGGCAATAAATAAAATAGAGCCTGTCTGAATTGCTTTTAAAGTATTGATTTTAAGCAGTTTTATTGGTTTTACGTCGCAGCATCCCCATGATTGGCATTGCTTTTGCATCATCCTCCGTGACGGGAACTTTTAGTGACGCTTTTTCAAAATGACCTTACAAGCTAATCGACCTGACAATAAAAAACTTTAGTGAGTTGATGATGAAAATGTTTGACGCAGCCTTTGGCATACACGAAAAGGCACTGGACCTGCGCTCTAAGCGTATGGAAGTGCTTTCGCAGAATATCGCCAATGCCGATACGCCGGGCTTTAAGGCTCGAGATATCGATTTTAAAAATGTGCTCAACAATGTTCAGCAGGCGGGTTCGATGCGGACCACTCACTCGGGCCATATTCGGCATGCATCAACTGCCGGTGCCGATATGCTTTACACGGTGCCGTTTAGCACCGCAGTTGATGGTAATACGGTGGATATCTCTGTTGAGCATGCGAAATACGGTAAGGCTGCGGCCGAGTACCAAGCCACGCTAAGGTTTATTGAAGGCAATATTGCCGGCGTGCGAAAAGCACTTCGAGGAGAGTAGTAGATATGTCTATTTCAAATATATTTGGTATTGCGGGATCGGCGATGAACGCCCAGATGGTGCGGATGAACTCCACCGCATCGAATATGGCTAACGCCGGAACGGTTAGTAGTTCTGCTGATGAGGCCTACAAGGCCAAACGACCTGTATTCCAGGCTCTGCTGCATGAGCATCAGTTAGATCAAGGTGCGCAGTACCTTGGTGGTGTAAAAATTATCGGCATGGTGGACGACACTGAGCCAAATAAGAAGATGCATGATCCGGGCAATCCTATGGCGGACAAAGATGGTTTTGTCTTTAGCTCGAATGTTAATGAAGTCACCGAAATGGTTGAAATGATGGGCGCAGCACGAAGCTATCAGAACAACGTTGAAGTAGTTAACACGGCGCGCGAATTGATGATGCGCACCTTAGATATAACCAAGGCCTAGGACAAATAATCATGGTCAGCACAGTCACCGACACAACATTCCTAACCAGTGATCAGTATCTTGAAAAAGAAAATGCTGTCGCCTATGGCGAAGATGAGCTCGGGCAGGATGCGTTTTTAACGCTGTTTACTGCCCAGCTGCAAAATCAGAATCCCCTAGATCCCATGGATAACGAAGCCTTTGTCTCTCAGCTTGCTGAGTTCTCTTCTCTGGAAGGGATTAAAGGTATGCAGGGCTCCCTCGACAATATGGTCAATGGGATGCGCCAGGATCAGATGGTTGCCGGCGCGAATCTAGTGGGCAAAAAGGTTCAGGTTGCTGGCGGTAACTTTACCGGTGGCAATGGCGAAATCACTAAGGGCTCCATCGACTTGAAGAACGGTGCTCAGTCGGTGATCTTGAGCGTTTACGATCCGGCTTCTGGCGATCTTATCTACCGAGACACTCAGGGTGCTCGTCTGCCTGGTCGCGCAGAGATGAACTGGAATGGTCGCGACCGTCAGGGCGAAATTGTTCCTGAGGGTAGCTACTTGATGTCGGCCAGTGCCGTCATCAACGGAAAATTAGAAACGGTTCCGGTCACAACTATGGCGGATGTCCGCAGCGTTAGTTGGGATCCTGGTGCTCAGGAAATCACTCTTGAAGTCGGTGACAACGTGTTTGTCGCGCTTGCCGACATCGAACGTATTGCAATTTAGCGGAAAATTTAAAACGGTCTTTGGAGAATAAACCATGTCATTTTATACCTCATTAACAGGATTGAACGCCGCCACTACCCAGCTAGCGGTGACCTCGAACAATATTGCCAACTCCGGTACTGGCGGCTTTAAGCGCTCCGATACTGATTTCGGCGATATTTTTGCAACCTCTCCTCTAGAGAAGGCGTCAAGTGTTGTAGGCCGAGGTGTCTCGCTGAAAGAGGTGAGCCAGGAATTCAGTCAGGGCAACATCGAGTTCTCTGCAAACTCTTTGGATCTGGCGATCACTGGGGACGGTTTTTTCCCTCTTGAGTCTTCGGATGGTACCAAGATTTACACTCGTAACGGTGCCTTTATGCTCAATGAGCAGAATCAGATGGTCAACAGTGCTGGTCAGGCTCTGCAATCACTGCCGGTGGATTCGACCAACAAGGCCGACTTTGGTGTTGATCCCAGCGCTCTGACAATTCCCCGCGCCACGGTTTCTGAGTTCTTGCCTACCACCGAGGTGGAGTTAGGCTTGAACCTACCGTCTGAAGTCACGCCGATTTCCGCCATGTTTAATCCAGATAAGCCAGACACTTTTCACAAGACCACATCCCTAACGGTTTACGGCACGTCAGGGTCCGCTAATCTGGCCACTATTTACTATGTCAAAACGGCTAATGCCACGGCGGAATCCCCCTTTAACAAATGGCAGACTTATGTCTATGTTGATGATCAGGAAGTGGATACTGCACTGATTCAATCTTCAGATCCCACTGGTGACGAGTATTTTATTAATAAGTACGGCGAGCTGAAGACCCGCTCTGAGCTTTTACAGTTGCAGAGCACCAGTGCCGACAGTGAAAAGTATCTGATCACTCAGGGTAGTTTGTATAAAAAGTACTCTTACGACGTGCTCTCGGAGCCGACCCAGTCTGTGCCGGCCAGCGCGAAACTGACTATTGCTGAAAACTCCACCTATTCGGATGCCTTGAATCTGACCAACAACAGCGACGGTGTTGACTTCAATGCAATGTCTCGTGCCGAGCTCTCAAATTTATTTACCATGTCGGTTGATGAGTCAACCGGCGTGCGTATTGGTCTAGAACACCTAGCTGATTATGGCAGCCCTATGTCCGGTGCTGAAATTGCCTTTGAACTGACCAATGTGATTAACGAGCGCTTTGGTGATGGTAAAAACTTTGATTTTTCCGACAGCGACAATCAGACCCTGAAGCTCTATCGCGGCACTGATAATAGTCAGTCGATTGAGTTGGATATTCCCACCATGTTGGCCACTTACACCGAAATGACTAATGCCACTGCTGCTGATTGGGACGGTCAGGTTGCCTCAGAGCCATTGGCTTTTGCGATAAATTCGGCGCTTGCCGCGAGTGACGACTTCTCTAATATTGAAGTCAGCTACAGTCAGGCTAACCAGGGCTTCCGTTTTGTTCAGGGCGGTAGTGTTACCGATCCACTCTATGTAAATGGCGGTGCCAGTGCCAACAGCGTCTTCGGAGTACCCGCAGAGGGAACTTTTGATGCCAATGACCTAGCCACCCTAGGCACCGTGCTGTTACCTCTAGATAACGATGTGTCTGAAGTACTGTTGCGCGGCGTATTGCCCAACGGCGAAAATCTTATTGCCACTCGCGACCAGCGGTCAGGTATGACAGTAACTTACAGCGAAGGCGCTTTTGAAGTCTCTTCTGGCACCACTGGTGACACCTCAAGTTTGGAGCTAACCAACGCTAGCGAACTTGCTCAAAACCTATTTGGTATAAGCCCACTGGGCAATATTGTCGCCCCTGAGACCTCGCAAATTTATAATGTTCCCGCTGTTCGGGGCCAAACATCAACACCAGCAGTTGTAACTGGCAGCCCGATGGGTATAGATCCGCGTAAATCGTTTTCGGTAAACACTGACAATAATTCAATGACCGTCATTATCGACTCGATTTCGGCGCAAATTGAGTTAGATCAGGGGCTCTACTCGATTGGTACCTTTACCGAGCATCTGCAGGAAAAAATTAATTTGATGGCGGACTCACTGGGACGTACCGTTTCTGGTATCACCGTGGATTATCAGGACTCGACTGAAACGCTGCAGATCACCGGAGCAACTGCAACTGACAACTCATTTATTCAGGTCGCTGGTCATGCTGACTGGGGTTTGGAAAATATTGCCCCAGGATTTGGTGCAGCCTCGACATTTATTGAGCTGTTTCCCGACACCTCTGGTACCAGTACTGTCTATGTTACCCAAACTAAAGATGGCGACTGGGTTGAAACTACCGATGGCGGTGAGTTCGACTCTAACAACGTACCTTATTGGACGCCGATCTTTCTCGATAAGGGTGAGCTGACTTTTGATACCAGTGGTTCATTGGTGTCGCCAGTTGCTGGTGTGAAGCTAGAGAGTGCGGGTATTACCGGTGGTGATATCACACTTAACTATGACAACAGTACTCAGTTTAACAGCCCGTTCTCGGTGTTGAGTCAGTCTCAAAATGGTGCGCCAGAGGGTGACTTAGTGGGTGTAAACATTGGTGACGACGGTCTGGTTGTAGCCAGCTACTCAAATGGCTCGCAGAAATCTCTGGGTAAAATTATTCTCGCTAACTTCGCGACACCTAAAGGTCTGCGTCAGGTTGGTGATACTAGCTATTACGCCACTTCGGTTTCGGGTGACGCCAATCTTGGCGAGCCGGGTGCTGCAGGCTTCGGCACCATTCGTGCTGGTGCACGAGAGCGCTCCAACGTGGATTTGACTGCCGAATTGGTTGACTTGATTACTGCCCAGCGAAACTTCCAGGCTAACGCGAAAGCGATTGAGACCAGTTCATCATTAACTCAGACCATTATTCAAATCCGCGGTTAAGAGCCTGATTAGGCGCACGGGAAGAGGAATCTGAAATGGATAAGTTAGCTTATACAGCACTTTCGGCGATGCAGGGCCAAGGCATAGTGAGAGCGGCTATTACCAATGAACTGTCGAATGTCTCAACAGTCGGCTTTAAGAAAAGTTTTCAAACTGCCTCGGTCGCGGTAAAAATCGACGGTCCTGGACATGAGTCCCGCTTTCAGCCAGGTCTACAGATCTCGGATCTGATTAACCTGACGCCGGGTACGCCGATAAGTACCGGGCGAGCATTAGATGTTTCGATGAATGGTAGCACGGTACTGGGCGTGCAAACCCCCGCTGGCGATATTGCTTATACCCGTCGCGGAGATCTTAGAGTCAGCACCACAGGTGTGCTTGAAAATGCTGAAGGTGAGTTGATTATGGGTGAAGGCGGTCCAATTTCGGTACCGGTCGGCAACCTGATTACTATCAGTCCGGATGGCACGGTGTTCGCCCAGACACCCACTGACCCAGAAGATGCTGCGGTGGCTATCGGCCAGTTGATGTTGCGTGATGCCAGCCAGACACCATTAGTGCGTCGTGAAGATGGTTTGTTCGAGGCTCACACCGCTGCCTTAAAGGGGAAGGACTTCCCCACCGGACCGGAACCCGTTTCGGTCATGCCTGGGATGCTTGAGGGCAGCAACGTCAACCCCGTTGGCACGATGATCAAAATGTTAGATTTCAGTCGTCAGTTTGAAATGCAGCTGAAATTAGTTAAAGAGACCCAGTCGATTGATGAAGCTGGTTCAACAATGATGAGACTTCCTTAGGCCTTTAGGGCGTAACTGAAGAGGAGATAGACGATGGATGCTTCACTCTGGATTGCTAAAACTGGCCTGACTGCTCAGCAGACTCGCATGTCAGTTATTTCCAACAACCTAGCTAACGTTAACACAACGGGCTTCAAAAAAGACCGCGCGGTTTTCGAAGACCTGCTGTATCAAAACATTGTTCCCGCTGGCGGTCAGATTGACGCTGAATCAGAAACCCCAACCGGTTTGATGCTGGGTACAGGTACTCGGGTTGTGGCAACTGAAAAGCTTCATGGGCAGGGCAATATTATTACCACCGAGAACGCTTTAGATCTGGCGATTTCGGGTGATGGCTATTTCTCAGTTCAGCAAGCTGACGGCACGATTGCCTACAGTCGCGACGGTTCCTTCAAGCTCTCTGCAGATGGCAGTCTGGTCACTGCTGGTGGTCAGGCAGTCCTGCCCGCCATCACTGTGCCACAGAACGCTGCCAGTCTAACCATTGGTCGCGATGGCATTGTCACAGTTGAATTAGCCAATGGCGGCGGCTCTAGCCAGATCGGTCAGTTGCAGCTATCACGCTTTGTAAACAACTCTGGGTTGCAGCCAATCGGCCGCAATCTATTGCAGCAGACTAACGCCAGTGGCGATCCGTTGGTGGCACTCCCTGGGGCTGATGGTGCAGGTCAATTGATGCAGGGTGCTCTAGAGGCATCTAATGTCAATGTTGTTGAAGAAATGGTCAATATGATTGAGACCCAGCGCGCCTACGAGGTTAACTCTAAGGCAATCTCTGCAGCAGATGGCATGTTGCGTTTCCTGAATAACAATCTGTAGGGCCGAATGATGATTATCCTGCGAGCCATGGTGATTAGTGCAACAGCAACCCTGATGGGCGCTTGTGCATCGCAACCAACTCTTATGCCAACGGCTGAGTTTGCTCCGGTACAGCCTGCGCCTGCAGCACCAGCTACTCAGGCTACCGGTGCGATATTCAACAATGGCATGGGCCTATTTGGTGATCTGCGCAGCTACCAGGCCGGTGAGATCAAAGTTGGCGATCTGATTACTGTCTTGCTCAGCGAGACCACTCAGGCATCGCGAACCAGCGATATCTCTACCAGTCGCGCGGCGACTAACGATGTTATCACTGAAGCGCAAAAAGACACTGTCCTATCTAAGATTGGTCGCGGCACCGGATTCTTTAGCGATTTTAAATTAGATGGCGGCACGGTCACTAGTGATGGCTCGGGGACTGCCGATCAAGAGGCCTCATTGACAGGTTCCATTTCGGCGATGGTTGTTGAAGTACTCAGCAATGGCAATTTGGTGATTCTAGGTGAAAAGCAACTGGCTCTCACCGAAGGCAGTGAATTCATTCGTGTCAAAGGCATTATTCGGCCAGCGGATATTCAGCCCGACAACACGGTGCTGTCACGTCGTATCGCCAACGCACAAATTTCTTACCGTGGCACAGGTGACCTAGCCAATGCGTCAAAGCCGGGCTGGGGCACAGGACTTATATTTAAATTCTGGCCGTTTTAAGCGGTTGCAGGAGATAGGGTTATGATAGATATCAGTGTAATTAAGGGCAGCATGTTAAAGAGCAGTGCCTTAAAACTAAAATTAGTGATTATGTTAAGTGCATTAATGGCTTCCGCTGTCTGCGCTGATCGAGTCAAAGACCTCACCGATGTCGCCGGTGTGCGCTCCAACCAGTTGGTAGGTTTTGGACTGGTTGTGGGTCTCGACGGTACAGGTGACGGTAAAGACCTGCCTCTCTCGGCGCAAAGTTTAAAGACGTTGTTATCCGGCTTGGGTGTCAGTGTCGATGGCCCAGTGAGCGATTTTGACCTAGGCGAGGCCATGGCGTCGCTGGCCTCGCAGAACGCTCAGAAAGAAATGAAACTGGAGAACGTCGCCGCGGTAATGGTCACCGCTGAGATGCCGGCCTTTGCCAAGCCCGGTCAGCGAATCGATATTAATGTCTCGGCTATTGGTGTCGCCGAGAGTCTACGTGGCGGCAATCTGGTAATGACCCAGTTGCGTGGCGTCGACGGCAATACCTATGCCTTGGCCCAGGGATCTATGACGGTTACCGGAATCTCTGAAGATGCCGCTGGTACCAGCGTCACCATTGGCGTGCCGACCTCAGGCCGTATTCCCAATGGCGCCACAGTTGAGCGTTTAGTGGAAACGCCCTTTGATAGCTCTGAATTTATTGTGCTGAATGTCAAAGATAACGACTTCTCTACCTCTAATGCCATTACCCAGGCGATCAATGAGACCTTTGGCGCTGGTGTTGCCAGCGCGCTGGACGGTGTTTCAATCGCGGTGATGGCGCCGGCAGATTCCTCACAGCGGGTTGCCTTTATGAGCATGATTGAAAACCTTGATGTGACCCCAGGTGAACCCCCAGCGCGTGTAGTTATTAATTCACGCACCGGCACTGCTGTGATCAACCGTAATGTCCGTGTCAATGCCGTCGCGGTGACCCACGGCACTATCTCGGTCCGGATTTCGGCGACTAATGAAATCAGTCAGCCCAATGCCTTTGGTGATGGCGTGACCGCCGGAGTTACCAATGCTGACATTGAGATCGAAGAGCCAAACAATCAAATGTTTTTGTTCCAGCCCGGTGTCGATCTGCGTGAAATCGTCGATGCGGTTAATCAGGTTGGCGCAACACCCTCATCATTGATTGCCATTCTTGAAGCGCTGAAAAGCTCCGGTAGTCTGCGTGCCGACCTGGTGGTGATCTAAATGTCTGATATTAGTCTCTCAGCTAAAAGCTACTTGGACTTTGCCGGTCTTGGCAATCTTAAGGCGCGTGCAAAACGCGATGACGCCAGTGCCGCACAGGAGGTGGGTCAGCAGTTTGAAGCCATGTTTATCCAGATGATTTTTAAGTCGATGCGCGAAGCTAATGCGCCGCTTAAAAGCGATCTGATGGGTTCGTCCAGTCAGGACACCTTTGAGCAGATGTACCACGAAGAACTGTCTCAGGTAATGGCGCAAAAGGGAACTTTTGGCATGGGCAAGTGGCTCAGTGATCAGGTGCAAGGCACATCCCCGACCAAGGCTATAGAAGCCTATGAACAGATGCCGTCGACTGGTCTGCCGTTGCAAAATGCACCTGCAGCAAAGCCGATCACACTTGAACGAGGCGATGTTAAAACCACAATGCCACTCACGGGTCGACGTTAAGTCCCGGCAGTAAGTAACAGGACTAAGCACTTAAGAGAGAGTACTTAAAAGAAAGCGCTTAATAAAGAATGCTTAAACAGAAGCACCAAGCAAATTTAAGGAGGGGACTATGGCAGATATTCTATCGATCGGAGCAGGCGCTACTCAGTTGTATCGCCAGGCCCTTTCAACTGTAGGTAATAACCTTGCCAACCTCAATACCGAAGGCTATTCACGGCAGATATCTGAGACCTCAGAAAATGTGCCGAGCCAGCAGGGCACCGTATTTGTTGGTTCCGGTGCGCGCCTAGATAACGTTAAACGCGCCTATGATGAATTTGCTGAATCAAGTCTGCGTGACAGCGGCAGCAAGCTCGCTACCCAACAGCCGTTGATCGATTATGCTAATCGGGTTGTGGATGTTATGGGGTCTGAGGCCTCGGGTCTCTCCAGTGCCATGGACAAGTTTTTTGCCACTGCTAGCGCTCTCAGTGCCGACCCTGCCTCGATTAACCTGCGCAGCGACTTTCTTCGAGATGCCGATGGCATGAGCGCGCGTTTTCGCGAGCTTTCAGGCCAGTTGGATGCTGTCGAATTAGAAACCCGTGAGGGCGTCGACCAGCAGGTTGGCACACTTAATAGCCTCGCCGACAAGCTTGCGTTTGTTAACCGCCAGTTAGGCAAAAAAATCACCCTCGACGCGCAGCCACCAATGTTGCTCGACCAGCGTGACCAGCTGCTGCGTGAAATGTCCGCAGTGACTAAAATTCATGCCGCCGAGTCCACGTCTGGGCAAGTGCAAGTGCGTTTGGGTAGCAGTGCCGGCAGTCTAATCACTGACAAAAAAGTCTCTTATGACCTTGCCGCCGCCTTTGATAGCAGCGACCCAGGTCGCGTGGATTTGATTATTGAGCCCTATGGTGACCGACGAGTGGCCAGCGCAGTGAGCGGTGGCGAACTCGGTGGGCTACTGAGCTTTCGCACTCAGACTCTGGCACCCGCCATGGACAGCTTTGACTTTTTGGCACAAACCCTAGTTGCCGAAATCAATCAGGTTCATCGCGCCGGCCTTGACGGTCGCGGCGATCTGGGTACCGATCTATTTGCTATAGACCCGATTTTTGATATTACTGCTGCCGTGGGTAACAGTGCGATCAATTTGCAAGCGGAGGTTACTGATCCTCAGGCTTTCGATTCTGCGCCGTTTCGTGCCACCTGGGTCAGCGAACAGAATAGCTGGCGCATCGAGGATATTAACAGCGGCACATTTATCCAAGCTAAGGCTGGCCACAGCAGTTTTGACTACGCTGGAATCAGTTTATCGGTCGATGCCATGCCACGCGACGGCGAAAGTTTTGTGGTTAGTCCTCTGGCTCGTCCAGCCAGTGGTATCCGAATGGTTCAAACTGACCCCTTGGCTGTCGCCACTGGCGATACCATGCGCGTGATGAGCGATCTGAGTAATCTGGGTACGGCAACCGTGAGTCTAGAGCAAGCCCCGGTATTACAGGACGCTGGCTTTGCCACAGGAAAGATACTCACTAGTCTGGGTAACAATCCCAGTGCTGCGGCTGGCGAAGTGGTCAAGGCAAGCTATCTAGCGCCGGCCTATGTGATTCCTCAAGGCAGCACTCAGGCGTCGCTGATGATGCAAGTGCCCTACGATAGCGACCTCAGTTTTCAGGTGATGACGGCCGACGCCGTCCATGTGCTTGGCAATAGCCTAGATAGTACTTCGCGCGCGACTATGCTCGCAGGAGACCAAGGTTTCAACCCTGATAGTCATTACACTGACAGCTATCTTAATAAAACCGGATCAGATGCCTATCTGGATATGGGCCTCACCTATGGCTTTCTGGCTTCTGATGTTGAGCGCAAAGACTGGCAGGTGAGCGCGGCAGGGATTACCGATAGCTACACAACCACCACTATTGCGGCTTCTGCGAAATCAGATAGCGTTCGCCTACAGAGCAATGCTTCCTCGGTCTCAATTGATCTGATCAGCGCTGACGCCCTTGTTTTAAACGGTATTCCCCTAAGTAGCTTATCACTGGGCGCAGGCGAGACCAGCTCGGCGGCAAGCATGGCGAGTTGGCTGAACAGCGCATCGGCGTCCACTGGCGTAACGGCCAAGGCGAGTAACAGCATTGAGGTTGAAGCCAGTAGTATCGACTTTACTCAACAGCTGACAATAAATGGCGTGACCATTGGTGATGGCACTTTGCTGACATCCGCCACTGAATTGGCTGCTGCCATCAATAGCGCGGCGGCTAACACCAAGGTAGTTGCAAAGGTGGCTGCTGGTGATCGCTTACAGCTGACCAATGCAGCAGGTGATGAAGGCGCACCCATTACGCTGGGTAACCCAGACAGCTTAGCCAATACTAATGCGCTGGGTGCGCCAAACAAGATATACAGCGGAAAGCTGGAAATGCAGGGTGATGAAGAGATTCGCTTTACCTTCGGTGCGTCAGGTGTGCCAGCTGACTTAGCCGTGCTGGGACTGCGGACCGGAATCTATGTGGATGGCCCGGTAACTGAAGATCTAGCGGTATTTGTGACAGGCTCTGGCAGCGCTTCAGTGGCAGCGGGGTTTGGCACCTCAGACGGCACTGCGGCGAGCAAAAGTCTACAGCAACCGTTTACCATCAACTTTTTATCTGCAACTGAATACAGTATTAGCGATGAGGCCACCGGCACCGTAGTGGCTAACAGGCGCTATAGTCTGGGCGAGGATATTGTGCACAACGGCATGGTTGTGGCGATTGATGGTAATCCGCTGGCTGGTGACAGCTTTGCCGTCGACAGCAATAAAGAGGGCATTGGTGACAATGGCAATATGCTGCGCCTCGTTGCGCTGCAGGATAAGCAAGTAATGGATGATGGTCGCACCTTTAGTGAAGCCTATATTACCTTGGTTGGCACCGTGGGCAATAAAGCCGCTCTGGCAATGATGTCAAAAGAGGCCATACAGGTGGTATACGACCAGGCTGTTGCCTCCAAAGATCAGATTTCCGGCGTTAGCCTTGATCAGGAAGCGGCCGACCTGATTCGTTTTCAGCAGGCCTATCAAGCCTCGGCACAAATTATTCAGGTAGCTTCAAAGCTATTTGATTCTATATTAACCATTCGTTAAGGAGTTGACTGATGAAGGTCTCGACCAGCCAGATATTTGAGCGCGCAACAACACAGATGTCCAAGCAGCAGGCAAAAGTCGCTGATATGCAGACCCAGTTAGCAACCGGCAAACAAATTGTTCGCCCCAGCGATAACCCCGAGCAGGGCGCATTAATTCAGCGTCTGAGTACTGCGCTCAATCGTCAAGACGTATACGCCGGTAATCTTGAGACAATTAACAATCGCCTGAATGCTGAGGAGTCAGCACTGATGAGCTCTGAAAACATTATGCAGCGTGTGCGTGAGCTAGCGGTTCAGGCCATCAATGCCAGTCTCTCGGCATCGGACCGCTCAATTATTGCGACCGAGGTGAGCGCCCTTCGGAACGAGCTTGTCTCTCTGGCCAACAGTCAAGATGTCTCTGGTAACTATGTATTTTCTGGAGCCATGACCCAAACCCAACCCTTTGCCGAGAATGCGGAGGGAGAGATCAGCTACCGAGGCGATCAGACTCGCACCATGGTGGATGTGTCCGATCAGCGTCAACTGTTGCTTAATCGTCCGGGCAATGAGGTGTTTGCAAGCGTCCTTCGACAGAGTGATGAAGGAGCCGAGCGGGTTGGCTTTTTCACTGTGATCGATGACTTTACTGCGGCGCTCAACAATGACAATCAAGTTCAGCTGCAGGCCAGCCTCAGTGAAATCAGCGATTTAACTGAAAGTGTCGGCCTGGCTATGGCCGACGTGGGTAGTCGCATGAACATTGTGGAGTCTCAGGTCGATGGTCTGGCAGATGCTAAACTGAGATACCAAGAGCTGCTTTCTGACGCTGAAGATTTGGACTACGCCAGCGCAATTACCCAACTAACATCTGAAATTATGTCTTTGGAGGCCGGGCAGAGCAGCTTTGCCAAGATCTCCCAGTTGAGCCTGTTTGATTACATCCGCTAGATAACTCAGGCATTGCCTGAGCTGATAAAAGTAACCTGATTAGAGATTTAAGATGGCTGAAACGACTGCAACCACGACCGCTGCAACCACCAGCACGTCGACGCAAATATTAACCGCCCTAGACGCCGGGTCAGGTATCGACGTTGTGGCATTAGCTAGAAATCTTACCGATGTTACTAAACTGCCTCAGACTCAAGCTATAGAGGACAAAATAAAAGCTAGCGATGCATCAGTTTCTGGTTATGCGCTGATTGCTCAAGAAATGAGTTCGTTAAAGAGCGCGATTGAGACACTTAATGATGCCGACGAGTTGGCGGTCAGTTCTGGTTCCTCTTCGGCTGCTGGGAAAGTGGGTTTTACCGCTATTGCGGGTAATGCTGTCTCAAGTTCCTATGACGTAATTGTCAGTCAGTTAGCCCAGAGCCAGCGCACGATCTCTGACCAATTCAGCCTAAGCACAACCGTACTGAATACCACAGCCTTTGATATCTCTCTGTCTCTCGGGGCTACGGTGCCTGGCACCTATAACGAGACTCTGTCTGAGCCTGACCTGCGTGCTGCGGTGGCCAACGGGGCAAGCATTACCGCAACCGATGGCGCTGGCAATAGCATTAGTGTCAGCCAAAGTGAAATTAATGCCGCTGGAAGCACTTCTACCGGTGCTGAAACCCTGGCCGGTTATGCCGCGGCACTGCAAGCAAAAGCGGCGTCATCCGCCGCTTTTCAGTTTAGTGCAGCAGTCAATGGCACTAGTGGCGTTACCTTTAGTCAAAAGGCGGCCGGCACCGGCTCCCTCTACAGCGCTCAAGGCGCGGTGACTGCAGGAGTCAGTGCACTAAGCGCCGTGAGCGGTGTGACCGCTAAATATAATGCAACCGCCAGTGCCTCAGCCACAACAACTCTAGTGGTCGGCGATGGCAAAAATACCGTGACTGTTGGCAGTGCGGCCTATACCAGTATCGCAGAGCAAGTAGCGGCGATTAAGGCTGGCTCAGGGTACGAAAATTTATTATTTACTGTCGAGGCGAATGCCGCCGGCAATGGCTTCGAGTTTAGTTATAAAACAACTGGCGCGATTTCTACTGCGCCGACTATGACAGGCTCTGGGGGCAGTCACACGGTGAGTTCTACTCGCACTGGTGTGACCGCCATCAATAGCCCAACAGTCACTTCAATTAACGTTTCTACTGCAACCCCGGCAGGTGTCGTCAGCGCTATTAATGCCGCTAATACCGGCGTGGCTGCGGCCCTTGTCGATACCGGCACCCAGGGTTCCAATTATCGTATTATGCTCACTGGTGCCATAGGTGGTCAGGGCGTTTTTAGTCTTTCATCCAACCCCGATCTCGGATTTGGCGACAGCGGAAATACCCTTCGAAGCGCCGAAGATGCCGTTCTCAGTGTCAATGGGTTGGCGTTGACTCGGGAAAGTAATGAAATATCTGATGTAATTTCTGGGGCGACATTTGTGTTGTCTGAAGCCAGTGCTACCGCGGTGAGATTAAACGTCACCAATGATCAGTCGACCTTAAAAACTAATCTGCAGGGGATGGTCACCGCCTATAATAGATTTAACCGATTATTGGCTGACTTAACCAGTTCAGTTCCCAATGAAGACCTCAGTTACAGCGGAGATTTGGCGCGTGAGCAGAGTGCAGTGCGCTATATAAAGCAGCAAGTATTCGACAAACTTATGGCTGAGTCCTCGACCAAGAGCGGTTCGATCTCCGCCCTGAGAGATGTGGGTATTAGTGTTGATAAAACCGGTAATCTGACACTGACTGCGGCCACCTTTGATACGGCGATTGCCAATAGCTATGACGATGTGGCCACCATGTTGTCGGCGGGCACTAGCAACCAAAGCCTCTATGATACAAAAGCTAAGGGTTTGGCGCAGGATGTCGCGACCGTAATCGATGGGCTGAATAGTAGCACTGGAATTATCGCCACTCGAAAAGACAATGCCGAAGATTACAGCGATGACTATGCTGCCGATCTGCTGGTTTTGGAGGCGCGAATGGAGAAAGTGTATCAGCGTTATTTAACCCAGTTTGCCGCCATGGATTCGATGTTGGAAAAGATGGATGGCACCAAGAACTACCTTACTGGGCAGCTGGAGTCACTGGCGAACATGTACAATTCTGATTAACCTTTCCCCTGCGTGAACAGTTCATTATATACCTGCATCTTGCAGGTATTTTTTTGCCTGAGGATTTACTCTGGTCGGGCGGTGCGATTTATCGAGCACAAAAAAACCCGGCGAGTAGCCGGGTCTTTTTTTGATCCTGTTACTAGGCGAAATGCCCGGTAACTGTCTGGCGATTTTACTTAAGCAGCGCCAGCACTGACTGAGACTGCTGGTTGGCCTGGGCCAACATCGCTGTACCAGCTTGCTGGATAATCTGCGTGCGCGCTAGTTCAGTTGATTCGGTGGCGTAGTTAGCATCCTGAACGCGGCTGCGCGAAGCGCTAGCGTTCTGCGAAACATTGGCCAGATTATCAACCGCATATTCGATTCTATTTATGGTCGAGCCCAAAGTTGCGCGGTGAGCATTGATATTCTGGATCGCTTTGTCAACCTGAGTGATTGCAGTAGTAGCGTTCGCTTTACTCTGAAGATCCAGGACCTCTAAATCGTCGGTCGCTGTGCTACCGTCCAGAGTAGTAAACACACCTGCTAAAGACAACGTCGCCGAAGCAGTACCCTGGTTGGTATTTAAGTCCGCAAAGGTGACGCTCACAGTCTGTGATGCGTTAGCACCGATCTGAAAGTCAACTTGACCAAGCTGACCATCCAAGATGTTTGTACCGTTCCATTGAGTGTTCTCCGAGATCTCTTGGATCTGATCTTCAAGAGATTGAAACTCAATATCTAGGGCATCGCGATCCGTTGCTGTGTTGGTGTCTGACGCGCCCTGAACGGCTATTTCACGCATGCGTTGGAGCATATTGGTGACTTCAACCATGGCGCCATCGGCGGTTTGGATCATGGAGATCGCGTCGTTGCCGTTGCGCACTGCCTGATCGAGTCCGCGGATTTGCGAAGTCATTTTTGACGCAATCGCCAGACCTGCGGCATCATCTGACGCTGAGTTAATACGTTGTCCAGTTGAAAGGCGCTCCATAGACTGACTCATGGCGCGGTCGTTTTTAGCCAGTGCGTTGCTGGTAATTGTTGCTGATACATTAGTGTTGATAACTGACATGATTCTGACCTCTGAAAAATAGTTTTTAACTTTAGTTTTAAAAAGAGTGGCTCGCTTTAAAGATCGTCAAAACTGGTCAAAGCTTTAGGTTATGACCAAAAATATTTGTCGAAGCCAATAAAAAACCCGACACGTTGGCCGGGTTTTTTGATTGTTGCTTTACATTTTGCTCTGAAATCCTTTTTAACCTTACTTAAGCAATGCAAGGACTGACTGAGACTGCTGATTTGCCTGGGCCAACATTGCCGTGCCAGCTTGCTGGATAATCTGCGTGCGCGCCAGCTCAGTTGATTCAGTGGCATAGTTTGCATCTTGGACACGGCTGCGCGAGGCACTTGCGTTCTGGGAAACATTGGCCAGGTTATCAACTGCATATTCGAGACGATTTACAGTTGAGCCAAGCTCTGCTCTTTTTGTATTCACTACTGCGAGAGCGGAATCGATGCCCTTAATCGAGTTGGCTGCTTTAGTACCATCGGTAATTACTAGGGTTGCAAGGGTTGTTTGAGATGATGTGTTTGCTAGGGAGGAAAATGCAGTTCCTGCCGTTTGCATATCCGCTAGCGTAGTCACGGTGATGGTTTGAGATGCGTTAGCTCCCACTTGAAAGCTTAGCGATGCTGAATCTCCGTCTAACAAGTCTTGGCCGTTCCATTGAGTATTATCCATAGTGGCTTCAATCTGTGTTGTTAAGGCAGTGAACTCAGTGTTTAAGGCTGTTCTATCAGTGCTGGTGTTGGTGTCTGAAGCACTCTGGACCGCTAATTCACGCATACGCTGGAGCATATTGGTGACTTCAACCAAAGCGCCATCGGCGGTTTGGACCATGGAGATCGCGTCGTTGCCGTTGCGCACAGCCTGATCGAGACCGCGGATTTGAGAAGTCATTTTTGAGGAAATCGCCAGGCCTGCGGCATCATCTGACGCTGAGTTAATACGCTGACCAGTTGAAAGGCGCTCCATCGATTGACTCATGGCGCGGTCATTTTTAGCCAGCGCGTTGCTGGTAAGTGTTGCTGAAACATTAGTATTGATAACTGACATAATTTTATCCTTTAAAAATCATTTTATATTTTGTGAGTTTCACAGAACTTATTACAGGGATCCGTAGCGAGTTAAAAAGCTTTAACTCAATGGTTATTTTTCATCTCTACAAAAATTGGCACAGTGGTCGTGTGTCAATATGCCGTCTAAAATGTGGCTCGGCAGCTGCCCAGCCACATTATTTAGGACTTTACTTCAGCAGAGCTAGTACCGACTGAGACTGCTGATTCGCTTGGGCAAGCATCGCTGTGCCCGCCTGTTGAATAATCTGCGTGCGCGCAAGTTCAGTTGATTCGGTAGCATAGTTAGCATCTTGAACACGGCTTCGCGACGCCGCGGCGTTTTGCGATACGTTCGCCAGATTATCGACTGCATATTCAATTCGGTTAACTGTCGCACCTACTGTGGCCCGACTTGAGTTAAGTTGTTCAAGGGCGTAATCAAGTGTTTTGATTGCATTTGCTGACCCAGCTTGTGTTGCGATGCTTATAGATTGGGGCCCTGCTATAGCTCCTCTGGTACTGGCCGCCGCGGTGATAGCAACAGTGGCTGTAGAGGTAAAGGTCAAGACATTGTCTGCCGCAATCTTAAGATTAATCGTGGCCCCATTCGAACTGGTTGCAATAGCGACATTACTTGTGGTGATTTCTGCCGATGCCCCATCTAATTTAATGCCCTCGATCTTATTTGCACTTGAATCAAGTGTTGTTACCTTGGCGCTAAAGGTAACGCCATCCACGGAGAAATTAATAGAGTCGCCTAGTGCGTAAGTAGTCGCCGCGAATGTGGCCGTTGCACTCGTTGTCCCAGAATTAGCAATCGTCGCAGTTTCTACTGTAGATGACTTAATCTGGGCGAAAGTGTGAGAGATCGTTTGACTGGCATTGGCACCAACCTGAAAAGACGCTGCTATAGGCGTAGCGCCCAGTAGTTCTTGGCCATTCCAGGTAGTGTCAGTACCTATATCCTCAATCTGAGCTGCCAGAGCGGAAAATTCGATCTGGAGAGCAGACCGGTCAGTTGAAGTATTAGTTCCTGATGCCGATTGTACAGAGAGCTCCCGCATGCGCTGGAGCATATTAGAGACTTCAATTAGAGCACCGTCAGCGGTTTGAAGCATTGAGATGGCGTCGTTGCCGTTGCGCACAGCCTGATCGAGTCCGCGGATTTGCGAAGTCATTTTTGACGCAATAGCCAGACCCGCGGCATCATCTGACGCTGAGTTAATGCGCTGTCCAGTTGAAAGGCGCTCCATTGATTGACTCATGGCGCGGTCGTTTTTGGCGAGCGCATTGCTGGTCAGCGTCGCTGACACATTGGTGTTGATAACTGACATAGTGGTTGCCTCTTAGAGCGGATGTTTTAATTTAATGAAAATCTTGCTTACCAGTTTTATCGGCATGAGCCCGAAAACCTTTAGCGGCCACCGCTACTTTTGTGGAGACAAAAAAAACCGACCCAGAGGTCGGCTTTTTAATCTTACTATCTGTTGCACTTACTTGAGCAGCGCTAATACCGACTCTGCTTGCTGATTCGCCTGGGCTAACATCGCCGTGCCAGCCTGTTGAATAATCTGTGTTCGGGCCAGTTCCGTTGATTCGGTCGCATAGTCTGCATCTTGAATACGGCTTCGCGACGCGGCGGCGTTCTGCGATACATTGGCCAGATTATCAACCGTATATTCAATTCGATTAACTGTTGCGCCCACTGTGGCTCTGCTTGAGTTAAGCTGCACTAGAGCATAATCCAGAGTCTTGATAGCGTTTGATGAGCCGGCTTGAGTTGCAATGTTCATTGACTGAGGGCCAGCTAGGATTCCTCTAGTGCTGGTGGCCCCCGTAATAGCAACGTTGGCTGAAGAGGAAAAGGTCAGTACGTTGTCTGTCCCAACTTGAAGGTTAATGGCCGCTCCGCTCGAACCTGTGGCAATAGCGACATTGCTGGTGGTGATTTCTGCGGAAGACCCGTCCATTGTAATACCTTGAATTCTAGGTGTCCCACCATTCGTATCAAGAGAGAGCGAGGTTACTTTAGCGCTGAAGGTACCGCCATCAACGGAGAAGTTGATAGAGTCGCCTAGAGCATAGGTCGTCGCCGCGAATATGGCAGTTGCACTACCTGTCCCTGAACCAGCAATCGTCGCGGTTTCTACCGCAGATGATTTAATTTGTGCAAAAGTGTGATCTATAGTTTGGCTCGCATTGGCACCAACCTGAAAAGACGCTGCTATAGGTGTAGTACCTAGGAGTGCTTGGCCATTCCAAGTGGTATCAGTACCTATATCCTCAATCTGTGCTGCCAGAGCGGAAAATTCGACCTGCATAGCGTCCCGGTCAGTAGAGGTGTTAGTTCCTGTTGCCGATTGTACGGACAGCTCACGCATGCGCTGTAACATGTTGGAGACTTCAACTAGGGCACCGTCAGCTGTTTGAAGCATTGATATTGCATCGTTGCCGTTGCGCACTGCCTGATCGAGACCGCGAATCTGAGAAGTCATTTTAGAGGCAATCGCTAAGCCTGCAGCGTCGTCTGAAGAGGAATTTATACGCTGACCAGTCGATAGGCGTTCCATCGCTTGACCCATGGCACGATCATTTTTGGTCAATGCGTTGCTGGTGATTGTTGCAGAAATATTTGTGTTGATAGATGTCATTAAAGATGTCCTCTAAGTACAGTCGTTTTCAAGCTAGAAAATTAAATTGTTTATGAACTTTCCTAGCTCGGTTTTGGGTAACCGAGCTAGAGTTAAAGATCAATTCACTAGTGAGTAAGCAAGGACTGTGCCAAAAAGACTTTTAGCGAGGGTATTGATGCATAAGTGCACTAATTCTGCCTGCTAAGCGAGAATAGTAAAGGCAAGTGCCAGACTGGTTAAAAAAATTTTTTTAGAAGCGGCAAACCTTGCCGGCAGGTAATTGCCGGTTTGCCGGGCAGCGGCGAGAACTAACGCTCGGAGTTGAGTGGGCTTAGCGGGAAGTTTAACCCTCAGAGCTAAAATGTTTCGTCAAACAAAACACCTTTAAGTGATTCTAGATTCTCGGCAAATTTCAAAATAGCGTCACCAGGTAGGGACCTAAGCAGTTCGCCTGTATCATTATCGGTGACATTAACCACAAAGCGATGAGATGCGCTGTCCACCGAAAAGTGCAGGCTGGTAGGAGCTTTTCTCATGGCCACATTGAGTGTTTTAACCGCTGCCTGAAGTTCTTCGAGATTTTTACTGAGCTGCTTTACGCTCTCACCTTTTAACGCCTGAGCCTCGCGTCCCAGCTCTTTTGAAGACACCGACGGTACCGGTACCGGCAGTGGCTCGGGCACAGGCAAACGCGGAGCCATTTCAACAGTGCTCGGTGTTGGCGGTTGCGAAGCGTGAGCCGGCGCAAGCTGAGTATTTAATTTGAGATTACCATCAATCCCAGACATATCTGTCACCATTCTCGGTTAGCGCTCATCATTTTATTCAGTGAGCGATCCACAATTGTTTAGCATAGCCCTGTGGGACTTTTACTTAAGGGACACGTCCCCCTATCTAAAATTAATGTCGACAGTTACAGCTTAAGCTTTAACGTTATTTTCAATTTATTTAATCAGTGCTCAGATGGGCCGCTATGAGCGACTTTGTCCTGAGGTTATACTGCCCCCTGTTTTGATACTAACAAGTTGGAGCTGTTGTGAGATTTGTTTCGCCGATAATCAGCGCTATCGATCGCATTACCGATTTGACCGGCAGGATGGTCTCTTGGTTAACCCTAGCTATGGTTTTTATGACTGTGGTGATTGTGGTGTTGCGCTACTATTTTGGCAGCGGTTCAATTGCCCTGCAAGAATCGATTACCTATCTCCACGGGATCGTGTTTATGCTTGGCATTGCCTTCACTCTGCAACGCGGTGGGCATGTGCGGGTGGATATTTTTTATCGTGGGTTTTCAGCTCGACGCAAAGCTTTGGTAGACCTTATTGGTGGCCTGCTGTTTTTAGTGCCGATCAGTCTGCTGGTTTTTATCTTTTCCTGGGACTATGTCGCTGCCAGTTGGGCGATTGGTGAAACCTCGGAGGAACGCAGTGGCATCCAGGGGATCTATTTATTAAAGACGCTACTGTTAATGATGCCGGTGACTCTGCTGCTACAGGGGTTGGCTGAAATTCTTAAAAGTGCCCAAGTGTTGCTCGACCAACAGCCGCTGACCCCGTCTTCAATCGAACCTCATTCTAAAGAGCCGCTAATCTGATGGTTGAATTTATTCCTCTGCTAATGTTTTTGGTGGTCTGCCTAGTATTGATGGCGGGCTATCCTGTGGCGCTGTCCCTATCCGGCACTGCGTTGATATTTGCCTTGGTGGGTTTTGCCACCGGCACCTTTGATATGGCCTTTTTACTCGCACTGCCCAATCGCTTATTTGGCACCATAAAAAACACCACGCTGATTGCGGTGCCGCTGTTTGTCTTTATGGGGGTCATGCTGGAGAAATCCCGTCTGGCGGAAGATCTGCTGGAAAGCATGGCGGATCTGCTTAAAGGCTTTCGCAGTGGACTGGGTCTTTCTGTGGTCTTGGTGGGGGCGCTGCTGGCGGCGAGCACCGGTATTGTTGGGGCCACCGTGGTGACCATGGGGCTGATGTCATTGCCAACTATGCTTAAGCGAGGCTATTCGTCGTCTCAGGCCACCGGCATTATCTGCGCCACAGGTACCCTGGGGCAGATTATTCCGCCGTCGATTGCCCTGGTGTTACTCGGCGATATTCTCTCCAGTGCCTATCAGCAGGCACAGTTAAGCATGGGTATATTCACCCCCAAGGTGGTGTCTATTGGTGATCTATTTGTCGGCGCGATTATTCCCGGTTTGATTCTGGTCGTGCTCTATTGCCTCTATGTGATTCTGTTTATTAAACCGGCAGTGCCGGATGAGGACGATGAAGTATCGCCTCAACAGGTTCTATCCCGCGCCATGCTCAATTTATTGCCGCCGATTCTGTTGATTATGGCTGTACTGGGTTCGATTCTCTCCGGCGCGGCAACCCCCACTGAAGCGGCGGGTGTGGGTGCCTTTGGTGCCACATTGTTGGCACTGTTTAAACGTCAGCTGTCTTTTGGGCGGCTGCGGGAAGTGGCTCAGAGCACCACTGAAGTGACCTCCATGGTGTTTCTGATTTTGATTGGCGCTGCGGTATTTTCGTTGGTGTTTCGCGGTTTTGGTGGCGAAGAGCTGGTTGAGCATTTTTTGACCGGGCTGCCCGGTGGACTGGTGGGTGCGACTGTTTTGGTGATGTTGGTGATCTTTTTGCTGGGCTTTGTGCTCGACTTTATTGAGATCACCTTTGTGGTGGTGCCGATTGTCGGGCCTGTTCTACTGGCCATGGGTTTAGATCCTGTGTGGTTGGGCATTATGATTGCCATCAATCTACAGACCTCCTTCTTAACCCCACCTTTTGGCTTTGCTCTGTTCTATTTGCGCGGTGTTGCGCCGGCGTCGGTGGAGACCAAAGATATGTATCGCGGCGTTATCCCTTTTATTGGTATTCAGCTACTCTTAATGCTGATGTTATCCCTGTGGCCAGCGCTGGCCACTTGGTTGCCAGGGTTGATTTATAATTAGTTAAACCGTCAGAGGACGAACGATTTATGGAGACTCAGTCGCCAGCACCATCCGGCAAGTTAATCTCTCAGACCATTGCCATGCCCCGAGAAACCAATGCCAATGGTGATATTTTTGGTGGCTGGCTACTCAGTCAAATGGATTTGGCTGGCGCTATATTGGCCGGTCGAATTGGCAAAGGGCGGGTAGCCACAGTGGCTATTAGTAGTATGTCATTTCTCAATCCCGTACCTGTTGGCGCGGTGGTGGGTTGCTATGCCCAGACCCTCTCCGTGGGCACCAGCTCGATTCGCATTTTGATTGAAGCCTGGATTGATAATGATGCCGAAGGGGAGCAGAGCAAAGTCACCGAAGGTGAGTTTGTCTTTGTTGCCATCGATGATAATGGCAATACTAGAGAAGTGCCCACAGCGGGGTAAAGCGTCTACAGCGGGATAAAGCGCCAGCGGCGGTAAAAGAGCCTTCGGGCAAAAGCGCCAGCAGCTTGTTGAGAGCCCGACAACTAAAGTTTTAAAGCCGCAAAAATTTTCTCGCGCAACCCTGGCGCCTCATTGACCAGATGGTGTCCCGCTTGCTGAATTATATGCAATCCCATATTGGGGAATTTACTCTGTAGCACATTGATATTGTGCTGCCAGTCCACCGTGCTGTCCTGGTCTCCCTGAATCACATTGATCGCAAATGGATTCTCTGGGTACTGACCAATCTCCACTACCCATTCCGCCATGGCGCTCACCCAAGCCGCCGGTAACCGATGAGGCTGAAACGGATCCATATGGCGCACAAAGTGAAGGAACTCTTTATCCTGAGAATTTTCCCGAAACACTCTATTCATGGTCGGTCGAAAGGGCCGGGTCAATTTAAATAGCCAGCGATCAATCTTCCACTTTCTTGGTTGAACCAAGGGCGCGAGTAAATTCAAGCTGGCGAAGCGGTGGTCGCGACCGTCGTCTTGGTCAAAAAGCTGCTTAAGTAAGATCGCGCCACCGGTACTCTGTCCAATGCCATGGAGTGGGGCTGGACAGAGATCGGCGCTGGCCTCGAGCACTAGATTGAGTTGTTCAACATACTGATCGAAGCTCTCTATAGAGGCGGGCTCGCCACTGGAGAGGCCGTGGCCAATCAAATCAAAGCAGACAACGGTAAGCTGACGCTCCAGTAACTGCTTAATCAGGTGGCCATAGAGTCCGGTGTGGTCCAGATACCCATGCACGATGACCACGCTACCTTTTGATTGAGGCGGTTTCCACAGCATTAGGTGAGTTTGTTGCCCGCCCTTGGTGAGTTTGCCTGCGAGTAATTGCAATTGATCGCTGGGCTCGGGTAACTTGAAGAAGTCGAGGTAGGTTTTTAGTGCCGGATTTAACTGGAGGTCCGCTTGAGCTTCTGGGCCAAACTTGGGCAGCACCTGAGCAAGGCTTTTTATCTGCTGCTGGGCACGATCTAAATCTGTCTGCTCCATGGACTTGCTCTCAGGTTGGTACCGGCTGTTTAGTAAATCTTGATTGGGCATCTTGGCACAGTCGCATTAAATTATAAAATAGCTAAGGTTGCTGCCCAGTTGATTTCAACTGTAAAAGTTTCAGCCACAAAAAAGCCCCACAGTTTCCTGTAGGGCTTTTGATTACTGCGATTGCTGACCTACTCGTCGGTGGACAACGATACGTCATAGACGCCTGCTTCGCGAGCCTGGTCAGAGATCAGTGCAAACATCTCCGTTTTAGACTTCGGGTGGGCGCTCACAATCACCTTGGCTTCTGGTTTCTCTGCGTGCATACGCTCTACGTTTGCTCGAACTGCGCGCACATCGATGCGGCGTCCTTCAAAGGTGAGTTCATTGCTCTCGGAAACCCGAAACACGATATTGAGGTTTTCGGTTTCTGGTGGCGGCTCGTCAGAGGTAGGTGGGCGATTGACATCAAGCCCAGACTCATTGACAAACGAGGCTGTCACAATAAAAAAGATAAGCATGATAAACACAACGTCGAGCATCGGCGTCATATCGATTGCTGACTCATCCTCTTCCTTACGTCTTCTTCCTAATGCCATTTAATGTGAACCTTCAAAGATTTCTGATATTAATGGAGACGCGCATTCTACTGATTTTTGACAGAATTGCTAGCGCCACTACCCCTGCGTGTCAAAGCGGTTTAACCTACTGCGTACACGCGCCTTAAGTTTGCCAGAAATAAGGCAATTAAGGAAAACATCATTACGCTCATTGATAAAAAAATAGGAATATATGCCTGAATTACCGGAAGTAGAGACTACCCTTCGTGGGGTAGCTCCGCATATTGTAGATCAAGTTATTGACCAACTCAGAGTTTATAACGGTTCATTGCGTTGGCCCGTGACTCAGGGCATCTCAGAACTTACTCAGGGTCAGCTGGTGGTGGCAATTACTCGTCGAGCCAAGTATCTGTTGGTAGAGCTTGAGCGCGGTACCATGATGATCCATTTGGGGATGAGCGGTAGCCTGCGCTTAGTGGATAGGTCCGAGCCGCGACGCAAGCACGACCATATAGAAATGCTGATGGCCAATGGTGCCTGCCTGCGCTATCACGATCCGCGTCGTTTTGGTGCCTGGCTCTGGTCGGACAGTGGCTACCCTCAACTGGACCATTTAGGTCCCGAACCTCTCACCGATGACTTTACTGGCAAGCGCCTGTTTGAACTATCTCGCAAGCGTAAAATGGCGATAAAGCCCTTCATAATGGACAATCGTACGGTGGTTGGCGTGGGTAATATCTATGCTTCTGAGGCATTGTTTCGCGGCGGCATCCGACCTGATCGAGCTGCGGGTCGTGTCTCTCTGCAGCGCTACGAAGAGCTGGCGGGGCATATTAAAGAGGTCTTAGCCAGCGCGATTACTCAGGGCGGCACTACGCTACGAGATTTTGTTAACGGTAATGGCGAGCCAGGATATTTTCAGCAGACACTGATGGTCTATGGTCGCGGCGGTGAGCCCTGTGTTCACTGTGACAAACCGCTTAAAGATATTCGCCTGGGCCAACGCAGCTCGGTTTTCTGTCCGGCCTGTCAGCGCTGAGCCTGCAGACCTAAGACTTATTAAATTTTTGACTCAGGGCGTCCACCACATTGGCGGGCGCAAACTTCGATACATCGCCGTCAAGGGAGGAGATCTCCCGCACCAGTGATGAGGAGATATAAGATAGATGCTCTGCCGGTGTCAAAAAGACACTTTCAATATTCGGTGACAGGGCACGGTTCATATTGGCCAGCTGGAATTCATATTCGAAATCTGACACTGCGCGCAATCCACGCATAATCGCGTCGGCTTTGCAGTCTTGGACAAAGTTGACCAGCAAATAATCAAATCCAAGAATTTCAATATTGGGCACATGAGCAAGGGCGTCTGTGGCTAACTGAATACGTTCGTCGACGCTGAACAGGGGTCCCTTACGCTGACTGGTGGCGATACCGATAATAATTTTGTCGAACATCCGCGAGGCTCTTTCGACTAGGTCGATGTGGCCATTGGTAATTGGGTCAAAGGTGCCGGGGTAGACTATTGTCGTCATGGGCTGATTCCGCCATATTGGGATGCGCGCATATTACTCAAATATCGCCGCCGGCTCAAATGTGCGAGTAAAGCAGATAGTTTACTCCGCCAGCAGCTTTGCTTCTTTCGATGCGCCAATTGGGTGGCGGTGCGAAACTATTGTGCCGCGCCGAGAGTTCACAGTAGATCAGGCTGTCTGCTGTCAGCCATTGATTATTTTCCAGCAGGGCGCAGACATCGGTGAGAACATTGAGATCAAAGGGTGGATCGACAAAGACGATATCGAAGGGCTTGTCCGGGCTGCTGCCCAAAAAGGCAAGCGTCTCCGCGCGACGAAGGGTGAGTTCCGCGGCATCGAGAAGGGTTTTGTTTTGATTGAGAGTTGCCAGTGCTTTGGCATTCTTTTCAAGCGCTAGGCAGCTTGCCGCACCGCGAGAAAGCGCCTCGAAACAGAGTGCGCCAGAGCCGCTAAAGAGATCCAGACAGTTGGCCCCGGCAATGTTCGGCGCCAGCCAATTAAATAGCGTCTCACGAATCCGATCACCGGTGGGACGCAGACCGTCTACACTGGGAAATGTCAGCACTCGGCTGCGCCATTTGCCGGCAATAATACGAACCCGTTGTCTGGCAGCCAAAAGCCACTCCTTTTGGTGAGTTTTAATCACCCTAAATCAATTGAGGTGGTAGGATACACCAGAATATAACCACAGTTAGAAATGAACCTACATGGACGCTAATTCAACCAATACCCCAGAGCCAGAAAAGAAGAAACGCAGCTTTCTCGATCGCTTTAAGCGTGACAAAGCCGAGCCTTCCACTTCTGCTACTGCCGATGCTCCCGAATCTCACCCGGCAGATGCGTCGGCTGCTCCGGTTTCGGGCGGCTTGCTCAGCAAGATGCAGCGTGCATTGTCACGCACCAGCCGAGGCCTCGGCGATCTCTTTCTCGGCGCCAAAGTTATAGATGATGACCTTTTTGAGGAGCTGGAAACGCTGCTGCTGATGGCCGATGTGGGTATCGATGCCACGTCGCAAATTATTGCCCAGCTCACTGAACGCTCTAATCGGGCCATGCTAAAAGATGGCGCTGCGCTGCAGGCAGCGCTGCGAGATATTTTAATCGCTCGACTTACCCCCTGCGAACAGACTCTACATACCGAGAATGCCGAGGGCCCCTTTGTGATGTTGGTGGTCGGCGTCAACGGTGTCGGCAAGACCACCACTATTGGCAAGATGGCGCGACAGCTGCAACAGCAGGGTCAGTCAGTGATGTTAGCTGCAGGCGATACCTTCAGAGCGGCTGCCGTTGAGCAGCTGCAAGTTTGGGGTGAGCGCAATCAGATTCCGGTGGTCGCCCAGCACACGGGTGCTGACAGTGCCTCGGTCGTCTTCGATGCCGTGGAGTCTGCGAGAGCCAAAAATATCGATGTGATTATTGCCGACACTGCCGGCCGTCTGCATAACAAAAGCAATTTAATGGAAGAGCTTAAAAAGGTGCGCCGAGTAGCCGCCAAGCTAGATGCTACTGCGCCCCATGAAGTGTTATTGGTCCTAGATGCCGGAACCGGTCAGAACGCTGTTGCCCAGATGACTGAATTTCATGCCACAGCGGGGGTCACTGGTATTGTGTTGACCAAGCTCGATGGTACGGCCAAAGGCGGCGTTATCTTTGCTTTGGCGGAGAAGTTCTCTGTGCCGATTCGCTATATAGGTGTGGGTGAGGGGGTGGATGATCTGCAGCCCTTTGACGCGGAACAGTTTGTCTCGGCGTTGTTGGGGCAGGGTGACTAATATGTCGATGATCCGTTTTGATAATCTGTGCAAGCGCTACGAGAGTGGTTACGAAGCGCTGCGCGGCGTGAGTTTCGAAATGGATGCAGGCGAAATGGCCTTTCTTACGGGCCACTCTGGGGCCGGAAAAAGCACTCTGTTAAAACTATTGATGCTGATTGAGCGGCCGACCTCCGGTAGCTTGCTGATCAATGGCAAAAACATCAACCGTTTGCCCCATTCCAAGATTCCTTTCTATCGCCGCCAAGTCGGCGTGGTGTTCCAAAATCACCAGCTGCTATTTGATCGCTCGGTATTTGAAAATGTTGCCCTGCCATTGCAAGTGGCGGGTTATTCTCAGGCCGATATTGGACGCCGTGTGCGCGCCGCGCTGGACACAGTTGGGCTGCTCGACAGAGAAAAACATAACCCGATCGCCCTATCTGGGGGTGAGCAGCAGCGGGTGGGTATAGCGCGTGCCGTAGTGCACAAGCCAAAGATTCTTCTCGCGGACGAACCCACAGGTAATTTGGATCCGCAGCTGTCGGCTGAAATTATGGCGCTGTTTAAGCGCTTTCAGGATGTTGGTGTCACTGTGTTGGTGGCCAGTCACGACATCAATCTGATCAATCGCATGGATATGCGCATTATGCGACTTAATCAGGGCCAGATGGAGCAGGATGGAGTCAGTTATGGCGGCTACTAACAGTAGGGCGCGTGACGGTGGCCAGCGCGGTGCTCGCGGTCAGGCGCTGAGTCGTATCGACAAGTGGCAGAGCTATAGGCAGCACCATCAAACCACCCTTAAAAGCAGCGCGCTAAAAATACTTCGTGAACCACTGCAGTCACTATTGACTATATTGGTGATTGCCATTGCCCTGACATTGCCGTCGGCACTCTATTTAAGTGTGGAAAATATACGCCAGCTCAGCGGTGGTGTGGATGCTTCTGCGCAAATTAGCGTGTTTGTTAAAAAGGGTGCGCGAGAATCTGCTTTAGAGAGTCTGACTGCAAAGCTAGAGGGGCTCTCAGGGGTTGCTTCGGTGACCTATATTTCGGCACAGGCTGCTCGGGATGAATTCGAGGCGCTGTCGGGGTTTGGTTCGGCGCTGCAGTATTTGGATGAAAATCCACTGCCGGATTCTTTTTTGGTGCGGCCGCTGTTGATCGGCGACGCCACCCGTTTAGTAACTGAAATCCGCGAGTTGAAATTGGTGGATGATGTGCAGTTGGATCTGGAATGGTTGCAGCGACTCGATGCCCTTTTGGATATGGGTCGAAAGTTGGTGCTCGCTCTGGGCGTTGCCCTGGGGCTCGGCGTCATATTAGTCGTGGGGAATACCATTCGCCTGGCGATTCAGAGTCGCCGGGATGAAATCACCGTGGTCAAGATGGTCGGCGGCACCGATGCCTATGTGCGCAGGCCATTTTTGTACAGCGGATTATTGTTTGGTATGTTCGGCGCTGTGGTGGCTGCTATTATTTTGACCGGATTGGGCTTTTGGTTGGCCGGCCCCGTAGATACGTTAGCGCTGTTATATCAAAGTCAGTTTAGTATTACTGGGCTGGGCTTTGGTGGGTTTGTCGCCCTGCTGTTGATTGGCGGCAGCGTCGGTTTAATTGGCGCCTGGCTTGCGGTAGGGCAACATTTGCGCAACATACAACCGCGCTGAAAAACCGCTTGATAGCGTCTAGACTACTCAGTAATGGTTACTGTTAAAGGCTAGGAACGAGCAATTAAAAAGTGCTAGAATATTCGACCCACGATCAAAAAGAGTCTGTTATGAGTAAAGCCCTTCAAACTATGGAGTGGATGGCACCCGGCGGCAACCTGAATGCGTACATTCAGGGCACTGCGACCGTGCCCATTCTGACCATTGATGAAGAGCGTGCTCTGGGTGAGTCGCTGTATTATCAAGAAGATCTCGACGCAGCCCGTCGAATGGTAATGGCCCACCTGCGCTTTGTTGTTCATATAGCGCGCTCTTACAACGGCTATGGCCTGCCATTGGCCGATCTGATTCAAGAGGGCAATGTCGGCCTGATGAAAGCAGTACGACGCTTTAACCCTGAAAAAGGTGTGCGTCTGGTGTCCTTTGCCGTGCACTGGATCAAAGCCGAGATTCACGAATTTATTTTGCGCAACTGGCGCATCGTTAAAATTGCTACCACCAAGGCTCAACGCAAGTTGTTCTTTAATCTGCGAAGCGCCAAGAAGCAACTGCAGTGGTTATCTGCCGATGAAGCCAAGGCAGTAGCTGATGACTTGGGTGTTCAGGTTAAAGACGTGATGGAAATGGAAATGCGTCTTACCTCTCGGGATCCCGCCTTTGATGCACCGGCAGGTGAAGACGATGAAAGCAGCAGTTTTCAAGCACCGGTCTACTTTCTTGAAGACAAGAGTATGGACCCGGCGCAGTTAGCTGAAAACGATGATTGGGAAGTGGACAACAATACCCGCCTCATCGCTGCGGTAGGTGATCTCGATGATCGCAGTCGCGATATTCTTCAGCGCCGTTGGTTGAACGATGCCAAGGCAACGCTTCATGAACTGGCCGCTGAATACGGTGTCTCTGCTGAGCGTATTCGCCAGCTCGAGAAAAACGCGATGAAGAAAGTTCGCGGATTGATGGAAGCTTAATTTCACCTTATAAGAGACCAAAAGCCGCTTAGAGCGGCTTTTTTATTGTTATGAACAAACTCCTCTGGATTCGACTGACTGCGCTAAGCGGTGCGCTGGCTGTGATGTTGGGTGCCTTTGCCGCGCATGGTTTGAAGGGCTCTTTAACTGTGCAGATGCTAGAGACCTACCAAACCGGTGTGCTCTATCATTTTATCCATACCCTGGCATTGCTGGCGGTGATTTTCCTACCCCTAAATGAGCGCTCTCTGCACTGGGCAGCGCGCTGTTTTATGTTGGGTATAGTGCTGTTTTCCGGTTCTCTATATCTGATTGCCATCTCTGGAATAAGTATCCTTGGAATTATCACACCCGTAGGCGGCAGTGCATTTATTGCCGGTTGGTTATTACTTTTTACTGCACGCAGCGCCGAGGATTAATGGACATTAATAGCGACGACGTACAAGACGATACTACGCCTTTCTTTGAAGAAAGTGGCTCGGAAGACGGCCCTCAAGAAGACGTCGGTTCAGCAGCGCGTAGCTCTGACTTCAGGCCCGAGTATCGCAAGAAAGCGATTCGCAGCTATGTACTGCGCGCCGGGCGCATGACCGAAGGACAGCGCAATGCGTTCAGCAGAGGTTGGTCTTTTTATGGTTTAAAGCTTGATGATGGCCCCATCGATGCCGAGATTATTTTTGGCCGCAAGGCGCCCCTAATTATTGAAATTGGTTTTGGCATGGGCGACTCTCTATTGCAGATGGCCAGTGCTGCACCGGATCAAGACTTTATTGGTATTGAGGTACATCCTCCTGGTGTAGGCCGCTTGATCGCCAGTGCCGAAGAGCAGCAAATCACCAACCTGCGGGTCTATCTGGCCGACGCCACCGATGTGCTCAATGAATGTATTCCGGCACAGAGCCTCCAGCGTTTGCAGCTCTATTTCCCAGATCCCTGGCACAAGAAAAAGCACAACAAGCGTCGTATTGTGCAGCCGCAATTTGTTCATTTGATTCGCGATAAACTCGAGGTTGGTGGCGTACTGCATATGGCGACGGATTGGCAGCACTATGCCGAGCAGATGCTCGAGGTTTTAGAGGTGGCACCGGGCTTTAAAAACACCGTTGCTGAACAACAGTATTCTCCACGCCCAGACTACCGGCCGCTGACCAAATTTGAGAAGCGTGGCGAGCGCCTTGGGCATGGCGTTTGGGACCTTATGTATCAAAAAATAGACTAGTTCAGCTAAGTCGATGTGGACTCGGAAATCAACTAGACTTGAGTCTCAACATTATTTCAGCTGTATGTTTTAGATCACATCCATGATTAATCAAAGGAAAGTAAAGGAAATTAATATGAAAAAAATATTACCCATCGCACTGCTGTTTGTTATCGCGGCCTGTGACTCTCAGACGCCAGATACCTCTACTCAAGCCGCAACAACTGCCAGCTTGGACAGCCACAGTCAGCGCATCAGCTATTTGATGGGTCTGGATAACGGCAAAAATATTCGCGGTATTGGTATGGAGATTGATGCTGAAGCCTTTAATCAGGGCTTTGTCGACGGTCTTGATGAGAAGCCGCCCCTGTTAACCGAAGAGCAGATCGCCGAGACTGTCCAGCGTTTTGAAACTGAGATGACCGCTAAGCGCGATGAGATGGAAAAGGCTCAGCAGCAAGCCACAGCTATGCAGTCTGAAGGCAACATTAAAGAGGGAGCTGATTTTCTAGCGGCTAATGGCGCTAAAGAAGGTGTAATCACAACCGCGAGTGGCCTGCAGTACAAGGTTCTCACTGCCGGCACTGGTACAATTCCTACTGCCGACAGCACGGTTGAAGTTCATTATTCCGGTCGCCTGTTAGATGGCACTGAATTCGACAGCTCGGTCAAGCGCGGAGTACCTGCGCAGTTTGGCGTCACGCAGGTAATTCCTGGTTGGACTGAAGCACTGCAGTTGATGCCTCAAGGCTCCAAGTGGGAACTCTATATTCCTGCAGCCTTGGCTTATGGTCCCGGCGGTGCTGGCCCAATAGGTCCAAACTCAGTATTGGTGTTTGAAGTAGAGCTGTTGAACGCTAATGTTGAAGGCTGAGGTTGAAGGTTGAGGCTCGGCTTTCTTAACGAGCGGATAATAACGAGTCACAGCGGAAACAAAAAAGCCCCGATTTATCGGGGCTTTTTATTATCGTCTAAATCCACAACCTGCTTATGCTGTCGTTGAACTGGCCTTTTGCAGTTGTTCAAGATGGTCGTTGTGCAGCACTTCTATCATCTTGTCCTCAGACTCAAAGCGCTGTTCAAGCACCTCTCCTATAAACGATAAATCTGCGGCCAGGGTATCTAGATCATCTGTTTCAAGATATTTGTCGTTAAAGTCCAAAACGGCTTCGGTAGAGGGCTGTATCTTTTCTACAAGATCCGCACCTGTTTTAAGACCTTCGCTGTCGCTGAACGCTTCGGCTTCCTTAGCCAACTGCTCATAGACTTCAAAGTGACCGACGGAGACATAGTCGACCATCACTTCGCAGAAGCTCTTCAATTTGTCACCATGAGCTCGATTGGCACTATCGAAGTCGTGGATCTCAATTAGGTCACAGTACTTGACTAGCAGCTCGCGGCGTTCTTCTAGCCAGCGATCGACGATGTCGCTGACACCGCCCCAGTGTTGTTTTAAACGTTGTAGATCTTTTAACATGCCTTGGTAACCTCATCACTCCCTAATGGACTGACAGTTTACTTTGTTTTAGGTCGAAGAATAAATACTCAACTGATAAAAAGACCCATTGAGGCCGGCAGCATAATCGCCGTCAAGATTCCATTAATACCCATGCCCAATGTGGCAAATGCGCCGCAGCGAGGGCTGCTCTCAAACGCCTTGGCGGTGCCAATTGCATGAGCTGTAACCCCCAGAATTAATCCCTGCCAGCGCTCGTCCTCTAGCTGTGTAAGACGAAAAATAGTCTTTGCCATAACAATGCCGGCCAGTCCGGTGATCATGGTTGCCACTGCTAGCAGGCTGGTAAGCCCGCCAATTTTCTCGACTATGCTCAGGGCAATAGGTGAGGTCACAGATTTGGCCGCCAACGAGAGCAGTACAACATCGCTTAAGCCAAACAATTTAACCAGCAGCAGGGCGCTGAGTGTGGCGAATAGACCGCCGAGCAAGAGGGCGACTGTGAGTGGTTTAAACATTGCGGGAAGCTGACGCAATTGCTGAGAGAGAGGGATTGCTAGGGCGACAGTCGCCGGGCCTAACAGCCAGTTTAAAATGCCATTGCCTGCATAATAGGTCGCGAAATCTAGGTCGATGCTGTGCATGGTGAAATAGATCAGCGGCGTTGCGATCATTAACGGATGCAGTAATGAGGCTCTGCCTGAGCGGTTATAAGTCCACCAGGCAATCCAGAAGCCGGCTAGGGTTAATAAAAGTGGCCAGGACGTGGCACTGATAAGTTGCCACTGTTGCAGAATAATCTCCCTCATATCACTTATCTCGCCCACGGAGCCGATTGATAAGCAGCGCCATAAACCACTGGGCTAGCAATGTTGAAATAATCAGCACGATTAGAATTTGTGGTAGTTGCTCAAATATTTCAGGCCCGAGAAAAAAAGCCCCGGTGGTGATTGGTACAAATAGCAGAGCAATAAAGCGAATTAGTTGGCCGCTGGTTGCCTCCAGCCAGGGCAGAAGAGATTTATTGAAACTTAAAACGATCAGCAGAAGGATCATACCCAATAGCTGACCGGGAATATTGAGTTCTAGGGATTGAACGCCCCATTGCCCGAGCCACTGGAAAAGGACCAGAATAAGCAGGCCAGCTGCGAGCCTCATCATTTACGCAGCAGCTGAAATAGCCCCACTATAGCGAGTGCGATAAAGCTCACTAGTACCCAGCCGGGCATGCTGATACCCAGTAACTGCCACTGCACTTCGGCGCAGTTGCCATCACCTCGGAGTAACATGCTGATGGCCTCAGAGGCTGAGAAGGCGTCAAATAGATAGTCAACCGGCGGGCCGCAGGCGGGCACCTGATCTTCTGGAAGCCCCTGAAGCCATAGCTGTTTGATGGAAAAGAAGCTGCCACCAAGAGCTGCCAATGTGGCTAGGCCGGCATAGATTCTTTGGCCTGTTACTGCCGGGTTGTGCAATCCAGAAACTAGAAAAATCACGCCAACCGCGATAACAAATACTCGCTGAGTAATGCACAGATAGCAGGGCTCCAGCCCCAGATAATGTTGAAAATAGAATATGGCAATAGCGATTAGACCACCACAGATTGCCGCGGCACTGAGGCTGATAGTTTGATTGTTTGGTAGATTCAAACCTGGCTCCTTTAAATCAGTCTTTTAGGGACCAATCAATTACTGATAATAGTCTGCAATAAAGTCATCGAATGTAAGGCTATCCGACGCTTCAATGTGCTTTTGCTTAAGTTGTGATTCCTCAGCAAGACGACGATATTTTTCTGCCATCTCCGGGGTTAGCACTTTGCTCTGAAAGTATTCACGATGTTCCTGAGCCTTGCGCATGGCCATACCATAGTAAGTCTCATTATTAGCAGTCATTTCGGCGATAAGCTGAGCGGCGGGGGTCAGGCTATTGTCCTGCAGGCGCGCTGTCATCAATCCGGCTGTGGTGCTGTATTGATCAGTGCTATTAGCCTGATCAAGTATCTCGGCCACCGGTTGTATTTCGGCCATCAGCGACAGGCCCCAGTCCATCAGATTGCGCTGCTTGTCGCCATCTAATAATTCCAGCTCAGGATCGCGACCGCGAGCCACAGTGCGTCTTTGATTTTCAGTAATTTGACGATACTCATCATTATTGGTGCGTGGGCTATCTTTGAGCAGGCAGAAGAGTAAAAAGGTATCCAAAAACTGACTGGTTTGCTTATCTATACCATTGGGCAACAGTGGATTTAGGTCGACACAGCGCACTTCAATATATTCAATACCATGATTTTCCAGGGCCTCCAGCGGAGTTTCCCCTGCAGCTGCGGTGCGCTTGGGGCGGATTGGGCTGTAAAACTCATTTTCAATCTGCAGTAGATTGGTAGTCAGCTGCTGATAGTTGCCTTTGACGTCTTTAAGTCCAATCTCTTCATAGGGCTGGTAAGGGGTTTCCAGAGCGCCTTTCAGAGTTCTACTGTATTGCTCTATATCGTTGTAACAGACCACCAGTGAGCTCTGGGCATCACTTTGATAGCCGAGATTACCCATACGCAGGGATGTAGCATAGGGCAGGTGCAAGCTGTGACTGTCATTGCCGAGAGGCACAAGATCATGCTCGCGGCCGCGGACAAAGCTCGCACACACAGCCGGAGCCGCACCCAGTAAATAGAGCAGCAGCCAAAAGTAGCGTCGGAAATTGCGGATCAGGGCAAAGAAGCCCTCGGTTTTAAAATCTTGCAGTGACTGTTGATTACCCTCAAGGGCCCGCAGCTGCAGCCAGAGTTCGTCTGGCACTGAGAAGTTGTAGTGGATTCCGGCAATGGTCTGCATCAGGCGGCCATAGCGATGGCCGAGACCAAGGCGATAGACGGTTTTCATTTTGCCGCTGTTAGAGCTGCCATATTGACCAACAGGAATACTGCTATCGTCACCTAACTGACAGGGCATGCTGCTGACCCAGAGCAATTCGTCGTCTATATGCTGATAGGTATAGCTGTGGATTTCTTCGAGCTCATTGAGTACGTCATCTATAGAGGCCGATGGCGCAGTAATGAATTCCAGCAGTGCTTCGGAGTAGTCCGTCGTAATTGACGGATGAGTTAAGGCGCTGCCCAGTGCCTGAGGGTGCGGCGTGCTGGCCATACGACCAGAGGGCTCTACCCTGAGGCTCTCTTTTTCTATGCCCCGGGCAATATTTTTCAGTATCCCGATAGTGCTTGGCTGCGCAAGTGCTGCAAGGCGAGTTTCAATTGACACGCATGAGCTCCTTTAGGCCGCGCTAACTTGATCGGCGTTGGCTGGAGCCTCGGCAGGCATAGCTGTGATGTCCAGCAAAAGTACTGGACGGCCTTTTTTATCAGCTTCGCACTGAATAATCTCGGCGCGCAAATGGATATCTTTAGCGTTCAATTCGATCAGCTGATTGAGGGCGACATCGCGGTGTTGCGCAGTAAAAAGTAGGCTGGCATTAGTGCCGTCAACCCATTCAAGATCTTTACCTAAAATGCTTCCATCATGACTTTTTATTATGAAAATTTTCATGCCAAATCCGTGACAGTTAGAATAATTTGCGCCACAGTGTAACGTATGTAGCCAAAAGAAAAAAAGGACAAACTATGAATAAAACGGCACTTATTCCCATCGCCGAGGGGAGTGAAGAAATTGAGTTGGTAACCATTGTTGACGTGCTCCGCAGAGCAGGCGTTGAGGTTACTGTAGCCAGCGCTAACAGTGGCGAGAAACTGCAAATTTGTGCATCCAGAGGCACCCATATTGTCGCCGATGCGATGTTAGATGACTGCGCGAATAAGCATTACGATTTGATTGCCGTGCCCGGGGGACTGCCTGGCTCTGAACATCTTGCAAAACACGCCGTGTTGGATGTCTTGCTGCGCGATCAGGCAGCTCAGGACAAGCTATTTGCTGGAATCTGTGCGGCGCCAGCACTGGTGCTGGCCACTAAAGGATTACTGCTGGATAAGGCTGTCACCTGTCACCCGAGTTTTCAGAAGTCTCTCGAAGCCAAAGAGGTAGATGGCGCCGCTCGCGTAGTTGTGGATGGCAAATGCATTACCAGTCAAGGTCCGGGCACTGCGTTGGACTTTGCTCTTGAGCTGGTGGAACAGCTCTGTGGCATAGTGAAGCGGGAAGAAGTGGGAGCACCTATGGTACTGACAACCACTCCTACCGCGTACTACTAGAGTCTAGATTTTCACTGCCAAAAACCCTGATACGTTAGGCGTCGCTTTGGCTATTTGAAACTTGGGTTGGCAGGAGCATTCTCTTTTCCCAGCGCGCATTTAAGTTTGCCCCCGAGAGATAGAGGCAGGGCACAAACACCAGCGTCACAACGGTCGCAAACAGCACGCCAAATGCCAGCGAGGCAACCATCGGAATTAGGAAGCGCGCCTGCATACTCGTTTCTAGAAGTATTGGCGCCAGTCCAATAAAGGTGGTTAGAGACGTCAGAATAATCGGCCGAAAACGTTCCTGGCCTGCTCGCATCAGAGCCTCTTTAATTGCCAGACCTTCGGCCCGAAGTTGGTTGATGCGATCGATTAATACCAAATTGTCATTGACCACCACACCTGAGGCGGCGAGCACCCCAAGAAACGACAACACGCTAAAATTGAGCCCCATTATAAAGTGCCCAGACACCGCGCCCATCATGCCGAAAGGCACAGCAGAAAGAACACCCAAAGGTTTTAAATAGGATTTAAATTCTACTGCCATAAGAATATAAATCATTCCCAGAGCAAGCATAAATAGCTTGGCTGCCGAAGCAAAGAACGCATCTTGTTCGGCCAGCTGTTCGTCTTTGTTTAGCACTACCTCAGGATAGCGCTGCTGTAACTCAGGGCCGATCTCGTCAAAGAGAATCTGCGCCATTTCATCGACGGTCAGCTTGTTTGCCGTAGGCTGTGCAGAAACCTTGACGCTGCGCTGGCGATCCTGCCGGTTAATCCGCGTATAACCAGGAACATAAGAGGTTTCGGCCACCGAATAAAACGGCACTTCTGCGCCATTGGGTGTGCGAATACGCATGCTATCCAAGGTATCCACCTGAGCGCGATCCTGCTTAGGGTAGCGCACCATTACCTTGACATCATCGCGGCCCCTGGGCACACGCTGAGCTTCGTCCCCGTAAAAGCCCTGGCGAACCTGACGAGCGACATCGCTTAGTCCGATGCCAAAATTATTGCCAAAGGGAAGCAGGCTGATATCAATGTCGGAGCGTCCGGAATGAATATCATCACGGATATTTCGTGCGCCGGGAATATCTCGCATGCGCTGCTTAAGGAACTGTGCCGCTGCCGTGAGCTGGTCGAGATTATTGGAAGTCAACACGCCAGTGATGCGCTCGCCATTGCCGCGACCTATACCGGACGCATCCACACTAAAGGTTTTGGCCTGGGGTATCTCGCCAATTAGTCGCTGCCAGCGCTCTCCCACTAGTGTTGGACTTACCTGGCCGCTCATATCCGGCTGCAGCTCCAGCATCAAGCGGACAGTGTCGCCGTACATAAATGACAGCTGATTGGCTACCAGAGTATCTGTATCGATTTGCGCTCTAATCACCGGGTCATCGGCCAATAACTGAGCCGCGCGCTCGGCTCTTTGAGTAATTTCAATCTTGCCTTCGACAGAGTAGCCGTCGGGCATTTCAATGCGCATAGAGATAAAGTCTGAGGGCACATCCGGCATAAAGCGCTGTTTGATATAGCCGGCGCTGATCAACGTGATTGAGAGTGTAAAGGCCAGGCAAAATCCGATTAATGTTAGGGCGCGCCAGTTAAGAGCGCGCTCTAAAAAGGGCATATAAATATTCTGGGAAGCATTGACCAGGCCGTCGGCAAAGCGTTTTCTAACATTGCGAATGGCCATGCCGACCTGGGTGGTGGCCGGTTTTTCAGGTTGCATCTTGGCCAGATGGGAGGGCAGTATCCAGAATGACTCAATCAGCGAAAAGGACAGTGCAACCAGAGTGACCGCCGGGATTGCCCAGAGAAATTTGGGCCACATACCGGGCAAAAACAGCATCGGCAAAAACACAATCATGGTGCTGACCACCGCCAGCAACACCGGTTTAGAAACTGCTTGGGCCCCTAGCCGAGCTGCAGTATCGCCGTCATAACCAAGCTGTTGGTGGCGATATATGCTCTCACCGACAATAATCGCATCATCGACAATAATCCCGAGAATCAGCAGGAACGCAAACATCGACAGCATATTGAGTGTCAGCCCAATACTTGGCAGTATCCACAGCGCACCCATATAGGCGATCGCTATACCAACGGCCACCCAAAAGGCCAGCTGCGGACGCAGAAACAACATCAATACGATAAACACCAATATCAACCCGCCGAAGGCATTTTTCGACAGCAGTGTCAGGCGGCTGGAAAACATATTCGAGTAGTCGCGCCAGGTCTGTAGCTGCAAGCCTGGCGGCAAAAAGCTTGAACCGCCATTAACATAGTCTTTTACCGCCGCGGTGGTCGCCACCACATCTGGGTTTCTGCCTACTCGAACGCCAAGGAAAATGGCATTTTCACCATTGAACCTAGTGCGAAGATTACGCTCTTCAAAGCCGTCAATAACAGTGGCTATATCTTCAATTTTGATTTCAGTTCCATCGGCGCGACTGGAGACCAGGATCTGATTAAAGTCTTCTTCGTAATAAGCCTGGCCGCGTGTTTGAATCTGGAGGTCACCGCTCGCAGCGCGGATAGTGCCGGCGGGCAGATTTAGTGAAGACCGACGCACTGCACTGACCACATCATTAAATGAAATACCATAACGACGCATATTGATCTCAGACAGTTCGATATCGATCTGTGGCTCTCGCACCCCTGATAGCTCGACAAGATCGACACTGGGCAGGGCCGCCAAATCATTGCGAATACGCTGACCATATTCTCGTAGCACCGCCTCGCTAGCCTCACCAAAAAGGGCCACGCGAATCACTTCGTTACGTATTTCCTGCTCGCTGATAACTGCGCGCTCGACATCGCTGGGAAAGGTGATAATCGCATCTACCCGGGCCTTGATATCGTTAATCATCTTGGTCATATCGTAACCGTCGGCGACTTCGACTGTTACCTGACCGTTGCTCTGACGCGCTTGGCTGCGAATATGTTTGATGCCCTCAAGGCTGTAGATCGCCTCTTCAATGCGCACCACAATCTGCTCTTCCACTTCCCGTGGCCCAGCGCCGGGATAGGGCATTGAGATAGTGATCATATTAAGGTTTGAAGAGGGAAAGACCTCTTTGCCCATGCCAAGGCCGCCCATAATGCCGGCGGTCAAGATCAGTAGCATCAATAGATTTGCGGCGATCGGGTTGCGCACAAACCAAGCTATGGAAGCATTCATAGGAGATCAGCGCTATTTGATAAAGGGCTTTTGGGTTGGGTGCTGTTGAGGTCCGCTGAGCCGGTGTCCACACGCATGCCAGGAACCGGCAATGCAATGCGAGTGCCGACTATACGTGTGCCGGATTCGATGCTGTTGGTTATTAGCGAGTCCGCCGTCGACTGCACCACAGAGAGGGTTTCAAAGCTCACTTCATCATTTTCGTTCAGGACTAATACTTCATTGCCGCGATAGACGATATTCTTCGGTAGCTCTTGGGCATTGGTCATCGGCCGACCAGCAATCTCCGCCTCGACAAACAGACCGATGCTGAGGGGCGGCCGATCACTATTGGGATCTGTCTTGAAGGGGTTTTGCACCTCTGCCACGGCATAGGTCATGCGGCTCTGAATATCGATAGAGGCCTCGGTACGAACAATTTTTCCCTGCCATTTATAGGTCTTGCCGCCGACTTGGCGCCGCAGTACCACCTCGGGATAGTTTGCACTCTGGGTATTTTCAAAATTCACCGGCAGATCAATTAGCGCAGTCTGTCGATCATTCAGGGGCAGTCGGACTTCCACTACGTCGGTGCTGTATATTTTAGCAATCCGGGTTCCCGGGGTGATGAATTGACCAAGATCGACAAAGGTTTGTCTGATGCGCCCTTGAAAGGGGATTGCGATGGATGTGCGGCTGAGATCGAGATTGGCCTTGTCCAGGTCAGCGCGAGCAGACTCTAGGGCTGCTTGGGCAGACGCCAATTGCGGCGCGCGTAAAAACAGCTCATTGGCGGTGGTGTCGCCAAGGTCGCGCCACTCGCGCTTGGCCTGTCGCGAGCGGCCTTTTTCCAGAGCCACCTGCTCTTTGGCTTTGGCCAGCTGTGCCTTGGCTCGGATAACGGCAAATTTATAGTCGCTGGATTCTAGCTGGATTAATGTATCCCCCTGACGAAAAAAGCTGCCGTTGGCATAGCGTTGATTAACGTCAATCACCTTGCCCGATACCTGAGACACCAGATCAATTTCCCGTCTTGGGGCAACAGTGCCCTGAGAGGCAATAGTCGGGCGCAGGGTTTGAGGGGCGGCATCAATTACCTTAACCAGCAACAGTGGCGGCGGTAGGCGTTTAACTTTTTCTGGTTTGGGTTTAAGGGTTGCAACCGCGACAATAAATAAGATTCCGACCACCAGCACTGCAATGGTGATTTTCCCTTGGCGGTTAAACAATGGCATGGATAAAACCTTTAAGTGGTTGCAAGCGATAAACGTTCAGTAACGCTGCTGAAACAGATTAGTTGACGCTGGCGGCTCAGAGGCGGCAATCGCATAGTTATTCTTATACGCGCGGACCAATTAGCTAGATGCTAGCTATTGTGTTGTGGGCTGCTGTACTCATCGCGATCTGAGACTTCATTAAAAATATCTTCATTGAGCAGTCCCTCACTTTTCGCGACCACTGTGGTAACCATGCCATCGCCGGTAACGTTTACCACAGTGCGCATCATGTCGAGCAGGCGGTCGACGCCGATAATTAAGCCAATACCTTCGACCGGTAATCCCACCTGCTGCAGGACCATGGAGAGCATGATTAAACCGACACCGGGTACACCTGCGGTGCCAACCGAGGCCAGGGTTGCGGTGGCAATGACCGCTAGATACTCGCTCAGACCTAGGTCTAACCCATAGGCTTGAGCGATAAATACTGTGGCCACGCCCTGCATGATTGCAGTGCCATCCATATTAATAGTGGCGCCCAGAGGGACAGTAAATGAGGCGATGGAATTATCCACGCCGACGCGTTTCTCCACCACATTCATGGTGATGGGCATGGTCGCATTACTCGATGAGGTGCTAAAGGCAAACAGCATAGCCGGGCGCATATTCTTGATTAAGGTCAGCGGATTGAGGCGCGTAAAAAAGCTGAAGATACTGGTATAGACGGCGCCGGCATGGATTATCAGCACCAGTGTAACGGTCATAAAATAAAGCGCCAGATTGAAAATTGCGGTGAAGCCCTCCTGAGTAAACAGTTTCGCCAACAGGCAAAAAACACCAAAGGGGGCCAGGTGCATCAGAATGGTGACCATGCGCATAATCACCTCATTAAAGGTCTGAAAGCCCGCTAGAGTTGATTTGCCAGCCGCACCTGCCTGAGTGATGGCGACGCCGACCAAAATAGCGAAGACAATAATTTGCAGCATATTGCCGTCGGACATAGCCTGAATTGGGTTGGTGGGGAATATACCAATCAGCACATCTTTAAAGGACGGCGGCGTAGCCGCAACATAGGTGGCAGTCGCGGTGGTATCTATGCCAATGCCGGGATTAATAATATTCGCCAGCGTCAGGGCAATAGTGATCGCCACTGCAGTGGTAAATAGATAGAGAGCCAAAGTCTTAAACGCGATGCGTCCCATTTTGACGTTCTCGCCCATGGCTGCGGAACCACAGACCAGTGAGACAAATACTAATGGCACTACTAGAAGCTTCAGGGAGGCAATAAAAATACGCCCGACTACATCAAAAATATATTCCACCACCCAGGCGGTTAACGGGCCTGAACCGCTGCCATCGCTGATCACATTAAGGGTCAGACCAACGACAATGCCGAGTGCCATGCCGAGAAGTATCTTTGATGAGAGTTGCATTGTTGTATCCCTACCTTGTTTGATTGCTCTCGCAGAGGACTGCGGTGAGCTTATTGATTACAGGCTGTTTATTACTGGCTATCTATTACTAACTATCTTCTGCCCGCTATCGATTATTCGTTATCCAAGCCAAAAAGCGAAGCTTGAATTCGGGCACTCGCCATACCAATAGCGCCAAAAATAACAAATTAGCTCCCGACATCAGGGCAAAAAATTGTGGAATCGTCATCTGCACAATACTCAGGCAGACAATACCAATTAATGCGCCAGCCACCATAAATAGAGCATTAAACACATTATTTGCCGCAATCACCCGTGCCCGCTTATGGCTTTCGGTGCGCGATTGCACCATGGCATACAGAGGCACAATAAACATACCGCCAAACATGCCAATGGCTGCCAGGTCGACAAATATTCTGACCCCGCCGCTGAGGCTCAAAAACTGCAGAGGCATCACTGCGCTTATTGCGGTGTTCGCTAGCTGATAGCTGGTTGAGGCAAAAAACAGATCTGCACTAAACAGGGTTAGGCCAATCGCGCCAAAGGGAATCAATCCCGGCTCAACCTGGCGGCCTGATATTTTGGCGCAGAGCAGTGAGCCAATCGCCACACCCACAATAAAGGCACCCAAAAGTATCGAGATTAAGGTGGCATGACCCTGGAGTACGGTCACGGCAAAATTGGGCACCTGGGTTAAAAAGCTGCCGCCAAATAACCAAAACCAAGAGATGCCCATGGTGCAGTAGAACACTGTCATATTTTCACGTGCTAGGCGTATATTGCCCGCGGCGTCGGCAATCGGGTTGAGGCTGATGCGAATATCGCTGCTGTCTGCCGGTGCGTCGGGGATTGCGCAGCTTGCCCGCCAGCCGATAAGAGCCAGCATAACCGCGGCCGCACCCACTAACAGCGCGCCGCCATCGTAGCTCACCAGCCAGGCCCCCATTAGGGTACCGATCAAAATTGAAGTAAAGGTACCCATGCCGACCTGGGCATTGCCCGCCATCAGTTCTTCAGCGGCCAGGTGCTGGGGAATTATCGAATACTTAATCGGCCCAAAAAATGCCGATTGCACGCCGAGCAAAAACAGTACGCCAAGCATCAAGGTGATATCACTACTGAATAGGGCATAACTGCCGGTCAGCATAATAAGAATTTCGGCAAATTTAATCCGCCGGATCAGCCAGGCCTTGTCATATTTGTCCGCCAGCTGACCAGCAGTGGTTGAGAATAAAAAAAACGGCAGGATAAACAGGCCAGCGGCTAGATTGGTAAGGAAGTTGGTATTGCTGTCGGAGGCGGAGATGCCGCTGCTAACAATGATGACCAGCAGCGCATTTTTAAACAGATTGTCATTCAGTGCGCCGAGAAACTGGGTGATAAAAAAAGGCACAAAGCGCCGCTGACGAAACAGATAGAACTGGCCCAATTGTTTATTCACACTGATACCCTGTTTATTATTATGGTCTTGAGGGGTGACTCTTCTGGGCAGCATACTACATTAGTCTTCGCGAGACAGGTGCGCCAGAGATGCGGCGTTCTGCTCCCAGTTTTGACCGTCGAATATATCTACCTCAATAGACTCAATATGTGAGCGCTCGATGCAGCGCAGATTGACGCTAAAGCCATCCGGATTAGAGCGCGGCGTATAAAAAGGTTTTATGCCGCAGTGCTTGCAAAAGGTGTGTTGGGCAGCGCCGGTGTTAAAGGTATAGGTAGTCATCGCGCTTGTACCGCAGATCAGTCGAAACCGGGATGCCGGTACAATCATTTGATCGCCACCGCTCTGGTAGCAAATTGAGCAGTTACAGGCATGAGCATGGAGCTGGCTGGGCGCATCGATTTCAAATTTAACCGCCCCGCAGTGGCAGCCACCTCGGTGAGTCTTAAGTTCTGGCATGGTATTTACCCCAGTTTCCGGTTCGAGTTCTCCGAGTATACCGATAATGTGAGCGCGGCCGTTATTCTGGTTGTGGGGGGGTGGAGCAAACGAATGTCAGTGGCGGCGCTTAAAAAACGGGCTTTCCCCTCTGTGACCTAACAGCCAAACTTTCGCGTATATAAAGTAGGTACTTAGCAAATCATGTGTTAATGTGCCAATTGGCTCGGATTTCTATGGGCCTATTAAAAGTAAAAATAACGATCCACAATTCAAATATCTCGGGGGAGATTTATGAAAAATACATCCATCTTGAAGTTAACTACTCTGTCAGCGGCAATCATCGCTAGCAGCGCAGTGCTGCCATCAGTCGCTTTCGCAGAAGGCGCTATGGTTGAAGAAATCGTAACCACTGGTGCTCGTGCCAAAGCCCGTTCAGCTACTGATACCGTAGCAGCTGTTGATGTAATCACTAGCGCTGAACTGACTAACCAAGGCGACATGGACGTAGCTAACTTGCTGCGTAACTCAGTACCTTCTTTTTCAGTCAACGATCAGCCGATCAGTGATGCAGCAACTCTGGTACGTCCATTCCAGCTTCGCGGCATGGCTCCAGATCACTCGTTGATTCTGGTCAATAACAAGCGTCGTCACAGAGCCAGCGTTATCGTTTGGTCTGCTGGTGGTATCTCAGACGGTTCTCACGGTGCTGATGTTTCCACTATTCCTGGTATGGCTCTAAAGAGCGTTGAAGTACTGCGTGATGGTGCAGCAGCTCAGTATGGTTCTGATGCTCTGGCTGGCGTAATCAACTTCAAGCTGAAAGATGCCAGTGAAGGTGGTTCTGCTCAGATCCGTATGGGTCAATACGCTGAAGGCGATGGCGACATGGCTTACTTTGCGGGCAACATGGGTATGGAGCTTGGTGCCAATGGTTTTGCCAACGTGACTTTGGAGTATGGTTCAACTGATGAAACTGTTCGGTCTGTTCAGCGTGATGATGCCGCCGCGCTAATCGCAGCGGGCTACCCAGTTGCTGATCCGGCTCAGAAGTGGGGTCGTCCCTTTGTTGATAACGATCTCAAATTATTCGTTAACTTCGGCAGTCAGCTGACTGATAGCGTTGAGCTATACGGTTACGCAAACTACGCCAGCAAAGATGTTGACGGTGGTTTCTACTTCCGTAACCCAACAAACCGTGGTGGCGTTTATGCTCAGAAAGTTGATGGCGTCCCTCACTTATTAGTTGGCGATACCACTGGCGATATGTCTGGTGACTGTAGCCAGTATGCTGTTGACTCATCAGATCCAACCAGCGCAGCTCTTGCTACGGCAATTGCTGGTCTGAAAGCCGATGACAACTGCTTTAACTTCAACGAAACCATCCCTGGTGGCTTCACGCCACGCTTCGGTGGCACCGTTTCAGACACCACCTTTATGATGGGTTTGAGAGGTGAGTTGGAGAATGGTTTAACTTGGGATGTCAGCGCATACCGCGGCGAGAACGAAGGCGACTTTTACATTAACAACACTGTTAATGCCAGCCTTGGTGAAAACACTCCACGCAACTTTGATCCAGGTCTATACCGTCAAACTGATGTGAACTTCAATGCTGACTTTACTTACGCTCTAAGTGAAACAGTCAACGTGGCATTTGGTGCTGAACACCGTACTGAGGAATTCACTATTGGCGCTGGTCAAGAAGAGTCTTACATCGACGGTGGTTTAGGTACTCAGGGTTTCAGTACCTCAACTAACGGTTTCCCAGGCTTCTCTCCTGATATCTCGGGTGACTTTGATCGTTCAAACGACGCTGTCTACGTAGATGCAGAATGGGATGCGAGTGAAGACCTTCTGCTAGCTGCTGCTGTTCGTTTTGAAGACTTTGACGGCTTTGGTAGCACGACTAACTACAAGCTTGGTGCTAACTACAAGTTAGATGACAACTTTGGTATTCGTGCGACTTTGAGCACAGGCTTTAAGGCACCTACTTCAGGTCAGCTGAATGCGTCTAATATCTCAACACTGATCGACACTACGACTAACCAGTTAGTCAACAAAGGTGTTATTCCAGCAACTAACCCTGTTGCCGCATTTGCCGGTGCTACAGCGTTGCAACCAGAAGAGTCTGAGAACTTCACTGTCGGTTTCTTTGGTAGTGTTGGCGAAGTCGATATTACGTTTGATTACTTCAACATTGAAGTAACTGATCGTCTGACTCTGTCCAAAGACTTCAGTCTGACTGCAGCTGATATTGCTTCTCTGTCGGCAGCTGGTGTTTCTGGTGCTGATGATATTGCTGTGTTCCGTTTCTTCACCAATGACTTTGAAACAGAGACTAGCGGTTTTGATCTAGTATTGTCGACGAGCACTGATTGGATGGGCGGTACAACTGCTTGGAATTTAGCCTTGAACCATACTGAAACTGAAGTAACTTCTCGCGGCGAATATATCGATGATGACCGTGAGCGTTCGATTGAAGAAGTGTCACCAGACACTCGCTACAACGTTTCTGCCAACCATATGATGGACGGATGGCGAGCCCTTGCTCGCGTTTCTTACTTCGGCGATTGGTACGATCCAAACCAAGGTATGGTTTTTGATGGCGAGCACATCGTTGATGTTGAACTTTCCTATGACCTGAACGAAAGTTCTTCGGTTATGTTAGGCGGCAATAACATCTTTGACGAAGCCGGCTCTAAGAAGCATAACGGTGCCGCTGGCGCTGGTAACACGTACAGTGAATTCGCTCCTATGGGCTTCAGTGGTGCGTTCTGGTATGCCAAGTACAGCTACAATTTCTAAGCAACTCTTTAAGGGTTAATTAGAAAAGCAGTAAAAAGTAAGACAAAAAAGGGTGCCAATTGGCACCCTTTTTTTATTTTTTTGAATTAGGAACACATATCATTTCAAATTAAAGTAACTCAAAAGACAGTACTGTTGTGCTGCGATTTCCAAAATCCCGGCGATCAAAATCAACAAAGGTAGCCAGCTCTTTAAACCCTGCTTTTCTCATCATTCCAGCCGAACCAATATTTTCTGAATGACGATCAACTAACAGTATCTCCGCGTCGAAATCACGCGCGCGCCGAATCACGTCCCTCAGCAAACTTGTGCCAATACCGCGCCCGTTGTGATCCTTATGGACGACTACCTCGGCAATATAGATGGCCGGCCTAGTCTGGCCAAATTTCAAATAGTGATTCGGCAGCGCTTGGGGGTGATAAAAAATTGCCAATCCCAGAGGCTGTTTTTCGCTGTAGGCAATCAAAGCTGACGCCTCTCCTGCGGCGATTAGTGCAAACTCTCTATCGACACCATCCACAGGTAAGTGATTCCAAGCATTAGCCCCATGATGAAAAAGAAAAGCTTTTAATTCATCCAGTTCATTTAAATTTGCCAGGCGGTAATTTGTCATATTTTAAATTTATTCCTATATAGGTCCCTAAGAATCAGACTAATTCCAGCAGCACCAAGACAATAGTCAGTCTCCGACATTATTATTTTTGATAATGCTTCAGCAACTACAGCACAAGTGCCAAGATTCCACTAAATGACAATTAAGCCATGGGGCGTTAAGCGTCTAGGCGACGCGTTCCTGGCGACATTCATAGGAACCCATTTCAAATTCTCGACAGATCAGGGGGCGGTTTTCATAAATGGAACACATAAAGGTATCGCGATCGATCGCTGAACACCAACCGTCATCTAAACGCAGCATAGTCTCTGCGCCCCATTGATCCACTGAGATATGTTCAGCTGGCACACCGGTATCTGTCATGATCATCACTTCTAAGCGACAGCAGCTAGCCTGACAGGTAGAGCAGCTGACGTCGAAATCCAATAGGTTTGTAACACTAATAGTCATTTGATTTACCCATAGATAGGCTGCGGATTCTACTCAGTTCACTCTGTTTGAAATGGATTTAGGTACGGCTAATCTTATACCCTTTACACTGCTTATTTCTGCCAACTCAAGTATCTTCAATACTTCCACGGCCTCTTCAGGGTTGACTGGGTTACCCGCTCCTAACGCTAGTGCGGCGCTAATCTCAGCATAATATTGTTGGTAGCAACCCTGCTCGGTTTCAATCAGCTCAGTCGAAGATTCAGTATAGAAACGCCCATAATTGTCGGCATCTTCCGCGCCATAGCAGGGGTCATTTGGGGTAACGCCAGACGTTAACTGCTGTTCTTGAGGATCAAGTCCGTATTTCACAAAACTTCCGCCTGTCCCTTCAAGTCGGAACCGCACGTTGGGAGCCGCCGAAAACGAGCTGGCATGAAGCACCACTTCAAGATCGTTGTAGTGCAGTAGAACATGAAAATAATCCGTGGTTTTCGAACCCTTTCGCAGGGTCAGGCACCTTGCGGTAAGGGCTTCTGGCAGACCAAATAGGCTAATGGCTTGGTCAACTAAGTGAGAACCCAAATCGAACCAAACTCCGGATCCTTGCCCCGGCTGTTCCCGCCATCGCTGTCGTACTCTGGGGCGAAACCGATCAAAGTGCGATTCAAAAAAACGCACATCGCCAACCAGGTTATTGTCGAGTAACTTTTTGATCGTAAGAAAGTCGCCATCCCAACGCCGATTGTGGAACACAGATAGAAGCAGAGAGCGCTCCCGAGCAATCGTCGTTAGCTCCTGGGCCTCTGTGCTTGTGGTTACCATGGGCTTTTCCACAACAACATTTATCCCGCATTCTAAGCATTGTTTAGCAATCGGGTAATGAGCATCGTTGGGAGCGGTAATGACTACTAAATCTACCGCTGCACTGGCAATCAGCTTCTCTGCGGTATCAAAAACTAAAACCTGTGGATAGTGTCTTTCCAGCAGGTCTTTCTGAGAGCTACTTATTGCAGCTAATTCAAAGGAATCCGAGGCATTGATTAGGGGGATATGAAATGTTTGAGCCGAATAACCGTACCCTATTACCGCCACCTTAATCATGTCATTTTATCTCTAGGTTTATTTCTTTCTGTAACGCTTTTCCATGCCATCAAGAAAATTCCGCAGTACCTGATCAAGGCACTCTCGATAATTTTTATGATCCGGACGACGAAATAGGGCACTCAACTCATGCTTGCTCATAATGAATTCATTGAGCTTAAGTATCTCAAGTAAATCATCTGCCTGTAAGCTCAGGGCGATTTTTAACTTACGCAGTACACTATTATTGTTAAGAAAGTGTTCAGGCTCAGGCGTACCCTTTTCGGTGGGGCCTCTATTTTTAATAATCAGGCCATTGAGAAAACGGGCAAGATTTATGTCCTCACAGAGCACGAAATCAGGCTCTCCTTCCCGCGCCAACCAAGTGGCCAGTTCGGCTTTGCTGCCTTCATAGCCGCCGAGTTTAAAGATGGCAATCATCAGCGGGTCACTGTAATCAAAAATGTAGCGTACGCGGCGCAAGATATCGTTATTGTTGATAACTACTCTCCCTCTGCTGCGGGAATTTCTTCGCCGCCCATGGCTTTGGCATTGATCTCCACATAGAGAATCGTAATTCCCTTGGCAACAAACTCATCGATGTTCTTGGTTAGTGAAGGCAGATGCACTTCAATAGCAGTCTCTTCAGACTCACCAAATTTGCAATCAAAGCCCCAATACTTAGCGCCAGAGGGAAGACTCTTCGCGCGTTCTTTTTTCAGAAATTTACGTATATCGTGCTTTACCGAATCGACGACACGAGGCACTTTGATTTTAGGGTGTTCTAACTTAAAGGTCTTTTTCATGAGGATCCTACTGGGGTGGACAGCCGCGGTATGCGGGATAGTTTCTTATGGTGGGGAGTGTAGTGGTATTAGGTGAATTCCGCTACGAATTAAAGTTAGTTCGATACTTTGTTATTAGTACTAACTCTAAGTCACCCTGAGCCTCAGGGTACATTATGGAATTTTAAAATGTATCCTGAGACTTAAAGGCAATTAACTAAATAGGGATCTACAGTCCAAAATAAAAACTGCTTTGAGAAATGCACTGTTGGAAGTTACTTAAGTTTAATGCCCAACTCATCCCAGATGTCATCAACTCGCTGCTTTACCACCTCATCCATCACTATGGTTTCACCCCATTCACGGTCGGTTTCGCCGTGCATTTTATTGGTCGCGTCCATTCCCATTTTTGAGCCCAGACCGGAGACCGGAGAGGCGAAGTCGAGATAGTCGATAGGGGTATTCTCTACCATCATGGTGTCTCGGACTGGATCCATTCTGGTTGTCATGGCCCAGACAACATCTTCCCAGTTGCGCACGTCGATATCGTCATCGGTGACAATTACAAACTTGGTGTACATAAACTGTCGCAGGAATGACCAGACGCCCATCATTACGCGTTTGGCGTGGCCTGGGTACTGCTTCTTCATGCTGACGATGGCCATGCGGTAGGAGCAGCCTTCGGGTGGCAAGTAGAAGTCGACAATCTCTGGAAATTGCTTTTGCAGGATCGGGACAAATACTTCATTCAGGGCGACACCGAGTACAGCTGGCTCATCTGGCGGACGGCCGGTGTAGGTGCTGTGATAGATCGGGTCTTTGCGGTGGGTGATGCGATCGATGGTGAAGACTGGGAAGCTTTCCACTTCGTTGTAATAACCGGTGTGATCGCCAAAGGGGCCTTCTTCAGCTTCTTCCCCTGGGTGCAAAAAACCTTCGAGAATATATTCTGCTGTAGCTGGAACTTGCAGATCATTGCCTAGGCACTTGGCAACCTGAGTCTTCTCGCCGCGCAATAAGCCTGCAAAGGCATACTCCGATAAGGTGTCTGGTACTGGGGTGACGGCGCCCAATGTGGTGGCAGGATCTGCGCCCAGGGCTATGGCGACTGGATAGGGTTTACCCGGGAAGCGTTTTTGAAATTCACGGTAGTCTAGGGCGCCACCACGGTGGGCGAGCCAGCGCATAATCAATTTGTTTTTGCCGATCTTCTGCATGCGGTAGATGCCGAGATTTTGGCGTTCTTTTTCTGGGCCGCGGGTAACAGCCAGTGCCCAGGTGACCAATGGTGCTTTGTCTCCGGGCCAGCAGGTTTGAATAGGCAGTTTATCGAGATCCACATCGTCCCCTTCAATCACTACTTCCTGACAAGCTGGATTTTTGATCTGCTTTACAGGCATATTTAATACCTGCTTGAAGTCGTGACGCTTTTCCCAGAGATCGCGAAGACCTTTCGGGGGTTCGGGTTCTTTAAGGAAGGCCAGCAGGGTTCCCACATCGCGGAGGGCGCTGACGCTCTCCTGCCCCATGCCCATGGCAACTCGGTCTGGTGTACCAAACAGATTGCAGAGAACCGGGGTGTCGTAGCCTTTGGGGTTTTCAAACAGGAGTGCGGGACCTTTGGCGCGCAGTGTGCGGTCGCTGATTTCGGTCATTTCTAGATTGGGGTCGACTTCTTGCTTGATGCGAACGAGCTCTCCCCGCTGTTCGAGGAAAGCTATAAATTCACGCAAGTCTGAATATTTCAACGGGCTTTTAAATGTCATGGTGCTTGGGCCTAGGTCAGTGCAACAGGCCTATGATACGCAAGCTGCACTTGTTTTGGCGCACTATTTATTTACGTCGCATTGCTCCAAAGAATTCGGCGTTATTTTTAAAGCCTTTAAGTTTATCGGTCATAAATTCGATTGCGGCAACGTCTTCCATGTCGTGGAGTAGCTTGCGCAAAATCCATACACGTTGCAGCTCGTCTTCGTCCATTAAAAGATCTTCGCGACGGGTGCCTGAGCGACGGATATTGATCGACGGATAGACGCGCTTTTCAGCGATCTTACGATCGAGAATCAGCTCCATGTTACCGGTGCCTTTAAATTCTTCGTAGATCACTTCGTCCATTTTCGAGCCGGTATCGACCAGTGCAGTAGCAATAATACTCAGGCTGCCGCCATGTTCGATATTTCGTGCGGCACCGAAGAAACGCTTGGGCTTTTCTAGAGCATGGGCATCGACACCACCGGTGAGTACTTTACCGGAGGAAGGGATTACAGTGTTGTAGGCGCGGGCTAAACGAGTGATCGAGTCGAGCAGAATTACGACATCTTTTTTGTGCTCTACCAGACGCTTGGCACGCTCTATTACCATTTCGGCAACTTGCACATGGCGTGTTGGTGGCTCATCAAAGGTTGAGGCAATTACTTCGCCGCGCACGGTGCGTTGCATTTCCGTCACTTCTTCCGGACGCTCATCGATAAGTAATACGATAATAATACATTCGGGATTATTGCGGATAATCGACTGAGCGATATTCTGCATCATGATGGTTTTACCGGCTTTCGGCGGTGCCACGATCAAGCCGCGCTGTCCCTTACCAATCGGAGAGACCAAATCAATAATACGACCGGTCAAATCTTCCGAAGAGCCATTGCCCGCTTCTAGGGTCAGGCGCTGGTCGGGAAAAAGCGGTGTGAGGTTTTCAAAGAGAATTTTGTGTCGTGCATTTTCTGGAGCGTCGAGGTTGATCTCGTCAACCTTGAGCATGGCAAAATAGCGTTCCCCATCTTTGGGTGGGCGTATCTTGCCAGCAATACCATCGCCAGTGCGCAGGTTAAAGCGTCTTATCTGGCTGGGTGAAACATAGATGTCGTCTGGACCGGCGAGGTAGGAGGCACCTGCTGAGCGCAGGAAACCGAAGCCATCGGGGAGTATTTCTAATACACCGTCGCCGTAAATATCATCGCCGCCTTTAGCGTGTTTCTTAAGTAGGGCAAAGATAATGTCTTGTTTTCTTGAACGAGCTAAGTTGTCGAGGCCGGCAGCGGCTGTCATCTTTAGAAGTTCGTCAATGGGTTTTTGTTTTAGTTCTGATAGATTCATAGGAGGGATATTTTAGGGTTGCTATAGTGTTTGATAGAGGAGTTAGCTTCGCAGCGGTTTTGTTACGTAAAAAGTTGGGTCAGGCTTACCGTTTGATTTGCGCTATGTCATTTGAACAAGTAGGACATTGGCTGTGCTTAAAATTAGCACCGAAAGTGTTTAAAAAGGGAGCCTACGTGGAATAAGAATGATTCGAATAGCGGAAGTATAGCGCGCATTGATCAAAGCGCAAGGAAATTTTGCGGCCCCGAAACCAGGGCCGCAAAGGGATTACAAAATGCTGTCGACAAATTCGACCAGTTGGGCTTTGGATAGAGCGCCTACTTTTGTTGCTTCTACTGTGCCATTTTTAAACACCAGCAGTGTTGGAATGCCGCGAACATTAAATTTTGCCGCTGTCTCTGGACTAGTATCTACATCTACTTTGCAGATCTTTACGCGTCCTGCATATTCAGTGGAGAGTTCGTCGAGCAGTGGGGCGATCATTTTGCAGGGACCACACCAGGCCGCCCAAAAATCTACCAGTGCTGGAATATCTGACTGTAATACATCGCTTTCAAAGCTAGAATCTGTTGTGTGAACGATAGCGTCGCTCATAGTGGGTCTCCACATTAATTTAAGGTTATTGCCTTAGGCAGTGTCTGACGTCATGTTACCATTCACGGCATCAAGGTCTCAATGCAAAAACGAGTCAGAGTGCAGATCTTTTTGTGCCGCCGGCTTAGGTATAAAGCGGTCGCCGAATAATCAATGAAAATGGCAGCTTGTCTGAGGTCAAGATAATTTAGTTTAGGCTCAGAGGGCTTGGAATATTGCTTTCAGACAACTGTTAAGAGGGTGTGAGCGGTGCTTAAAAAAATACTATTAGTAGTAATTATCGGCGCAATGATCTCGGCCTATATTGCCTTTGGGGGCCAGCGTTATCTCTCGGTAGATTTCTTTGGTGATCTCTATGCACAGCAGCCGCTGCTAACCGCGGCGGTTTATTTTGCTATCTATGTGATTGCCACAGCGGTGTCGATTCCCGGCGCTGCGCTGCTGACCATTATTGGTGGCATGGTGTTTGGTTTGGGGACCGGCACCTTATTGGTTTCTTTCGCCAGTTCGATTGGTGCTACTTTGGCGTTTTTGGCGTCACGTTTTCTACTGCGCGATTGGGTGCAGGCAAAATTTTCCAGCCATTTGCACACCATTAATCAGGGTGTAGAGAAACAGGGCGGTTATTACCTCTTTGGTCTGCGCCTGATCCCGCTATTTCCGTTTTGGATGATCAACTTGGTAATGGGATTAACGCCGCTAAAAGCATCGACCTTTTATTGGGTCAGCCAGCTGGGCATGTTGGCGGGCACGCTGGTCTATGTAAATGCGGGCGCGTCTCTCGGCAGCATTGATGAGTTTTCTGCGACGGGAATTATGACACCGGCAGTAATTTCGTCCTTTGCTCTATTAGCTATATTCCCCTTAATAGTGCGGGCGGTGTTTAAGGCTGTGGAGCGGCGCAAGCTTTACAGTGGTTTTAAAGAGCCGCGCACGTTTGACACCAATCTGATTGTTATTGGCGCCGGCAGTGGCGGGCTAGTGAGTGCCTATATAGGCGCCACCCTGAAGGCTCGAGTGACATTGATTGAGCGGGATAAGATGGGCGGCGATTGCTTAAACACTGGCTGTGTGCCGAGCAAGGCGCTGATCCGCGCGGCAAAATCCATGGCTGAAATGAAAAAGGCGGCGCAGCTGGGTATAGATGTTCCTGCTCCCCAAGTTGACTTTGCTCGGGTGATGGGTCGAGTTCAGGATGTGATCAAGACCATTGAGCCTCACGATTCGGTAGAGCGTTTTACGGGGCTGGGTGTCGACTGCCTCTATGGCAATGCCAGACTAATTTCACCCTGGGTGGTGGATGTGGATGGGCAGCAAATAAGTGCTGAAAAGATTATTCTGGCCACTGGTGCGCGGCCCACCATGCCGCCAATTCCTGGGCTGGACCAGGTTGAGCCGCTGACGTCGGAGACTCTTTGGCAGCTGCAGGAGTTACCTGAGCGATTATTAATTGTCGGTGGCGGAGCCATTGGCTGTGAATTGGCTCAGGCGTTTCAGCGGCTTGGTTCTCAGGTCACCTTGGTTGAAATGCAGTCTCAGTTGCTGCCGCGAGATGACCAGCAGGTTGCTTCCTTTATGCAAGACTGTCTTGAATCTGAGGGTGTGCGAGTACTGACTAACTACGGTGCAGAAAAGTTTCAATCTCAGGGTGATCGGCGCATCGTGGCGCTAGCGTCTAGTGCTGAGCCAACTGCTGAGCTAACTGCAGGGCAAACTACAGAGCCGCTGCAGATTGAATTTGATCAAGTGCTGGTGGCTATCGGTCGCACGGCCAATACAGAGGGTCTTGGCCTTGAGGCATTGGGTATCCCATTAAATACCAATGGCACATTGACGACCGATGATTATCTGCGTACCTGCTATCCGAATATCTTGGCCTGTGGCGATCTGGTTGGACCTTATCAGTTGACTCATGCCGCTAGTCATCAGGCTTGGTTTGCCACAGTTAACGGATTGCTTGGACGGTTTAAAAAATTCCGCGTCGATTACCGAATTATGCCTCAGGTGGTTTTTACCGATCCGCAAATTGGCCGGGTGGGTCTCAATCAGCGGGATGCTGCAGTCCAGGGTATCGAAGTCGAGGTCACCCAGTACGACCTATCTGATTTGGATCGCGCGATTGCCGACAATGATGCCCAGGGGTTTATTCAGGTGTTGACGGTTCCGGGTAAAGACCGGATTCTCGGTGCGACTATTGTTGGGCCTCAGGCGGGTGAGTTGATCAATGAATTTGTGCTGGCGATGAAACATAACCTGGGTCTGAATAAACTGCTGGGAACCATTCGCAGTTATCCAACCCTGAGCGAGGGCAATCGATTTGTGGCTGGAGAGTGGAAGCGCAAGCATGTGCCACAGGGGTTGTTGGCGATTTTACAGCGTTATTTAAGCTGGAATATTAAGCCTTAGGGATTTAAACCGGGCCTTCTAATCCAAGACCTTCTAATCCAAGACCTTCTAATCCAAGACCTTCTAATCCAAGACCTTCTAATCCAAGACCTTCTAATCCAAGACCTTCTAATCCAAGACCTTCTAATC
>ERZ1046568.10-NODE-10-length-210545-cov-28.735066_pt1 | contig 210545 bp, 180 predicted proteins | sample MGYA00383092_ERZ1046568 | MGnify/ENA primary metagenome ERZ1046568 (study PRJEB29581, sample SAMEA5548362) | metagenome | biome: marine; feature: coastal; material: water | depth 1 m | study: Short-term variability in the microbial, nano- and picoplankton... | reverse complement strand
GAGCGGTTGACTGTTAATCAATAGGTCCCTGGTTCGAGTCCAGGTGAGGGCGCCATTATAGACAGGAGGTCATTTTTGACCTCCTTTTTATTTACATCATTTCTCAAAACCTTGCTGGCCAACAGAATAGATTCAATCTCTGGAGTGAATATGCGGTTGCAACTCTCAAAATCAAAATTTTCGAAGTTTTCCTTAAACATGCAACCAAGAATTTTCCTTTTGGTCTCACCATCCGCCTCATCCCAATAGTGGCTTAGGTTTTCAATCATTGGAAGAGTTTTATTGAGATACACCTTAAAAGGACTCTTTACAGACTTCAAATTTGATAGTTGATCCCTTTTTTCACTAATCTCAGACTCAATTCTGGACTTCATTTCATTGTAATCAACGGAGGTAATATCTCCATCAAGAAAAGAATTCTGTAGTTTTAATTGTCGACGACCATAGTTTTCAATTGACTCATTTAATCGCTTGATTTCAGTCTTTCTTGTGACATCCTCTCTATCTATCAGTGCCTCAAGCTGCGATTTGTAAACCTTAACCATACCTGCAGTAAAAGAGATCTTATCCAAAAGGTTTTTAATCTGTTCGTGCGCCCAATCCACTCTGAACCTTTGACATTTTGGTTTAGTACACAGATAGTAATGGTGCCAAGTTTTATTTCTACTTTGACATTTATACGCGGTAATAGCACGATCATGTTTGGAACATCTCATAAATCCTTTTAAAGGGTATAGGTCACTTTTTTTAGATTTAAAGTCACAATTTCTAACCCTTCCCTCCAGATAATCATTGGCCCTCTTAAAAAGGTCGTCAGACACTATCGGAGGGTGACGACCAACTATTATTTGCTCCGGTTCTTTCTTCCACGCTTTTACTTTTATTTTACCTGTGTAGGCAATATTCCGGATTGTATTATAGAAGGTTGATTTACTCAAATAGAATGTCCCACCCTTATAAGAATACTTCTTTCCATTAATGTACTTTCTAACTTCATTGGCTGAATATATTCCTAGGGCGAATCTTTCGAAACATTCTTTTATGTATGGTGCAGCCTCGTTTGGCGCTAAAGTTGATTTCTCATCAATTCGGCAATTATCATAGCCACGAGGAGCGGAACCATTCCAATTTCCTTCAATGCGAGATCTCCTCATCCCCTCTGTCGTGCGAATTGAATTCTTATCATTCTCAACCTCTGGAAGCGTTAGGTATAAACTCAAAAGTACTTTGCTATCAGGACTTGAGAGGTCTATTGGTTGTTCAACAGTTGATATGAGTACTCCTAATTTATCAAGTGTTCTAATTTCTTTAAGTGCCAAGTATTGATTCCTTGACCATCTATCCCAACGAAGACACAGAACTTGATCCACTTGACCTCTATTCTTCTTGAGGTAATTCATAAGTTTAGACCACTCCGGACGATCGAAGTCCTTCCCACTGTAATCTTCCGTATACACTTTAACAATTGGATATTTTTTTAACTCACAGAATTGTCTCATCACATTTTCTTGGTGTGGCAATGAATGTCCTGTATTCGCTTGTTCGTCAGTAGAAACGCGTTTATAAATTATTGTTCTCATTGGCTTGATTTCATGTAATTGTCGTATTCAATTTGAGCTAATTTATTCAAAAGGCTAATGATTAGCGTTATGTCTGTACTCGGAACATCTGCTAGCTCCTCCTTGATTGTTCTTATTAAATCTTGCTTATTCATTCCGTCATATATAATAGATTTTACATTATAATGGTCTTCATATCAGACACATACGATAAAGTATACAGGAAATTATTCTAAAAGTCAACCCCTGTTATGCCTAATCGACTCAGCTCTCTTCCATATCCTTTTTATCATTCGATATATGGTTACTGGTTACGTTCCACTCCGAAATAAATTCTTCAGCTTTTTCAATACAATTTTTCAGAATTGAATTCTTGAGCTCTTTATACCGTGACGGCTTGGAATCTTTTATTATTCTATTGACCATTTCGATGACATAAGATTCTTGCGTAAAATCTATCTCTTTTATGTTTTCAACTGTCAATCCGGGTTTAATACCCGTTCTCTCAGTTAAAACCGTATTCATAACATCATATAACTGATCCTTGTATTTCTGAGTTGTTAGAATTGAATCGTGAATTGTAAAAATTGGAGCTTCAGGACACAATCTGTGAAACTCAGGGACAATACAATCAAGAACTAGGTAGCTTTCAGCCCTCTGGAGAAACAAGGCAAAATTTCTCTTGCCCATATCTGAAAGAAGGCGTTCTAAACACCTGTTTACAAATGGATAAATTCGCTTGAATAGTTTAACACTTTCAACATTTTTACGATGTGCATACAAGTCTTGAAAGAGTAGATACATGATGCCAGACTTAATTGCACCTCTTTCTTCTGAACTTGGGAAGGAGTTATTTTCCAAATGATAAATGTGGAAATAGAAATCTTCAGAAAATGGTGCGTCCCGAAACTTTTTAAATTCCTCATGATCTTTGGTGTCCGGGGAAATCTCACCTATAGGTTTACCAGAAAATTGCGCAAACATTAATGAGGAAAACATGTAAAGCATAATCTCTTTTCTTGTTTTCTTATCAATTAGATCTTTTGTTAATCTATAGAATGAATAATCTCCTTTTTGTTTAAAGAATTGATGATTAAGCAAACTAGCTAATACATAAACCTGACTAGATTTTACATCTACTTGAATTAGTTGCTGATTGTCATATTTTAGATATCCTCTGAATTTCTTTGATATATTGGTTATTGAAGAATTGTATCTTTTATTTGATGCTGATCTACTTTTCCAAAATTCATTTTTATCGATATCTTCTATCAACAGTAACATCATACCTATCCAATTTTTAAGTACTTTTAGTTGTTTAGGTGTTTTTAGTTGTTTTTCTATTTCCGAGTAAAACTTTATGAGTTTAGGATAAATATCATCACTCTTTATAGTGATTTTATCATTGAAGTATGAGTCTAATAGTTTTGTTTTACTCTCAATCTCCTTTTGTCTTATGGTGATGGTTTTGTATTTATATTTAACATATTGACACTTGTGTTTTAATCGATATTTACTGCATCTGTCACCGGGGAGATAATCTTTTCCATTTTCAATTATGCCTTCTGTTTTTAGGAGATTTAATACTTTTTCGTAATCTCTGTTTAGTATTTTTTGTAATTCCTTGGAGCAAATTCTGATATGGTTATCATGGTAAAAGTATCTTGAGTTTCGATGTGTTCTAGTTAGTCTAGATATCACCCTAACTATCTTATTTTTCACTGTCTTTTGAGTTAATCTAGATTCAATATTTAGTTCTTGCACAAGAGATTCTGCATCGATGTTCATTGGTATTGCAACCCTATATGTATACTTTCTTACTTTCATCTTATGCTGCTTCATTAAATTCATTTAGGACTATTGATAATTCGTCCAGGTTAAACTCCTTCTGTGCGTTTTCCATAACCTTACATCCAACTTGATAATACTGAGATGTTAGTTCTGTTGATAGATATCTTCGATTCAACAGATTGGCAATTCTACCCGTGGTATTAACACCTCCGAAGGGATCAAAAACTAGGTCATTCTCGTCTGTCGTCATTAAAATTGGCACAACAGGTAACAACTCAGCCATCATTGCAGGGTGACTTAGGATAGAGGCTTCTTGAACAGGCTTATTCCCTCCAACAGCACATTTGATCATTCTATTCACATCTTGGGCTGCTAGATGATTATAGATCTTCTTGTAAGGTTTTGAAAGAGACTTGGATTTCTTTGAAACAACCCCATTTTGGTTTACATCCTTGGCTCCTTTTGTAATACCTATTTGTTTCTTCTCGTCTGTGTACTTCAGGTGATTGTACTTGGACTTAGCTGGATCTACAACAAACCAGAGTATTACTTCGGTATTATTCGTAGGACGATTCACCTTTTCACCTTGAGGACGCGGGTTAGGTTTACTCCAAATTAGAGTATCCTTATAGGTGAGTCCCGTATGTTCTTTAATTGCATTTTTTACTAATCCTGGAATATCAAGTGCACAACCATTTCTATAAGTTTCTCCTATATTGATCATAACATTTGATGTGGGATTTAATACGAATTCGAACCTACTAATGATTTTTCCAATGTTGGCAGCAAACTGTTCAGGCGTTCTTTCGTGACCTAACTGGTCACTCCCTTCACCAGTATTATAATATCGAACCGAATAGTAAGGTATCGACGTAAAGATAAATGGAACTTGACCTTTGAATTGAACTAACTGGTTAATATCCCTACAGTTCAAATTGAAAGATGAAGATCTATCTGGAATGATAAAGGTATCTTGGTATTCAGTGCTTAGAACAACTGTTTCTGTGATGAACTCGACAGCCTCATTTATATTGATTTCTCCCTTTTTGAGTTTTTCAGTGTATCCTAATTCACGATCAACGTCAAGCTTCTTTAAGCCACCAACATATCGCTCACAATCAGTCAATGTCCAACCTTTTGTTACGATACCTTTCATTAGGAGGTTATCCTCGAAATCATTCTCGATAATCTTGTCAATCTGACGAATTGCTGTAGAAGATTTCCAGCGGTAGTCTAGCTTCGCTTGGATAATAGCGTACCTGTCATACTTCTCGTCACCTTCACGTTTTCCTTGCCTTTTAGGTACAGAATTAAAGATTTGAATAACCTCTTTAGTTAGGTCGTTTTCCGTTTTTATCCTAGTAGTGTTCAGCGCCACTCTCAAATCAAGTGTAGGTTCTTCATCAATGATTTGAACTTTTACAGACTTCACACCTAATCCACGCAGTAGATTAAGTCTTCGATACCCATCAATCAGTTCATTTTTTGCTGAGACTGTAAGTGGTAACAGTTGACCATTGGACTTTAAAGAGTAACTTAGCTGCTCTTCTGATTTTTGATCTTGATGATCGTAGAAACTACTTAATACTTCAACTACTTTTACTTCGTTGATGTTAAGTTCTGCGGATGTGTAATTCTTGATAAACATAGAGCCAAGGTGGCCCTATTTTCAACCCTTATCCTCAAGTGTCGCGCGACAGATAATTTCGACTTTATGCTACTCTGAATTCCATAAGCTCTTCTGGGATATCAATATTATCAGGCTCTACATTGATAATATAACAGGTGTCTGTTTTATTTGTCTTTAATGATTTAAGGCTATAAAGATCTCCTATGTAATCATTCTGAACCTCATTTATTATTCGGTTTGATATTCTGTCATGAAGTTTAGGTAGATTATCTATGTAATCCCCTAGCGTTTTTGAAGAGACACTCCCCTGTATTTTTTCATACAGCAGTTTATACTTTTCTGCAGCATCATTATAAACTCCATCACCAATGAAATCATATTTACCAATTGGCACGTTATGGTTAATTAAGTAAAATAAGTATCTGACTGTCATTAACTCACCTTTTCTTCCAAAGTTGATTGCTTTATTGCCAATTTTCATCCTACATCTAGGACGAGCGTAAATTTTATGTGGATCGCGTTCAAGTATTACCTCAATCTTTAACTCATCAGGAGTATAATTAATCGTATAATTATCCTTCAGTCGATTACCGATTCTGTTCAAGATATTTTCTATCTGATGGAGTGCTCCCTTATCCATTCTGGATGATTCTGAATTCAACGCTGCTTCTTTGCATTTTTCACAGATGAATCCAGACCGCATTTTGTATTTAACCTCCTTAAACTCCTCAGCGAAATCATTAACGCAACCTTCAGGTTCGAAATGAATTCTTTCATTTTCGACTAATACAGCTAGGTCAATCCCTCCCAAATTTTGAAATAGGTTTTCAATGATTTGGTAGGCTCCGCCGAGATATGGCTTACCCTCGGTCACCTTATCGTAGCCGCTAGACCTAATAATAATATTGTTCTTAATATAGTAACTCACCCAGTTTTTAAATGAGTTCTCAAGTTTATATGGAGAATTAAGTTCTCGAGGTGAAACAATAACTAGAACATCATCGTCCTTTAATCCAACTTCTTCCCTTATCAGCTTACTCAGTCTCTTAAAGTTTTCCGAGTCTATATTTTCAAGTTCACGATGCAGTAAATAATACTCTGAAGAATTCGTATGATCAATTAACTGAAATGTGATTGGCCCTACATCCTTAGAAAACATAGCAACCACATCTTCCATATCTGACCGTCCCCTATGCGAGAGGTATGCTATTTTAATATCCATATTTAAAGGTTGGGTATAAAAGTAGCAACAGAGAACTCCTTATGCAAATAGTTTTTTAAGTATCACATACTTATTATAAAACCTCAATCATGAACAAAGAAATTATGAAATCCCTTGGCTTAAACAGAAAACAATACAGGCGTTTACTTCAATCCATAGTAATAAAAACACCTAACATATCTGAATTACCTGAAAGCAAAACTGATGATTCTATAGAAAACAATTCGCAGAATTTGTCGTAAGGAACGCTATGGTTTTATTACTAATCAGAACTAGAATCTGATGGCAATAATTCCACATTGAGATGGTCTGAGACGGAATTCTGGGTCTGGATAGTGTGGAAATATTGATTGGCAATTAAGTCTAAGGAATTGACCTCCGTTTAAAGTAAGTTCATTCTCATCTAATAAATCTCTCCAAACCCTGTTTAACAGCTATCAAGCGGACATAATCCATTTGTGAATTAGGTTTGAATATACTTCAGACAATATTATCTCCTGTAATAGTATTTTGTAATACAGGATTTTGAGATGCCATTTAGAACTACCCCATAATCATTTGATCGGTCTAATTCTTATTCAATATCTTCTTCAGCTTATAGACACTGTTTGGAGAACACTCTAATACCCTCACAATGGACCGAACACTATTTCCTTGCTTCAGCAATTCAATCATCTTCTTGGTTTTGGGCTTATTGAGGTATTTTTCAACTGTCTCGGTGGAATTTTGCTTTCTTCCTGTGTAAACACCATTTTTTTTACCTAATGCAATTCCGGCAAGGGTCTTTTCACGGTTCTGATGATAGAAGAATTCAGATAGCGAGGACAAGACGTTGATCAATAGACCTGTCGTTGGAGTTTGATTACCGTTCTCATCTAAGGTTGTAATACCTTCTGAAATAAATTGAATAGGAATACCATAGGAATGAATTATATCTATCGTGCCGATTAGGTCCTTGACACTGCGACCTAACCTTTCCAACCTCATGGTTTTGACAATGGATATACGGCCCTCTTTGATATCTTGAAGTAATTTCTTTGCAGCAGCACGATTTTCGAACTCAACACGGCCTGAGACTCCTTGATCCCTATATACCTTCCAACCTTTTTCGATTTTTGCCTCTTGAGTTCCAATTGACTGGAGATAGTGCGACGTTCTCATGTAGTAAGCTATTTTCTTTCCCATAATGTTATCATTTTAGACTAGTGTGTATGATAACAGCTAATCTCCTAGTAAAATGGTTATAATACTGCATCAAATCGCAATTATTTTAAAGTACAGTCTAGAATGAATGAAGCACTCATGGTGGGCCAATCAATAACTACCTGGAAATAGATCTCAAATTCTGGATATGCCAATCAATATTCATGATTCCTTCCAGGGTCAAACCATTCCTCCTCCTGTTTCGAAATACAAATACCAGACTCAGTTCCTATGAAACCGACACTCTATATTGTGAGATGGCGCCAATCAAAATTAGATCCGGGGATCCCCTCCCTCCTATCATGTAGGGGGTATCCCACCTTATATATCGTTTAGGGACTTAGATATAAGGGGCTCGATGGCGCGAATGAAATATTTTTCAAAAAAATGGTGAAAAACCGAAAAAAATATTATGCCAAAAAAATTCAATAAATAGAAACTCTATCTGCTTACAACCTCCTTAAATTTTAAATGACCCCTGTCAATACGTTCCCAACTGCGACACGAAACTCACCCCTGAAAAGCATGTTTGCTTCAATCATTGGACTGAACTTGAACACCCACCTTTGAAGTGTGGAGTGATCTACTTGTGCCCCTCTGCTTTTCAAAAGCTCCTAGTTATCTCTATAACTCAATGTGAATATGAGTTTGAAGTACTCCGCTTGAAGAATGATGGCTATGGGTATCTGTGACGCACGAGCATAAGTGAAGGTTGAATCAGCAAATCTAAACGTTTAGCAAAAACGTTCGAGTTAATGCCACAGAACTCCATCTTGCTCCATTGTTTCTATCTGCCATAGGATATAACTGCAGGTACAACTTATCTATTCTTGGCTTAAGTCCTCTGTGCATCGCTTCTTTATACTTCGACTAATTGCTTACCACTTCATCTTCTGCACTCTTACTGCATTCAGTATTGCCAATAGTGCTACTCCTACATCTGCAAAAACTGCTTCCCACATTGTGGCTAATCCACCTGCACCTAATACAAGAACAATGATTTTAATACCGAAAGCAAGAAATACATTCTGCCAAATAATCTTTTGAGTGGATTTAGCAATTTGAATACCAGTTACGACTTTTGAAGGTTGGTCGGTTTGAATGATTACATCTGCTGTTTCAATAGCCACATCACTTCCCATTGCTCCCATAGCTATACCCACATCACTTGCTGCTAATACGGGTGCATCATTGATACCATCACCCATAAAAGCAATTGTTTTTGTAATATCTTGTTTGAGTAATTCTACTTCAATCAATTTATCTTCAGGTAATAGTCCTCCTTTTGCCTTTGAGATACCCAATTCCTTTGCTACTTGTTGAGTGATACTGTCTTTATCGCCTGAAAGCATTATTATTAAATCAATACCTTCTTTCTTGAAGGCAGCAATGGTTGCCTTGGCATCTTCTTTCAACTCGTCTGCAATAGTTACATAGCCTGCAAACTGATTATCAATACCAACCAAAACTATTGACTCCACAATGCTGTCAATCTCCTTTGGTGTGGAAATATTGAAATGAGACATTAGCTTTTTATTCCCTCCCACAATCTGAGTGCCGTTGATAATACCTTGCAATCCTTTACCTGCAATTTCTTTTATATCTGTGGCTTCTGGGACCTCATTGTCTAATGGGTATTCGCTAATTGCTTTGGCAACTGGGTGAGTAGATTTAGATTCAATTGCTAAAAGAAAAGTCATAAACTCCTCTTTAGAATATTTGCCTATTACTTCAATATCCTTAATCTTAAACACTCCTTTGGTAACTGTTCCCGTCTTATCCATTACCATTGTATTTACCTCTTTTAGCTTATCCATATACGTAGCTCCTTTGAACAATATGCCATTTTTAGAAGCTGCACCAAGGCCACCAAAATATCCCAAAGGAATAGAAATGACCAATGCACAAGGACAAGAAATTACTAAGAAAATAAGGGCTCTATAAAGCCAATCACTAAACACATAATCGTCTACAAAAAAGTAAGGTAGAAAGCATACGGCAATTGCTAAATAGACCACAATGGGAGTATAAACTTTTGCCAATCTTCTGATAAGAAGTTCTGTTTTTGCCTTCTTGGAAGTTGCATTTTGTACCAACTCTAATATTCGCGATACTGAACTATCATTGAATAGTTTTGTTGTCTTTACTTCTATTACTCCATCCATATTAATAGAGCCTGCCAATACGTTTCCTCCTTTTACTATACTTTGAGGTTTACTTTCACCTGTTAAGGCTGCGGTATTTAGACTGGCTTTGGCTGAAAGCAAAGTGCCATCCAAAGGCACTTTCTCACCTACCTTTATTTGTATGGTTTCATCTACCTTAACATCATCTGGATTGACCTCAAGGAAGGATTTGTTTCGAAATACATTGGCGATTTTTGGACGTACGTCTAAAAGAGCTTTGATATTATCTTTTGCTCGTCTTACTGCTGCACTTTGGAATAATTCTCCAACAGCATAAAAGAGCATCACAGCAACTCCTTCGGGATATTCTCCTATGGCAAAAGCTCCAATAGTGGCTATACCCATTAAGAAAAATTCTGTAAATATTTGACCTTTACTAAGTGATTTAAATGCTTCTTTGACGACAGGTAATCCAACAGGAATATATGCAACCCCATACCATATAATCCTGATCAAACCTTTAAAGAAAGCAACATCAAAATAGTCTAAGGCAATACCCGAAATGAGTAAAATAAAGCTGACTATAGCAGGTAAATAAACCTTCCAATTACTTTTGTTTTTGTGTGAATGGTCGTGTGAATGATTATGTCCATCATCCTCACTATGCTTATTTTTCAACAAAGGTGGAGGTGTATTTCTATCTATTTTTTCTTCTAAAGAACAGCATATTGGTTTGCCATTCACATCATATATATGTCTGTGATTTCTTTTCATTGTAAATATTCTTTTAGTTACAGCAATTTTGATTTTGTTGAATAGGTGGACAGGCAATTGTGCCATAGCTACAAAACACACAACAGTCTCCTTTTTTTGGATTTAGAACTGCTTTACAACTTTCACATTCGTAGAAGTATTGACAGGCATTGGTAGGCATCTCTTCTTCTTTATTGTTACCACATTTAGGGCAAGTTATAGTTGACAAAAGTTGTACTTCGATTGAGACAATTGCAGCCTTTCTTTTTTTATAATATAGAAATACTCCATATACAAGTGATAATACTCCAATTGCCATAAAAACTCCGCTAAATTGTTCAATCCCCTTAGCAAATGCCAACATACTTGAAGCTCCTCCAAGCATAATAATAAGTGCTGGCAACCAACAACAACTTGTTGCTATGACAAAAGCTATTATACTGCCTATTATTGATTTTTTGTAATTCATAATTTGTATTGTTTACTTTATATCCACCTTCTAACTTTGGCTTTATAGTCTTGATATTTTTCTTCAAATTCTTTCAATAGAAATTCTTCTTCCAACCTAATCTGTGTATTTATACTTACAGTTGATAAAGCTATGATTAGTAAAGTAAAGGCATTAGGAAGGACTAAGAATAATCCTATATTGGCAATCATTATCCCTAAGAAAATGGGATTTCGAGAAATTGCAAAAAAGCCATTGGTTACTAATTCTGATTTGTTTTCTTCATCTATACCTATACGCCAAGACTCTTTCATATTGGACTGAGCAAACCATACAAATAGTAAGGAAAGAATAAGTAACGCCCATCCTATGTATACTAAAGTATCATTTTCTAAATACCAAAAGGGCAATAGAAACTTATGCCAAGCTGGAATAAAGGCATAAATAGAAACTACGGCTAACTCTATAAGAGAAATAATGCCGAAGACTTTACCATTATAGCCGTGTGCATCATCACCCTTGTTGAAGGTGAGTGGAATGACTTTGGTTTTCTTCCAAAGTAAAAATGATCGTAGTACAAAGACTAAGAGAAAATAAATGATAAAGAATATAAATAGATACATAATGATTGTATTAATGTTCGTGTTCTAATTCTCCTGCTTTAGATTGTGCATAGACATAGTAAGCTCCTTTCGTTACTATCTGCATTCCATCTGGAATTGTATCGATTAATTTCACGGCTGTAAAACCATTGTCTGTTGCACCTGTAACAACTGCTATCTTCTCAAATTCTATTTCTTTATCATCCACCTTTTCATTAGCTACATATATAAAACTGTTAGCTCCATCTTTGATAATTGCTTCCTCTGGTAAAGCTGAGGACTCTTCATTATTGAGATAAATTTTAGCGTTAATGAATAAGTCTTTTAGAAAGGTTGGCTTTGTACCTTCTAAGTGACCGTGAACACGTATAGTCTTAGAATTGGCGTTGAACTCTTTACCAATTACCTCTACTGATCCGTAATAAACTGACTGGCCAAGTGCAGGAACTGTATAGCTAATCTTTTGCCCTTTCTTGATATTGGCAATATCCTTTTCAAATACATCTAACTCTAAATGTAGGTGCTCTGAAGAAATTATATCCATTAATGAAATCGAAGATTGAGCATACATACCATTGTGAAAATTAATCTTAGAAATATAGCCACTCATTGGTGCTACAATAGCTATTTGCTGTTTTATGGTACTTGGTGACAGATTAGAAGTTGATATTCCTAAGAAGGACAGTTGTTTGGCAAGTCCTTGAGTTTTAGCATCCAATACTGCCACTTCTGCTTGAGCATTTTGTAAATTCTTGGTTACGCCAGCATTGGATTCCACTAAGGTATTTTGTCGTTCTACCTCTAATCCCTTGAGGGTTAGCTGTGCCTTTGCTTCTAAATAATCTTGCTGTGTAATTATTAAATCAGCATTTTCGAGATATGCAATAACTGCTCCTTTCTTTATGTAATCACCTTCTACGAATTTTTTTGTTCCTTTTATGATACCGTTAGTTTTTGCCGAAACAGAAGAATGAGCATTTGGCGGCAGACCCAATGAACCTGTTGCTTTAACAAAGTCATTGACTTTGATAGAGGACAATGTTCCAAATTCTAAACCGATTGTCTTGGCTTGTGCTTTTGAAAGGTGTAGTCCTTCTTCGTGTTGTTCTTCTCCTCCGTGGTCGTGTTCATCATCCTCAGAGTGAGTAGATTCTTCTGCTCCGTGATTATGGCCGTCTCCTTCGGTATGTTTATGACCACAAGAAGAAAATACAAGAAGTGAAAGTATTGTAATTATAGCTATGAAATATTTTGTATGATTCATTTTTAAATGTCTTTTATTGATTTGTAAGAAATTGAAAGTCAGCTACCGCCTTATTGTAGGCTAAAATCTGCTCCCAATAATTTTTATTATTGGTTGTCATCAGTTGTAAAGTGTTCAATAATTCTAAGTAAGAGATTTCTCCTGCTTGGTAGTTTAGTTCACTTATTCTGATAATTTCTGGATTAATGGTTTCTATTTGGTTTTTGTAAAAATCCACTCCTGCTTGATACAAGTTCAATGTGTTTTGTATCTCTAATTGGTCTTGTTTGAAACTCAAAAGTGTACTTTGGTATTGATAGTTGCCTATCTCAATCTGCTTTTCCTGAGCCGCTATTCTCTTTTTAGTTTGACCATTAAATAGCGGAATAGCAACGCCTGCTTGTGCCGCATTTAGCCAACCTCCTTGATTGAAATTTTGTGCAGCATAGCCAACATTGAAGCTGGGTTTTAATTCAGCCTTCATAGCATCTACTTTGGCATTTTCTACGGCAATTTCTTGCTGACTTTTTAATAGAAGTGGGTTTGTAGCTGTATCTATCTGAGTGAAATAGTTTGCCACTGATAGACTATTTATGGTGGTAATAGACTCCTTGGTATTTAGTAATAATTGAAACCGCTTATTTAAGTTAGCAATTTCTATTTTCACTTGGTTAAAGAGCAGTTCGTATTCCTTCCATTTGGATTGTAAAGTTAGTTCTTCGATACGACTGGCAGCTCCTGCTTGTACTCTTACAGTTGATTTTCTATGGTATTCTTTATATGTAGAAACAAGATTGCTATAAAGCCTTTCCAATTCCTTTTTGTACTGAATTTCAAAGTATAATTGCTTGACTTTCCATTTCAGTTCGTTCTCCGTTATTTGCTGTTGGGTGCTGCTCTGACTTGTATACGCATCTTGCAATTTATTTTGAGCCTTAGTAATACCTGGACTTGGGAAATTCTGAACTACTCCAAATTGATTAACCTGCTGTCCAAATTGTCTATCTACTAATCCATCACCTTGATAGGATATATCTGTAGTACCCAAGTTATATTTTAGGTTTTGTAAAGACTTGTTTTTCTCTACTTCCAAACTTGCTGCTTTTAAATTGGGATGATTAGTGATTGCCATAGAAATAGCACTATCTAGATCAAGAGCTTGCTCTTGTGCTTGGGCAGAAAAGGACAAACCTAACATCAACAAGATTCCTAATACACCACCTTTCGATACATTAATTCTGTTGGCTTTTCTTTCGCTCCATTTTTCTAACCAATAGTAAAGAATAGGCAATATTATCAATGTTAAAAAAGTAGCGGTTATCAAACCACCAATAACTACCGTTGCCAATGGTCTTTGAACTTCTGCTCCACCCGAAGTAGATATAGCCATTGGTAAAAAACCAAGTGAAGCTACTGCAGCCGTCATAATAACTGGTCTAAGTCTTACTCTTGATCCTGTTGTTATTCTTTCTTTTATGTTTTTCATTCCTTCCTTTTTAAGTTGATTGAAATAGCCAATAAGGACTATTCCATTCAATACGGCTACTCCAAATAGTGCTATGAAACCAATGCCTGCTGAAATGCTAAAAGGTAACCCTCTTAGTTGTAAAGCCCATATTCCACCAATGGCAGATAAAGGAATAGCTGTAAAAATCAAAGCTGCTTGTGATACTGAACCGAAGGTGAAGTAAAGCAATATGAAGATTAAGGCTAAGGCCATTGGAACGGCAATAGATAATCTCGCATTGGCTGCTTTTAGGTTTTCAAACTGTCCGCCATAAGTAAAGTAATAACCGTTCGGCAACTTAACTTTAGTGTCTAATTCTGTTTGGATCTTTTCCACTAAAGATTCTACATCTGTATTACCTACATTTACACCAATTACAATTCTTCTATTAGTGTTTTCTCTTGAAATTTGCATAGGTGCATCTATCAAATCAACATTGGCTACACTGGTAAGCGGCACTTGACTTCCATTGCTCAGCGTTATAAATAGATTTTCGACATCTTCTATACCTGTTCTATTTTCTTCCGCTAGGCGAACCACTAAATCAAACCTTTTATCACCCTCATAAATAATTCCTGCTTTTTCTCCAGCAAAGGCTGAACGAACAACTTGATTGACCTCTTGAATATGTAAACCGTATTGTGCCATATTATCATATTTATATGAAACGATAATTTGAGGCATTCCAATCGTTTGCTCTACATTGGCAGAAGCAACACCACTTACTTTTTCGATTATAGCCTGAGCTTCTATTGCTTTTTGATAAAGCACATCTAAGTCAGCACCAAATAGCTTAATGGCAATATCAGACCGAGTTCCTGTCATCAATTCATTAAACCTCATTTGAATTGGTTGTGAGTATTCATAAGTCACTCCTGGAATATCTTTCAAGACATCATTTATAGCGTCAAACATTCCCTGTTTAGTACTGGCTGTTGTCCATTCAGATTTAGGTTTCATAACTAAAATATGGTCGCCTATTTCTGTGGGCATAGGATCAGTTGGCACTTCTGCCGAACCTATAATTACCACATCATCGATGATTTCTGGAATACTATCTTTTAATCTGTTTTGAATAAGTTTAGCAGTTTCTACACTTTGAGACAGTGAACTGCCCGGCACTAAGATTTGGTGCATTGCCAAGTCACCTTCTTCTAATGTAGGAATAAACTCGCCACCCATCCTACTGAATACAAACAGACTGATTAAAAAAGCAAGTATAGTTGCACTTACAAAAACTGTTTTGAACCGTAGAGCTGCATTTAAAATTGGTGTGTAGCCTCTTTGGAAAAAGGCAATGATTTTATCTGCAAAAGTTTCTTTATTGACTACATTTTTCTTGAGCACCAAGGCTGCCATCATAGGTACATACGTCAATGAAAGTATCAATGCACCTGCAATAGCAAGCATTACTGTTTGAGCCATAGGCTTAAACATTTTACCTTCTATACCTACCAAAGCCAAAATAGGTATGTATACCATCAGAATGATAATCTCACCAAATGCTGCTGAACTTCTTATTTTCTGTGAGGAAGCAATTACCTCTGTGTCCATTTCGGTTTGCGAAAGCAGATTTCCTGCTTTTTTGACTTGTAGGCGGTGTACTATAGCTTCCACTATTATAACTGCACCATCTACTATCAATCCAAAATCAATAGCACCTAAACTCATAAGATTAGCTGATATACCTAATAAGTTCATCATAGAAACGGCAAACAGCATTGCCAGAGGAATGACCGAAGCCACAATTAATCCAGCTCTCCAATTACCAAGTAGAAGAACTAATATAAAGATGACTATTAAACCACCTTCAATTAGATTCTTTTTAACCGTACCAATTGCAGTATTCACCAGTTTATCTCTTACCAAGTAAGGTTCTATGATTACGCCTTCGGGTAATGATTTTTGAACTTGTACTACTCGTTCTTTAATTCTTTCAGTTACTTGTGCAGAATTTGCTCCTTTGAACATCATTACCTTACCACCTACTACTTCTGCACCATTTCGAACTAACGCTCCATATCGAGGAGCTTTACCATATTGTACAGTAGCTATGTCACTAATTAAAACTGGAATATTTCCTCTATCACTAACCACTATTTTTCCAATATCATCTAAAGACTTTGCTAATCCTTCAGAACGGATATAGTAGGCATTGGAATTTTTCTCAATGTATGCTCCACCAGTATTCTCATTGCTTTTTTCTAAGGCCTCTAATACATCTGAAATACTTATGCCTACAGATTTAAGAAGATTAGGATTAACGGCTACTTCATATTGTTTTAAAAATCCACCCATTGAATTGACTTCAGCTACTCCTTCGATTCCAAGCAACTGTCTTTTGACAATCCAATCTTGGATGCTTCGTAACTCAGTAGCGGAATATTTTTCTTCAAAGCCTTGATCTGGTCGAACTACATATTGATATATCTCACCTAATCCAGTAGAGAGGGGCCCCATTTCTGGCACACCTAAGCCATCAGGTATATTGCCTTGAGCCTCTTTGAGTCTTTCATTCACTAGCTGTCGAGCTAAGTATATATCGTAGTTTTCTTCAAATACTACGGTAACTACTGAAAGCCCAAAGCGAGATATAGAACGTATCTCTTCTGTTTTTTGCAGACTTTGTAGAGCAAGCTCAACAGGAGTTGTAATAAACTGCTCCACTTCTTGCGTAGCAAGTGTGGGCGAAATAGTGATTATCTGTACTTGATTATTGGTAATATCAGGTACAGCATCTATGGGTAGCTGCTTGAGAGAAAATAACCCCCAAACTATAAGGGCTGCTACGAAGAGCCCTATGACAAACTTATTCTTAACCGAATAAGCGATTAAATTATCGAACATTAATATTTGATTTTATAAAAAAGTTAAACCTAAACTATGAATGGAAAGGGCATAGCTGTCCCTTGGAAAGTGGTTTAACTAAGGCTTGGCGGATGCCAAACTCCTTCGCTGTAGTCAAAGGAATAGTCGAATGTGTAATGAAAAAGGTAGTCAGTAGAAATTTCTATTTTTTTCTCTAACATCGCTTTATCGGTAGGTAAAGTAACTATAGAGCCACAACAAGCACAAACACAAAAAGGAGTGCAATCATCTTGGTGTTCTGAATGATCATGGTCGTGCTCTGCTGCTGAAACCTCAATGTCTGTATGAATGGAACTTTGCGGCATACCATCTGTACACGGCACTACCGAAAGTGCTGCAATATAAATAGATGTTATTAATGCAAATATTCTCATTTCTGAGTTCAAAGATAGAACAAGTTTATTGCAACCCACTTGCAAAGTTTTTTACTTGTTACAATTCTCGCATAAACCCTTTATTACCATATTGGCTCGGTGCATTTTGAAATTTTTGGGTAGCTCGATTTTAGGTATATTTTGGTTAGTCAGACAAAAAGTGTTCTGACAGTTGGAACAATGAAAATGGTAGTGTTGGTCAATGGTCTCACACTCACAACTTTCTAAGCAAAGGGCATATTTGAGTTGTTTCGTGCCATCATCTATTGTGTGAACCAGTTTGTTTTTTTCAAATGTTTTTAATGTTCGATACAATGTAGATTTATCTGCAATATCAAAAGCACTTTCAATGGTTTGAAGGGAAATTGCTTTGTTTTGCTCCATAAGGTGTTGCAAAACAAGTATTCGCATTGCTGTTGGTTTAATATCTCTTTGAGCAAGTTTATAATCAAGTGCATCGTTCATACTAAGAATCAAATATAATCTTAAACTAACTTTTATTCTAACTCTTCCTTAACCGAACCGCACTTCAACATTGCCTCTCCAAAATATGGATTCAAAACCTTTTGTTCTTTACTTAACCATCTTGCTCCATTGTTTCTATCTGCCATAGGACATAACTGCACGTACAACTTATCTATTCTTGGTTTTAGACTTTTACTAACCATTATCATCTGCTCGGAGATATGAATAAAATTGTCTCGGGCCTCCGCTATATCCTTTGATGCTGTGTATTTATCTGCGAGTTTTTTTAGTGCACCAGAATGTTTCATCCATATATCATGATTCTCACCTTTGAATAGACTCATACTGATTTGACTAAGCTGTGTTTTAAACGCTATTAAAGATTCTTGACTTCCTTCAAAGTCATCTTTTACTAAATTGTCTTTTACTTTCAAATATGAATCAAAGAGTTTTCCTAGGCTTTTATTTGCTTCTGAACTTAATGAAACTGCCTTATTGGGCTTATTACCCATTTCATTTGATGATCCTCCATGATTATGACCTGTTGACGATTTACCTCCTTCAGGATTCATCATACTGGGTTTACCTGCCAGCTGTGCGGCGGCATCTATACTAAACGTGCCATTAGTGGCTATTTCATCACCTTCTTCTAATCCACTACTTATTACGTACGAATCTCCTAGAGAAGGGCCTAAAACTACTTCTGTGAGTATAAAGCTAACTCCACTAGCTGACTCCATCTTTTTATAAACTATAGATTTCTCTCCTGTCCACATTACAGCAGTCTTAGGAACTACCATAGTATTTTCCTTAGCAGAAATCACAGATTTAATAGTGCCATTCACCAACATCTCAGGTTTCAATTTATTATTAGAATTATTTACCTCCACTCTAGCTTTGGCTGTTCTAGTTTTAGGGTCCACAATAGGGTCGATGAAAGCTATCCTTCCATTAAAAGTCTTGCCTGCAATTGCATTTAAAGAATATGATACATTGTCTCCTATTCTCACAAAACCCAAATCAGACTCATACAGATCAAACAGTATCCAAAGTTTATTTAAGTTGGAGATTTTATATATAGGTTCTCCTTGATTTAGATAGTCTCCAACATTGACTAATTTATCTGTAACTACACCCGAAATATCTGCACGAATAGGGAAATTCTCTATTATTTTTCCTGTTTCAATTATTGTATTTATTGTACTTGCAGAAAGTTTCCAGTTCCGGAGTTTCTCTTTGGCCGAATTAAATAAAGCCGGTTGTAACTCAATAAGCTTTTGGGCTTCAAACAACTCCTTTTGTGCACTTATTAGTTCGGGAGAATACACATAGGCTAGTACTTGACCTCTAGATACCTGCTCTCCAGTGTAGTTAATCTTTAGTTGCTCAATTCTGCCTGCTATGTGACTCGTTTGAGTAGAAACTTGTCTCTCATCTGGTTGCACTTTGCCATTTAGCTTTACTTCCTTGAGAGCACTTCCTTTTGACACAATAGCTGTTTGTACATTAGCAAGTTGCATAGCTGTAGGAGACATCTTAATACTCATGGGGTTCTCATCAGATTGAGAATCTTTAAGAGGTATTAAATCCATACCACATATTGGGCAGTCTCCTGCCTCATTCATTCTGATTTGAGGATGCATAGAGCATGTCCAAATCTGTCCGTTCTCAGATAGCTCATTATGATTGTGCCCACTATCACCAGACAATGGTGTACCAAATATCAACCAACCAAGAAGCAATCCTCCAAGCAAAATTCCTATGTAAATAATATACTTTTTCATTGTTTACATTTATTCATTAGAGATTCTTTCATATTGACAACAGCCAGGTAATCCATTATATGTTGAAGTCTCAGCTTTTACTTTATCTGTATCATATCCTGATGCAGCTATTGCTTGATGTATTTTAAGGATACTAGTCTTTACAGGATCATATGTGACACTCATCTTGCCAGAATCTATATTCCATTCGGCACTAGTCACCCCAGAAATCATCGCAGCTTTTTCGATTGTTCTCTGGCACATACCACAATTACCACTTACGGTAAAGCTTGCAGAGTCAGTTGCACTTATTACAATTGAGTCTTGTACAGCCACAGTCTGTGCTTTAAGAGTTACAATTGTTAAAACGGTTATACAAATTGTTAAAATTATTTTTTTCATGATTTTCTATTTTTAAATTTTTATTGTTCTTAATCTAAGGGCATTTACTATTACAGATACTGAGCTAAAACTCATAGCTAGAGCAGCTATCATAGGTGAGAGTAGTATTCCAAAAAAAGGAAAGAGAACACCTGCTGCTATTGGAACTCCAAGCGTATTATAGACCAAGGCAAAGAATAAGTTTTGTTTAATATTTCGCATCACCCCTTCGCTTAGATTTCTAGCTTTTACTATTCCTTGCAGGTCACCTTTTACCAATGTAATCATAGCACTTTCTATAGCGACATCTGTTCCTGTACCCATTGCGATGCCCACGTCACTTTTAGCCAAGGCTGGAGCATCATTAATTCCATCACCGGCCATAGCCACGACTTTTCCTTTCTTCTGTAGTGAGGCAACTTCGTTGAGCTTATCCTCTGGTAGCAGACTTGCCTTAAAGCCTCCAAGGTTTAATTCCAAGGCTACTGCTTTTGCTGTGTCGTGATTGTCTCCTGTAAGCATAACTACATCGATGCCTTTCTTTTGAAGTTCTGTTATCGCTTTTGCACTTGTTGCTTTGATTTTATCTCCTATCACTACATATCCTGCCACTACCTTGTCGATTGATAGATAAGATACTGTCTTACCTTGCTTTTGATACTTCTTGGCCTCATCATGCATTTGAGAGGTGATTTCAGCATTTGCACGTTCCATCATTTTAGGATTACCCAGAGATACTTTTTTATTATAAATGATAGCTTCAACTCCTTTGCCTGTCACAGCACTAAATCCATCAGATTTTACGATCTCCGAATTTAGTTCTCTACCATATTTTACGGTCGCTTCTGCAAGTGGATGCTCACTATTGCTATTTAGCGATACTATATATTGAAGCACTTCATTTTCTTTATACTCTTCACTGAATGATCCAATTTTTTCTACCGTTGGTTTCCCTTCAGTTATAGTTCCGGTCTTATCTACTATTAGAATATCGACTTTATTTAGTTTTTCTAGTGCTTCAGCATTCTTGATTAAAACGCCGTTTTGAGCACCCTTTCCTACACCTACCATTACAGACATGGGTGTGGCTAATCCTAATGCACAAGGACAAGCTATAATCAATACTGCAATAGCATTTACCAGTGCGAATACATAAGCTGGCTCTGGTCCCCAAATAGCCCATACTCCGAATGTTATTATTGAAATAAAGACTACTACAGGTACAAAGTAGCCTGAAACTTTATCTGCTAGATTTTGTATTGGTGCACGACTTCTACTCGCATTATTTACCATATGAATTATCTGAGAAAGAAGCGTGTCACTTCCTACTTTTTCGGCCTTCATCAAAAAGGTTTGATTTCCGTTAATTGTACCGCTACTGACTTTATCGTCCTTTGATTTATTTACAGGGATTGGCTCTCCTGTAATCATAGATTCGTCTATTGTAGTTTCACCTTCTGTTATCTTTCCATCTACAGGTATTTTATCTCCTGGCTTTACTTTTAAGATATCTTCTAATTCTATTTTATCTATACTGACTTCAACCTCTTGCCCATCAACTACCTTTATCGCCTTACTTGGTGCTAGTTTCAATAGCTCCTTTACTGCCGAGGTAGTTTTGCTATGTGCTCTTGCTTCAAGTAACTGCCCCAATAATACTAGGGTCAGAATCACAGTTGCAGCTTCAAAATATACATGTACTGCTCCAGATTCTGTTTTAAACTGCTCTGGAAATACATCGGGGAACAACATACCAAAAACACTAAATAACCAAGCAACACCTGCACCTATACCTATAAGCGTAAACATATTCAAATTCCAAGTTTTGATACTTTTATAAGCTCGTTCAAAAAACATCCAAGTAGCATAGAAGACAACTGGAATGGAAAGTCCAAATTGAATCCAATTCCACCGTTTCTGTTCCAATAAATCGTATAAGAGATTGTTAGGAACCATTTCACTCATAGCTATAAAAAAAATAGGCAAGGTAAATGCGGTAGCTATCCAGAATTTCTTAAAAAGTTTCTTATAACTCTTTTCTTCTGCTGAACTATCTGCCTCCATAGGCACTAAATCCATTCCGCACTTAGGACAAGCTCCTGATTCGTCTTTTATAACCTCTGGGTGCATCGGACAAGTCCATTGTTCAGAGGTGTTTTTAGATAGGTTTTGTTCCTCTACGAGATCCATCCCACAAACTGGACACCCTACATTCGAATTATAGGTTTTATCACCTTCACAATGCATAGGGCAGTAAAATGTCCCTGTACCATTTTTAGATTGTTCCTTTTTAGGTATTTCTTTCGGTTGATATCCATCTCCGAGAGCAAAGATGCTATATCGATCGTTATTAGTTTTAAGTGCTTCCTGAAAAGTAGTCAATGAGATATGTGATACCATCTCTATAGTAGCTTCTGCGTTTTGTAAATCAACAGTAGCTTTTGAAACTCCTTCCACTTTAGAAAGTATTTCTTCTACGTGGCTTCTACAGCCATTGCAAGTCATTCCATGTATGTGATATGTATGTTTCATTATTTATTGGTTAGATATTCTAATTGTGAAATTGCAATATGATAGTTCTTTATCTCGCTAGAGAGTCTCATTTTGTACTTTATAAGCAATTGCTGAGATCTAATTAACTCTACAAAGTCATTTCCCGAAGTGCTGTATGAAGTATAAAGTAGGTCTAATATCCTAGTCTGGGTCTTTATTTCTGACTCATAAAGTTTTATTAATTCGGTCGCTTCGGTTAATTTATACTCCGCTTGGACAAATTCGCTATTCCTATTGTTTTGGTATTGCTCTTTGTTTAGCTCTAAGGCGTTTTTAAGGTAGTTAGCCTCACTAGCAGCGGCTTTGTACTGTGATCTAAAGATTGGTAAAGATATGGTCGCCATAGGCATTAAAATATCCTTGCCATCCTCAGCCACAGTTGAGATGTTTCTCTTACTGACTACAACATAATCTAACCCTAACCCAATGCTAGGTAAGCCTGACAACTTTGCTAGCTCTCCTTGTTTTGTTATTGCATTCATTTTTAAATCAAACGACGCAATTGTTGGGTTATTCACAAAAATACTATCAGCACTAAAAGACCTATTACCAGCAAAATTGTTCAATGAATCTAGTTCAATAACCTCATCAGAAGACCTATTTAGTAATAGATTGAAACGAACTTGCAAAGGATTCATTTTTTCATTCAGCAGAAGCAATTCACTCTTTACATCTTCTATACGAACATCTATTCGCAGGACATCCACCATTGTTCCTTTACCATTGGCAAATTGAATAGTCGCTAGTTCCTTATAAGTAGTAAGCAAGGATAAATTCTCTTGTTGCAACCTAACATGTTCATTCAACTCTATCAGTGGAAAGTACGCCTCTTTTACATCTCTAAATATACTTAGTTTATGAGCCAGGAACTCTTGAAATTTACTTTCTGCTAGTTTGCTCGCTATATCCTCTTTTGCATCAAGTGTTCCAAACCAAGGGAACATCTGACTTAACGAAAACTTCATTCGTTGTGGCCCGACTCTTGTTTCCACTGGACTAATAAAATAACCAAACGAAAATGTAGGATTATTTAATGTATTAACTTGCTCTATTCGCTGCATTGAAGCTTCAAAACCAGCATATTTAGCTTTTAAGCCAGGATTGTTAGCAGCAGCATACACTAGATAAGATTCTAGGTGTTGTGCTTGTGTCGTAAGTGGTCTAACCACCATTCCAAGAATGAAAAGTAATAAAACTCTATTTTTCATTTTGATTTCTCTTTAAATTATACTCTTCCCGCATACTATAAAGCACTGGAGTGATGAAATAGGTAATGGAGGCTACTATCATTCCACCAAAAGCAGGTATTGCCATAGGTATCATAATATCTGCTCCTCTACCTGTAGAAGTAAGAACTGGTAACAGAGCTATGATAGTAGTGGCTGTAGTCATTATTGCAGGTTTTATTCTTTTCAATCCTGCTTCAGAAACAGCAGCTCTTATCTCTCCAACAGTATTGGGTTTGTTCTTTTTAAAACTGTGATCTAAGTAAGTTCCAATAAGCACTCCATCATCTGTAGCTATACCAAATAAGGCTATAAAACCTACCCAAACTGCTACACTTAGGTTGATGGTCTTTATCTGAAAGAGATTTCTTAAATCAGTATCAAATAATGAGAAATTTAGAAACCATCCTTTGCTATAAAGCCAAAGCATTAGAAATGCACCACTAAATGCCATTGCTATCCCTCCAAATATCATCAAAGAAGTAGAAATAGATTTGAATTGGAAATAGAGAATAAGGAAAATAATGACTAGTACAAGAGGCACTACAATAGCAAGCCTCTTCTCAGCTCTAATCTGGTTCTCATAGCTTCCAGAGAACTTATAGCTTACTCCCTTAGGAACTACAATAGACCCTTCATCTATCCTTTCATTGATAAGATTTTGTGCAGCCTCTACTACATCTACCTCCGCAAAGCCGTCTTTCTTATCCAGCAGTACATAACCTACTAAAAAGGTGTTCTCACTTTTTATCATCTGTGGGCCTCTCACGTACTCCACATCTACTAAATCTCCGAGCGGAATATGAGCTCCACTTGCTGTTGACACAACTATCTTGCTAAGACTTGAAGGATCGTCCCGTAGCTCTCTAGGGTAACGAACTCTTACAGGAAAACGCTCTCTACCTTCTACGGTTGTAGTAATTTGCATACCACCAATAGCTGTCTCTATAGTTTGCTGCACATCAACGACACTCAGTCCATATCTGGATATCGCTTCTCTATTTATATTCAAGTGGATATAGGGCTTGCCAACTATTCTATCTGCAAATACGGCTTCTGTCTTTACAGATGGAACTTCTTTCAAAACTTGCTCTAACTCCATTCCAAACTTTTCTATTGTAGGAAGGTCAGGACCAAAGACTTTAATTCCCATAGGAGCTCTCATCCCAGTTTGAAGCATTACTAGCCTTGTTTCAATAGGCTGTAATTTAGGAGCTGATGTAACTCCGGGTAGATTAATGGTCCCTATAATCTCATTCCATATATCGTCCGACGACTGAATGTGATCTCTCCAGTTTCTGAAGTATTGTCCAGATTCATCTGAAATCAAATCGTCACGTGTAATTCCTTGAGTTATAGCATCAGCGTTAGAGATAGTATCTCCATTAGTCAATACAAAGAGATCGTCATTATCCGTTTTAAATCGCTGCCTATGCCCTTGTTCATTTAGAGCATACTCTGATTTATAGTTTATAATGTTTTCATACATGGATATTGGAGCTGGGTCTAAAGCTGATTCTGTACGACCCATTTTACCTACTGCTAGCTCTACTTCGGGTATGTTAGCCAAAATCATATCCAATTGCTGAACCACACGTTTATTTTGCTCTATTCCTGCATGCGGCATTGATGTTGGCATTAGCAGGAAACTACCTTCGTCTAATGATGGCATAAACTCCTTGCCAATGCCGGGAAAGCTTTCTGATAAAGAAGACCATACACTTGTATTTTCTATAGAGACATTTACTTTCTGAAAACTAGAAGAGACAAATCCAAAAACAGTATTAAATCCCATCCAAATAACCGAAGCCAATAGAATGATAAACATAGGAAAGGATAGGAAAGTCTTTTTATGAGCCAAACACCAAGCGAGTACATTGGAATAGTAATGCTCTAGCAAAGCAAATACACCAAGAATGGATGCTATGATGAGAGCTACAAATATAAAATTGAGCAATCCAGACTTTCCTGCACCTAATGGCATCCAGTAGTCAGCTAATAGCCAAGTAATCGAGATTACCGATACTATAATAATTAGATTTTTTGCAAACCAATTCTTTATCGGGCCATATTCTTGAACAAACCAAGCTATGCTAATAGCAATTAAAGTAACTCCTGCCCAAGGGCTAATCCAGATTATAGATATAATTCCAAAGACAATCAGTAAGGCATTGAAAATTACTCCTTTTTTATTCTTAGATATTTTAAATCCAAACACCCAATGAGCTAACGTAGGTAAAATGAATAACGCTACCACTAGAGCTGCTAACAATGCAAAGGTTTTCGTAAATGCGAGTGGTCTAAACAATTTTCCTTCCGCAGCTTGCATTGTAAATACAGGTATAAAACTTATTATAGTTGTAGAGACAGCTGTTACAATTGCCGAACTTACTTCCGCTGCTCCATTGTATATAGTTTCTATCAATTTTTGACCTTTGGGAGCTGAAGTCCTATGTTTATCAATGTTCTCTGAGAGAACTATTCCCAGATCGACCATCGTACCAATAGCGATAGCAATACCTGACAATGCAACTATATTGGCGTCTACATGAAAGTATCTCATGGCTATGAATACCATAAGTACTGCAATCGGTAACAGGCTAGAGATTAGCAATGATGCACGTATATTGAACATCATAATGATTACAACCAAAAAGGTAATTAAGATCTCAAGGGATAGAGCTTCTTCAAGTGTTCCTAGGGTTTCTCTAATGACCGTAGTCCTATCGTAGAAGGGCACTATAGTTAATTGACTAACTGTTCCATTAGCTAATGTTTTAGAAGGTAATCCACGTTTAATCTCTCCAATTTTATCTTTTACACCATTTATAACCTTTAGCGGATTAGCCCCATATCGAGCTACTACTACACCGCCCACTACTTCAGCACCATCTTTATCCAAAAGTCCACGACGAGTAGCGGGACCTACCGAAACTACACCAATATCTTTAATTCTAATTGGAATATTATCATGAACTGCTACTACAGCTAATTCTATGTCTTCAATAGATTTAATGTATCCAAGCCCTCTAACTAGATATTCTGCTTGGTTGATTTCTATGGTTTTTGCACCAACATCCTTGTTAGAATTTTTTACTGCCTGCATTACCTTATGCAGTGGTATATCGTAGGTTCGTAGAGCATTTGGATCTACGTCTATTTGATACTCTTTCACAAAACCACCAATGGACGCTACTTCACTTACCCCGTCCACCGCATTCAGTCCATATTTTACAAAGAAGTCTTGAATAGATCGTATTTCATGGAGGTCCCAACCACCAGTAGGATTGTTGTTTTCGTCTCTTCCTTCAAGAGTGTACCAGTACACCTGTCCAAGTGCAGTAGCATCTGGTCCTATTGCTGGGCTTACCTCAGGAGGCAAAAGGTCAGTAGGAAGTGAGTTAAGTTTCTCTAGTATTCTTGACCTAGACCAATAAAATTCCACATCTTCATTAAAGATAACGTAAATACTCGAAACTCCGAAAATAGATGAACTACGGATAGATTTCACTCCAGGAATCCCAAGCAATGAAGTAGTTAATGGGTATGTAATTTGGTCCTCAATATCTTGAGGTGACCTTCCTTGCCACTTAGTAAAGACTATTTGTTGGTTTTCACCAATATCAGGTATAGCATCTACGGGCACGGGGTCTGAGGGCAAAGCCCCAATTTCCCAACCAAATGGAGAAGTAACTACTCCCCAAGCAACGAAGAGCATTATGACGATTACCGTCACTAATTTATTGTATAAAAAATATTTAATTATTCTGTTAAGCATATAATTTCTTTGAACTAAAAACTAAAAAAAGACATCCCAAAGAATTGATAATTGGGATAAAAAAACTATGCTTTCTATATTACATAAACTTGAAGGTAAGACCTTATTAAGTTTTGGCGTAACGTGGGTGGAGATTCAATAAACTCACATTGTAGGTCTTCAAGACTATCATAAGAATATACCTGCTCCCATTGATAACGGGAAACAGGTATTCTTATAATCAACCAATTAAACGTGAAAAGTTCATAACTATTTGTTTGTTCAATGCTAACAACACTGTTTACACAACAATTTGATTTACTAATCGTACTATTTGTAGATTCGCAATCACTGTTATCCATATCACAACCACCATTTTCTTGACCCATATTTAATTGGGCAGATACTAGCTTATCTCCGCAAAAATGCATTGCGAATGATACTCCTGTCTCAGACAAGAAAAGGGTTAGAATTAATAATATGGATGTAATTTTCCTCAATTATTTATAAGCAATTTTTTTATAAAATGCTCCGTATCTGCATTTACATGAACTCGATAATACCCTGCTGACAAATCGTAATTTAATTTATACTCTCTTGCAGGTTCGAAATACTCTTCAAAGTAGACTCTAGCTCCTCTCACATCATAAATGCTTATCGACTCTAGATTTACAATTTTATTAAAATTTATATTGAGATAATCAGAAGCTGGATTCGGATACAGTGTAAATTTTATCCTATTGGGTGTAAATATATCGGCTACTTCAAGATTTTCTACAACTACAAACTGCCCCATCATTCCACCATCTTCGTGAGTGAGTAGATGACAGTGATACATATATGGAGTTATAGAATCCGAAAAGTTATCGAACTTAGCAATAAACCTCACCGTTTCTTGAGGTCTAATAAAAACTACATCTTTTCGACCCATCTCAGATGCTGTAGGTGCAACACCATTTCTATCCAAAATATTAAATTGCACATCATGAATATGAAAAGGATGTGCTATCCCTGACATGTTTCGAATAGACCATATCTCAGTATCATTCAACCTTATTGTGTGATTGATTGTATTCATATCAAAAGGTGTATTACTTATTGTAAAGTCACTGTTCAATTGATTCATTCCCATTGAAGCTGGATTCAAGGTCAGATTTCTAATCAAATTAGCATCGGAAGCATTTAACCTCTTTACAGTAACTAAGCTCGAGGGAATTACAGTAACAGGATTACTTGTTGGAGCAATCACATTTAATGTCAACATACTGAAATTTGCTCCATTGAGTGGATTAGGATTATATCCCGTCATACTCATTTGAGCCATCATCCCAGGAATAGCTGCACCATATATACCATTTGGTAATTCTGATGCGAAACTCATTAGTTTGATGCTGTCTCCTGCCATTTCACTGAGATCCAATAAAACCTCTGCACGCTCCCCTGGTGATAGGAGTAGTCTAGTTAGCTCTACAGGTTTTTCCAATAAACCTCCATCTGAGGCTATCTGATAGAATGCCCTATCACCATTAAAACCCACATTGAACGCTCGTTGTGATGATCCATTAAGCACTCTCAGCCTTATAACTTGTGCTGGTACATCTAACGTGCCGTTTATGGTAGCATTTACCATAGCTACATCATCTGAATTTGTATGAAATAGAATTTGATTGTTAGCATCAAAATCTTTTGTTTGAAGAACAATTGGGAAATCATCTTTGCCGTATCTTCTAGGCAAGCCAAGTCTAGCTTCTTCTTCGTCTCTTACAATTATCAATCCTGATATTCCTTTGGATACATGTTGGTCGGTTTTGTGATGTAAGTGAGGGTGATACCAATAGGTAGCAGCCTTATCTAATATTTCAAAACTTGGTTTCCAAGTTTCTCCTGGTTTTATAATAGTATGTGGACCTCCATCGTTTTTTGGTGCTACATGCAAACCATGCCAGTGAATGGTTGTGGTATCACTCAAACTATTAGTAACCTCAAAGTCTAATTTATCGCCTTTATTTAAAATTAATGTGGGAGCCAAAATATTACCATTAGCCCCCATTGTATTTGTAGGAATACCCGAATAAAATTCGTGTATTCCATTTTTTAATTCAAGTTTAATTTGTGGCCCTGATAATGTATCAGGAATTATAATATGATTCTGAGCATTTAAGCTGTTGCCCAAACCAAACAATACTAAAATTAATAACTTTCTCATACTCTTACTTTGCTTCTATTTTATACAGAGAATTGGTAGCGTAGGAAACGAAGTAAAGTTGATTATCATATACTGCCAATCCAGTCATTCCTTCTACACCCGTTTCTATTCGACCTAGTTCTTCATTAGTAACCAAATCGATACATCTAATATTTCCATTATCAAAATCTCCAACAAAAAGACGATTTCCATTAATGGCCATTCCACAATAATTGAAGTTATCATCCGAAGCTAGTACCTCAAAGTCAGCATTCCACTCGGAATGATCGGCCAATTGCTCATTGATTAAACCAAGTGATCTTAACCTATTGGCTGAATTCACATCTATTTCTAGAACTCTCTTGTTACCACCGTCTATGGCATATAGAATTGTGCGATCATCATTCATTACCATATGACTTGGAACAGTACCGTTCTTCTTTACAGAAATATTGGTGAATCGCTGAATGACTCCATCATCATGATCAGCGTTTCCTGGACCATGGTCGCCACCAAAATCATATCTGCAGATATGTTTATTATACCCATCAAAAACCCAATAGGCGTTGTCATTTTCAGATGCAATTCCCATTGAATATGGACTGCCATGTAACATATCTAGATGACTGCCATTTCCACCGCTTGGTCTAGCGTATATATCTAGGTCACCAGACCATAACGCAGGGCCTGTAAAGGAACCACCTTGTCTGTTGGCATCTAGTATACCCGAAGAAGTCGCCCAGTCTCCATTTTCACTAAACGCTAATGCTGTGGGGAATGCCATGAAATGCCAAGAGTTGCCATCCTTACGGTAGTCATACTCATAATCTTCAGCTGTAATGTCAGGTATTCGTACAGTTGTACCTCCAGTATTATCAGTTCCTTCATTTGTGATCCATAGTTCTCCTTTTCTTGTTGGATTAAAATCTAAATCTGTAGGTTTCAATATCCTAGAAGCATTGGAAGATATTTTTAATATGTTGGGTTGATTGATACCCCAATCTCCTTCATTGGATTCTAAGTAAAACTCGGGAACATCATTTTTACGAACTACTTCGCTTGGTGTTACCTCATCATCATCTTTACAAGAAGAAAAACCTGCGAAGAGTATAAGCGTCAGTGTAATTATTAGATTATTTTTTTTCATTTTTTCATTTTTAAAAGGGTGTTGAATATTCTGAATTTGTGGTCAAATCCTTATCAGTTAAGGTCTTTAAGAAAGCCACTAAGTCTTTCTTATCTTGTTCAGTTAAAAAAAGACCAGTTTCACGAGTCTGTTCCAAAGCTGGATCTAGTGTTGAGGACGCTTGTAATTGTGAGTTATAATGCTCAACAACTTCTTCTAAGGTATTAAATCTACCATCGTGCATATAGGGTGCGGTAAGTGCTATGTTTCTGAGACTAGTCACTTTGAACTTACCATTATCTGCTGGATCTTCAGTTGCCTTCCCCCTGCCGTCATCTGCAAAAGTTGCATCTAATCCATTGTTCATATATTGATCATTTTCAAAGTTTAAACCGCTGTGACAATGCTGGCAATCTGCTCCACTTTGTTCTGGAAAAAATTGATTATACTCCGTGTTAAATAGTTTGAATCCCCTTTTTTCGCTCTCACTAAAAACTGTAGAGTCTGATAGAAAATCATCATATTTTGAGTTTGTAGATATTATAGAGTTCATAAACTGCTCTAATGCCAGTGATACCTTCTCACTTGTTACCTCATCTGTACCAAATACTCTAATGAATTGGTCCTTGTACATTTGGCTAGCAGATAATTTAGCAACAACGTTTTCCAAAGTTTCATCCATTTCTAATTCATCTTGAATCGGCAATAATGCTTGGTCTCGTAGCAAATGAGCTCTCCCATCCCAGAAAAATTCATTGTCATTCCATGCCATATTAAATACAGACATTGCATGTCTTCCACCTTTCTCACCTCTTACTCCTATTGAAAACTGTGCTGAATCTGTGAATGCAAACTCTTGTAAGTGACAACTAGCACAGGCTTGAGTACCGTCCGCTGATAGCATCTCTTCATAAAACAACATACGCCCAAGCTTTACCCCTTGAACTGTAAGTTGGTTATCTGAAGCAATATTGGGTATTGGAAATCCTCCAATACTCATTTCATAAGGTGTAGTATCTTGAACTATCCCTTGTGGTTCATTATCATCGTCTTTACAACTTACCACCAAAATGGAAGCTGCTAGTACAATTAGTATTATTGATTTTAATTTCATTTTATTTTTTAAATTGATGGTTTGTTAAAAACTCATTATCGGTTAATGATAACAGGAAGGCCAACAGCTCATCCTTTTCTTGTTGTGTTAAATTTAGTGGCTGGATTACTTCACTTTTATTCTTATGATTTTTACCTCCTGAGTCGTAATGTTCTATTACCTCAGCAAGTGTTCTCAATGAGCCGTCGTGCATATATGGCCCAGTAACTTCTACATTTCTCAAACTTGCTACTTTAAACCTGCCATCGTCGGTTTCCTCTTCAGTTAAACGTCTTCTACCTTCGTCACTATAGTCTTTATAAAGGCCATTATTCTCAAAACTATAATCTGTAAAATTAGGACCAACATGGCACTTGTAGCAATTGGTTTTTTCACTGTAAAAGAGAGCCATTCCTCGCTTTTGAGAGTTTGACAAAGCCTCTGTTTGTCCTTCAAAATGATACTGATCAAAGTAGCTATTATCACTCACTAAGCTTCGTTCAAAATTGGCTAAGGCTCTTGTAATAACATAGTAATCGGGCATTCTGTCATAAGCCTCAAGGCTCATTGCCACATACATTGAATCTTGTGCTATTCTTTCGCCAGCTAAGACAATATTGAAATCAAATTCATTATGCTCTTGTAAAGGAACCAATACTTGTTGCTCTAATGTAGGAACTCCGCCCTCTCTAGTAAAATATGGATGATACCCTATGTTAGCTAAGCTTGGTGAATTTCTTACACCATCCCTATCCTTTACACCTTTACTGAAAGAGACATCGTCACTGAATGAAAGTTCAGCCTTATGACATGATCCACAGTTCAATGTGCTGTCAATAGAAAGGACATTGTCATAAAATAGCTTTTTCCCTAGCTCCCAACGTTCCTCACTGTAACCATTGTCTTCTGGAAAGCTAATTGTAGAAAAAGGACTCGGTAAATTAGATGTGAAATTCTGCTGAATAAGAACCTCACCGTCTTCCCTAGTACAACCCATAAAGAGTGTAGCTGAGAAAAATAATATTATAATGTACCGAGACCTCAAGTTATTTTAGTTTATGATTAGTTTTTTTGTGCTCTTAACACCATCCCCATAAATAGTCAAAAAGTATAAACCTTTCTTGTCTATGGAAATAGTGTTGGATGTTCCTACTGGGCTATTAAGAATTTTTCTTCCTGTGATATCAGTTACAATCATATTGCCGTGATAGAATCTATTATCTTTTAAAACTATGTTTACCTCTCCTTTACTTGGAACTGGATTAATACCAAAAGCATTGGGAACATTTATGTCCCTGGCGGAAAGGGTATTGCCAGTGCCATCTAAAGAGGAAAACACCTTTGTTTGAAAATTTCTTAAGCATTCAGCTGCTTCTTTATTTTCACTATGCTCAATTAAACCATTGGCCATCCCTATCTGAGAAACAGCTTTTGTATAATCTGCATTAATAGAAACTACTAAAGCACCATTAACATCAGTTGCTGAAGTTGGAATACTTTGTTTAAAATAGTTTTTATTTCCTAAAGCATGTATTTGAAAGTCTTGGGCAAAATTTGTTCCTGACTTCCCCTCAATAGCAACAAATCGGTACCCTGAAGCCCAACCCCAATGCATAGAAGGAAATTTTGGAGCTAGGGGATGGAATGCACCCCACTGAGCAGGATCACCATTATTTACTGCAGGGTCAACTCCAACCGAAAAGTTTATTGACTCCACATTTGTAATATTTAGATTACCAAGATCGATAGTGTCTGATTTATTTGCTTTAACGAGGATATAAATATCCTTCGCATTGGTTACTGTGCCTCCATCATGGGTTATACTTATACCAGAAATATAATACTCTAGCCGTTGTAACTTTACTTTGTCACCTAAGTCATTTTCAGCCTCACTGTTAAAGGCAAACGGAGTTGATCCAAGGAGATGATTTATAGTGAGTTTTACATCCGTCTGTGCGGATACATTTAGTGCCATTACGAGCACGGTAATTAGTGTTATTGATTTTTTCATTTTAAAGATTGTTTAATGTTTATGTTGATCATTTTTTACGTAGTCCATCCCACAAACCGGGCATGCACCACTAGTCTCGCTACCGCTTCCATCACAGTGCATAGGACATACATAGGCAGAAGTGTATTCCTTACCCGTTTTATCTATTTCTGAACTATTTGAAGAGCAGGCAGTCAGAGTACCTATTAAGAGTAGCATCATTGATGCTTTATAAATTATTGATTTCATTACTTTTTATTATTGATTTTATTAAAAACAGACGCATCGTAGCCTGCTATAGTTGAAATATGCCAGAAGGCATCACGAAAAAAAGTAATGGTATTATATAAGATATGTCTGGTGTAATACCAGAAGTACTCTGCCAGCTTGTTCATCTGGAGGAGGATTGTAGTGAGTAATATCGCTTCTGATTTCTGGAATAATCGTCGCAACTAATTTTGCATATGGATTTATTCCTAAAACAAGGTTTTGAACGTGATTAGTAATAACGGGGATGTTTTGAGTTGAACTTTCAGCTTTGATTGAAGCCTCTGTACAACATTTCTTTTTGGTGAGAGAAACTGGACTGTTTTTAGAATTGCAAACATCACTTTCTTTCATCTCAACACACTTCTGAGCCTCACCAAGTAAACTAATAGCCTTAACTTCACCTTGACATAGGTGCATATTGAGAGTAAATCCAAACGAGCTAAACAGTACGATACTACATAGTAGTAATGCTACACTTTTCACATATGATTGCTTTGAACTCACGTCCGCGAATATAGGTAAAAAGTATAAAGCCTGCTTAGTGCGTTATATTCACAGCTAAATAGGTTAAGAGAATTAAATCAATTTTTAATTTAACTCCTTCTAATGATGTTAAGAACTTCAATACCTTATCAAGTTCGATGGCTGTGCTAACATATGCGTGTTTCACCAATATTTACTCCCGCATTAAAAAGGCCGTAACTGCCATTAAATTAGTTTTTTACGGCCTTTAAATATAGCCTTTAGGGTGCTATGTTCGTTGTCAGCAATAACTAAACTTTTTAAGACTTAATGCTAAGATAGAGGATTTAATAAATATATAATCTGAGTAGTACTTCTTCAATTTACCACTTCAGTCACGACTGACTTTAGTTAATCTATTCAAACAACTATTTTCTAAAGTATTCGCCTGAATACAACCCCTCAAAAAGTGAGTTTTGGCTGCAACTCTGTACAATAAGGGGCGCATTTACCAGAAAGGTTCACAGCAATGTGAACCTTTTTTTATTTACACACGTAAGAGCTCCAGAATTATCTTTTCGCTCTTCTATACCAAAAAACCACACGCCCATTCCCCATCTAAACCAATTAAAATATTTCCTTTGCTTAAACGTTGATTCTACAATGAAGCTTTTTAGCAAATACATTCTTCTGGTGATAGGCATTTACCTTACAATGACCGCTTGCCGTAAAGAGCAATTCACCACCAGTGGCGCAGATAGTGTAACAGTAAATTCAGACACCCTTTGGTTTGACACTGTATTCACAAGAGCAAAAATTGGAGTCCCACTTTCTGTAAACAAGCAGATCATTGTAAAAAACCCTTCCAAAAAGAGTATTCGTACTCACATTACCCTTGCAGGGGGAGCACAATCTCACTTTAGGCTCAATGTAGATGGAGAGCCCGGACATACGTTTCAAAATGTAGAGATATTTCCCGAAGACAGTGTCTTCCTATTTGTAGAGGTACACCCAGACCCCAATAACAATAACCCTGAATTTAATCCGCTTATTATTCGAGACTCTTTACTTTTTAATACAAATGGTAATGAAAGTAAAACAATACTCATAGGCTGGGGACAAGACGCTCACTATATTTTTCGTGATAGCATAGAAACCGATACCACATGGAGAGACACAAAACTCCCCATCGTAGTGTACGGCTATTGCTATGTAAAACCTGACGTACAGCTTACCATAGAAAAAGGAGTACAGGTGCACTTTGCTCCGAGAAGCTGGCTGTTTGTAGAAGGCAAGCTAGACATAAGAGGATCTAAGGAAGAACCTGTACTAATGCAAGGAGATAGGCTACAACCGGAGTGGGAAGAACGCGCTGGCCAATGGGGAGGCATCTGGATAAGCCACCCGAGCTACGGCAGTACAATAGAACACGCTACTATTAAAAACGGAACTGTGGGTGTCTATTGCGACTCTACTCCTGGACTAGACGGCGAACGAAACGTAACCCTAAGCAAAACCATGATACGCAACATGAGTTTTGACGGTATAAGTGGTAAAGGAAGTACCCTATATGCAGAAAACTGCGTAAGCACCAACTGCGGCAGATTCACCTTCTTGGGAAATGAAGGGGGTGACTATACCCTCATCCATAATACCTTTTATACTGGCAGTAAAGACTTCAGCCGTCAAAATCCAACATTTGCCTACTTAAGTACACGCAGAGACCCACTTACCAATGCCATCTTGCAACGGTATACACTCAAATTTAACTTTCTGAACAACATCATCGATGGTATAAATAGCGAAGGAGAAATACTCGGAGATTTGGAAGGCACCATAGAAGCTCCATCTGTGGTAGATTATAATGTATTGCGTAGCGAAGACAACTTCTATTTTGGCTCGGGGTCTAATAATATTCGAAAAGAAGGGGAAAAACTCTTTATAGATGCTTACAACTACAACTTGGATTTAGACTCGGTGAATTCCTCCATATCTAAAGACAAAGCCATAAGGGTATCTCCTGCCATAATAGAGGACCACTTTGACAGACTTCGAGATGCTACACCTGATGTAGGTGCATTTGAAAGTCAATACTAATACTACAAGCTACTGCAACTAGTAGACAGCATAGAGACTGTTGTTTTTTTTACTGTGAATAGAGCACTTGCTGGCGAGTATATCTGCGAGTCATGGTGGAGGTAAATAATTTCACCCCTAAACGCCTGCTACTTCAAAGAGCTTAGCTATCATACTATCCCACGTAAAACGCCGGCGTTCTGTTTTAATGTTTTCTACGAATTCTGAATCTCGATTGTTTGCATAAAAATCGAGAATAGCGTCTGCTATTTCTGTGGTATCGGTAGACGTAACATAGCCTACTTTATTGTGCGGCACTAGCTCTGCCAGACCACCTACATCTGTTACTAGCATAGGATTATGGTAGTAGTATGCAATCTGTGTTACGCCACTCTGGGTAGCTGTCTTGTATGTTTGCACGACCATATCTGCTGCACTAAAATACGTACTCACCTCGCTATCGGGAATAAAATCATTGGCTTGTACTAAGGTATTTTCTAAATTGTGTTCTGCAATAATAGCCTGATAATCGTCTGGTTTGTCGTAGTACTCACCTGCTATAATGAGCTTTATGCCAGCCGCTTGTATTCGTTGGTCTGCGAATGCCTGAAGTAAAATATCTAACCCCTTGTACTTACGTATGAAGCCAAAGAAGAGCAAGTATTTACCTTCTTTATCAAGGCCCAGTTTTTCTCGAGCAATAGCCTTATCCAGTTGCGGCCCAAAGCTCTCATACATGGGATGCGGATTATACACCGCTGGCTTGTCTGCAGTAAACGTTCTTAAGTCTTGCAATACAGCCTCGCTCATAGTCACAAAACCATCGCAACTATTGGCAAAGTACTTGGTAAATGGAGCATCAAAAAATCGCTGCTCGTGTGGTATTATATTATCGGCAATCGCAACCACTTTGGTATGGTTATTCTTGCGAATAATTCTACCCAATGTACCCAAGCATGGCCCCATAAAAGGCATCCAGTATCTAAAAATAACGAGATCGGGTTTTTCTTTTTTTAACTTCCCACCTAGACGAAACCAATTGAACGGATTCACCGAATTAAGACTAACCTCTATGTCAATATCTTGCGGCTTTGGGTCAGTGCTGTATTGTGTTTTACCAGGGAAGAGTATACTCGGATACTGTAAACTAAAGGTGACAATACGCACAGTATGTCCTTGTTCTTTTAGCTTGGTGGCCAATAATTGGTTGTAGGTAGACAAACCACCTCTAAGTGGATATGCCGGGCCAATTATGACTATATTCTTAGTCAAGGCCTAATCTTTCTGAGATTTCGTATTTGTTTCTATTCGGAGCGTTTCTGCTCATCATTTCTGCCAGGAAACCTCCCATGAATAGCTGAGAACCTACAATGAGCATCACCAATGCAATGTAGAACAACGGATTATCGGTAACCAAGGTTTTCCGTAAACCTTGACTAATAGCCAATAGCTTTTGGATAAGGACAAACGCCGTTAACCCAAAGCCTGTTAAGAACGCAACCGCACCCCAAAATCCAAAGAAATGCATAGGTCTCTTACCAAACTTAGAAACGAACATGATACTAAGTAAGTCCAACGGCCCACGAATAAATCTACTGAAACCAAACTTAGTCTCTCCATATTGACGCGATCGGTGTATCACCACCTTCTCCCCTATGTTTTTGTATCCAGCCCTGTGGGCCATTACCGGGATATATCGGTGCATCTCACCGTACACTTCTACACTCTTAACCACCTCATTTTTGTACGCTTTCAGCCCACAATTGAAATCGTGCAAATAGATGCCACTCATCTTACGGGTTGCCCAATTGTACAGTTTAGTCGGGATCGTTTTTGTGATGGGATCATAGCGTTTTTTCTTCCATCCACTTACAAGATCAAAACCATCTTCCCAGAGCATACGGTGCATCTCTGGCAATTCATCTGGACTGTCTTGCAAGTCTGCATCCATCGTAAATACAGAATCTCCTTTTGCTATCGCAAAACCTTCATTTAAAGCCGCACTTTTGCCGTAGTTTCTTCTGAACTTAAGACCTTTTACCTCTGAGAAATTCTTTTGCAATCCTAAGATTACACTCCAAGAGTCATCGGTACTGCCGTCATCGATAAATACAACTTCATAACTGAATTTATTTTCGTCCATTACCCGCTTTATCCAAGCGTGCAATTCGGGTAACGATTCTGCTTCGTTGAGCAGTGGTATTACAATTGATATATCCAAGATTAGCTTCCTATTTCGTCTACTTCTGCTTCCACTCTCGGCTCTTTGTCTCTGTATATTACTCCTATGATGAGTGACAATAACAGGTACCACCCTATACCGCCTACAGCAGATTTTATTTGGCCCATTATACCCTGAGCTTTTCCCGCTCCGTCTTCTTTAGCTTTGGCCATGGCTTCCTCTATTGCTTGATCTGGCGCACCCATTTTTTCCATAAATTCCTCTGTACTAATAAGCACTTCATCTGCCAATTGTTGCTCCCACTGAGGATCTATAACGGTCATAAATAGGATATTGAATGTGAGGACAATTGCTGAGGCAACTATACCCGTAACCATACCCGCGGCTAATGCATTGCCAAAAGTGAAGTAACTGAAATTTTTCTTGGTATCTCTTACTCCCAATAGGATGAACACGATAGGAATAGCAAGGAAATTAACTGCCAAGAGAATAATCCACCCTGCAGGCTTAGCATATATCAAAGGATCTATTGCGTATAGCACTAAAAATACCAGTATGCTAAGAATAGCCATTGTAACTCCTTGTTTGATTGCGGGTTTATACTGTTCCATTGTATCTTATATTGAATATGTTTCTTTTTTGTTGAATACACTCACTATTCTCCCCATTTGTTTTTGTTTCCACTCATGTGAGTTTTTGCTGGAAGACTGGTTGGTCTCTGCATTGAATATCCACTCATGATGCGTATCTATAATGGTAAGGTTAACACTTGTATTCTTTGATATAGCTTCTGTAGGAAGGCCCAATAAATTTCTAGGCCCATTGGTAAGTGCATTTACAAATGTTTCTTTTGATATATCATTAGCTAAATGTTTTAAGTACCATGGCAAGATCAGTTGCAAGCTGAGTGCTCCTGTGTCTGCATAGTCAAATTCTACCTGCTTACTTTCTATATTTTGTGGATGGTGATTGCTGCATATTGCATCTATCACTCCATCATTGACTCCTTGTATAAGCGCATTTCTGTCTTTTTCGCTACGCAAAGGCGGGTACAGTTTGAAGTTCTCATCGAAACTGAGCACCTCTTTATCTGTAAAACACAGATTAAAAATACTGACATCACAGGTTACTGCCAGTCCTTCTTTTTTAGCTTGGCGAATATGGTCTACAGACTCTACTGTAGAAATACAACTAAAATGTACCGCAGCGTTGCAATAACGTGCTACTTCTATCTGCTCCCTCACGCTGATAAACTCAGCTATAGATGGGCTTGTTTTTAACCCTGTATGTACGGTTGTTTCACTTTCATTTACAGAGCCGCCTTGCTCTATAGACTTGTCACTAGGATGTGTTATCACTTTTGCACCAAAGGGTTTGGTATAGAGCAATGCTTTTTTAAGCAAACCATTGCTTACAGCACCGTCTCCATTGGTAAAAGCTACTGCACCTGCTAAACTCATATCGTACAATTCCGCTAGATTTCCTGCGTGCTTGGTATCTGACAATACACCCGTAGGCTGTACGTCTACTAAATGATTCTGACTGGATTTTACAATATAATTCACACCAGACTTATCACTAATGCTTGGTTCACTGCATGGCAATGTCACTAACGATGTAAAACCTCCTGCAGCCGCTGTATTTAAAGTTTTCTCTAAGGTGTCTTTGTGTTCATTTCCTGGATCGGTGAGGTGACATCGCATGTCTATCCAACCTTCGGTTACCCAAAGATCTTGTCCCGTTATCACTTTTGCGTCCGCTTTTAATTCAGGACCTATCTCTTGTATTTGACCATTGGATATTAAAATATCAATGGATGTCCCACTGAGCGGATTTCCTTCTTGTATTAGGGTAGCGTTGCGTATGAGGTAGGTTTTTGGCACTTGCTTTTAGGATTTTAAGAATCTCAACAAAAGTATCTCTATAAGCAGAAATATCAAACACAGCCCGATAAAGACTTTCCACAGCGGCCTACCGTTACTGATTGTATCGGTTGCAGTCTTAATTTCAGCTACATTTCCACTTATATTATTTATCGTAATTCCTTTCAGTTGGTTATGTAAGTCATCGTCCGTAGCAAATTGCTGTCTCGACTCTTTTCTACTGTGATTCAAAGCCAACTTGGCGAGTTCATCACCATTGGTATTTTGTAGAGAATATACGCCTGCCTCATCTACCTCATCATTGAGCCAAAAACGACTACCTTCGGCGCCAAAACCGTTTTCTAACAAAATGGCTCTACCCCCTTTTACTAGCGATAGAGCAGCGAAGGAATTCTCCCCGCCTAAGCTAATTGCTTCTTTGGTGAAAAGCGGATAAGCTAATTTTTGTTTTACACGCTTACTAAAGGCCATTTTGAGCATTATCAAAACCAATAATTCATGATCTACCATTGTACTATAATCGTCAGTTAGCGGCATAGCAAACTGAAAAACAGCTCCTGCGCCAACTTTAGTTCGTGTTAAGATATCTGACCCATCTTTGAGGGACAATATCCTTTGAGAAGATAGACTTCCTTGCAATTCATAGCATTTTTTCACTTTGGGCAGTAGTACATTTTCTGGCACTTTTTTGTATACATCCTTTACAAAAGGATTTTTCAAATCTCTACTGGATACACTCAGCCCCTTTTTGATAACGGCTCCGTATGAAGCTACTCCTAACGCAGTACTTAGCAGCGTATAATCTACACCGTCAACGTTGGGTACTATGGCTACTATTCCCCCTTTATTTGCGAATCGCTTGAGTTGCTCCACAAGACCACTACTTACCGTTGGTAAGGCATTAAGAATAATAAAATCATATGCACCAAAACCTGCGTAGTCTATGTTTCCCGCAGCAGTATTTGTAAGAGAGAATACCGCATCTTCTCCAAATATCTTGACTACCTCCCCTGACGGGGCACCTATTTGCAAGATATTAATACTCGGCTTAATATGTACAGCAAAATGATAAACATTGTCAAACATGACAGGAACGTCTGCAAGACTAACATCACCAGAAACCCATCCTTTTTTTGCGCTCGTAAAGCCTAAGTCTAAGATAAGCTCTTCTTTACCTGCTATACCAAAACTCTCAACAACCTGCTGTACACCATTCACCTTAAGGGTAAGCACACTTGACTCTACGGATTGCGGACCGTTGTTCACTACTCTCACTTTTAATCGCACGGGTACATTGGGTCTACTCACAGGCTCATCTAACCATACCGAATCTATAGACAGATTTTGCAATGCTTCCGGTTTTATCTTGACTACGTTGAGTACCATGCTGCTATCTAACAGAATGGATGCTTTTTTACTTTGCTGAAAATCACTAATGGCAAATGAGTAGTGCGATGCATACCCCCCTGACACAAACGTATTGTTCATTTTTTGAATAATTTTAACGAAGTTATTGGAGTGATAATCAACTACTAAATCATCTATAATTTTGAGGGCCTCATCCGGTGAGTAAAGTCTGTTACTGAACGTACTTAAAGCGTTGTTTAGGACTTGAACCTCGGCATCGTTGGGTAGATTCTGTAAAATCTGCCGCGCAGTATTTTTACCCTGTTCAAACAGTTGACCTTCTTGCCCTTCTGCTCGCATGCTTTCTGAATTATCCAGGTATACACTTATCAACTTTCGACCATCTTTGGCAGCTAAATTGGGTAAGAAGGGCTGAGCAAAAGCAAGGATGAGTGCTATCAAAGCCAGCATACGTGTTGCTAGGACTAGCCACTTTTTTATCTGGCGGGTTTTACGACTTTCTGTTTGGATCTCTTTTAGCATATCTACGTTACTAAAAATAACTTTTTGGTATCGCCTAAAATTGAACAGATGAATCACCAGCGGGACGACTAACAGTCCTAAAGCCCATAAAAATAATGGTTGTAGAAAACTCATGGATACCATGCAAATTTAACCCGAAAAAGGCAGATAACCATTCGTGTGATTTTTTTGCATTTGTCAGATTGCCAAGGGTTTGAGCACTTGGCTCATGATTCTTGCCATTTTGAGAGCTAAAAAACGGGCAACTCCTTTATTTTAAATTGACCTAGGCTCGCTGTACAACTAAAATATATCTTTGGTAAAGAAGTAAATACAGCTAATCACAAATCGGCTAACAGTTCTTCAAATGGGATGGGATTTTTGTAGTTAAATCCCGTGTAGTAGTTGCATTGTATTTTGAACTGAATACCTCCTTTTGCATCTTTTTTGGTTTCCACTATCACATTGCCATAACGCTGTTCATACTTACCATAGGCATCAAAACTGGGTTTTGGTTTAAAGAAGTAATGCCAACTTTCTTGAGTTGCCCCACTCCTGCGTTCTGAAGTGTGCTTGTTTACTTGTATAATATAATCTTTCTGCTCTATGCTCCCTTTGATATAATCCATTAGGTAATGGCAATATTCTTCCTGCTTGGCTTCTGATATTTTTATGATTATGCCTGCTGCATCTTTTCTATCAATAACATACGTGCTTATGTCTTCATCTGATTCTTTAGCCGACTCCCACTCTCGTTGTAAATACAAAATACGGCTTTGTATCCCATTGAAAGCATGACACATCGCATCGGCAAACCCATCTGCTCTTTTGATGTGCTTGCTGTACGAAAAATCTTCTGACTCCAGCTGATTAAATAAGTTTTTAAAGTAAGACTTCATTGACCCTATGTTATATAACACATTCGAATTCCGTATGTTTGCCTCCCAGTATTGAAACTAGCTGTTATCATAGTAAATTACAACGTTAAGCATTTTCTAGAACAATGCTTAAAATCTGTATATCAATCTATTAGTTCAATAGAAGCAGAAGTATGGGTCGTAGATAATAATTCTGTAGATGGCTCAGTAGAAATGGTCCAATCGCTCTTTTCTGAAGTACATATCATTGCTAACAAAGAAAATGTGGGTTTCAGCGTAGCAAATAATCAGGCTATAAAAGAGAGTAGATCTGAATATGTATTGCTTCTTAATCCTGACACTATAGTACCCGAAAATTGCTTCACTAAACTGCTCGCTTTTGCAGATAGCAAACCTGATTTGGGCGGGTGTGGAGTATACATGGTAGACGGACAAGGAACGTACCTTCCAGAGAGTAAGCGTGGACTGCCCACACCGGAAGTGGCTCTCTATAAAATGATAGGGCTAAATAAAGTATTCCCAAAATCTAAGAAATTTGGCAAGTACCATCTTGGCTATTTAGACAAAGACCAAAACCACGAGATAGACATTCTGAGCGGAGCTTTCATGCTCATGCGAAGGAGAGCCCTCGACGAAGTAGGCTTGCTAGACGAGACGTTTTTCATGTACGGCGAAGATATAGATCTAAGCTATCGTATCACCCAAGACGGATGGAAAAACTATTACTTCGCTGACACACAAATCATTCATTACAAGGGAGAGAGTACAAAAAAATTAAGTACGAATTATGTTCGTGTATTTTACAAGGCAATGGTCATTTTTGCCGAAAAGCACTACTCTGGTGGCAATCAAAAGCTTTTTAAATTTTTTATAAATACAGCCATATACGCACGAGCAACCATTGCTTTGGTGACCAATGGTATTAAGAAATTTTGGCAACCTGTACTTGAGGCACTCTTTATTTTCATTAGCCTCTATTGGCTAAAGGGATACTGGGAGGAGCACATAAAACGTGGCAATGAGATTTACCCCATAGAAATGGTGACGGTACATATACCCTACTACGCTGCTAGTTGGATATTGAGCTTATGGTATAGTGGTAGCTACAAAAAAAATTACGACTTTGGATTACTGGTTCGTGGCATACTCCTGGGTACGGCTGCCATATCTATCATATACGGCTTATTACCAGAGACGCTGCGCTTCAGCAGAGGTATCATTCTGTTTGGCACCTTGCTAGTAATAGCGATGTTGCTCATATGGCGCACTGCATTGCACTTTGCCCGATATAAAACACTTGATTTTAGCCAACGAAATCATACCAAAAGCATACTTGTAGGAGAGCAAAATAAATGGGAGCAAGTGATCGATATGCTAAAAAGCTATAACCGCAACTACCAACAGATTGGTTTTGTGAGCGACCAAAAAAGCGACTCTCCGCAATGGCTTGGCACGAGTAGTCAGCTCAAAGAAATCATCAAAATATACGGCATTAATGAGGTAATATTTAGCAATGATAGTATCTCTACTGAAGATACGATGAAATTGATGAATGATATAGGTCCGCGAGTAAACTACTACACCATACCCGCAGATAGCAACTTCGTAATCGGTAGTCACAGCAAAAATGCCAATGGACTTTACTTTGGTGAGCAGATAGAACTCAACTTGAGCAACCAAGAACTACGTACACAAAAGAGATTATTTGACATTGCCATGGCTCTTATGGTAATAGTCCTTGCTCCTCTTGCCGCTGTTTTTAGAAAAACACGCAATTGGCTACTTCATAGCGGAAGTGTACTTATAGGCAAAAAAACTTGGGTGGGTTATGCTGCTGATCCCCAAAATCTCCCAGCATTAAAACCGGGGATATACACAACAGATTTTGAGCTTAAGGAAGAAAACTTAAAATTTCAAGAAAACTTGGATCTCCTATATGCCAAAAATTATTCCATCGGAATGGACCTTAGGGCGATGCTACATCACCGAAACTGAGGATCATAAACCACTCCAAAAACTGGGATTCATACCCTGTAGTAAAACTTCCACAATAAAAATCAAAATAGCCTAAACCAAGAGGCAGGCATGATTGGGAGTAAAGGATCTGGCCTTCCAGTGAAATAGTATTTTAAGCCAGAAGTGCCTTGACCATACCGGCAATCATCTTGCCGTCTGCTCGGCCTTTCAATTTTCCATTGGCCATACCCATAACCTTGCCCATGTCCTTCATGGAGCTCGCTCCGGTTTGACTTATAATCGCTTCTATCTCAGCTTTCACTTCATCTTCACTCATTTGAGCAGGCAAGAATTTTTCTATAATAACCAACTCCTCTTCTTCTATGACAGCAAGATCATCTCTTCCTTGCTCTTTATAAATAGTAAGTGAATCTTTTCGCTGCTTGGCCATTTTCACCAAGGTATTCATCTCGTCTTCTTCGGTAACTGGCCCTCCACCTTCTTGGGTAGCAAGTAGCATCATGGCTGCTTTGATAGCTCTAAGGCCACGAAGTGCTGTCTGATTTTTGGCTTTCATAGCCGTTTTTATCTGATCGGTAATCTGTTCGTTTAAGGACATAGTACAAAGGTAGTGACGCAGTGCTCACGTGCAAACCAAAAAAAATGAGGAAGATTTGGCTTGGTAGCTGAAGCATTGAAAGGATGAACCAGTTAAAACGAATTCTCCTTTTTGTATCATGTTTATTTTCTACGTTTGTGATTCCATAAAAATTATATCCATGAAGAAAATTATTTGCTGTTTTATAGTGCTCCGTTCATTCGGGATCTTTGCACAAACAAGTGCTGTAGACTTTTACAATGCAGCTGAAGACAATGTTAAACTTGGTTTTGTATCTGAAGCAATAAGCGATTATACCCAAGCTATAGAACTGGATTCTAGCTATGCTGACGCATACCAATCCAGAGGATTTTTATTGGAAAGAATAAACGATGACTCTGGAGCTATGGCAGACTATACTACCTACATAGCACTGGAACCTACTAACTCTTTCCGAGTATTGTCAGCACTTGGGAAAATAAAGTATGGCTTAAAAGACTATTCTGAATCCTTAAAAATATTCACAGAGTGTGTTACACGAGACGGGGTTGATATTGGTCTTAAGTACTGGAAAGCGATGTCAGCTTATCACTTAAAAGACTACAAAAGTGCTATTGCTAGTTTTAATCAGGCTATACAGTTCAACCACAATGAAGGCAATTGGCTGGGCTATAAAGGAGAAACCGAGGCAATGTACTATAGAGGAAATGCAAAACTAAATTTAAACGACTTGTATGGAGCCATACAAGATTACAGCTTAATAATAGCACGCGACAGTCTACAAATAGCGATGGGATATGGTTCTAGCGTATCACAATTCACCCCATTAGCCTATTATAAAAGAGGGCTAACAAAAGAAAAAGCGGGACTTCCCTATTCGGGTGACTATAAAAAAGCGTGCTATTATGGAATAGAAGAAGCGTGCGAAGCCTATTTGGCATTTGCATTGAATCATCCTTCAGAAGCCAATAAAGAAATAAGAAAGAAGAATAAGAAAAAGCTTCGAAAAAAATCCTTTAGACTTTGTTTCAAAGACGTAGCAGAGGAATCCACATTCATCCCAATTAGCTCCTTTTTCGATTACAAGGGTTTGAGGATTAAATGGGATGATTACGTTCAGTTCTATGAAGAAGAGGAGCCTATAGCTTTTTCGTGCAAAATACAAGCATCGTCTGTGCCAATTAGAGGCAATACGATAAAACTAACCTTATTGTCATCATTTTGTAGGGGTTGCCCTCCTCACGTATCGTTTGAATACAAAGACGGTAGGCTTGAAGAGCAAGAAATATCAACGAAAGAAAGAAGATCAGTTGATGTATATACCCTAACGTGCAATGACCTAAACACCATTAAGTACATACACCTCGCCGAAGAGGAGTGCGGAATTGTATTTGACATTATTTTTGAATCGGTGGAGTAACATTCGTGAGCAATACACAAGGAGACTCTATTTGTTAGCTAACCAAAATCTCCATGCTGTAGTGTGGACTTTTGATGCAGAAGGTGTCAGAGATAACCATGCCATTCATTGGCTGACGGTGGTATGTCATGTCTAACAAAAAACTGGATAAATCGCAGACAATATCGGCTTATCCGCAAAGGCTACTCATAGCAACACCTTAGAGGTTGCTATGAGTAAAATCCTAACATACAGTGCCGCCTTTGTCAATTAAATGTCAACTATCGTCTACTTGATTCAGAAATAGGACAGAACAGTTGCAATAGCAGCAATTACGTTTTACCATTGGTATTACACTAGCATGAGCAGCTATTATTTTACAGATAACTTCTTTCTATGAAACAGTACGCACTTATTTTGTTCAAATAAGCATATCTAAAGATGACACTAATTTTATGCTGCCTTAAAAATTGAGACATGGAACTTTTACTACAACTTAACAAATATGGCGGCCGAAGAAATGGAGAAGGCCTTTCTTCCGATGATATCGCACAAATTATTAAGGAACTCCCATTTGAAGGAGAAAAAGAAATCAGCGAGAGTAAAATAGAACCTAAAGGAGATGCGTCTGTGATACAAGCTAGTATTTTAGGGATTACCAATGTCTTTTTACTCGGAAACAAAATCGACAAAGGAATTGAAGATTGGATTGGTGTAGCAAAACGAATAAAATACCTGGTAAAAACGAACGAATTAGTTGCAATTGATAGTGATGGAGCAGCATTACTAGCCCTTGAGTTTATCTTTAACTTCGAAGAACTACGCTCTATCCAAAAAACCTCCGGACAAGAAATTGCTCTCGTAGACGTTTCTGCCCCCCATGGAATTGGTGATGATCGAAAAGCAGAAGACTTAATTGTTAAACCATACAATTACTACATTTTTAGCTTCTTGATCAACAATGAGAAACAATTTATTACGGGTGTTAAACCACACGGAGAAGTTAATCTCATAAAATGTTTTGATGCCTGTTCAACACATGGAACTAGGACAAAAATAACCCCACAAAACGGTATACAACGAGTTAGGCGTTCGATGGTTTAAGAAAGTTAAAGTATCGAAACCAATACACACAAAGTACAAAACAACTCCCCCTACCTTTACATCAAGCCTTTGAGCAGCTCTTTCATGCTTACCTCTTGAGAGATGATATGCCCTAGCTCACTTATTTTTACACGCTTCTGCTCCATCGTGTCTCTGTGCCGTATGGTCACGGAATCGTCCACTAAACTATCGTGGTCTATGGTGATACAGATGGGTGTTCCTATGGCGTCTTGTCTGCGGTAACGTTTACCAATGGCATCTTTTTCTTCGTAGAAACAATTGAAATCTAAGCTCAACTCTTTCATGATTTTACGCGCCATTTCGGGCAATCCGTCTTTTTTCATAAGCGGCAATACAGCACATTGATACGGTGCTAGTGCAGCTGGCAGTTTTAACACTGTTCTGGTTTTTCCTTCGCCCAAGTCTTCTTCTTGTAATGCGTTACTCATGAGTACGAGAAACATACGATCCAAACCAATACTGGTCTCTACTACATACGGAACATAGCTTTCATTCTTCTCATTATCAAAGTATTGCAACTTTTTACCGGTATGTTCTTCGTGTTGCTTTAGGTCAAAATCGGTACGTGAGTGTATTCCTTCTACTTCTTTGAAACCAAACGGAAAATCATACTCTATATCTACAGCAGCATTGGCATAATGAGCCATTTTTACGTGGTCATGGCACCTATATTTTTCGGGGTTAGTCCCCAAGTTGGTATGCCATTTTAGTCTGTGCTCTTTCCAGTAGTCGAACCATTTAGCCTCATCACCAGGAGCTACAAAAAATTGCATTTCCATTTGCTCAAACTCTTTCATTCGCATAATAAACTGACGCGCTACTATCTCGTTTCTGAACGCTTTACCTGTTTGGGCTATCCCAAAGGGGAGTTTCATTCTGCCAGTCTTTTGTACATTCAGGTAGTTCACAAAAATGCCTTGGGCCGTTTCGGGTCTCAGGTAAATTTGACTCTCCCCATCTGTAGCACTCATTTGAGTGCTATACATGAGATTAAACTGACGTACGTCTGTCCAGTTCTTGCTACCACTTACAGGGCAAGCTATACCCAGTTCCTCTATCAGTGTTTTTACCAGTGCAAGGTCTCCTTCTAAACCTTCTTTTAGTCGAGCATCTATCTCTTCTATTTTAGCATTATTACGTGCTATGTTGGGGTTGGTAGCTATAAACTGTGCCTCATCAAAATCATCACCGAAACGTTTTTTTGCTTTGGTTACTTCTTTCTGATTTTTGACTCTGTATTTTTCTTGGTAGTCCTCTATGAGTACATCTGCTCTGTATCTTTTCTTAGAGTCTTTGTTATCTATCATAGGATCGCTAAAGCCATCTACATGGCCACTAGCCTTCCATACCTTAGGCGACATGAAAATAGAAGCATCTATCCCTACGATGTTCTCGTGCAGTTGCACCATGCTTTTCCACCAGTAGTCGCGAATGTTTTTCTTGAGTTCTACCCCATTTTGACCGTAATCATACACTGCTGCTAGGCCATCGTATATTTCACTACTCTGGAAAACAAAGCCATACTCTTTGGCGTGAGAAATTACGTTTTTAAAATGTTCTTCGGACATGCTGTTCTAATTGAAGTGCAAATGTACGTTTTCGGTGATGATCGGAATTGTACTTCGTCTTTTTTTTTAATACAATAAGGGGTATTCTTGAGGGATTATACTTGAGGAGGTGAGCACACAACAGTCACTTCAAGATCTCCGTTTCTGCTAAAATTAGATAGGTAAAAGAAACTTCAGATCAGGCAACAAGAGACGCCAGTGCCAGTCTGTGGAAATGATCTTAGATACATGTAACACATAGAATTGCTATAAAACTAGAATACCCTCATGTGAGAGATGACTTTAAAGCTCAATTACTTTACCGTTCACGTAACTGAACCTATCATTCCCTATTTCTTCCCAAATAATGGCGTAAAAATAGAGTGCATTGGCATCGCATACCCAACATGGTATTATTTCTATCTGATCGCTAGAGGTCTCTCCCGCAGCTAACCGTATCTCTTTGCCCATACCACCATAATGCCCACCTCTATTCACCCTGTAATGTGTTGAAACATAAGGATCTGCACCCGCTTGGCTGGCTATGAGACCATCTTGCATACTATATATTTCTACAAAAAAAGTTGCACTATCATCAGTATTGTTTTCTACCATAACCTCCGCATCGTACCGTGTACTTGGTAATTGTATGGCTTGAAAACCAACAAAAGCCTTAGCTTCTTTTTTCATAGAATCACGCAACATATTCTGTGTTGTCAGAATACTCGCTTCTAGACCAGAGTAGAGCATTGGCAATGTGATGTCTTTATTATTAATCCACACTTGGGGGGAGTATCGAGCGTTTAGAATAGTCTCTTCTAGTCTTTGAGACGAAGCTGTAATAAAGGGGTCGTTGTATTTAAAATGAGTTATTAAAGGAATGATACTGTCGCCCATCTGATCACCCAATCTATTGACCAAAGGTATGCCCCATCGGCCACAGCCTCCGCAACCTGTACTACCAAAATGATGTAATAATGGTCGATAACGCCTATCTACCTGTAATTCTACAGAATCATTATTAACGTCAACCACCTTTTCTTTGCACCCTCCAAAAAAGAAAATGGCAATACTAAAAATAGCAAAAATGGAGTTACTACGTTTCGTCATTACACTACAAATATGGTTCAAGCGGATAAGATTTCTGCAATTTTCTGTGTCAACACTTGCTCATATTCTAACGAATGTGAGCAGAAAACCCTTTCTTTTGCATCCTTGAATCTGATACAATCTGATTTCTTAAAGAATGCAGGCAAGCTTTTCAGTGGCTCTGTAGTGGCTCAGCTCATTGGTTTTGCTGCACTCGCTGCTCTGGGTAGGCTGTACGAACCAGAAGATTTTGGTACTGTGGAAACATTTATGAAACTTGCAGGTGTATTTGCTGTAGTAGCAGGCTTGAGGTACGAAACAGCCATTGTTGTAGAAAACAATTCAGACTCTGCCAAAGACCTTGTCAGGCTTAGTTTATTTCTCAATACGTTCATCAGTATCCTACTATTTATTGCCATCCTAATTTTCAATAAATGGCTTACCCCGTTATTCAATTTTGAGAATTCTAATACCCTCTACGCTCTTCCGTTTACTATTTGGATAATGAGCAGTACAGAAACAATCATAATGTGGCAAAACCGCAGCAAGAATTACAACCGTATCTCAAGCAACAGGGTACTGTACTCGATGAGCGGGACGGGCTACAAGTTACTCCACCCCTTAGCAAATCTTATCAAAGGGAATGGATTACTAATTGGCCAGATACTCTCTCAAGCTATTGCTTTCGTTCATATCGCCTACACACTACCATTGAAAATAGCGGATTTCACCAAAGACAACCTGCGTGCCGTTGCCAAAACCTATAAGTCTTTTGCGCTGTTCAGCTCACCGGCGGCGTTGCTCAATCTGTTGGCTCTGAGTATGCCTGTCTTCATGCTAACAATTTTTGCAGGTAAGGAAAGTACAGGACATTTTGCTACCGCGTATAAACTATCCTACCTCCCTATGAGTATGCTGGCTATGGCCTTGGGACAAGTTTTTTTTGAACGCATTGCACGCTTAAAAGAAGAAAAAGAATCTGCTTCACAAATGGCCCATGAGCTGGTTAATATAATGTTTGGAGTAGCAGTAATACCCGTATGTATACTCGTAGTGTGGGGAGATAAAATTGCTCCATTTGTTTTAGGAGCACAGTGGGAAGAATCCGGTGTGTATATCCAAATTACTATTCTGTTTTACTTTGCCATGTTTATGACGAGCTCGTTTAGTAGTGCATTTGCAACCTATGACAAGCTAAAAGTGCAGTTGGGATACAATGCTATTTTTCTGGCAGCTACAACCGCTGCCATGTACTTCGGATTTACCATAGGAGGCTCGGCTAGGGTTGCTTTAGCATGGTTTACCATAGTAGGTACCCTATTACGTATTGGTATACTCAACTATTTCTTTCTGCTATTTGGTAAAAACTTAATCCCAAAGACCATATTTGCATTAGCTATCACTGTCATACTAGTCTATGTGGGTGTTGGTATACGAGAAGGATTTTAACGTAGCACACAAATTTTGCCGAGCATACTGAAAAAAATAGCAGAGTCCATAGATGACTCCATCTTGCGTCCTGTAGTAAAATGGCTATGGCCACACTATAAACGGCCACGTAAGGGCTACATGAAGGGCTATCAAGTACTGAAGCAATACTTCTGGGCACAAAAAATATTACGCATTAATGGCAGCGTTCCTTGGCCCGTAGATTTTCGCAGTAAAATAGTAGACTGGCCCAATATAGAAAAGGGCATCTGCTGCGACCCCGGAGATAATCCTGGCATCTATATAAATGCATCTGGCGGTCTAAAACTAGGAAACAATGTGAACATAGGACAGAACACGATACTGACCACTACCAATCACTACAAGTACGATCACCGTAAAAAGAGCCACACCAAAGGAATAACTATAGGAGACAATGTATGGATAGGTGCCAATGTGAGCATAGTAGCAGGCACACAAATAGGCGACAATGTTACTATAGGGGCAGGTTGTTTTATAAAAGGAGATATCCCAAGCAATACAACCGTTATCATCAGTGAAAAAAGCCTAGAAATTCTTCCCAAAACAAAAGATTACGAGTGGGATTGCACCCAAGATGAGCTTGGTTAATCGCGCAGGAAAAGCTGCAATAAAATTTACACTCGCTTATTCTTGATATATTTATACTAGGACGATAGTAAATATAAATAAAATATTACTTTTGCAGACCTTTTTTAAGAGAACAAAATGGCAAATCACAAAAGCACGCTAAAGAGAATAAGAAGCAACGAAGCTAAAACAGCTAGAAACAAGTACCAGCACAAAACAGCTAGAACTTGGATTAAAAGAGTACGTCTGTCTGAAGACAAAACAGAAGCTGAAAAAATATTGCGTGAGACTTTTTCTAAGGTTGACAAACTTGTAAAGAAAAATATCATACACAAAAACAAAGCAGCTAACTTGAAAAGCAAGCTAGCAAAGCACGTAGCATCTTTAGGATAATTCCTAAGCGATAAAAGTATATTTTTGAAGCCTTTCCGATTTTCGGAAGGGCTTTTTGATTTATACTAAATTTGACTGAATACCTATCTATAAAGAATTGGAGTGAGGATGATAAACCACGTGAAAAACTCGCTACAAACGGTCGAGAGACCTTGAGCAATGCTGAATTAATAGGCATACTACTGGGTCATGGCACACGCAGTAAAAGTGCCGTAGACCTCGCTAGAGATATCCTCGCACTTGCCCAAAACGATATAAATGCACTAGCTAAGTTGGGCATAAAAGACCTTTGTAAAATAAGCGGCATAGGACCAGCAAAAGCAATCACCTTAATGGCAGCTATTGAATTGGGTGGCAGACGTAAGAAAGCAGAAGCCAAGAATAATTTTATTCGACAAAGCAAGGATGCCTATGATTTCTTTGGCCCGATGTTACAAGACAAAGAGTACGAAGAATTTTGGATTTTGATGCTAAACAACAATAATAAGATACTGCGCCCCTATCGTGTAAGCGAAGGCGGCATATCCCAAACCGTGGCAGATCCTAAACGAATATATAAAGCGGCAATAGAGAATAATGCATCGCACATCATACTCTGTCACAATCACCCCAGCGGAAACTTACAACCCAGCCCAGCAGACAAGTTTCTTACTAGCAAATTAATAGCCGCAGGAAAAAACTTAGACATTAACGTAATCGATCACATTATAGTAACCGATAGTGGCTACTATTCTTTTGCTGATGAAGGATTGATACCAGGCTAAACACTGCTCTCCCATTAGAATAATTTCAAGCTACGTTTGAGCTTATGCGGAGCGAGACCATTGAGGTCTAGCACAAACGTAATACGCTCACTAAATTTGGTTATTCGATTCTTTTCTAATAACCCACCAGTAGCACCCTCCTGATACGAGGTGATATCACTGGTCTGTGCTAAGTTAAAGAAAATCTCAAAACGATCTTTGATTACCTCTAACTCTAATCCTGCATTAAAAATTAATTTACGCTCACTTGCATTCCATACTTCCTTGTCAATATCATTGTACGAAACAAACTCAACATATGGCTTTAACGGTATCTTTCCAGGCAACGGGATGGTCATGACCGCAGAGACTAACCACCGATCTGGAGCACCAATATGACCGACAAATTTTGATGCATTCGTACGGCTATTAATCTGATTTTGAAATAGCCCTACGTCTGCGTTTCTATGCATTAAATAATCGTCAAACTTATAGTCATAATACCCTGCTTTTTCGCTACTTCCCAAAGCAAGATTATATCTACTAACATCACTTGGTTTTATCATAGCAGCGCCATAGACTCTAATATTTAATGGTTTATTCTTGATTCCTATATCGAGTCTACGTACAAACACCCCACTCAGTTTTACAAAATCTGAAGAACCAATAGCTGTGCCAGACAAAGGATAAATGGTACTAGAATCTGATCCAGAAGGCACACGCTGTTTTTCTCCTACAACGTTATCATACGTTAACCTGCCGTATTCTGCATTAAGCTCAAGAGAATAGCCTTCGATTTGCCTATCGTTACCTGCACGATAGGTCAACGTTACAAATGAATTGCCTCTGGGCTTAGAGAATATAGGCCCTGGTAACGTATCTGAAGAGACAAAATCAAACTGCGGAGAGAAAAATACATGATCTAACGCTAAGCATATACTCTTGGATTGTGCGCTTCTCAATGTAGATTTCTGAATATGGTACGTTACCTGTGGCTGCACTTTGAGGTAGTTGTAATTACCAATGACATATGCATCGTTTTCTCGTACGACTCCCCGATCACTAAAACTATACTTCCTTACTGCAGCACCTAGCTCTAGAAACTCTGATCTGCCTTGTAGTGGTTTCGTATACTGGATAGCTGCTTCTCCATTAATGACCTTTTTATCAAAAGAATACATAGGCAATATATGATACTGTAGCGCTTTATCGCTCACACTGTAGTTATGAACCCCAACACCTACCATCATTCTGTCATAGAAATTCCAGCCAATCGTGGGTACAACATATACCTCTTTGTACATGGTTTTATCAAATCCCATACCTATGTTGAATTTTATCTTGCTTGCCGTACTGTTATTTCCCAAGTGTAGGTCTAGTGTATGGCCTTGTGCATCTAAAGTAGCTGAACCATGATCTGTTGTGCCTTTCAGTAACAACTTCTCATCAACGGGAACCGTAACCCACTGCTTACTTACCATACCGTTGCGGGTAATTTCTACAGGAATGGGTGCTGCTACGGCGCCTTTGTTCTTAATTACAAAACCTGATTTACGCTTGCTTATACTGTAGTCCATTTTAGCATCGGTATGGAGTAACTCATTAAAAAACCAACTTAAATCTTCGCCACTTATTAGCTCAAAACTCCTTTTCATATCTCCGGGTAGAGGGTGTTTAAATTTCCATTGCTCGTAGTAATTGGTCATGCATTTTTTGAATCGAGCATCCCCTAGGTATGCTTTCAGATAGCCAAACGCCTTAGCACCGATACCATATACACTCAAACCATAGTTTCCCGCGGTCAGTTCTTGGCTACTTGATGCTATTGCTTGATGCTTGTTTCTAAGCAAATTATCCTTGACAAGAGCCGTTATAATTCCCGTATTAAAATCTGGTTTGCCTGCACTATCTGCCCCTAACGCCTGTTGTTCATAGTAGCTGTTGATAGACTCATCCATCCATGGATATATACGTTCATTATTCGCTAATATCCCGTAAAACCAATTATGCCCTACCTCATGTACAATTACTGATTTGCTCATATAATCACACAAGGTAATCATAGGATATTCCATACCTCCACCCGCTTTGAGCTCGCCATGTACTACCGTGGCATGGCTATACGGATATGGCCCTACATTTTCTGAGTAGTACTCAATAGCTGTTTGAATATGATCTAAGTCCTTTCTGTCTGGCACTGCGCCTACTACTCTTAGGCTAATCTCATCCTCTCCTACCAATACCCTTTTAGTCTCATAGCCCCATCTTTTGCTTGCAAACCAGGCAAAATCATGTACATCACTTGCAGTAAAACTTACAGTCTTAAGCGACTTAGAGCTGGCTAAAAGGGTATCGCTATTTATGCGTTTTGTGTCAGACAACTCACCTGGGGTGCTGCACACACCCGTAGCTACCAATGTATAATTTTCTGGTAACGTAATATTCACTTCGAATTTTCCAAATTCAGAATAAAATTCACCCAAATTCAAATAGGGCATTGGATTCCATCCGTTTGCATCAAACACTGCTGGTTTGGGATACCATTGGGTAATGAAATAGTCCTGATTCTCGTGTCCTAAACGGGAAAAAACCTTGGGTATTTTCACTTGAAAAGGAGTCGAAATTATACGCATCTCACCACTTTTTATAGGTGTATTCAACGTAAGTTTTGCAACATCCATATGCTCTTTACCGTCTATGGAGGCGTATTCCCACTTGATTTCCTCACCATTGGCAAAAAATACAATATTACGGATACTCCCACGATCCTTTTCTTTGGCATAGTAAAAATCTAAGTCACCGTTTTCTTCCATTTGCTTACCAAAAGCAGTTTCGTTGTTGGCGTATGCATTTGGCCAAAGATGAATATACATTTCATTCAAATCCACAGGACTATTATTGTGGTAGGTGAGCGTGATTTCTCCTAGTAGGGTATGCATTTCATCATTAAGTGATACGTCTATGCTATAGTCTACCTGCTGTTGCCACGATGACTGATTGACTTTTTGAGCCAGAGCAAGAGCTATAACTCCTGTAAATAGTGTAGTTAAGGCTAATTTTTTCATTATTCCGAAGATAATATGTTAGCAAAATACGGACATTGAACGAACTTTGCAGTACATTGTATAGGGAAGTATTGCTTAAATTTGGATTAGAAGAATAGTGTATGATGGAAAATGACGATTTTTTGAATGAAGGGATGGAAGAAAGAGCGCGCTATTTTGAGCAAATGCTTGAGAGCGGAGATACTTTTTTTTACGATAATGACGAGCTCGGTCAGTTAATAGACTATTATCTTGATTTCGAGCAAATACAGAAAGCAACAGTAGCCATTGAGTTTGGTGAATCTTTGTACCCATTCGAAACCAACTTTAAAATAAAAAAAGCAGAAGTATACATTGCTCAACGTAACATAAATGGAGGCATCAAACTATTAGAAAAGTACCGCACCATAGAACCTAATAATGGTGAAATAGCCAAATTGCTCGGTGACTGCTACGCACTCAGCTTACAGTATAAAAGAGCGTTAGAGTGCTACCTATTTGCCCTTAATCAAGACTCAGGAAATGACGAGTTATTGATACGCTTAGCCCGCATAAATTTTGCACTTGGCAATAACAACAAGGCGATGTCTTATCTCAATGCATTTCCAAAAGATTTTAGCTACGATGAAGTAAGTATACATGAGCTCATTCGCCTTTTCTTAGACTACAACCAGTATAACGACGCCATACAATTCTTAAAGAAAGTCATCAATGAAAATCCATACAACTATGGTGCATGGTATTTCACTGGCTTAATCAATCAGAAACAAGACAAGAATGAAGAAGGAATAGATGCCTATGAATTTTGCATTGCGATTGAAGAGCACAATACAATGGGGCACTTGGGTAAAGGGAATTGTCTAATGGAGCTCGATCGTTTTGAAGAAGCTATAGAGTCATTCAAACTGTCACTGGATAATGACGAGAGCGATGCAGAGGTTTATTGTAATGTGGCTGAATGCTACGAGAATTTAAAAGATGATAACGCCGCAAAATACTATTACCTTAAATCTATAAAAATAAATCCCAACATTAGTGATGCATACTTTGGGCTCGGTACCGTATACAAACGATCTCTGCAATGGAAAGAAGCCGAACGGTACCTACTAAAGTCCATTGACATAGACCAATATGAAAGCCTATACCATATAGAGCTCGCAGAAGTATATCTCATACAAGAGAATAGTACACGCTGCTATAAACATTACCAACAAGCCTATGAAATAGACTCGGACACTACAGAAATCCTATTGGATTTTGCCCATGCCAAGTTTGAAATGGGTGACATAGAAGAGAGTGTACAATTGCTTCTGGAAAACCTAGAAAATCATGATGAAGACCACCGAATGTACTACCGCATAGCCTCTTACAGCTTCACACTTGGTCACTTTGAAAAAGGTTATAATTTCTTGCATGCCGCACTGGGCATTAACCCGAAAGCGCATATTTTATTGTTTGAATTTTCTCCTTTCACAGAAAACATAGAAAACATCACAAATATTATAGATTTGTACACGAATTAAAGCAAATGATAAATCCAGAATTTAAACTAAATAATATTCCAGAAAGAAGTGTGAAACCAAGACAAAACGGGATCACAATGGTCATGGATAAAGGTCTAAGCACGCGACAAGCAGAAGATTTCTTGGAGGTATCTGCAGACAAAACAGACATTATAAAACTCGGTTTTGGTACCAGTTCTGTAACACCTACACTCGTAGAGAAGCTAAAAATATACCGTGATGCAAATATCCCTGTGTACTTTGGAGGCACACTTTTCGAAGCATACGTAATACGTGGTCAGTTTGATGACTACAAACGTTTGCTAGACAAATACAAAATAACACATACCGAAGTTTCTGATGGAAGTATAGAAATAAACCAAGAAGAGAAATGTGAATATATCCGTTCTTTGGCAAAAGACTTTACAGTACTAAGTGAGGTGGGCAGTAAAGATGCTGAAAAAATCATACCGCCTTATAAGTGGATCGCCATGATGAAAGCTGAGATAGAAGCTGGCGCATGGAAAGTAATAGCAGAGGCCCGTGAAAGCGGAACAGTAGGTATCTTTAGAAACTCTGGAGAAGTACGCTCAGGACTAATTGAAGAAATACTGCAACATATACCGCTCGACACTATACTCTGGGAGGCTCCACAAAAGGTGCAGCAGGTTTGGTTTATGTCTTTGTATGGCCACAATGTAAACTTAGGAAACATTGCTCCAAATGAAGTAATTCCACTTGAAACACTTCGATTGGGTCTTCGTGGAGATACCTTCGACCAATGGTTGTAACCGTTATATAAAATCACAAAAAAACCGCGGAGAGTTTCTCGGCGGTTTTTTTATGTGTTTGATTTGCCAAATTGTGTTTGCCAAATTCACTATATTGTCTTTTCAATTTATGCTTGGTCTTCGAATTAGCGTAACTGTAATGGGTGTCCTACCATCGTCTGTAGACGGACCTTTGTAGATTAGAGATATTCGGTACGTATCTAGAGCAGGCACCTCAAACTGTAATTGCTCTCTCTTTTGCTCGAGCGAGCTTCCACCTATTGGTTTGTTCTGTAAATCTGTAACGGCAATGAATGTTTCTATGTTTGCCTCTTTAATCGTCAAATTGATCAAGTACTCATAGGCTGTGTCTGCGGGAAACTCAAACTGATAAATACTTCTATCCTGAAGTTCTAGCTCCTGAGATCGAATAAATTTCCATTCTGCTAATGGGTTTACATCAACTACTTGAGCACTTACTGATAATCCTGCACTAGCCAGTAGTAAAAACAAAAGGTACTGTTTCATGGTGTTTTGCAGCAAATTAATCCTCACTTTTTTGCTTATTCATCATTTCTTCTTTTAGACGGTTCAATTGCTCGATACGTTGTCTAAAATCTTGACAAATAGCAAAAATGTTATACTTCTCACTGGATATTACTTCGCTCTTACTCATTCTAATTAATCAAGAAGTCTAAGGTAGGCAAAAAACCCTAAGAATGGGTATTCTGACTGATAAAATGGCTCATTTGTGTATAAATAGACTTGAGCTGCTCATCGTCTAACATAGATAAATGTTTCTCCAAAACAGCCTTATCTCCTCGTTTAGCTGGGCCAGTTTGCCATTGATTCGGCTTCCCTTTTTTCAACCTATCTGCCGTCTCTTTTATGATCGGTAACAAGTTATTAAACTCCAACCCATTGGTCGTAAGATATTCGTCTGCAACAGCATACATGGCATTGGTAAAATTATTGGCAAACACAGCAGCTAGGTGGTATTTTTCTCGCTCAACACTATTCACCTCCCTTACTTTATTCGAAATAGAATCTGCCAAGTTGTGTAGCTTTTGTTTCACCATATCAGAGCTCCACTCAATAAACATGGGAACCTGTAACATATCCTTTACCTCTTCTTTTCGGAAACTTTGCAGCGGATAGAATACACCGTAGTCTACAGAATAGTTCGCCAATATGTCCATTCCAACCGGTCCGGCTGTATGGCATATTATCGCTTTCATTTCTCTAGGAAGTTCCTCTAGTACGCTGAAATATGCCTCATCACTCACACACAAGATCACAAAATCTGAGTCCTTATACATCTCACTAGGCTTATCTCCGTAGTACGCCCCAAACTTACTTGCTAGTATTTTTGCATGGGCTATATCCCTGCTGATCACTTGATTTATAGTATGGCCTGCACTATCCAGTGCATGAGCTAAATTAGTGGCAATATTACCACTTCCTATAAATGTGATTTTAGATTTCATTTAGCGTTTTCTGAGCTCAAGTCTATTCCAAGTAGCTAGTGCAAAACCAAGCACCATCATTACCGTACCTAGCCATAAAAAATTAATGTATGGGAATACAATACCCTTCATCACAATGAACTTGGGTTGCGGTTTTGTCTCAGATATCTCTAACACGGCCTTTGGCTCACCGCCAAGTGTTGGTCTTATCTCAAACCCAAAACGCAATCCTGCTTCGGCTACTTCTTCTCGAATACTAAAGTACGTATTTGCATTGATGCCAAATAGTGGCGCAGCATCTATAAGGGTGTTGCCTCGTTTGATTTTAAGGATCGCTTTGGCTAACGTAGTATTTTTAAGTCCGATTGACTGACCATCGCCTTGCTCTACTCCTGTGAAATACACCGTACCGTTTGTGGTTACTATACTATCTCCTTTTTCTACAGTGTACTCTTTTACATTTTCCCACGGTATGCTGTCTGTAAGCGGTTTAGGCAACGACGTTATGTGCGTATATACATCGTATGTAAGGTAATGGCGGGTATCTGGATTGGGAAGAATCCCACCCATATCTTCATTGATTTGAGTGTTGGGCATTAGGGTAAATTTCTCTTGCCCATCAAGACTCTCGTAATGCACCTTGAAGTAAATATCATCTACATCTGTGCTATCTCCCAGATATGTTACCATAAAATCACCCAGCCGTGTTGGTTCATCTTTAATCAGCAACATATTCTCTCTACGAGCTGTCTCATCAAAATTACCCATTTGACCACTAAAATCTGCAGTAATCACTTGTTTCTTGGCACTGCTCACAAGTACCCCAAGCAACATTAATCCAAAGCCCATGTGCGCAATAGATGAGCCCGCTAGTTTAATCTTACGTACATAAATAACCAAGTAAGATAAATTCGCGAAAAAAGCATAGATACCTGCCAGCATAAAAATAACATACACTGGATTGGTGATACCAAAAAGAAATATACCTCCCACGGTGAGCATCACAGAAATCCCTGCGGTTACCAATATTTCTGTAGCTAACTTGCCTTTGTCTGGAGTGTTCCTGTATCTAAAAAATTGTGTCACTGCCATAAGCACGGCGATGGCTATGGCTATTGGCATCTGGTATAGGTTATAGTAACCTATTACATCCTCTGGCGGCACCATGTTGGTGCCAAAAATTTTATTGAAAACTGGTTTTGATGTTCCTACTAAAATCTGAACAGCACTGAGCACAAGCATAAGGGAACCAATGAACATCCAAAACTCTCTGCTGCTTACGTTATCTTCACTCGCGTTATTTTCTAAATTTTTGTTCAAGTTTAACACAAACCAAATGAGGCCAAGTACAGACAAAACGAGCAGCGGGTAAAAAGTCAACTTGGTGTAAAACGGAAGCAATAGCACCAGGAAACTCACGGGTATGATCATATACCAACGCTTGCGAGCTCCTTCGGTAACCGCTACAATAGGAAGCCAGATAAATAGCACCACAAACTGCATAAGCTGACCCGCAAGTCCCAAGTCTGTAAATGCGTGCACAGACGTATCTCCAAGCACACCACTCCGCGTGAGAAAAGTAGCATACAACACCATAATAAACGTCGAAATTATCAATGTGTAGGCTGCTATGGTCGAGCTATTGGTTACTTTTTTGATAAGCATTAGGTGAATACCGCTAATCAGAAGTAACCACGGAACTAAAGAAGCATTTTCTACCGGATCCCACGCCCAGTAACCGCCAAAACTAAGCGACTCGTACGCCCAAAACCCGCCCATGATAATGCCTGCCCCCAGTACCATACCACCAGCGAGGGCCCAAGGCAGTGCCGGTTTTATCCAAGCTCTGTATTCTTTCTGAAAGAGAGAAGTAACTGCAAAGGCGAACGGCACTATAGTCAGTGCAAAACCTAAGAATAGCGTGGGTGGATGTATAACCATCCAATAGTTTTGTAGTAAGGGGTTTAATCCTGTTCCATCTACCACATTTTCAAGGTAATTTGGAAGCGAAAAAATAGGTGCTTGCAGCTTATCTCTGAGCAGCTCAAACGGGCTACTTCCCAGCGTATAAATATCTAGAATATTTACGCCTAATAGCATAGCCGTGAGCACTACTTGTGAAAGAGCCATTATGGCTACAACGCCACGTTCCCAGCGCTTAGCTGTGAAAATGAGTATTGTCCCAAGTAGAGCGTTCCATACCATCCACAGAAGAAAACTACCTTCTTGCCCTTCCCAAAAACACGATATCATATACCGAAGTGGTAGCGTTTTACTGCTGTGTTCGTAGGCATACGCATACTCAAAAAAGTGACGTTGAATGATAAAGAATAGAGTAACAAAAATACCCAATACCGCAATAGCGTGTATACCATAGAACAGTCGTCCTAGCATTACATCTACACTACGGTCCTCTTTTGCTTTAGTGTAAAAAATGGCACTAAGAATAGCACTCACAAATGAGAGCACTACAAAGAAGTGTCCCAAGTTACCGATGAATAGGTTTTCGCCTACATAGGTTATATTTTCCATACGTTATAATTGAGACGCTTGAGCGTTCTTATTGTTTTGCTCATCTTTGTATTTAGATGGGCACTTCGGTATTACTTTGGTAGCAACAAAGATATCGCCATCTATATGGCCGTACATGTTCACCGACTCAGCACGTTCAAAATCCTGCTGCTTTGGCTCACTAGACACCACCTTACGCGTACTGCCCTCTTTATCTTTGATATAAAAAGAGAAGTAATTGGCATCCTTCACCGGGTTATACACCATGGGCTTATTCTTTACGAGAAAACCTGTAATGTGGTACGTATCCCCCGGATTTTCTGCGGCTTCAGAAAAGGTAGAACTTTTCTCTGCACCGGCATAGGTACTCATTATTCCTGCTATTGCCACCGCTAGTAGCACTATCAACACAATTGCTTTAGGCTTCATCTTGTTCTTTTTCTAGTTTAGTTATCTTCTTGTCCAACCTTACCAGGTAAAACGCTAAAAGGCAAAAAATGATTACTAGAATGGCCACAACGACGTAAATTTTACCGCTTTGGTAAAAAAAATCGTCCATCGAAGTTTGTGCCATAGCCGAAAATCCTATTAAAGTAAGTAACACACTATATTTCCTCATCAATTCTCTTTATTTCTGTTAATCTATGCTTGAGTGTGGCTATCCAAACGCCAAGCAATATCCAACCTATGGTGGCTAGGTAAAATACCTTGCGTAGGTTATTGTCTAAATCTAACGTACTAAAACCCACCGTATCACCACTCGCAGGATGCAGACTCGTCTCTGCCATCCGTGGTATCACAATGATGAGTACAATGTATATGGGAAAAGCAAAGAGGTTGTAAACCGAAGAGAATTTTCCTCGTTTCACCTCATCATCTATACTATTTCTAAGAATGTAATAGGCCGTATAAATTAGCATACCTATAGCTGCTCCATTGAGCTTCGCATCTTCTATCCACCAAGTACCCCACGTAAATCTGGCCCAAAAAGAACCAGTAGCCAACCCCATAAGGCCAAAGAGCATAGCCACTTTCACAAAACTACTGCTCATGCTATCGTGCATTGGATTTCCTGTATTCAAATATCTTATCCCGTAAACATACGATACCAAGAGGAGGAGTATCATAGTAAACCACATGGGTACATGAAAGTGGAGATTGCGTATTGTCTTGGCAAGAATCCCTATATCATCGGGCGCAGGCATGAGGAATCCACCCAGTATGGCGTAGATGACACAGACTACAGACAGTATTTTCCACCACGATTTTCTCATTGTTCCTCTTGCAGCAAAGGTAATCAAAAGAAGAACATGTCATATGGCGTATCGGCATGTTCTTATGCCATCTACCTAACCAAACTTTCCATCTTTCTTCTTGTCCAAAAACTGCCTACGACGAAGCATTATATAGCGCATCATCGCAAATAGACCTACCCCAATAAATAAGTATCCGGAGGTTTTGTCTTGCACCTCTGTAGAACTGAGAATGTCATAGGCTTGAAAGATGCAGACGACCATTACTAACATCCAGATAATTTGTAATATGCGTGGTAATTTTTTCATTTTTTAAATAGATGTAAAGTGAATACTGTAAGCTTTGGATTTTCTACTCTGAGCTTATTTCTTCGTCCAAATATACAACCCCTGTTACTTTGGTAAACGTATAGTTTAAGAAACTCTCATCACTTTCAAATCCTTCGGCCATAATAATTTTTTCGTCTCGAATACGAACACGCACAGGCTTATCTGAAGTCACCCTACGTTTCTTTTTATCCCAGATGAGTTCGTCTGTTTTTATCTCTTCATCTTTTCGATTGAGAACACGCACACTATCACGAATCTCTATTCTATCTTCCTTCTCATAGTGCATAGCATATCTAGCAAACAATCTACTACTGGTATCGCCTATGCCATCAAAAAAGGTAGCTCTCACCCCTTCTGGCATTTCTAACCGCGGATTATCCTTCTCTGGAAAACGCTTCATAACAGGAGCTGATATTATAGCTCGGAGTGTTGCCGAGTCTGTATAGGTAATGGTAACCTCATGTGCTATTTCTATGGTTGCACTATCTTTACGGGCATTGTGCTCCGATAGTTCTCCCATAGTACGATCGGTTGTGCAGGCCATGAAAAAAGCGGCAGTAAATACTACTGCCGCTTTCGTTCTATATTTTTGGAAGCGCATTATTATTAGCTTCCTATTGTACGTACCGAAGTGCTTTCGCCAATCCAGCATCCTACTCTGTAGCTGTCTCCGTTATTTACTCCTTTAAAAAAGGCATCTTCTTTTCCGGGAAAGTAAGCCGAGTACTTATTAATTTTGGCTTGTGCAGCTTCTGCTACGCTTGGGTCTATACTCTTGGCTCGAGCATATTTATCTACTGCTACCAAGTACACTCCTCCCCTACCAAGCTCACCACTTCCGCAACTACCAGCACTTGCTGCATACGCATCTCCTATCAAGATATATGCCTCGCCACTGTTTGGATTTATTGCAATAGCCTTGCGAGCGTAATCTCTTACCGCACTGTACTGCTTGCTATTCTTAGCTGTTTTTGCTAGCTTTATCCAGATATCATACTTAGCATCATCATTGGGTGCAAGGTCTGCCGCTTTGGTGTAGTAGCTTATTGCTTTGTCATTATCTCCTTGTTTACCAAATCCTTTGGCAAGACCAAGAGCTGCATCACTGCTTGGCTCTAGTGCAAAGAGCGCTTCTGAGCATTCTAGGTAGAATGCTTTACTCTCGCAGCCACCTCTAGCTAGGAGTTTCACCGTGGATTTCAACCAGTTTACATCGGATTTCTTATCCGCAAAGTAGGGCTTCTTCAATTCTTCTAACTTATCACAATTCAGGTATGGTTTCATCATACCAATTATTGCATTTTGAGTTTTCACCCATTTTACACCGATAAGGCTATCCTTGACACTAATTCCGCTTGCAGTATATGCTGTAATATTTGCATCTATGATAGGTGACACCTTGTCCAACATAAGAAATAAGCTATCCATGCTCATTTCCTTTTTCTTGTAGACTTTCACCCCAGCATAAATGTAATCCATTGGTACATCGTACTTTGTTTTGTCACCAGCCATATCCATTGACTTGTCAAAAATACCAATAGCTTCTAATCTTCTAGATGGAGTAAGTTTTGCCATATCATCTGCTAATTTACCCAATACATTTGCTTCATCTCCCCAAAATACGATACGCTTACGGTGAGCAGAGAATACTTCCTCTGCATACCCGTCTATCTTTAATTGGTGAGCAGCTCTTGTAATGGCCATCTCTTTTTTGTATGCCTTGTAAGCCTCTATACTGCCGGGTTCAGTAGCCGCTTTAAGCTCTGCTTTCTTTGCCTTCTCGGCTGCGTATATTGGTTTACGGGCAGCTACTTCTTCTCTTAGTTTTTTCTTTACAATGTATGGTCCTGCATAGGTTATTCGTTTTTGAATACAAGCAGCATTCTCGAAGAGGTACTTCCAATAAGGATATGCTTCTGCATACTTTTTTTCTTGATAGTATTGATTGAAAAGAGAAAGTTGTTTTGCTGTCTCAACAGAATCTGCACCCCATTTATTTTGGCATTCAGGTGCCTCTGGATTACCGTTTTTCTGAGCCATCGCATTGCCGCTTACTAATGCTACAAGGGCAAGTACTACATACTTTTTCATTGTATTTGTTATTGATATTTTCGTTTTGTAAACCATTTATCGTTTAAGTTTAATCCTATTCCTATGTTAAAAAAATTTTCTTGTAATAACCCGTTGTTAGTAGTTCCTCTCTGCACATACTCTGCCGTGAGATTTACCATGCTCACTACAGCTACTTTTTCTCCTTCCAGCCTAAACGATCTTACGACCGGTAAACCTAGACCAATACTTATGCCAAGTTCTGAAATTTGCATGTCTTCGAAGTTGAAGTACAGGTTTTCATACCTCACTCCGGCACTATATCTTACCTTTTTGAAGAAGTCACCTTTTTCATTGTATTTCGGAGATGGCACTACACTTATTCCTGCAGAATAACGCACATTGTTAAAAAATGTTCTACCTGTTTTGCTATCTGTAACATCAGACCATTGGTTCTGCTCCATCTCTAGTGCTACAGACCACTTATCCCCTTGGGATAGGGTATAGCCTAGGGTGAATCCAACAGGCTTACTCATTGTATCTCGCTTATTGTCTTCAAACCGCAGTGTATCTACCGTAAATGACTGACCATTCTCAAACGCGGTACCATAGAATGTCTCTGAGTAGCGATAGCCGACCCCATTGAGTCGCGAATCACTTTGAAAAGCAGCTCCAAACGTATGCAACCAAGCGTTTTTGGCAACACCTTCACTTTGCCTATTTTGCTGTACACTATATTGCACACCCAACGTATAGTCGACTCCACGGTAGGCCAAAAATCGTTCATCGTTATAACTCAATACATTATTTGTATTGGGATAAACTGTGGCCTTTACTTTTTGTATGTTACCAAAGTTATAGTTCACATTTGCTCCAAGCTTGAAATTCTTAAACAACTCTACTCCGTAACCGGCATATACTCGAGATATTCCTCCTGTGCCTCCAAAAAGATTATAATAACTTGGTGTATCGATGTTTACATTATTCGTAATACTATACCCTACATCGCTATATTGATTTGTACCAAAACTCACTCCCATTTTCCGCTTGGTCCCTATTGGGAATGCCATTGCAAAATGGTTGAAATTCCCAGAGCTCGTATTTGCCTTTTCGTCAGTAGATCTCAGTTCTCCTACCGATGCTCTCGCTCCAACACCAAATACAGTGAAATCTATATTGGCATACGAAGCAGGATTTGCCGGCGTGAATACTCCTTTATTGACTTGGGAAACAGAAGTGCCTCCCATTGCCTGGTGTTGTAGAAAAGCTCTGCTTTTCAACTCCCCTAAACCAGAGATACTATAGGGTGAACTTGTACCCGCTTGTCCCTTTGTGTACAGGGAACCGACCATCACAAGCGTGAGTAGTAATAACTTATTTCTTTGCATTGTATTCTAAGATGTGATTTAGTCCCTCTACCACTAGATTTGGGCGTGCGAATATCTCATTTTTAACCTCTTTACCAAAATCCAAATGCAGACTACTGCAATGAACAATTTTGATGTCGGCATACCCTTCGTTCATTTGGCGTATGTAGCCTTCTATTTCATAACCGATAGACTGGCACACTCCCACTTGCAGGCTATGCTCTGTGGTTTTGCCTGGAAAGATCATTTCATAGTTTTGCTCAACCAGTGGTAATCCTGCCGTATACTCATTCATCGCTTTAAAACGCATCTGTACACCAGGGGATATCAATCCTCCTAGATAAACCCCTTTGTGCAGCAAATCTATGGTTAAACACGTACCCAAGTCTATGATAATCCAAGTGGCTTCATTGTCTATGGCGTAGGCACCTACGGCAGCAGCAATTCTGTCTCTACCCAAGGTGTGTGGCGTTGCGTAATCTATTTCTATTGGAATCTGTGCTGCGTGTGTAAGGTACTCATCGTCTGTGAGAAATGCTTCAATTTCAGAATTCTCACCGCTGGCACTTACCAAAATATGAGCTCCTTCCTCTTTATATTCTTTTAACTGCTCTACTCCAAATGGTTTGTGGTACGCGATCAACTCACCATCTTGATATGCTGCTGCTTTTGTACTTGTATTCCCTATATCGATACACAGATTCATTTTATCCATTTTGTCTTGTGATGTTCTATTTCTAACCACTGTTTACCGTCCATTATTGCGAGATTACCATTTTTAAGTAGACACTTTACGGTACAGGTAATAGTGCGCCCTTCATGCTCAAAGATTACGTTTTCCTCTTTTTTATACAGTCGTTGGTTTACTGCGTGCAGAAGCTCCTCCTTGCTCCTTATAATTTGAGCATAAAAACAATCATACAGGGTATGTAAAAATGCTGTTATATCTGTTTCTACACCTGTGACTGCAGCTAAACTCGTTGCAGCATAATTGCCAAATTTGAGTTGATTCACGTTTACTCCAATACCAACCACCGAAGTAGCTACTTGTCCATTTACTACGATATTCTCGGTTAGTATTCCACCTATTTTTCTGTCTCCTACATATACATCATTGGGCCACTTTATAGACGCCTTTGTAAGTCGATAGTGAGCTAGCGCCTGTACTATGGCCATTGCCGCAGCGCTATTTATCCAACTCAACTCATTGATTTTACCCGGGTTTTTTACGATAAAACTTGTCGTCACATTCACATATGGTTGACTATCCCAGACTTTGCCATGCTGGCCTTTCCCTCGCAACTGCATGCTTGCACTCACTGCATACTCTGCTGGCAGCAGGTGCATAGCAGCTTTCTTACGCAAGTATGCGTTGGTAGAATCTACTTCTGCTAAAAATTCTATATTGTAGGTCCCCAAGAAGATAGAGTATTGATGGATTAAACTAATTTTGCATCAAAGTTATCGCAATAAATGGCAAAAAACACCAAGATCTCCGACGTACTCGCAGAAGTAATCGTGAAAGGCATGCAAGAAAAAAAAGGTAAGAACGTAGTAAAAATTGACTTATCTAAAATAAATGAAGCCGCTGCAGACTATTTCATTTTGTGCCACGGCGATAGTGATAGGCAAGTAAAAGCAATAGCAGATAGTGTAGAAAACGAAACACGAAAAGCGCTAAAAGAAAACCCAAACAGTAGAGAAGGACAAAACGAAAACCGCTGGGTATTACTAGACTATGTAAATGTCGTTGTGCATGTTTTTCAGAAAGATGTTCGTGATTTTTACGAAATTGAAGATCTTTGGCATGACGGTAAATTTACCAACTACGACGATGTGGCTTGATGAAATAGGTATTTTCTCCGGAAGCATCCATCTTACTTAACACTTCAAAAAAAAACTATCTCTGCTTCTTCTAGGTCTGATGAAATCAACTCTTTGCACCTACAGTTTATGAAACGCTTGTAGACTCAAGCACGATAACACATACAAACGATATACGTCGTAGATCATCTATTGAATTGATGCTCAAAAAAAATTAGAAACTAATTTTAAAGGCATTACCAAAATACGGTGGATCTGCCACCAGCGAGTGCCTTATCTTTTGACGCGTGAGTTCACTGCTTACCATAGATTTCAGTTTCCCCTCACCTTTGCCTACGATAATGTAGGCTATCGTTACACTATTCTTCTTACTATCTGCAATAAACTCTTGTAGCACTTCTAGTTGCATTGGCAGTCGCTTATTATGAGGTGTACTACCCTCTTGCGGAAAGACAACATCAAAATGTAAGTCTATCTCTACATTTCGTTTAGCTTTTTGCCTAGAGGTCTTATCCTTCTTGGGCACAAAACCCGAGGAATCAGATGAGAAACCTCCCATCATCATCTTTTTCAATAAGTCTACGTTTATCGCATCTTCGTCTTGCACCAAGCAAAAATAGTGTATACCTCATTAACCCATTCTAATAAACGGATAAATTAGGCTTAGAACTTAGTGCTAAGCGTCAGCATCAAGCGGGAGCTCCTGAAACTACTCTTTACCGAAGGACTTGTTACACCATTTATTTGGTAGGGCAAATACTCATCTGTTTGTAATTCTCTAGAAAAGGCAAAATCAAATGCCCACGTTTTTTCGTGCATACCAAAGCCTGCACTGACGATTTTGCGAGACTTTCTTCCTCCTTCTACTAGCGGATTACCTACCGAAGCAAAACCACTGCGTAGTCTGAATGAGTTCATCACATACTCCGCTCCAACTTTCACATTGGTTGCTGGCTTGTACCTATCTACTATACCAAAGTTTATTTCTTCAAAATCATCGTTGTCCGTGGACAGATTCATTGTACTATAGTCTATACTCTCTAGTTCCGCAGTAATAAGGCCTTTCTTACCAAAGATGTAGGCGCCTTGTAAGCTAAATCTGGCAGGTGTCACTACTTCATAACTAAATTCTTTATCGATGGTTCTTAGGTCATCTGTTGTACCATCACTTCGGGTCACAAATAACCCATCTGAGTACTCATCTGAAAGGACCAATCTGGTGGGCGTCTGCAATGTTGCACCAAAGCGTAAATTATTATTGGGCCTAAGAATGACACCTAGTCTACCGCTAAAACCATACCCCGAAGTTTCCAAGTTTCTGGTAAAACTATAACTATCCCATCCGCCGATCATCTCAGCTTCATTCCCTTCTGTAAACTTGTTGGTTTCCGTAAATGTAACGTTATGAATATTCACACTACCTCCAAAGTAGACTTTGTGCTCATAGTTGGCAGCGTAGGCAATATTAAATTCTCCGGAGCCTCCGCGAGTGGCTATATTTCCTTTTTGCGAAGCTATCCCATTTACCTTATCGTAAGTAGATGTATAATTCCTGTTTCTCACAGAATCTATGAGAAAGGTGTACCAAAACATATTTTCAAAGAAGTAAAATCCTTGTGCAAGCTGCTCATCGTTGGCATCTAGTTCTGTGGCATTCAGTCCTCTAGAATAGGCGGAGACATAGTCCGTCAAAGAATTAACTGGACTAGTGGATTGATACGATAGCTTTCTATTGAAATCTGCAGTACGGTTATAGCTCAACATAAAACTACTATTGACCCATCCGTTCTTCGCTGGATTCTCTCGCTGTATTCTTCTATCTGAAAATACAACGCTTACATTTGGAATATCTCCATTGAATGTAAAAGAAGTTTTGTCTCCTGATCCGGCATACTTTGCTGTATTACGACTGGTATGTGTACCAAATGACACGCTCAACTGACTTGTTTTGAACTGGGCCAAACCTGCTGGATTTACCAAAACGGCTGACACGTCTGCTCCTAGTGCTCCAATAGCACCACCCAGACCTATAGACCTAGCAGTAGTGCCCAATGTAGGCGTATTGGAGTACCGCAATGCATCCATATCACTTTGTGCGTTTCCCTTTATTATGAGCAACCCAAAAAAGGCTGTAAAAACTATCTTCTTCATGGCATTTTGTTTTATGTTGGTTCTATGACGTGTTCAATCAGTACATTTTTGTTCATGTGATTCGACTTATCTACGTCGATTATTACTGCTACTTCTGCTTGGGGAAGAAGTACGCGAGGAGCTGCCACTGCGGCTTGGACTCATACTCCTAGTTGATGAATTGCTACGCGAAGGAGAGACACTTCTAATTGATGAAGAGCTTCTACTTGGGGTTGTTGTCCTGGTTCTGGTAGGCGTGCTACTACGTGGCGGTGTATAACTTCTACTCGGTATCGCCCTAGTTCTGGTGGGTGTACTGCTGCGCGAAGGAGTGACACTTCTATTTGGTGTTGCAACTCTTGTTCTTGCAGGTGTACTGCTACTTGGCGTGACGGCTTTGCTTGATGTTGTTACACGTCTGACATTACCTGTAGTACTTCCTCGCTGCACAACTCCACCTCTAGTACTAACGTTGGCAGTTCCACTATTTCCTGCGACATTACCTGTGGGCCCTAAATTAGAACTTGGTCTTCTATTTTGGGGTTTAGCCACTCGTACATTAGTATTATTACTATTGTAAACTTGACCAAATGTTGCTGCACCACTAGTAGTAGTCGGATTGCTTATTTGGCCAGACGGTCTTCGTGTATTTGCTACCCCTACCCCCCTATTCGTGCTTGTGGCATTCGCACCTAGTCGTTGTCTTGGGCTATTTGCAGCTCTATTGTATCTGGTGCTTCCGGCATACTGCTCATTGGTACTATTGCTTCCATTATTCACTGCTGTACGAAAGCCTCTACTAACTACCCAGCGGCTATTATAGCCGTATCTATTGTAGCCTGCTCCCAATCGGTTTCCGCCGTAGTATCCGGCCCTATTCCAACCATTATTGTAATACGGTGTAGCACAATATCGACCACGTCGGCCGTTATTCCAGCCATATCCATAGCGGTTTCCGTACCAACCGCTTGCATATGAGTTTCCCCAAGTATTCCATCCAGGATTTCCCCAGCCGTAAGCCACATTCCATCCATGCCAGGAGTTATATCCTACATACAGTCGAGGTCTATACCATGAACTATACCCCCAGCCATCACCATACCAGCCGTTGCTCCGACCATATGTTCTATAACGCTCTCCCCAGCCATAACGATTTGCATCACGAAATCCTTGGGCATAACCATTTTCGTGGGTATACTCAAAGTCTTCATCCCTAAACTGACGCAGTCTACTTTCGTAGTCTCTATCATCTATTCCTGCATAATCCTCAGTAGGTATCGCATCTTTATCGTACTCTGGAGCAACCTGCTTTGGCACTTGTTCCGTTGGAATTTGAGATGTATAATTTTGAGGAGTTTGTTGTGGAGTATTTTGTACGATCACCACGTCATCATCAGGTGTGTAATATACATCATCTGGGTAGGTAGTTGTTAACCTGCTAGAGGTACAACTCGCTAATAATAGCGAAGCGATAGCGAGATAGGTATGTAATTTCATCATGTTAAAATTTAAATTAAACTTAACGGTTTAAATTTGCCGTCATACTATACTAATCAAACAGCATACCAATAAAAAAAGCATGGCATTCGAAAAAGTAACTCGCAAGCAAGATTATAGCAAGTGGTACAACAATCTAGTTGAAAACGCAGACCTAGCACAACACAGCAGTGTGCGTGGATGTATGGTCATAAAACCATACGGATATGCTATATGGGAGAAAATGCAAGCCGAGTTGGACAGAAGGTTTAAAGAAACCGGCCACGAGAATGCTTACTTTCCACTATTTGTGCCCAAAAGCTTGTTTGAAGCAGAAGAAAAAAATGCGGAGGGTTTTGCCAAGGAATGTGCGGTAGTAACACATTACCGATTAGAGAGCGACCCAGATAAGCCTGGAAAACTACGGGTAGATCCTAAAGCTAAACTAGAAGAAGAACTCATCGTAAGACCAACGAGTGAGGCAATCATATGGAATACATACAAAGGATGGATACAGAGCTACAGAGACCTACCTATTCTTGTGAACCAATGGGCGAACGTTGTACGATGGGAAATGCGTACTCGCCTATTCTTAAGAACTGCAGAATTTCTGTGGCAAGAGGGACATACCGCTCACGCTACCAAAGTAGAGGCAGAAAAAGAGACCGATCAGATGGTACGTGTGTATGAAGAGTTTTCTAGAAACATCTTGGCTATACCTACTATTATGGGACATAAAACTGAGAGCGAGCGATTTGCTGGTGCAGACGATACACTATGTATAGAAGGACTAATGCAAGATGGCAAGGCTCTACAGATGGGTACGTCTCACTTCTTAGGTCAAAACTTTGCCAAAGCATTTGATGTAAAATTTGCTTCTAAAGAAGGAAAGCTAGAGCACGTGTGGGCTACTAGCTGGGGTGTAAGTACACGTCTAATGGGAGCACTAATTATGACACACTCAGATGATGAAGGACTTGTACTTCCTCCTAACCTAGCACCGATACAAGTAGTCATAGTGCCAATATATAAGGGACTAGAGCAACTCGACGCTATTAGCAAAAAGATTGACCCTATCATCAAAAAACTAAGAGCAAAAGGAATCAGCATAAAGTTTGATGCTCGAGATACACATAAGCCAGGTTTCAAATTTGCAGAATGGGAACTCAAAGGCGTACCCGTGCGCATAGCTATCGGAAATAGGGATATAGAAAGTGGAGCTGTAGAAGTAGCTCGTAGAGATACCAAAGAGAAGCAAAAAATGAGCTTTGAGGGGTTAGAAGACAACATCGAAGGCCTGCTTGCCACTATGCAAGATGCTATCTTTAACAAAGCACTCAACTATCGTGACGAGCACATAACAGAAGTAAATTCGTGGGAAGAATTCCAAGAAGTACTAGAATCTAAAGGCGGATTTATATCTGCTCATTGGGATGGTACTACAGAGTCTGAAGACAAAATACAGCAAGCGACTAAAGCGACTATCCGTTGTATCCCATTTGATAATCCACAAGAACTTGGTGTATGTGTATTCTCTGGCAAGCCAAGTAAGGAAAGGGTCTTGTTTGCAAAGGCGTATTAATTATGCATCCAGTTCACTAGCCATAGCCAGCTCATCAAGACTAGAAAAATATCGTCCTTAGTCCTCCCACACATACTTAAATAGCAGTACTGAAAGTGCTAGCTGCATAACGAGCAGAAGTAGAAGTACTCCCCAGTCTTCTATGTAGTTAAAATCATCTAGTGGCGAGATGGCTTTACTTGCAGATTTTAGGCTTACCAATAGACTTGGAATAAGAAGAGGCAAACTCAATATCATAGCTACCAAGCTACTATTCTTCGCTCCGAGAGCCAAGGCACTATTGAAGGTAAAGACTGCAGAATTGCACAAGGTAAAGAGTAATGCTGTGACCAGGTATTGCCAAAAGTGAGGAATACCTTGTGGCAACCAAAAAGACATAAACGCGGTAAGCATGACTAAGAAAAAAGCATTGACTAAAAACTGGTAGGCTATCTTAGAGATGATGATCGCTCGACTATCTACCAAGAATTTGTAGTAGAGTAAACTTCCTTTGTTTTCCATCAAAAAACTACGTCCTATATTTTGCACCACACCAAATATAAGTACCACATAAAATAGGCTATGCCACACTTTATTACTTGCTTCTTTCTGTATGGTGTAGATAATAAAGACCGACACAACAAGCAGTAAGACTAATGACCACAAAGCATATTTATTCTTTAGCTCCATTTTGAGCTCTTTTAGAAAAAGTTGTTTTATCTGCTTAGTTAGGTCAGTTTGCATAAATTTGCGTCAGCAAAAATACATTTAATGTTTCACCAATTACAGAAGTTATCCGAAGGGGAGCAAACTCCATTGAGAGCTACGTCGATTACTGAATCTGTGATTGATGATACAAATTACACTCCCTTACTTACGCTAGAAAAGCCGTGAAAAAAGTATTAATAGCAAACCGTGGCGAAATTGCCGTACGAGTGATCAAAACCTGCCGAAAAATGGGTATATCTACAGTAGCTATTTACTCGGATGCAGATAGAGACTCTAAGCACGTACAATTAGCAGATGAAGCCTTTTGTGTAGGTCCAGCACCTAGTGCAGAGAGTTATTTGCAAGCAGAAAAAATAATACAAATTTGCAAAGAAAACCATGTAGACGGTGTACATCCCGGCTATGGTTTCTTATCCGAAAATGCAAGCTTTGTAAAAGCAGTGACCAAAGCTGGAATCACCTTCATAGGACCTAGTCCTGAGGCGATAGATCTAATGGGCAGTAAAATAGCCAGTAAGCAAGCGGTAGAAAAATACGGAGTACCTCTTGTGCCAGGCATAAACCATGCTGTAGAAGACTTAGAGGAAGCAGAAGATGTAGCCAATCAAATAGGTTATCCAGTACTCGTAAAAGCAAGTGCCGGCGGTGGTGGAAAAGGAATGCGAATAGTGCACGACCCTAAAAATCTCGAAAGCCAAATGAGAACGGCACAGAGCGAAGCCCAGAGTGCTTTTGGGGATCGTTCAGTTTTTATCGAAAAGTTTGTCACCAAACCACGCCACATAGAGATTCAGCTTATAGCAGACAATCATGGAAGCGTTGTATATCTACTAGAGCGTGAGTGCTCGATACAACGTAGACACCAGAAACTAGTAGAGGAAGCTCCAAGTGCTGTACTCACAGATGCTCTTCGAAAAGAGATGGGAGAGGCTGCGGTAAATGTGGCTAAGGCTTGCAACTACTCTGGAGCAGGCACGGTAGAATTTTTACTAGACGCGGACCACAAGTTCTATTTCCTAGAAATGAATACCCGCTTACAAGTAGAACATCCTGTAACTGAGCTTATTACTGGATTAGATCTAGTAGCAGAGCAAATAAAAGTAGCTCGTAATGAGAAATTGGACTATGTACAAGACGACATCCAAGCCCACGGACACGCCATAGAATTACGTCTAACAGCAGAAGAACCTGAGAATGATTTCATACCTGCCGTTGGAAGCATAGCGGTATACGACCCTCCGCAGCATGACTGGGTACGACTGGATGATTTCGTATACGAAGGATATGAAATACCCATCTATTACGATAATATGTTTGCCAAACTTATAGTCTGGGGTAAGGATAGGACTGAGGCCATACAACGCATGATAACAGCTTGCAATGAGTTTACAATAGAAGGTGTCCCAACTACGTTAGATTTTGGAAGATTTGTGATGCAACACCCAAAATTCGTAGATGGAGATTTTGACACTAACTTCATCGCTCAATACTATACCCCAGAGGCAAGAGCAGAGCAAGATGCAGATATCAACAAAATTGCTGCACTATTCACCTACCTAGAGTTTAATAAACATAAGGAGGTGGTGATTGCCAAGCATACAAGTGATGCTTGGAAGAAGAGAGCCGAGTAAGCCAGAAGCAAAATGATATTATGACCGAAGCACATAGATTTGCTTGCAACGGACTCAACGTTGACGATGCCCATCAAGGTGCTCGCCATGAAAGATTAAGACTAATCACTTCTCATACTGAGTTTTATTTAGTAAAGCTACCTTTGCCCCACTCATGGAGTCTTTCGAAGAATTAAACATAAACCGCCAACTTCTTAATGCTATAGCCGATCTAGGTTTTGAGAAACCTACACCTATACAGGAAGAGGCATTCCCCGTAGGTATGTCCGGCAAGAATATAGTAGGTATAGCACAAACAGGTACAGGTAAAACATTGGCTTATATGCTGCCTATACTCCAACAGTTGAAGTATTCCAAAGACTACAAACCACGGGTAATCATTTTGGTGCCTACTAGAGAACTTGTAGTACAGGTAGTAGAGCAGATAGCGTTTTTTACCAAATACATGAGCACACGTGTGCTTGGAGTCTATGGCGGTGTAAATATAAAAACACAAATGGGTGCACTCACCCAAGGACAAGATATAATTGTAGGCACACCCGGCCGACTATATGACTTGGCAGCCAATAGATCCCTTCTTTTGCAAGATGTAAAAAAGCTTGTAATAGATGAGGTAGATGTTATGCTGGATCTAGGGTTTCGCTTTCAGTTGAATAATATATTTGAATTGCTTCCTGAAAAGCGCCAGAACATCATGTTTTCGGCTACAATGACTGAAGATGTCGAAATTCTCATTAATGAAAATTTTATAAACCCTGAGTTTATTGCCATAGCCTTGAGTGGAACACCGCTGGACAACATACATCAGAGTTGTTACACGGTAGAGAATTTTTATACCAAGGTAAACCTACTAACCCATTTATTACAAGATAAAGAAACGTACCAAAAAGTACTCGTATTCATAGATAGTAAGAAGAATGCTGACAGACTCTTTACTGCCATGGAAGAATCCTTCTGGAGCGAGTTACTTGTAATACACTCTAATAAGAGCCAAAACAATAGGCTAGCAGCCATAGAACGGTTTAATGACAACAATGCTCGTGTGCTTATAGCTACAGACGTGATAGCACGGGGTTTAGATTTAGACGACATTACCCATGTTATCAATTTTGACACACCAAAATTCCCAGAGAACTACATGCACCGTATTGGACGTACAGGTAGGGCAGAAAAAATGGGGCATTCGGTACTGTTCTCTACCGAAAACGAGCAAGATGCTAAAAAGGGAATAGAAAAGTTGATGGAGTATGATATTCCTAGCGTGGGCTTTCCAATGAATGTAAAAGTGAGTAAAGAGCTTACTCTAGACGAGCAACCGCGCATAATAGAGAAAAACCCACACAAGAAAAGATCCTATGTAGTAGGGCCCTCTTTTCATGAAAAAAAGGACAAAAACAAAAAGACCCACAATCTGGGTGGTGGCCAAAAAATAAAGATAAAAAAAGCCAAAAAATACAAGAAGCCAATTAGCAGAGGTCAGAAACCAAAGGGCAAAGGCTAAGACCACTTAATTGCCCCTAGAATTGCATTGCTACATGAGCGCCTTGAGCCCCAAGATACAGAGCATACAACCTATAAATCCTGCCTTACATCTCGGCACATTCCATTTATTTTTAAAATAAAACCACCAAAGTAATAATATCGGGATAACTTTGCACTTTAATTAAAATTATACCATGAACAAAGGAACAGTAAAATTCTTCAACGATGAGAAAGGCTTCGGTTTTATCACACCTGAAGATGGAGGAAAAGATGTGTTTGTACACAAAACAGGAACTCGCACAAGAATCAACGAAGGAGATCAAGTATCTTACGAAGTAGAGGATGGTCAAAAAGGACCAAGTGCGGTAAATGTAGAATTAGTATAAGCATTTACTTATAAAACTTTTACAACTTAAAGTCTCTTGCTACGGCAAGGGACTTTTTTTTGCCTTCTTTCAAGAACCTCCTCAAACAAGTGTGATGCCCTTATTATTAAAAATCACGGTATACAAGAGCGCAAAAAACATAAATTTGAACTATTGAAAAGAAACAAAGGCAACGAACAAGATCAACCTAACAACCCGCTTCATGGCCTAAAGCTAAAAGAAGTGCTTGAATTTTTGGTATCATATTATGGCTGGGAAGAACTCGGTGAACGGATCAATATAAACTGCTTTAAGAGCAATCCAACTATGGGCAGTAGCCTAAAATTTCTCAGAAGAACACCATGGGCGAGAGAAAAAGTAGAAAATCTTTACCTACACTCTATTCCCAAATTTAAATAGTCATAACTTCCATTTATAGCCCAATGGGCATTCCCTGAGTTTACAAAAAATATAGAAGATGAAAGCTGTATCAATTACGCAAATAAAAAAAGAACTACAGCACCTCACACAACAGGAGTTAATAGACATACTTCTGCGAGTTGGTAAGTACAAAGTAGAGAACAAAGAGTTACTTACTTACCTCCTATTTGAAGCAGGGCACGAAGACGGATACATTGAAGTAGTTAAGGAATATATAGACAATCAGTTTGATCTCTTAAGCCAACAACACTATTATTACATCAAAAAGAGTGTCCGAAAAACCCTAAGAATCATTAAGAAGTATATTAAGTTTTCTAAAAAGCCTGAAACGGAAACTGCTCTACTTATCCATTTTTGCCGTAAGCTCAAGAACATGGAACCTAGCTACACGAATAATGTAGTGCTTACAAATATGTTTGAACGGCAACTGGGCCTTGCAGAAAAGACCATCGGCAAGATGCACGAAGACCTTCAATATGATTACAAATTAGAATTAGAAGAAATTTTTGCGTAAGTCACAGGCAATGCAGCTGCGGCTATAAACGTATTTAGTCGAAGAGTCACACCCCCTTTGATCTTTGCGTCATTCACATCTAGTGTCGTGAGTACGTAAATTTTAGGAGAACCTACCGTAGTTTCTCTTGCACTATAACCATCTGTACTTTTTTGTACTATGGCATAAATCCAATAAATAATAATCCCATTTTATTTACATCCAAATGAACGTTTTACCTTAATCTTCCTTTGATAGTTGAGCAATTTTTATTCTGAAAGCGGCAAATAGCAGCGTCATGAACGGACTGATATAGTTGAATATAGCATACACGGCATACTCCCCCACTCCAACTCCAAGTGTAGCACTCTGGTATGCTCCACACGTATTCCAGGGGATAAGCACAGAAGTCACTGTGCCACTATCCTCTAATGTTCTACTTAGGTTTTCTGGAGCTAAACCTTTGTCGGCATATGCATTCTGAAACATTTTACCAGGTACTACTATAGCCAAGTACTGATCGCTCGCCGTTAGGTTAAGGGCTAGACAACTGGCTACTGTGCTGGCATAGAGACCAAAAACCGATTTCGCTACACTTAATAGTGCTTCACTTATACGTGCCAATGCTCCTATTGCATCCATTATCCCGCCAAAAATCATAGCACAAGTAATAAGCAGGATTGTTCCAAACATGCCCACTACACCTTTCGCCTCAAAAAGACCTTGTAATTGTTCATTTGAAGAATCTAAACTAACACCAGACCAAGTAGCATTACTCAAAAATGAAATCTTATTGGGAGAAGCATCAAAAAGCTGGGGTTGAAATACATATGCCGCTACTAAACCAAGCAGAGCTCCTACAGAAAGAGCTAAAATTGGACTAGCCTTCTTAAGTATAAGTATCACCACTACAAGAGGAACCAAAAATAACCAAGGCGATATCACAAACCTGTCTGTCACGGCACCTAACATCGCTTCTGTTCCGTACACAAGCTGAGACTCACACGTGAGACTAATGATGAAAAAAATAAGGATAGTGATCAGAATGCTCGGAACCGTGGTATACAACATATACTTAATATGCGTAACTAATTTTGTCCCAGACATTGCTGCGGCTAAATTAGTCGTATCACTTAAAGGACTCATCTTATCGCCAAAATACGCGCCGCTTATGACTGCACCAGCCACTGCACCAGCAGGCAATCCCATAGCCCTGCCTATGGCTATGAGTGCTACGCCAATAGTAGCTGAGGTAGTCCAAGAACTCCCAGTGGCAATAGAAACAATTGAGGCAATAATGACTGTAGTAGGCAAGAAAATATCTGGATTTATTAGTTTAATGCCGTAGTAGATCATGGCAGGGATAACGCCACTCAGCAACCAAGAGGCACTAAGAGCACCTACCAAGAGTAATATTACAATTGGGACTAACACCGATTTAATATTGGCCCCAATCGCTATGATCATAGACTTCAATGCCACTTTATTGATCAAGCCCATTACAAACGCAACCGTCCCGGCAATAAGTAAGATGATCTGATTGTTATAATCACCTGCATTGTCACCAATTACAAGCATATTGTATGCTAACATGGCAATCAATACAAATACGGGCACTAATGCTTCCCATAGATTCAAACTCCTATTATCCACTATTCTATGTTCTTTCATTGGTGTTCAAAGTAATGCAAAAAAAACTGGAGACACCTCTTCCGAAAGAGCTAAATAATCTATTCAAAAAAATAATGACCAAACTCATTTGCAACTTTGGCAGTTTTTTGGGTCTGGCTTACTTCTTGTAACTAAAGGGTAAACACTAATATGCTCAATAAAATCACAAAATTTTTGACTCTTGGAGGCATCGTTTGGCTCTCTGCTCAGTACCTAGAAGGTATTGAAGTAGTGGATTACACGCATGCTGTACTAGCAGCACTGGTTCTTGCAGTTGTAAATTCTTTGATACGCCCAATACTAGCCATTCTTACGTTCCCTATCACGTTAGTCACATTTGGATTCTTTAGCTTCGCACTTACCGCCTTTATGGTAGAGATAATGGATTATTTTGTAAATGGCATTAAAGTGTATTCCTTTTGGTGGGCATTATTGCTCGGGATTATAGTCTCCTCTACCAATAGCTTAGTAGATAGGGTGCAGACCAAGCCAAAAAAAGTAGCGCGAAACAAGCGCGAGGAGTTCACCGCCTATGAGGAGGTAGACTAGCATACCCCCACTGATCTGACCCCTACAATCCCTTCTATAATACCGTTAAAGTCTCCAATGTATATTTTAGTGTTGCATGTTTCAATAACAGATTTGGATAGAAAAGCGAAAATTTACCGATACGTCTCAGAAATTACTAACTCGTCTTATCTCATCATCTAACCCCAGTAAAAGATGAGTCAGCTTATCCAATCAATCCAAATAGGGGGAAGGCTCTATACCGAGTATATCTTCCACAAACGATCTGGTCTCTTTCTCCACACTCTCTATATCTTGCGAGAAGTACTGATTTGCCAAAGCGTGCACGCCTACATCTTTAAACGCTACTTTTTTCTTGTTTGTAGAGCCTAACTGGTCGTACATTTCTAAGAGACAATCTACTGAAACTACACTGTCTTGTTCTTGCTCATTCTTATAATAGTATCCTACAAAAGTGGGCACCTTTACCTGCTCAAAAGTAGTTTGAGTCATAGTACCCTCTAGCAGCCGTTGCAACTCTACTAGTGCTTCTAGTCTGTACTTCAAGTGCCAATATTGCTCTGCTTTCGTTGGAGCTTCCCATTCGTGGTAGTTACAACCTTTTACGAGACGAGCTATGTGGATGCCCCACGGACCAGCAAGTAAGGCACTCTTTGGATCAAATATTTTGATATTGGGGGAATAGCAGATCAAGCTGTGAATATTATTTTCGCCAGAGGCTAAAAATAACGCTGCTGTACTACCCGTACTCGTACTCATAATAATCACGCTATCTCCCATTAAATGTGCGAGTCTAAGCGCCTGCTTGGCAGACTCCAGATATTTTTCCGCAGAAAAATTAAGCATTGGTTCCTCCTCTATTAAACCGTGATCTGCAAGCAAAGGAGCATACATATTCATCTTATAACGCTCTGCAATAGTGCGGTGTACTGGAGCACCTTCTTCTGGTGATGCCGAGAAACCGTGAAGATACAAAAGCACATACTTTGTTTTCTTGCCGGCACTGTCCGCCCAGTACAATTGAGATTCATTGCCTTTTCGGATAGACAAGGATAGTTGAGAATTGGCAACCGCTTCTTGCACGTAGTTACGCTTGAAATCTGTAGGGTCAATAAGTGGACTTACTGTTGTATTTGCTTTGAAAGCTATCGACCTAGGACCTGCCAAATAGGCCACGCACACAGCTAGCGAAATAGCAAAAATTATCAATAATACCTTCATCTTTTCGACCACAAAAATAATATTATGCCCCTGGTAATTTGACAAAATTATTGCACAGATGGTTATCGCTTACTTTTTATGAGTACTTTCGACTTTTGTAATAGATAAAGAAAAAAGAAATGATTTTGATCTTTAAACACGTATATAAAACCATTGCAAGAAGTGCTTTTGCCGCACTACTTATGCTAATACACCTAGCAGGTACTGCACAAAACTTTGCCCTAAACGGTAAGGTATCCAACAAAAATAGTGAGGCCTTGATCGGAGCGTACATCACAGTACCTGCAGTAAAAGGAATAGGTGCTATCACTGATGAAAATGGAGCATTCAGCCTGAAAGTTACGAAATTTCCAGCGGTACTAAAGATATCCTACTTGGGTTATGTAGATAAAGAAATAACTGTAACTGGAGCTAATTCCAACCTCAAAATAGTCCTAAGCGAAAGCTCAGAAAATGTACTTACGGGTGCTCTTGTGAAGGCAAGTAGAGTTACCGAAAAATCAAAAGAGGCACCTCTCACAGTGGAATCTATAGGTATAAAAGCTATAAAAGATGCTCCCGCAGCTTCTTTTTATGAGAGCCTCGGAAACCTAAAAGGAGTAGATGTTACCGCAGCTAGTTTGAGTTTTAGAGTAGTAAATACACGGGGTTTTAATAGTACTAGCCCAGTGCGCTCTCTTCAGCTTATAGATGGGGTAGACAACCAAAGCCCTGGATTGAATTTTGCTCTAGGAAATTTCCTAGGAGCGAGTGACTTGGACATTCGCCGTGTAAATGTAATTGCCGGAGCAAGCAGTGCCTTCTACGGACCCAATGCATTTAATGGAGTAATAGCCATGGAAACAAAGGAGTCTTATGATTTCCCTGGATTACTCACAGAACTAAAAGTAGGTGAGCGAAACCTAAACCAATTGGCTATACGCTATGCAGACTACTTTACGAATGATAAAGGACGCAAAACCTTTGGGTACAAAGTAAATGCCTTCTATATGCAAGCCTACGACTGGGAAGCTGAGAACTATAATCCTACACAAGACAGTGATAATGACAAGAGCAATCCAGGGGGCTATGATAAGGTAAACGTATATGGCGACGAGGTCTTAACAAATGGAAACGATGATTACACCAATCCAACCCAAATATATAATAAGGGCGCAGGCTTAGGAGCCTTCTATAGAACGGGCTATCAAGAAAAAGACTTGGTAGATTACACTACCAATAATCTCAAACTCAATACAACACTAAGCTATCGATTTAGCGATAGTGTCCAACTGGATTATTCTTTCAATTTCAGTACAGGGAATACGGTATACCAAGGGGACAATAGATACCGATTACAAGGCATTCGATTCTGGCAGAACCACATAGAGCTTAAGAAAAAAGGCACGTACTTCATTCGTGCATATAGCACCAATGAAGATGCTAGAGAAACATATGATATTGTCACAACAGCATTTAGACTAAATGAAGCTGATAAACCAGAAAGCGAATGGTACAATAGGTATGAGAGCACGTGGCGAAGAAGTAAATACAAAGAGGTAGAGGCTATGCCTGGGTATGTGGCATTTGACCCTAATATACATGAATCTCATGATTCATGGTATGAAACGGTTTATCTACCTTTCATTGATGCAAATAAAGACGCCCTCTCTCAATTACATTCCGAAACAAGAGAAACCATTGATAAGTTCAGATATACTCCTGGCACTTCAGATTTTGATAGCACATTTAATGACATAAAATCGCGCCTATTTACCGAAAATGGAACGCGATTTTACGACAAATCTGCCCTCTACCACTTGCAAGGAGAATACAAGTTCAAACCACAGTTTGGTACTATTACCGTAGGAACAAGCAGTAGATTATATGCTCCAGAATCGAACGGAACAATACTCAATGACACAGGAGATGTAATCATCCGCAACCTAGAGGCAGGCATATACGCTGGTATAGACAAACGATGGATGGCAGATCGCGTAATACTAAATATCACTTCACGATTAGATAAAAACCAAAACTTTGATTTTTTGGCCTCGCCAGCAGCTTCGTTTATTTATAAGCATAGACCGAATCATGTCTTTAGAACTTCTTTCAGTTCAGCAATACGTAATCCCACATTAGCAGATCAATACTTACTCTACGACGTAGGACGAGCTACGCTGATAGGAAATCTAAATGGTTTTGATTCTTTGATAGAAATTCAGTCATTCAGAAATGCGTTTGAGTCTGACATAAATTTACCCCTGTTAAAGTACTACAATGTGGACCCTATCCGCCCAGAGCAAGCCAAAACATTTGAACTCGGATATAAAGGGAATATAGCTGACCAATCGGTATTTATTGACTTTGGATATTATTACACTTCCTATAAAGATTTCATAGGGTACAACATAGGCATTGAGTCTGATTTCGATAATGTGCAGGGCTTACCAATAGGACCAGAGGTTTTTAGAGTGGCTGCCAACGCTACAGAGACAGTGACTACTCAGGGAATCGCTATTGGGATAAACTACTTTTTTAAGCAGTATAATCTGGGAGGAAACTACTCTTGGAACACACTGAATAAAAAGGGAACTGATGACCCAATAATACCTGCATTCAATACTCCTGAGCATAAATTCAATGTCAGCTTCAGCGGGACCAAACTAAAACTGCCCGGTTTAGAAGGCGAACATTTTGGCTTTGGATTGAATTACAAATGGATTCAAGCCTTCGTATTTGAAGGCTCTCCTCAATTTACAGGAACGGTACCAACCTACGATATGCTGGATGCACAAATAAACTATGAAGTACCCAAGTGGTCTATGACCTTTAAGCTAGGGGGCAGCAATATCCTCGGCCTGATGCCCCTACTTGATAAAGCAGGAGAAAATACGCAACGCAGTGTATTCAATAACCTAAACTATCAAGTATATGGAGGTCCATTTGTTGGCAGAATGGTTTATTTCTCGGTACAGCATAACCTTGTATTTAAAAAGAACTAATTAAGAATAAAAAATAAATAAATATATTGCAATACTTAAATTATTAAAAATGAAAAAACAATACTCAATCTTAACACTATTATTGGCCTTTACAGCCATTAGTACAACTGCACAAACAAGATACGTAGACGCTATCTATACAAACGCAGACATCGAAGTTACATCTGACATAGAATTTGCCACGAATATTGACTTCCTTAGGTCCAAAACTTCTGATCAAGCTCAGGTAGGTGCAGATATTACTGCAATAAAAACAGCGCTTGCTACAGGCCAGGCAATTCCTGCTAAGTACTTCAACGCTGACACCAGTGTAGATTTAAAAGTGACCACTCTAAAAATGGATATGTACAAACCAAAAGCCTCTGCAGATGCCACTACAGATAGACCTGTAATTGTGTATTTGCACACAGGTAACTTCTTGCCTCCAGGCATAAATGGTTCGCCAAATGGCTCGAAAGCAGATAGCTCTGCGATAGTGCTATGTACAGAGTGGGCTAAAAGAGGATACGTTGCCGTAGCCTTGAACTATAGACTTGGATGGAATCCTATTGCTGATAATGTGGAAGTAAGAAGAGGTCAATTATTAAATGCAGTATACAGAGCTATACATGATGCGAAACAAGCTGTAATAACGCTAAAAGACGACGCATCTACTTACGGTATAGACGCTACTAAGGTAACACTTTACGGTGAAGGTACGGGCGCATATGTAGCCTTGGCATATGAAACATTAGACAAAAATGAAGAAATGGAACTTACTAAGTTCAGAGCTGGCGGTGTGGGTCCATCGTATATAGATAGAACAGTGGTAGGAGAAATAGATGGTAGTGGAGGCCTATTAAACCTTTATACTGCGTCAACCACTTCTACAGAAATAGCTGCTGTTGTAACTACAGGTGGTGCATTAGCAGATACTTCTTGGTTAGAAGCAGGCGACGCTCCTATGATTTCGTTTCATTGTGTAAGAGATCCTTTTGCTCCTTTCAACGAAGGAACGGTAATCGTACCTACTACTAACGAAGATGTAGTAGACGTACAAGGTGCCAATTTGTACGTACAAAAAGCAAATGCGCTAGGAAATAACAATGCCATAAAAGACATAAAAGCAAACGACCCTTACACTACAGCAGCTGAGGCTAATTATGGTGCTACCGTTGCTTATATTTTTGATGACGAAGCAGAAATCACAATCAATACAGAAATGAAAGGATTATTCCCTGTGTTACTTCCTATTGCAGAAAAAGTACTTGATAACCAGTCTAGCCCTTGGCAGTTTTGGGACCCAACATCTGCTCTAGCCATGCTAGAAGTAGGACCTGCAGGATCAGGATTCACTGCTCATATGAACAGCCTTCAGTCTAATACAGATATGTCTCCAGAAAAAGGAAGAACATACATTGACACTATCATGGGTTACATGTGTCCTAGAATAGCTCTTATCAACGGAGATATTGAGCTTTCATTATTGAACACAAACGAAGTATTGCCAAGCAACGCTGCTCAAGTATATCCTAATCCAGCTACTAATGCAATCAACATAGCAATAGATGCTAAGTACGATGTACAAAACATAAACGTATTAGATATTACTGGTCGTGTCGTAAGAAATGCTGTTCCTGCAAACAGAACAAGCATTAACTTAGAAGGACTGCAAACCGGTTATTACTTTGTAAATATAGCTACCACATCTGGTACAGTATCTACTAAGTTTATCAAACAATAATTGATTTAATACATACCAAAAGGCCCGATATGCTAATTGCAAATCGGGCCTTTTTTGTGCTTATGTTTTTATATTATGTATTACAGAAAATCAACCTTACCTGAATCTAGGTTATAATATGCTGGAACGATTTTTACTGATCCAGATGAAACGGCATCACGTATTATAGAAGATCGTGAAACTAATTCTCCTGACGTTTTTTGTGCATTAATCTTTACAACGTCATTTACACTTGCCTCATCTGGTGCACTTGCTATAGCGGGAGCTATATGTGCTAGCAGATGATTTAGGTTGTGCCCATTATCGCCACCTCCCATGGCTGCAGTAACTGCACCACAACTTTGGTGACCCAGAACCACAATAAGTGTACTGCCACAATGCGCTACTGCATACTCAATGCTTGCTATGGTAGATGTATTGGCTACGTTACCCGCTACTCTAAGGACAAACAGCTCTCCAAGTCCAGCATCAAAAGCGAGCTCAGGAACCACTCTACTATCTGCACAACTAAGCACGATGGTGTGTGGTTGTTGTCCTGTGGTAAGCTCATCTCTACGAGCACTATCTTGCAATTTACTTTCTAGCTTGTCTCCTGTGAAACGGGTATTTCCCTCTCCAAGCCTATTTAATATTTCGTGATGATTCATAATTCGAAAACAAAAATAATAGAAAGTGGTTTGATGAGCTTTATGCTTTTTGCCATTTTTTTTAAGAACTAATAGCTCAGATGTCCAGCACCCCAATATGAGGGGTTCTTACGGGTGAGACACCCATATTATTCTAGCTGAACAGCATTCAACAGATTTCCCGCCAGAGCAACTCGCTAGATGTAAATCAAGCCCAATCCAAAGAACCAGACAGTATTACTTTCAATTTATATTTAGCTGTATTTTCCTCTCAATGTTGATAACAGCCGCTCCTTATCGATACTGTCACCTTTCAGCAATATAGTGGTGATAAAACCATCGAAGTAGCTCTCAATTAAATCAACTTCCACCTCAACATCTGCATACTTCATCTCGCTAAGTGCATCTTGCAATACTTCACGTATGGGCAGGACTATTGCGGCATCGTAGCTATCCTGCTGCCACTTGAGTGAGTACAGCAGTCGCCAAAACGAATAATCGTCTTTGTGCATATGAAATGGCAATTCCATTACGGCCATGACACGTTCTCTAGGGTCAGTTATTTTATTGAGTTGATGCACTTGGTCACGTATTTTCTCCTTGCCCATTTGCATGATAGCAGTTAATAACCCAGCCTTATTTCCAAAGTGCCTAAAAATAAGGCCCTCAGAAACACCTGCATCTTTGGAGATTGCACTTGTTGGTACAGTATTATACCCCTTTTGGGCAAATAAGTTTAGTGCTGAATCAAGAATAGATTTTTGCTTTTCAGTCATTATAAGTGAGTATTTACTTACAAATATAGACATTAAACCTGTACACCACAAAATAATAGCCAATACAGTTACGTATACTGAAGGCAATAACGTCATCGGTTGCAAAACCGGCATTTTGTTGCTTATCAAAAAAAGATAGAACATATGGAATACACAATTTAGCACAGTAATATTCCTTTAAATAAAAATACATTTTCTGTTATATTATCTATGTTTGTTTTATGTATCGCACGTTCATCACTTTGCCCGTTTTCTTTATTTTATTTCTATTTACTGGCACCGTTTCTGCTCAGCAAACCATCTCATACCAAGAAATGATGGACGATAATTCATACAACTTTTACGAAGTAGTAGAACTAGCAGAGCAGTACTTTGAGGCAAATGGAAGGGGAAAAGGAAGCGGTTTCAAGCCATACGAGCGTTGGAAAAGCGAAAACGAGAGTAAATATGCTCCAAGTGGAGACAGGTATAATGTGAACCACTACATAGCCCACGAAGCGTATACAGTAATATATGACAATGCAAGCCAAAAGATGAAAAGCTCGTTTGACAATGGATGGAAAGAACTAGGCCCGTGGGAAGCCAATAACGTGACACACCATTATAGCCCAGGTATTGGAAGAGTAGAAACTTTTTGGGTGGACCCAGCAAATGACCAAATCATATACATAGGAAGTAGAAGTGGTGGATTTTGGAAAACAACAGATGGCGGAGCTAACTGGAAAAATACAACGGACTACCTTTTTGCATCTGGCGTAAGAACCATCAGTGTAAACCCAATTAACAAAAGTGAAATACTGATAAACGTTCAACACGGTGGATCAGGCTATACACATGGGGTATATCGCAGTATTGACCAAGGCGAGTCCTGGAGTAAATCAGCCTTCAATAGAGACAACTTGGGCTGGGGTGGTCTAGGAGACAATGAGCGTATCTTTAAGATAGCTTATCATCCGACAGTAGCCAACAAGGTATATGTAGGTGCTACCCAAGGACTATACGTATCCACGGACAACTTGGCTACGTGGACTAGAGTTATGACAGGTGCCACAACCGATATTGCATTTCACCCAACCAATAATCAAATTATCTATGCATTTAGAAATGTAGGTACAGATAAAAATATCCTAAAAAAATCTACCGATGGAGGCACCACATTTTTCAATGCAGGCTCTTTTGATGACAATGGTAATAGACAAATCTTCTTGTCTGTGAGTGCAAGTGCACCTCAACATGTATATGCTGGATCAACCAATGGAGTATATAAATCGCGGGATGAAGGAGCTACTTTTACGAAGCAAAGTAACCCAGACGAGACCGGTCTTGCCTTCGCCGTATCGGATGTAGATACCAATGCTATGGTTTACGGTTATGTAGATCTGCACAACTCTACAGACAATGGACAAACTTTTGAAGAACGCACCAAATGGAGCGTACAAAACGATGCATACATACATGCAGATTTGCGTATTGCTGATTGCATAAATGGAGTGTTTTACGTCGGAACAGATGGATATTTAGCTAAAAGCACTGATAATGGTGTGAAATGGACCCTATTAAATGACGGAACAGCGATAAGGGAATTTTACGCTGTAGGCAGTAGCCAAGGAGACTATGACGTACATATGGCGGGATCACAAGACAACGGCACCAGTATTCACAACAAAGAAGGATGGATAGAATGGAATGGCGGTGACGGCATGGAAGCACTTGTGCATCCACTCAATAGTGACTGGATGATTGGCAGCTGGCAATACGGCTCACGAAATTACACACGTGACGGTGGGTTTGACGGGAGACGTGGTACAGGAAACCCAGAAAGAGGATCGGGTAAGGCCGCGTGGGAAGCTCCGCTTGTGCTTAACCCAATGAATCAAATGCAGGTAATACATATGGCCAGTACTTTGATAAGAGGAAATCAATTTGGCACGCTTTGGGATACCCTTAGTGAACCAAATATGGGTTTACTAAAAGAAGCGGCAATCGCAGACACAGACAGTAACGTAATTGCTATTAGTCCAGGTGCTGATCTACAATTAACCACAGATGGTGGCGCCACTTGGAATAGTATTGCAGCTGGTCTACCGAACTACACCATAACCGATATCGCCTTTGACCCAAGAGACAAAAACACCATTCTGGTTACCTACAATAGGTTCCAGGATGACAATAACAAAATATTTATTAGCTATGACCAAGGCTCTACATGGGAAAACATAACCTACAATCTTAGTAATATGCCACTTAGAACCGTAGTGATGGACCACAGTGATTCAGCTTACATCTATGTGGGAGGCGAGATAGGCGTCTATTATAAAAGTAAAAATGGCAGCGAATGGACCCTCTATGCCGACAACCTTCCAAACGTAACTGTTAAGGACTTAGAAATACAATATGGTAGTAACACACTACGTGCTGCTACATGGGGTCGCGGATTATGGGAGAATACATTGATAGGACGGAATAACTATCCCAGTATAAACTACGTGGGCATTACAAGCACACCCACGTACGAAACGCCAAAGGCAGAGACAGATCAGCATGTAACTGCGAACATCCCTTATGATGGCACGCTGAAAACGGTAACCGTAGAGTGGAGCGAAGGGAACATATTGCTTACCAATAGCATCAGTATGAGCCTAGTAAGCGGCGACCAATGGAAAAGCGACGAACCTATTGGTGCTCAAGAATTGAACGACAACATCTTCTTCAAGGTAGTAGCTGAAGGTTCCAATAATGATATTTCTAAAACCTATACTTTTCACTACAACATAAAAGAAGCAAAGTATTGTGACGGTGCAGGCAGTGATGGAACAGGATCTGATTACATTAATAATGTAAAACTAAACGGCATGGAGAAAGTATCTGGTCAAGAGTACTATGCAGATTTCACTGATACCGAAATCATACTAAATAGAACAAAAACCTACGAATTAGAAGTAGGTTTAAACTATCATTTTGCTGGACAAGACTCGGTGGCAGCTTGGATAGATTTCAACCACGATTTGGATTTTACTACAGACGAAGCAATAGCTATGAGTATCCTAACTGTCAACCACACAAGCACCGGAACATTCACTGTACCAGAAGATGCCAAACTGGATAAATCTCTGAGAATGCGCGTACGAAACAACTATGGAAGCAATACAATATCGCCTTGCGATGATGCAGCAGGAGAAGTAGAAGATTATACTATAGTAATAAAAGAAAATCCGAATGTGGGTATCCCAGAAATGACGTCTATTCGTGCAGCTCTATCGCCCGTGCCTAATGAGGGAAATTTTACTGTAACTCTAGAAAATATAGCCAAAGAAGTGACTGTAGAAATAACAGACATCAACGGAAGATTGGTGTTCACACAACGCTATGAAAATAGCCAAGAACTGGCAATACAGACAGCTCTTACTGCTGGCAACTACATGGTGAAGCTCACTACGGATAAAGGCATGAGTATTCAAAAGATGATGGTTCGCTAAACTAATTCACTCTTTGGAGCACCACATCGTAGTATCCTTGATTTTGCAAACAGAGATACTTCATCTTGTAGTTCTCTTCTTCTAAAAGTTCAAACACAGCTCTAGGAACGCCATAGTGGACCATGTTGTGCGTATCAAAGAAGGTAAAGTCATTGCACTGAATATATCCTCCTACTTTCACCTTTCTTTTGGCCACTTCTATATCTTATTTCACACTAGAGTATGCATGGTCTGCGTCTACATATACGTAATCAAAGTAGCTATCTTCGAACAGAGCAAGTTGCTCCCAAGAATTCCCTTCCTTACAAATGAGCTCGGCTTCATGCAAGTAGTCTACTAATTGAGCTTTGTAATACGCTAAATGAGTCAGCCCTGATTCAGCTAGTGGTTTGCCCCACCTATCTTTTGCCGTACCATTAAAAAGGTCTATTGCAATAAATTTTTGAGGCTCCAAAGCACGTAAAATCTCCCGACTAAAAGGCCCATAACCTACTCCTACCTCAGCGACACAACCTGCTTTAGGAAGCTTTTGAAGCACAAACTTTCTATCACTGAACTACTACTTCATCAAGCCACTCCTGCTTAATTATATTTACATCTGATTCCGTTATTTTTTTTGCAAAAGCACTTTTCTGAATAACAATATAACCTAGCCTATGGGCAAAGGTTAACAAGATGTTTTTGACGGTTCTCAGCATACTTTATGCAAACCATGTTTTCACAAATGACTTATCCGAAATCTGATCTTCTTTACCTTGAGCAATCAAATCATAGATACGTCTGGTATTCTCTGCCCCTTTGTCTAGAGCCTCTTTGTACGGTATATTACTAAAACTGACCATCTCATATTGAGATTGAAAAACATCAGGATGCAAATCGCACAAGTCATGTTCTACTTTCTTGTAATGCAAGAAGTTCTTATCTCCAACCAAATCTCTCATTTCTATGAAATTTTGAAGCGCTAAGTCTGCTATAGCATCTGCATTTGGCTTTCTACGTTTTTCGTAGTGCTTCATGGCTACATCCCAGTCGCCAAATTCTTCTAAGCACGCGTCTAGCTCCACACAGTCCTCAAAAGCACAGTTCATTCCTTGTCCGTAGAACGGAACAATGGCATGACAGGCATCTCCTAGTAGCGTCGCTTTTCCTACGTTCCACGGAAAGCATCTCACTGTAACTAAGCTACCAACTGGATTGGCTTTAAAATCTTCAAGTAGTGTAGGCATCATAGGCACACTATCGCCAAAATACGTGTTCATAAAGTTAAGAATTTCCTCATCCGTATTGATATTATCAAAGCCTGTTTCTCCTTCGTATGGCATGAATAACGTACACGTGAAGGACTTATCTGGATTGGGCAAAGCAATCATCATGAAGCTACCGCGAGGCCATATATGCAAGGCATTTGGCTCCATCGCAAACTCTCCATCTGCCGTAGGTTCTATTGTTAGTTCTTTATACCCAGACTTGGTATAGCTCTGCGAGTAGTCGAATCTACTCGTGCGTTGCATTTTACTGCGTACTGCGGAGAATGCTCCGTCACCCCCCAATATATAATCAGACTTTACTTCTATTTTTTCGCCAGTCTCTGAGTTCGTAAACCAGCAAATACTCTTATCTAAATCTACCTTAGTACACTGCATATTGAAATGTTGGTGCACATGCTCGTTCTCATCTGCCAGCTGTAGCAACTGCACATTAAGGTGTGCTCTACTTACCGAGTTAATAGCTTGACCATCTGTGCCGTACGGCTGATAGGCTAGGTCACCTGCTGTACTGTGCATCATACGACCCGGCATTGGTATGGCGTTGCCTAGTACCGCTTGGTCTAGCCCTACTTTTTCTAAAGCATTGAGCCCACGAGTAGAAAGAGCTAAGTTGATAGATCTACCTGCAGGTATTTTTACATTACGCATATCGGGTCTACGTTCGTAGATATTTACTTCGTAACCTCTCTTAGCTAAATATACGGAGACTAACGAACCCGCTAATCCTCCTCCTACTAGTGTTATACTTTTCATTATAGTGTGGTCAAAGTTACACATAGAGCATTTTTATTTGATATTTGTTTTAATCTAAATAATGTCAAAAGACGAAAGACACATTCTAGTCATCTACAATCCTGCAGCACAGGGAGGAGCTAGTGCACAGGTTTGGGAAGAATATGAACGATTTTTAACCAGCAATTTGCTTAAGTACTCGTGCTATACTACCCTTGGCAAAAATGATGCTGGACCACTGCTCGAGCTAATCCAAACCAATGACTTTAATCTGATAAGCATACTTGGCGGAGACGGTACAATAAACTTAGCTATCAATGAATTGCCACACCTCAATATACCGATACATCTAATTCCAGCAGGCTCTGGTAACGACTTGGCCAAGATGACCTATCCGGAGGGTATTCCCAGTCTAAAACACTTATTTAACCGTGTACTACAGACTAAACCCACAACTCAATCCGTAGATATATGGCGGTGCAATGAGCAGCTTTTTGTCAATGGATTTGGCTGTGGATTTGATGGATCTATTGCGTATAACACAAAATTTAAAAAAGGAATTTGGGGCACTAAGATGAAATACTGGGTGGAGATAGTGAAGCACATAGTACTGTATCCATCTCCTTACATAACAGTAAATGGTGCCGAATACCGTACATTCATGCTCTCAGCTGCCAATGGTCGTGTGTATGGGGGAGATTTTAAAGTCGCCCCAAAAGCCAACTTCAGCGATGGCAAACTCGACATCGTACGCATTAAAAAAGTGTGGGTACCCTTACGGTTTTTCTACCTACCACTGGTGTTATTGGGTAAACACTTGGATAAAAAAATAGTGTCGTATGAACAGCTAGAGCAATTGACTGTTTCTGCCCGTAGACCTATCCCCGCACAACTAGACGGTGAACCAATGAATAAACGGGAATATAAAATTTCTAAGCAAGGAACAATGGATATTTTAGCTTAGCTTCTGACCTTACTCCATCTTCTCCAGACAACTACACTTATCACTATAATACACACGGCAATAAACTGCGAGTGACTAACCGCTCCGCCAAACAAAAATCCACGGGCCTCGTCTCCTCTGTAGATTTCTACAATGCTTCTCCCTACACCGTACATCATTAGATAGATAAGAAAGAGTTGCCCACTAAATTTTTGCTTCTTTTGAACGAAAAATAGAACAGTCAAAATAGCCAGATTTACGGCAATATCAAAAAGTTGTGTTGGGTACAAGGCTGTATTCTTAAATGCAGCAAGTGAATCTGGATGCGTGAAGGTAACCCCCATCCAAGAATTGCATACTTTACCGTGACAACACCCAGCAAGAAAGCAACCGACTCTCCCAAAACTGTGCACTACGGGACCTACAAAAGCCAGTATATCTAAAAATGGACGCACAGGAATTTTCTCTTTGCGAAGCCACCAAACAATAGTTGGAATAGCAAATATGAGCGACCCATAAAATACAAATCCACCCCCCATAGCACCCTTTATTACCGTATAGTTCCCCCAGTATTTCTCTATATCCTCTAAAAAGAAAAATAGCTTACCTCCTACAAATGCAGCAACGATTACCCAGATAAACATTCCGGAAAGTCTATCTGCATCCAAACCAAATTTTTCGGACTTACGCAGCGTGATATAAAATGAAGCCAAAATGCCCAAAGCTATCATCACTCCATAGCTATGCAGCGCTATTGATGCGGGCAAAAAGCCTTGTAAAAACTCTGGTATATTCAGGGTAACTAGTCTTGGGAACATAGTGCTACAAGTTTAAGGATAAATTTATGATTAGTTAGAGTCATTTTATGAGACACAGTTTTACCATTGGGCTAATCCTTCTTATTTCTAATTTTGGTATTTGCGGGTACTGATGAATCTATGGGTGACAGATACTCTACGTTGTACTCCCTACCTTTCCATACACTTTTGACTGGCAACCAATAGAATATGGCAGTTGCAGCAGTATTCACTAAAACGTAGCCTTCGTATACCAAAAGGTACAATAATCCAAAAGGTTTTCGTTTTACTCCCAAGGATAGGAAATAAATAAAAAGTGATTGCAGCACAAATTTAATGAACCATATCGTCATCGCTAGTCGTGGATTGATCGCCAACATAACCACAAAACAAGGCACAAAAAGACCGTACAACACTATCATAGTCTTCCATTTGAGCGGCAGTTCTTGAGCCCCTATTAGCCACCTTTTACGTTGATGGAGCATCTCTTTTATATTTGGAATATACCATGCTAACCCAAGCGAGTCTTCACCCATGATTGTTCTCCATTGCCACCCGCGAGATGTTACTTCTTTAAAAAGCTTATAGTCTTCTGTGATACTAAAATCAATCTCCTCATACCCTCCCGTTTGCCAATATGCTTCTGCTCGAACTGCCATATTATTACCTACACTAGTGCATCCTACCTTTACGTGGGCAAATGCCTTAATATATCCCATAAAGTGCAACCAATCTATTCCTTGCAAGCTAGCAAATAATCCACCCCGTTCGCACTTTGTTGTGCCACTTACGATTCCTACTTCATCCGTAAACTCTTGTAGAAGAGCAAGTACCCAACTCTTGGGCAGTTTCACATCTACATCCGTGATAAAATAATAGGCACCACTCGCATGATGAGCCAATTGGCCCAAAACATTGGCCTTACCTCTACCCTTCCCAAGCGTTTTATCAATGTAATACAGTTTAAACTGCGGTTTATCTTTTATGAAATCTTCAATAAGGTTCGCTGTATTATCTGTACTCGCATCATTACCCACTAGTATCTCTAATTTATCCAGCGGATAGTTGAGCTTTTCCAGCGCAGAAAGGTTGCGTAGTATAAGTTCCTCTTCATTGCGAGCAGCAAGTAGAATACTAATTTTAGGGTACACTTTTCGTGGAGATATTACGCTTGGTTCGTGAACCAACATTATCCCTAGTGAAAATACCTGAACACTAAAAAAAACAAGCACAATAAAGAGTAGTACATAAATCATAACACCTTCATTTGGTAACCATTATCCTTCAGAAATTTTAGGTATTCGGGTAGCATAGCTTTGAGGTTAGTTTCTGCTTTTTTACTATCATGAAACACAACAATGCTCCCTGGCCGTGTTTGTCTTTTTATTCTTGCTAAAGCCCTCCTGATGTTTAGCCCTGGCAGGTAGTCTTTGGAGAGCACATCCCACATTATTATTTCATTTTTCTGCAGTATTAGAGGAATAGCTTTAAAATTTATTTGCCCAAATGGTGGTCTAAACAAGCCTGAATTCCCTATCACTTCGTCACAAGCAGCAATCTCTTTCAGATATTGTTCAGCATTCAATCTCCATCCCTTCACATGATGAAAGGTATGATTTGCCACCAGATTTTTTCTCTTGCGAAGTTCAGGTACAATCTCCGGGTATTTAACTACATTATCACCGACCACAAAAAAAGTTCCATTTGCCCCCACCTTGTCCAATTCATTCATCACCCAAGGAGTAATCTCAGGATGCGGCCCATCATCAAATGTCAGATAAACGGTTTGTTCGTTTACTCCTTTCCGCCAAGTTAGCTTAGGAAGGAATGTTTTGCCTATGGAATACCAAAAATTCAACGCCGCAAATGTAAGATATGCGACATTCTTTCGAGCCAATAGATTTTTCATCGATTAAAACGAGGAATACTCTCTATTAATCGAGTGCAAAAGACTCTACCACATTACACCACTACCTTCGACTGCGTTTAAAACAACTTATACCTATGCACAAAGCCATTCTTACTATCTTTCTATTTTCTGCGTTTCGTATCTCCGCACAAACTGCCGAAAAGTGGGACTTACGAAAGTGTATTGACTATGCACTTGACAACAATGTTTCTGTACAGCAAAACGAACTACAAGGTGAGATATTGAATAATAATCTGAAGCAAGCACAACTGAGCCGCGTACCAAGCTTAAATGGTTCAGGTAGTCACGCATACAATATTGGTAGGGCGATCGACCCTTTTACCAATACATTTGATAATGCCACAATACAAAACAATAGCTTCTCTTTGAGCAGTGGGGTGTTACTCTATGGAGGTAGTCAGATAAATAACACCATCAAGCAAAACAAATTAGGCACCCGAGTAAACGATGAAAGCAGTGAGGTAATAAGGAACCAAATAGCCCTCAGTGTGGCCAGCACATACCTACAAATAGTGCAAGCAGAGGAAAACCTAAACGTAGCAGAAACTCAGAAACAAATAACAAAAAGCCAACTCGATAGGGCAACCAAGTTAGTGGCTAGCGGCAGCTCAAATAGGAGTGCAGAATTAAGCCTACGAGCCCAACTAGCCAATGATCAAGTGAGCATAATAAGCTCTCAAAATGCTATCCAAATAGGGTACAATACATTGATGAATCTGATGCAATACCCTTTAGATGAAGCATTGGAAATTGAGCAAGTAGCTATTGCCAATTTACCCGAAATAGTTACAGAAAGTGTAGCCGACATATACCAACAAGCTCTTCTTAATTTACCAGAAATCAGGCAAGCAGAACTTCAGATAGAGCAAGGCAAAGTAGGAGAAAAGTTAGCAGGGGCCGGCTTACAACCCACGTTGTCTGCTTTTGGCAATATTAATACGGTATACTCACAAAGTGGTAAACAAGTGACTACCACAGACGATATTGAGCTATTCCCAATAGGCTTCACAGAAAATAATTTAGAGCCTGTAATCTCAGCTAGAAACAAAACAATCATTACAAACAAAGCGTTTAGCAATCAGCTATCGGATAACCTAGGACAGCAGGTAGGGCTTTCAGTGTCCGTGCCAATTTTTAATGGATACAGAAGCCGTACTGCAGTGCAAAACGCGAGGGTAAATAGCAAAATAAACAAGCTAAACCTAGACAATACCAAAAACCAATTACGGAACGACGTAACTACTGCATACACCAATTTAAAAACGGCAAAGAGTCGTCACAACGCCGCTACAATAAGCGAAAAAGCACAACGGCTTAACTTTGAATTTGCACAAAAAAGATTTGAGGCTGGAGCAAGTAACAACATAGATTTACTAACAGCAAAAAACCAATGGTCTCAGGCACAAACACAGCTGCTCAACGCTAAATATGAATTTGTATTTCGTACGTTGATCATCAATTTTTACAAGGGAAAAGAATTAAAACTATAATGAGTAAGAAAAACATACTAATAACCGTAGGGATACTAGCACTTGTAGCCATACTAATTGCCGTGGGTAAAAACCGAAGCCGCGGAGAACTAGCCGTTAATATAGGTAAGCTGGAAAGACGTACCATCATAAGCACTGTAAGTGCCAATGGTAAAATACGACCGGAAGCCGAGGTAAAAATAAGCGCAGATGTATCTGGAGAAATAACCGAACTATACATTGCAGAAGGAGATACAATAGAAGAAGGTCAACTGCTGCTAAAGATAAATCCAGATCTGTATGTAACCCAACGCGACAGAGCTAAAGCAGGGGTGAGTAGCTCACAGAGCAATTACAAAACGAGCCAAGCACAACTTACTCAAGCTAAAGCACGTATGATAGAGCAAGCGGCCGCGTTCAAAAGAAGCCAACAACTATTCAAAAGTGAAGTACTTAGCCAAGCAGAATTTGATGCAGCAACAAGTGCCCATGCAATAGCCCAAAGTGAAGTCACGGCAGCAGAACAACGCCTCGCAGCATCAAAATACGGAATTGATAATTCGCAAGCGAGTCTGAATGAGGCAAACAAAGCGTTAGGCCGTACAAGCATTTATGCCCCTAGTGACGGAGTAGTAAGTGCCCTTAACAATGAAAAAGGCGAGCGTGTAGTGGGTACGGCTCAGATGGCAGGTACAGAGATTATGGTTATTTCTAATTTTAACAATATGGAGGTAATAGTAGATGTAAACGAGAATGATATCTTACAAGTAAAAAAGGGAGATACCGCTGTGGTAGAAGTAGATGCCTATGCAGATCGCAAATTTAAAGCCTTGGTTACAGAGATATCTACTAGCGCAAATAATGCCAGTGGTGCACAAATGAGCTCAGACCAAGTTACCAACTTTGAGGTAAAAGTTAGGTTACTCAAAAGCAGCTACGGTGATTTGCTAGCGGCTAGTGACGCCCCTTTTTTGCCAGGTATGAGTGCCAATGTAGAAATTCAGACTGAAGTGCGTGAAAATATTAACTGCCTTCCTATAGAAGCTGTGGGGACCCGCGTACAAGAGCTTGATAGTACTACTAGCGCCAAATCTGGAGATGAGGAAGAGTTAGATGAAATAGTGTTTAGTGAATCTGAGGGTAAAGCAGTAAAACATATCGTAAAAACAGGGATACAAGACAGTCGATACATTGAAATTATCACTGGCCTAGAAAATGTATCAACTATCATAGTTGGGCCTTATGACGCTGTCAGTAAGAAACTGGATAGCGAGAAAAAGGTAACCATTATTGATACAAAAAAATCAGACAAACTAGAGTAAAGGCTACTGTATATGCAGCAACTCTATAACCAAAATTTAGAACATCACTAGTATACAAATGAACCCTTTGGAAGCAATAACACTCGCAGTAGCCAGCGGTCTTTTTGTGCTTATTTGGATGGTTCAGCTACTCATCTATCCTGGGTTTATTTATTATACCAAACAAAACCTCACTCAGTGGCATACGGTCTATACTCCACGAATTACAGTTATTGTCGCTCCATTAATGCTAAGCCAGTTGGCCATAGCTATCTATAGGTTTTACACAGAAATTTCGTGGTTTTCTATTGCCCATGGTAGTTTAGTCGCGGCTGCATGGATCACCACATTTTACATCTTCATTCCTATTCACGATAAACTGCAAAAAGGTACGTTCGAAAAGAACTTACTTCACAGACTCGTCTCCTTCAATTGGATCAGAACAATATTATGGAGTGCGATACTAGTGCTTGAAATTTGGTCTGTGGTAAACCGGATTTAATTGATCGCCTTTTTGATCGTTCGCATTCTTCTCCATGATGAATTTTTTATGACCAAAACATGTTGTTGATTGGTGATTTTTCTATCACAAGACAAAATTTATTTGGCTCTACCCCCACTCCGCAGGGTTCTGTCTCCACTCTGCAAGTTTGGTTAAGTCTTCCGCTTTTACATATCCAGAAGCCACTGCTTCTTTTATCATAGTGCTATAATTTCCCAAGGTGATGCACTTGCAGTTTGCGTTTTTAAAATTTTCTTCTGCCACATCAAACCCATAGGTGAAAATAGCTGCCATTCCTAGAATATCAAATCCTTCTGTACGCATATAGTCCACTACTTTCAAACTGCTACCTCCAGTACTTATAAGATCTTCAAGCACTACTATCTTAGCACCCTTCTCTACTCTCCCTTCGAGTTGACGTTTTAGCCCATGCGCCTTAGGCTCTGGTCTACAGTATGCGTAACTCAAGCCCAATTCATCTGCAATAAGTGCTCCCATTGCTATACCAGCAGTAGCCACTCCCACTATAGTATCTACTCCTGTAAACTCTTCTCTTAATTTGGCAGAAAGCATCTTTTTTATCTCTGCTCTATGATCGGCAAAAGAAAGCACTGTGCGGTTATCACAATAGATTGGGCTATTCCATCCGCTGCTCCATTTAAAAGGATTATCCGGCGATAATTTTATTGCACTTGTTTCTAAAAGTATTTTGGCGATTTTTGAATCTGTATTGAGCATATAACGTTGGCAAATGTATCGAATTTTTCACGGTAAGCACCGCATCTATCTCTCCAATATCGAAAGTGACATTGGGAAACATAAGCCTGACTTTATTTTTAAGAAACCCAAAAAGGAGCAAATAAAAGAAGCTCTAAAGGTGAGTAAAAAAGCGACAAAACCGCTAAAGATACTCCTACTAGGTAATCCAGACAAAATTCTAAAAAGAGTTATCCGAGAATTTAAATACAAAATTGCTGCAGGAGGAATAGTAGAAAATGGTGCTGGTAAAATACTACTAATGAAACGCTTGGGCAAGTGGGATCTACCAAAAGGAAAGTTGGACAAAGGCGAGACTATAGAGGAGTGTGCATTGCGTGAAATTGAGGAAGAAACAGGAGCAGCAGACCTTATGGTGAAATCATCGTTTGCAGAAACCTACCATACTTACTACCGCAATGACAAGTGGATCATAAAACATACCCACTGGTACATTGTAAAATGCCAAGACGACTCAAGGTTAAGCCCTCAAGAAGAAGAAGATATAGATCAAGTAGCTTGGGTAGATCATACGACCATAGATCTTCTCAAAATAGACACCTACCCCGCCATACGAAAATTATTGAAGCTCTATAAAAAGATGCTATCATAAGTCAGCAGAACAACTACGACTTATTTATCTCAGCATATACCTCTTTTGGGATGTACCGCTCGTATGTACCTTTATACGTTATCAAATCTCGGACTATAGTAGAGCTAACAGACGCATTCTTTTGATCGCTCATTACAAATACACTTTGCACTGCATCCGTTAGATCTTCGTTCACATACGCAATCTGCTGCTCGTAGGTAAAGTCTTGTGTAGTACGCAACCCTCTCAAGATGAACTCTGCACCAATACTTTCAGCAAAAGTAGCTGTAAGGCCTTCATAATGCACTACACTAACACGTGGCTCATTGGCAAACACGAGTTCTAGAAAGAGCGTACGCTTTTCTAAGGAAAAAAGGTGCTTCTTGCCACTGTTAACACCTATCGCCACTACTACCTCATCAAATAATATTAACCCACGATTTACAATATCGAGGTGTCCATTGGTGAATGGATCAAACGTTCCAGGAAAAAGTGCTTTCTTGCTCATTTATCTACGAAGTTAAAAAAAGAAAATGTACTCTGACCGTAGACCCTGGTTTCGGTAATAGCGGGATGATCCAATTTTGTCATAGATTGATGCTCTAGAATCAGAATACCGCCTGCAACAAATGGCTTACGCTCCGATAGTAGTTCTATCAAAAGCCCTATCTCTTTTCCCATATTATACGGAGGATCTGCAAATATGATGTCGTATTTTTCGTCCGTCGTATGCAAGAAAGGCAACACCTTGGTAGGTAAGACTTTAAGCGATACTTTCAGTTTCTGCGATATCTCTTTAATATATGATATAGACTTTCGGTTAAAATCTACCGTAGTTACGTCTTCTACGCCCCTAGAGCAAAACTCCAATGCAATACTTCCCATACCTCCATAGAGGTCTAATACTTTGATTTCGTCGTAATGGTACCGTTGGTCGAGTATATTGAAGAGTGCTTCTTTTGCTCTATCTGTAGTAGGTCGTGCATGCGGCATTGCTTTTTGCGGAAACCGAAACCCTTTATGTAACCCGCTTATAATACGCATTTGCCGAAGAAATGTGCCAGTTCGATGGTATCAGTGGTTCCTTCTACCTGCTCCCTATTGCACAGGTGCAACGGTGAAAGATATTTATTGAAAAGGAGATGATAACTGGTATGTTGCTGCTTGGTGCCTATAACAGAAAAGTGAATATCTGCAGGAGGTAATTCCAGCTGATCTACAACAAGCATGACGTAGTAAAAAAGCTCATCTTCATTCTCTGCAGCATATCTGTTGGCTAAGAAAAACTGTCCGTTTTTCCATGCCTGTATGGTTACTTGGTTTTCAACATGATAGAAATACAATCCATTTGCATAACCTCTTTGGCTGGCAAAGCGATAAAGAATATCAATGTCTGTAGTAACATGCGGATTGACTAATTGATGGGTATATTCTGCCGGAGTGTCTTCGTACACGATCGTAAACAGCTCTGAATCTTGCGTAGCAATGCTGTGGTCAGTACCGAAATTGATAGAAAAATGGGAGGAATAATCGTGTTCACCTAACGGTGCTAAGGAAAACTTATTGAGCATACGCAACACGTGGGTCTCACTAAAAATAGCATCCACTAGAGGGGCAGGAAATGAACGATCTACTGAAATTGTCTGGTACTTGTGCTCAAGGTCTTTGTTGTAAACCGTAAATAATATACACGAAGGGAAGTGGGACACGACCAAGCGGTCACTCAGAGCGTTATGATAGCTTAACAATTCGCTCAAAGCTACAGGCTAATCCCAGTTACCATTATAGTTCGCCTCAAAGATTGAACCCACCTTCAGTGGATTATTGCTCTTCTGACGTTCTTTACTGAAGGGCTTTGTATCTTTTATCTCAAATACAGGGACAGTAACATTATTCTTATCTATCTCTCCTGAAGCTATCTTAAATTCTACTGAATCTGCGTGGAACGGCAGATAACGCAGATTTGCTATATCGATACCAGAAAAAAGCAAATCTTTTACACTTACCATCTTTTCAGAAATTTCAACAACGGTGGTCGAGTCATCTTCAGAGCCACTTTGTATTAATATTTTTTTTTGACCATTTTCCATGAAATCTAACAAATCATCAAAATTATCAGCAAACATTTTGTTTTCGTTTTTATAAGCCAATTGGCCTTCTTTTAGTGAACTCAGCTTTTCAATAACTGCATTTTCCCTCATTTCCACCTCTGCGGTGTACTTTATGTCTGAGTCTACCGTATTGTAATTAAGATATGCTAGTACAGCAATAAGGACGAAAAGGACAATTCTGATTACGTTTTTCATTTTTATGATTGGAATATCTTGGTTGGCAATATTACGTAAAATCAATGAAACATATTTTGGTCTCTTCTATTTTAATTTGTGAAAGAGTAACTTGACTGAAGCAGGGATTTATACCTACATAAAAAAAAGCCTCCCCCATTTCTGGAGAAGGCTCTTGTATCTGTTTGTATACTAAAAGGCTAGTTATCTAATGCTGCTGCACCACCTACTATCTCTAGTATCTCTGTGGTAATAGCTGCTTGTCGAGCCTGATTGTATTGTAGTTTTAGGTCATATATCAACTCACCTGCATTCTCCGTAGCTTTATCCATGGCTACCATTCTACTACCATGTTCAGAGGCTTGAGAATCTAGCATGGTTCTATACAGTTGTGTTTTTACAGCACGCGGTATTAATGTCGCTAAAAGTTCTGTTTTACTTGGCTCAAAAGAGAAGTCTGCATTGTATACTGAATCTTCTTTATTCACCTCCTCAAACGTTGCTAACTGCACTGGCAATAGTTGTTCTGCCGTTACTATTTGTGTAGCTGCATTCTTAAACTTATTGTATACCACACGTACCTCATCGTACTTGCCTGCCATGAAATCTGCGATTGCATGCTCCCCAATCTCAAATGCAGCATCTGCACTTAAGTTAAGAAATACTTGCATATCGTCTGTATTCATATTGAGGTCTGAACGCTTGTAATATTCATGGGCTTTTTTACCCAAGAATTTCACTTCCAGATTCACATCCTCTGCATATGTATTTTCAGTAAGATTCCGCACCTCTTTGATCACGTTGGCATTAAAACCACCGCAAAGTCCTCTATCACTAGAGTGTACCAAAAGGAGAACATTCTTTACCTCTCTCGAATCAAAGTAGCCTTGTAGGCTTTCTTCACTCTTAGCTGTATCTGCCAAGTTGCGAAGTATACCGTTCAACTTATCGGCATAAGGCCTCATTTGAGTAATAGCATTTTGAGCCTTACGTAGCTTGGTAGCCGAAACCATTTTCATGGCTTTGGTTATCTGCTGCGTAGATTGCGTACTTGCTATTCGCGTTCTTACTTCTTTAAGGTTGGCCATCGCTTATTAAGCTTTATAGTTTTTAGATATCTCGGCAGCAACAGTCTCTATCGTATTTGTAAGCTCTGGAGTATACTTACCATCACTTAGTGCATCCAATACATCTTTATGATCGGTATCCATTTTCATTAGGAATTCCTCTTCAAACTTACGTACTTGGTCTACAGGTACACTTTTTAAAAGGCCTTTTGTTCCTAAGTAAATGATAGCTACTTGCTTTCCTACAGATAGTGGCGAAAATTGTGCTTGCTTGAGTATCTCTACGTTTCTAGCACCTTTATCCAAAACTCCTTTTGTAGCAGCATCTAGATCTGAACCAAACTTAGCGAAAGCCTCTAGCTCTCTATACTGTGCTTGGTCTAGTTTCAATGTACCCGAAGTTTTTTTCATTGATTTTTTCTGAGCAGCACCACCAACACGAGATACCGAGATACCTACATTAATAGCTGGACGCACACCAGAGTTGAACAAATCTGACTCTAAGAATATCTGTCCGTCTGTAATCGAAATTACATTAGTGGGTATATACGCCGAAACGTCACCTGCTTGTGTCTCAATGATCGGAAGTGCGGTCAAAGAACCTCCTCCTTTTACCATATGTTTGATAGACTCTGGAAGATCATTCATTTGCTTCGCTATCTCATCAGAACCATTCACCTTGGCAGCTCTCTCTAGAAGACGAGAGTGCAGGTAAAATACGTCTCCTGGATAAGCCTCACGCCCCGGAGGACGTTTTAGTAGAAGCGATACCTCACGGTATGCCACTGCTTGCTTACTTAAATCATCAAAAACGATAAGTGCCGGTCTTCCCGTATCACGGAAGAATTCACCTATTGCAGCACCCGCCATTGGGGCGTAAAACTGCATAGGAGCAGGATCTGCAGCAGAAGCAGAAACCACAACCGTATAGGCCATAGCTCCTTTTTGCTCAAGAGCAGAAACCACTTGCTTCACAGTAGATGATTTTTGACCACACGCTACGTAAATACAAAATACAGGTTCTCCTTTATCGTAAAATTCTTTTTGGTTGATGATGGTATCAATAGCAACGGCAGTTTTACCCGTTTGTCTATCCCCAATGATAAGCTCTCTCTGTCCTCTACCTACTGGAATCATCGCGTCTACCGCTTTTAACCCTGTTTGCATTGGTTCAGAAACTGGCTCTCTGTAAATCACACCTGGAGCTTTACGCTCTAAAGGCATTTGGAATGTATCCCCCGCTATTGGTCCTTTACCGTCTATCGGTTGGCCCAGCGTATTTACAACTCTACCTAGCATACCCTCACCTACATCTATAGAGGCAATTCTATTGGTACGTTTCACAGTATCGCCTTCGCTAATACCTACTGAGCTACCAAGAAGTACCGCTCCTACGTTATCTTCTTCTAGATTCAATACGATACCTTGTACACCGTTGTCAAATTCGATAAGCTCACCCGATTTTACTTGAGTAAGTCCGTAAATACGAGCAATACCGTCACCCACTTGGAGTACTGTACCTACTTCTTCTAATTGAGCATCGGTTTTTACACCTGCTAGTTGCTCTTTTATTATGCTAGAAACTTCGTCTGGTCTTATTGCAGCCATTCTATTGTCTAATTATAAATTAATGTTTTTCTGATTTCTCTAAGTTCTTTTGACACGCTCTTGTCCATAAGCTTGTCTTCATGCTTGATAATGACACCACCAATAATAGATGCGTCAACCTCATTGCTAAGTTCTATGTCTTGTTTGTCAAGTAAACCTCCAACGTAGGCTTTCATCTGATTCATAGTATCCTCAGACAACGCTGTAGCCGAGACTACTGTTGCACTGGCAATACCATTCATCTCGTTGTACGCCCTAATAAAATGGCTTGCAACGTTTGATAGTTCACTCTCTCTTCTTTTCTCCGTTAAGTAAGCCACAAAATCTTGTGTGATTTTGTCTGTGTTAGCGAATACCTTAGCCAATACGGCAATTTTATCCTCTACCTTAACTATTGGATTTCTTAATAGGTTCCGCAATTCTTTTGATTCTGCACAGATAGCTGCTACAGCCTCCATATCACCCTTCACAGCGTCCAGCTTACCGCTAGCACTTGCCATGTCTATGAGCGATTTTGAATATCTTGATGCGATTCTACTTGTTGACATAATAAGTTAGTTACTCTGAGCTTTACTCAAGTGCTCAGCTACAAGAGCTTCTTGAGCTCCTTTGTCGCTAAGTTCTTTTCTGATAACTCTTTCCGCTATTTCTAGTGAAATTTCACCTACCTGTTTTTTGATATCAGATAATGCCTGATTCTTCTCTTTCTCTATTTCACCACGAGCAGCGGCAATCAAGCGATTACCTTCTTCAGATGCGGTCAATTTTGCTTCGGCCAAGATGGTGTCTTTCATCTCTTTAGCTTCTTTCAAAATAGACTCTCTCTCTGCTCTCGCTTCAACTAGTAAATTTTCGTTCTCTGCTTTCAAAGTACTCAATTGAGTTTTAGCTTCTTCTGCAGATTTCAAAGATCTATCGATAAAATCTTCCCTATCCTTTAATGCCTTCAGAATACCAGACCATGCAAACTTTCGCAATACGAAAAGCACGATAAGGAATGCCAAGGACATCCAAAATACGAGACCAATGTTTGGTGTTAGTAATTCCATAATTGTTTAGAAAATATATGAAGTGGGCAAGCAGAGCCTGCCCACAATTATATTTTTCTGTTACCCAGCAAGAGCAATCAATAAACAAACGATGATACCAAAGAATGCTGCACCCTCTACAAGAGCTGCTGCTACAATCATGTTTGCACGAATGTCTCCAGACACCTCAGGCTGACGAGCCATAGACTCTAATGCTGACCCACCGATACGACCGATACCAAGACCAGCACCGATAACTGCGATACCTGCTCCGATTCCTGCTCCCATTTGTGCGATTCCGTCTAATAAAATTGTTAAAAGTTCCATTACTTTAAATTGTTACTTGTTTTGATTTATGTTTAATTAAAAATTCTTATTCTGTTTTTTATTAATGCTCGTGAGCATGTTCTTCTACAGCGCTTCCAAAATACAAGGCCGAAAGAAGCGTAAATACATATGCTTGTAAAAATGCTACCAAAAGCTCTATACAAAACATAAATATTGAAAATATTACCGATACTACTGATACCCCAAATCCGCCGGCAGCACCGTATAGGTTGTCGAAGATGAATATCAAACTTACAAATGCCAATATAATAATGTGACCTGCCGTGATGTTTGCAAACAATCTGAGCATAAGCACGATTGGCTTACTTAAAAACCCTATAAACTCGATGATGAACATCAATGGAATAGGTACCTTTAACCACCATGGAACTCCAGGTGTCCAAAGTATGTGCATCCAGTAATCTTTGTTCCCATTTGCTGCGGTTACTATAAAGGTCAGCAATGCCAATACCAATGCTACTGCAATGTTGCCCGTGACGTTAAAGCCTCCGATAAATGGAATAAGGCCCAATAAATTAGCGATCCAAATGAAAAAGAAAACAGTTAATAAGAAGGGGAGAAATTTCTCGTATTTCTTACCTATTGACGGTTTAGCAATTTCATCTCTTACGAATACAATAAGCGGTTCAAGCGCTGATTGTATTCCTTTTGGTGATTGTCCTTCTCTTTTTTTGTAGCCTCTTGCTACTGCTCCAAATATCAGCACTAACAATACAGAAGTGATAAAAACTCCAACAACTGCTTTTGTGATAGAAAAATCCAATGGTTTTGGTGCTTCTATATGGCCTTCAGCATCAAACGTAATTTCATTTCCCATACCCACTTTGTATATTTTCTCGTGGTGCATTACATACCCATTGTAATTCGCGCCGTGCGCTAAATTACTGGAGCTAAATGGGCCTACAATTACTCCATTATCCCACAATATGATTGGCAATGGAATGTGAAAATTACCAATGTGAATCTCGTGATTATCGAGAACGTGGTGTATGATAACATCACCCGGTATAAACTCTTCCGCTTTTCCGTTCTCATCATGTCCGCCAGAGGCGACCGCAGAAAAGGACGTCAAAATAGCCAAAGTTATGGCCAAAAAAACGACTTTAGTTCGGTACATAAAGTTCTGATAATTAGCTTGTTGTGTCATCAAGGATGCTGCTTTTTTCGGGTCGCAATTTAGACACTAATTGAGATATTTCAAATATTGTATAAAATAAATATAAAATTAAATAGTAGACCACGAATTCTTTTGATTTCAAATCGCTCACTATCAAGTAAATAGATATAAAAAATAGACACAATAACATTCTAATTCCGATGGAGCCCATAACACCCGTAAAAAATTGCGAATTTGAGTCGCTCGTAACTGCTTTTTGAGTGCGTAACCCAATGACTAAACCTACGACCAAATAAAATCCCAAAGCCCCCCAGAACCAACCTTGTTCTTTTTGTTCGGTCAAATACAAAAACACAAAATTAGACAGTGCCAAGAACACAGTTAATTTCATGAGTTTGATCAAAAAAATCTTGTTCATACTATTTCAATCGTTTGATAAGAATATAAATGACTGCAAATACCGCTATAAAAATAGCAACCAACAAAAAAACGTTTTCTAAATTGAGATACTCATCCAATTCAAGACCCCCAAACACCAATACAAGACATACAGCTACGAGCTGAAAGCCCAGTCCAGCATACTTAGCTGCCGTATTATGCTGAGGTTGTTGTGCCATTATTCTCGTTTGGCTCATCGGCTACAGATACTGCATTGCCCATTACACACCCACCATTAAACTCACCCCCATTTTCTACTACTATCTTGGTGGTCTTAATGTCTCCATTTACGATACCTGAACTTTTTACGAGCAACAGGCTTTTGATGGTAATATTACCGTGAACGTGACCATTAATATCTGCATTTTTTGCATCAATATCCCCCGTTATGGCTCCCGTTATGCCCAATACGCACTTACCACTTGTGAGCACATTGCCCACTACAGTTCCATCTATTCGTAAATCTCCATTGGATGAGATATCTCCCACAATATGTGTTCCTTCACCAATCACATTGATAACTCCGGTTGATGGAGCAGGATCTTTTTTGTCTTTCTTACCTAGCATAATTACTTTTCTAAAGGGATTAAAAATTGATGAAATTCAGCGGGTTTACAGTCAAACCTTTTTTCCAAAGCTCAAAATGCAAGTGCGGCCCCGAAGTAAGTTCTCCTGTATTACCTACTAAGGCTACGGCATCTCCTGCATTCACAAAAGTACCTTCTTTTTTCAAAAGCACTGCGTTGTGTTTGTAAACCGAAATAAAATCGTTGGGGTGTTGTATTAACATAGTATGCCCTCCTGTTGGGGTCCAAGCCGCAAAAACTACGGTACCTTTTTGAGCAGACTTTATGACGTCTCTACTATTGGCCACTATATCTACACCGAAATGCTTTCTATCTGGGTTAAAAGTGTCACTTATTACACCTTTAAGTGGTATAAAAAAACTATAATTAACCTTGTATTTGTCTGCAGGTCGCACTGAGTTGCCAGAATTTTCGATTTGTATTTCTTCACCCTCTATATTCAACTCTTCATCTGTTGTTGCTAAAGCAGCATTTACAATGTCTTGATCCATTGCAATATCTTCTCCCGCTAAGACTTTACCGAGTACATTCGATTGTAAATTTAATTGGAGCAGCCTGGTTTCCAAAGAATCAATTTTTTGAATCATAGCATATTGCTCCTGGCTACTATACTTAGCACTCTTGGTAGGAAAAAAATAATTGAGGGGGGTGTATGCCAAAAGAAGATAAATAAGCGCACTAAAGAGAAATAGACCAAAGCAAAAACCCATCAGCATGCTCCGTGGGGTAAGTACAATCGAGATTTTTTCTTCTAAATTTTCGTCATCTCGCAAAATGACTCTGAACTTGTTTTTGAACTTCGTTGATATTTTTTTTCTGAAAGATGCCATTTTATCAATGATTACGGCCTATTTAAAATATTTTTGCTAACTCTAGAGTTACAACAGTGCAAAGTTAACCGTAATATCAAATTTGAAAATAACTAAATACATAATAGCGGTAAGTCTACTAACGATTACATCCACTGCCGTAGCCCAAAATAATCAAGATCCCTGGCTAAAGAAAAACTGGAACAACATGGTTGCCCGGTTTAATATCTATTTCAATGCAACTCAAAAAATGGATATCGCTCTAGATGGTTTGGCAAAAAAACAAAAAGATGATTTTAATGCCATCATCGATATATATCCATACGGCACAGCAGCAGATGCCAAAGGAATGCGAGAGCCAATGGAAGGAGCTATGAAAAAGGCGTCTAAGGTGATCCAAAATAAACCGCGGAGCAAATGGGCTGATGATGCTTACTTCTTGATAGGACAAACCCAATTCTTTAGTGGAGATTATTATGCAGCCATAGAAACTTTTCAGTTTGTAAACAACAGCTATACCGATACAGATATAAAAGCAATGAGCCAGCTTTGGCTTATGAAAAGCTATATACAGCAGGGGAAACTAGATGATGCTGAAGCCATCCTTGGACTACTGGGAGAGAATAAAAGTACGAATCGAGATTTCTTAACACAATTAAACTTGAGTGGCGGAGACCTGCTCATAAAGCAAGGGAAAAGCAAGGAAGCCACCACACTACTCCGTACAGCACTGCCTAAGTTAAAAGACCGTACGCTTAAATACCGCACACATTTTGTTCTTGGGCAGGTCTACCTCAAGCAAATGGAATACGAAAAGGCCAATGCACAGTTCATAAAAGTATTGAAGATGAACGCCCCATACGAATACGTTTTTCAGGCCAACTTAGGTATGGCAAAATCGAGTGCTCAAAACGGGGGACAAGGCATACAAAAAACCAAAAAGTATCTAAAAAGAATGCTCGACGACGACAAAAACATTGAGTACTTTGACCAAATATACTATGAAATTGCCAAATTAGAATTTTCTACAGGCAATGACAATTTGGGGTTAGATTATATGCGAAAATCTGCCCAAAACGCATCCAACAACAACACACAACGAACCAAGACCTACCTTTTTTTGGCTGATTATTTTTTTGCCAATAGAAACTACTCCGATGCACAAGCATATTATGACAGCACCGTAGCAGTGATCCCTGTGGACTTTGAAAATGCTGCCAAAATAAAAGTAAAACACAGCATACTATCAAAACTAATAGAGAGTATAGAAACCATAGCCATACAAGACAGTCTGTTAACCCTAAGCAACTTAGATATGGACGTATTAGACAAACGTATAAATAAAAGAATAGAAGACGAGGAAGAACGTAAACGAGAGCTTGCAGAAGCGGCCAAAATAAAACAAGAACAAGACCGATTAAATGCAAAGAACAGCAGTGGTGGCGGTGGCCTAAACACAAACCCAATAGGAGGAGTTTGGTACTTTTATAATACCTCTGCAGTAGGTAGAGGTGTAAATGATTTTCAGCGTACATGGGGTAACCGTCCCTATGGTGACTTCTGGCGATTTGGTAATAAAAATTCGATGGAAAAAGAACTCACCTCAAAGCAAGACGACACGAAAGAGCAAGACATAAGTGATCCGGACATTTACAACGGCAACGAAGATGAGGAGCAAGCAGAGGCATTAAAAGACATAGACGCCTCAAAACGAAAATATTATGCTGCCATACCTTTTAGCGCTACAGCCAAATTGGTGGCCAAACGCAAAATACAAGCAGCATATCTCGCTATTGGTAAAATTTATTTCGATGATTTAAGAGAGTATATCCGATCAGACAAAGAACTCAGCACGCTCCTCTCTCGATACCCTGGAACTATGCACAAACCAGAAGCCCTGTTCTACCTGAGCAAAGCAAACGCAGAGATGGGAGACAGTACCAAGGCCGCCAACTATGCCAAACAAATAGCAGACGAATACCCTGAAACACTTTTCAATAGTGTACTGAACAATAAAGAGGTGCAAGAAGATGTAGGAGATAAAGAAGTGGTTGTACTCTATCAAAAAATGTACGAGGCCTACAACAGGGATAGCTTTGATGAACTCACAAACATTAAAAAGGAAATAGACCGAACCTATGCAGGCAACAGTATACAAGCTAAAATAGACTACCTCTACGCACTTGCTCTAGGAAAAAAGGGCGGCAAAGCAGAATACATAAAGGAGCTAGAGATAGTAAAGGAAGCCTATCCGGGTACAGATGTGGGCGAGATGGCAGCCTACACGCTCCGAATACTTTCTGCAGAAGACGAGGCCGTTACCTCCTCTAATCTCTATAAGTATAGCAAGGAAAGTACTTTTTTTTATGTAATAACAGGTGAAACTACAAAGGAAACCAACGTAGAAATACAACTAAACAACTATAACCAAAAGTTTTTTGGCAGCACGCCGTTGCAAGTGAAAAGCCTAGTTTTTTCAAATAAACAGCTCTTCTACATCAAACAGTTCAAAAACCAAAACACGGCAAAAAAGTACCATAACGATATTACATCCAGCTCTGATTTCCTAGAATCCGCCGGTTTAAAAAACAGTACATTGTACTATATATCTGAAGCCAATTTCAGATCATTGGTAAAAAGTAAGGAAGAGGAAGAATACCTATCTTTCTTCAAAAATAAATACAACTAAGCTATGAGTAAGAATACAGAAACCATAGGCACAACATCCGTTTGGGTCAAACGCATTTGGCAGTTATTTACACTAGCATTTTTGTTAGTCATTTTATTTTTTGCGAGTGTTCGCTACGGACTATTTGGAGAGTTGCCAGATACCGCAGAGCTAGAAAACCCAAAAACAAAACTAGCCAGCGAGATATACACTGGCGATGGCAATATTTTGGGCAAGATGTTCTATCAAGAGGACAGAACCAATAGCGAGTATGCCAACTTACCAGAGCACCTCAAAGTAGCTCTTGTTGCCACAGAAGATGAGCGTTTCTACAGTCATAGTGGTATAGATGGCAGAGCACTGCTCCGTGCCATCACCAGACTCGGTCGCAATGGCGGTGGCAGTACCATTACTCAACAGTTGGCCAAAAACCTTTTTCACCGTGATGAAGTAAATCGTACCAACCGACTTATCCAAAAAATTAAAGAATGGTTTCTAGCCGTACAAATAGAGAAACGATATGCCAAAGAAGAGATTATTGTCATGTACTTCAATACGGTGCCTTATGGTAGGAGTTTTGGTATAAAGTCCGCATCCAAACGTTTTTTTAATAAAAAAACACAAGATCTAGCAATAGAAGAATCTGCTGTATTGGTGGGAATGCTGCGGGCAAACACCTACTATAATCCAATCCGAAATCCAAACAACGCCACACGTGTAAGAAATGTGGTATTCGGGCAGCTGGAAAATTACAATTACATTACAGCCGCAGAAAAAGATAGTCTTAAAAAACTGCCGCTTGTTACAGACGAACATTATACAGACCACAACTCAGGTATGGCCACCTACTTCAGATCCTATCTGGCAAAATGGATGAAGCAATGGACCAAAAAATACGCAAAAGAAACAGGTGTAAAATACAATATTTATGATGATGGACTAAAAGTTTACACGACCCTTGACACCAAACTGCAAGCATATGCCGAAAAAGCAATTTCTACCCACATGGCAGTATTGCAAGATCAATTTTTCAACGAGACTAAACGCCGCAATAGAGATCCATGGTATAAAGAAGATGAGAATGGAGATATGGTATCAGATCCAGACTATCCCTGGCGTATGATGAAACGTACACAACGTTATAGAACCCTAAAAAAGCGGTTCAATAACAATCAGGATTCTATCGCGTTTTACCTCAATAAGCCAATACAAATGAAACTGTTTTCTTGGCAAGGAGACATAGACACACTGCTCAGTCCGTTAGATTCATTGAAATACACGAAGCAAATATTGCATACGGGTTTTATGAGTTTTGAGCCACAGACTGGCCACATCAAAGCGTGGGTAGGGGGAATAAATCACCGTCACTTTCAATATGATCACGTCAATAAAAAATCTTCTCGTCAAGTAGGTTCTACATTTAAACCGCTTGTATATGCTCGTGGTTTAGATGACGATAAACTACAGCCATGCGAAAAAGAAAGTACAGGACCAGTCATTGTAGACTACGGCGATGGCAAGCAGTGGATGCCGAAAAATTCTGGAAATGTTTCAGAGGAAGTTACTTTTTATGAAGGACTACAAAAATCAATAAATACGATAACCGCTCGTGTAATGAAACGCCTTGGGCCCAACAGTGCCGCCGTAGTGCGACAAACAGCAGGCAACATGGGAATAGATGAAAGCAAGTTTGAACCGTATCCATCCATTTGTTTGGGTACTATGGATATATCAGTATTTGAAATGGTAGGCGCCTATGGTACATTCGTAAATGAAGGAACCTTTGTAGAACCCATTTTCATTACTCGTATAGAAGACAAGCACGGGAACATATTAGAAGAGTTTACGCCAAAAAGAAACGAGGCCATTCGCAAACAGTCTGCGTATATCATCTGTAAAATGCTAGAACGAGTAACCATGAGTGGAGGTACAGCAGCCAGATTGCGAGGCAGCAGATTTACTATACCTGCGGGGGCTACCATAGGGGGCAAAACCGGTACAACTCAAAACAACTCCGACGGTTGGTTTATGGGCATAACTCCCAATCTAGTAAGTGGCTGCTGGGTGGGTGCAGAAGAACGGAATGTGCATTTCCGCGCTACGCAATATGGACAAGGAGCAAACACCGCCTTGCCTATATTTGGCAAGTACATGGAGCAGGTATATGCCAACCCAGAAATGGAGTATGGTCGCGGAGTTTTCAAAAAACCCGATATAGAAATGACCGTAGCCTTAGACTGTGACAATATTCAAACGAGCGATTCTACGTATGTCCCAATAGACGATGTAGACGACGAGGAGTTATTCTAGCTCCCTCCATATTCCGTTTTTTTAACCTAAACATCTACGCGTGCTTGCCACCCAAGTGCGGGCAGTCTACCAAATCCGCCAGGGATGTGTACACCACGGTATCCTTGGTATATCCATAGATTTTTTCTAGCGTGCTCGTCTGTGATTTGTCATCTGTATTACTTACTACATCATCCAGACTATACTGGCACGGATGCTCGTAGCCACTCGCATGCGTTAGCTCGAGCAATTCTTTTCGAAAATATTTCACGTAGTTATAGAAGCGTTCTGACTTTAATGTAGGATCTACACCGGCTTGTAGCCATTTGCTCTGCGTAGCGATGCCCGCAGGACAAGTATTGGTATGGCATAGCTGTGCTTGTATACATCCGATACTCATCATGGCCTCACGAGCCACATTTATCGCATCTGCACCCATGGCAAATGCCCGAGCAGCATTGGCAGGCAAACCAAGCTTGCCACTCGCTACAAACACGATCTTATCTGTGAGCTTACGTTTTTGAAAAATCTTATAAATTATCGCAAATCCATTGAAAAATGGCAACGCTACATGATCTGCAAAACTAGGAGGAGCAGCTCCTGTACCTCCTTCTCCCCCATCTACAGTGACAAAGTCTGGTCCAGTACCGCGTTCTACCATTTTATCGGCCAACTCCTCCCAAAGCTCTGTTTTGCCTATCGCAGATTTTATCCCAACCGGCAGCCCTGTGCGTGATGCTATCTCCTCTATGAGGTCCAGCAACTCATCCAATGTAGAAAAACACTTGTGGCTGGCCGGCGAGAGTACATCCTTACCCTCTTTTACTCCTCGTATAGCAGCTATCTCAGCCGTTATTTTCTTGCCGGGTAACACGCCCCCTTTACCGGGTTTAGCACCTTGCGATAGTTTTATTTCTATGGCACGCACAAACGCATTGTTTTCTACTAGCTGCTCTAGTTTACCGAGATCTAGGCTACCTTCTTGGCTACGCACTCCAAAGTAACCAGTACCAAAATGAAATACAACATCTGCTCCGTGGCTGTGGTAGGGCGATAGACCTCCTTCTCCTGTATTGTGGTATGCTCCTGCTTTCTTGGCTCCTTTGTTCAGACTCTCTACCGCTTTGGCACTTAGCGAGCCAAAACTCATAGCCGACACATTGAGTACAGACTTGGGTCTATAGGGCCGTTTTCTGCCATTGGCTAAGCCCATCACCTTGGCACACGGCAAAAAGGTAGGGTCATGGAAACTAATGTGGTCTTCGGTGACCCGAAAAGGGAATAAATCAGGTTTGAGGAAGTGATAGTTTGTGCTATAAAAATCTTGGTCTGAACCAAAGCCTTGGTAATTGTTCTCTTGCTTGGCAGACGCATAAATCCAGGATCGTTCTCTTCTGTTGAACGGCAATTCTTCTCTATTGTTTGCTATAAAATACTGGCGAATTTCGGGACCTATTTTCTCAAACATATAGCGGATATGGCCTACAATAGGATAATTGTGTGAAATGGTATGGCTGCGTTGCAGTATATCTCGCATAGCAACGAGTATCAGTACACCGAGCATCCAAACCCACCAGGCTAATCCTCCTAAAAAAATCAGTATCTCTTGCATTTAGCGAAGATACTGGAAATAGACAGGAGTTGGCAATGGTTTGTATTATCGCTTCCTGACACTGAGCACCTCGTCATTGCTAAAAGCCTTAAATAACCGTAACTGCAATACATGAGCTACACCTCACACACTGAGGCACAGTTTTGCTACGCACCTCCTGCAGCCAGGCACTAACGTACGGTATATACAAAGTGCCCTTGGCCACGAGAGCCCAAAGACCACAGATATATATACCCACGTGCTGCGGATCAATAACAAAACCTTAAAAACCCGCTTGAAATTATTAAAAAAGAAAAGTACATTTGGTATTTCGCAAACTAAAAAATATTGTTATGACAAAAAAAAGAATTCCCTTACTCATGTTGTTTATCGCTTGTCTAAGTATAAGCCATGCTCAAGAATTCATTAGCCAAACCATACAGAATGACGGCTTAACAAGAGGATATAGCATTTATGTTCCAGCAAGTTATGATGGAACTACAAATTTTCCTTTGCTATTTAATTTACATGGAGGAGGTGGTACAAATTCCGCTTGGCGAATATCTTCTGACATGCGACCTATTGCCGACACTGCTGACTTTATTCTAGTTTATCCCCAAGCACGTCCTGACCCAAGTGACGGAAACTCTTTTAACTGGATTCCTAAAGTCCCAGGTACTTTTGATGATGTGCCCTTTTTTAGTTCATTGATAGATACGATTGCTAGTAATTATCAAATAGACCAGAACAGAATATATGCTTGTGGGTATTCCTTAGGAGGAGATATGACCTTTGAACTTGGATGTAAGCTCAATAACAGAATTGCAGCTATAGCTCCGGTAGCCAGAACCATGCAATCCAATCCAAATAGTTTTTGCTCTCCGGTGCATCCCACTGGAGTTCTTACAATACTTGGTACGAATGACTTGGTTTCTCCATACAATGGAATCGTATTTGGGGGTATAGAATATTATATTTCCGCAGCAGCAACGCATAATTATTGGGTAACCCAAAACAATTGTGAAGCAACTGCTACTACAAGCACTGCAAGCCCAAGTGTAGAGCGGTATACTTGGTCCACTAAATCAGGCTGTGCATATGTACAGGAATTAAAGGTGATTGGAGGAGGACATGATTGGCCGGGAAGCTTCGGAAATATGACGATTGATGCTAACGACGAGATTTGGCGGTTTGTTTCAAAATACAACATCAATGGATTAATTGGGTGTGCAACGACTTCATCCAATGACTACAGCAGCACCGAAGGAAAGTATAGGGTTTATCCTAATCCTATGAATTCAAAACTAATAATAGAAATGGAGGTAGCAGAGGGAAAAGAATTTAGAATTTACTCGACTATTGGAGAACTGGTGTCAAGCGGAACACTGAAATCGCACAAGAACATAATAGATCTAGCAGTATTACCTCCGAATATTTATGTTTTGACTGTGAATAACCATTCCATAAAGCTGATAAAAACCAAATAAAAGGGCAGTACAATGGAGGTAGTGCATTGATATATTCAGGGCTATATTATTAATAGTTGAAATGCTAGCAGGCACCAAAAGGTAAGATCAAATCATAGGAGCACCTGTAAGCGTGGCCAGCTATCTTTAAGCGAGACAAATATACCTACACGCACATCGCCTAATTTATTCGTCTGAGATGTGAGGGAAAATGAACTATTGGCCTACAAAAAGGTTGATGAATGAATGAACCGTAACGAAGAACTATTGAAGCTACGTCCGAAGATAAAAACCATTATAAATGGCTTGAAAACGTCGTCCACAGAGCAGTTTCAGAATAACACACTGCGTCCTATACTTAAGTTTCAGCATGACATACTTCTTCGACTTTATCATACCTGTTTAGCCAAAAATAAGTCCCTATTCGACGGACTAACTGCCGAGGAGCAAGAAGCTAAAATCAATCAACTTTTTCAGAAAGATTTGCGTTTTAAGAATCAGTCTCTAGGAGCTATAGTGGGTATGCTAACAGCGGAGGAATACGCCATATATGCCGAAGATACCTCTTCTTTCGATCGTAGGATAGTTACGATGCTGAAGCAACGGATAATGAGTACGTACTAATGGTGGCAATTCAGCCTCATAATTAGACGCAGCCTACATGGCAGGCAAATCTCCTGCTCCTTTGGTAGGCAAGTGAGTATCACCCATTAGGTATAGATCTACCTCTCTAGCTGCCTCTCTCCCTTCTGATATGGCCCACACTATGAGCGATTGTCCCCGTCTCATATCTCCAGCCGTAAAAATATGCGGTATATTCGTTTGGTACTGGGTAGCGTTATACCTTCCTTCTTGATCCAGCTCTATTCCTAGTTTCTCGCTTAGCGATTTCTCAGGGCCACTGAAGCCAAGTGCCATTATAGCCAAATCACACGGCCATACACGCTCTGTACCTTCTTTTTCTGCAAAAGAAATGTTGCTACCTTTCTCTAGCTTCATTGCTACTTCTACGGTTTTCAGACCTATAAGTTTCCCACTCGTATCTTGTACAAATTCTTTGGTCTGTAGCATCCAGTTTCGGTCACATCCTTCCTCGTGAGATGAAGAGGTGCTTAGCTGAAGTGGCCAGTACGGCCAAGGGGTATTTTGGCTTCTACTAATTGGCGGTTTTGGCATTATTTCCAAATTAGTTACAGACGCAGCTCCTTGTCTGTTCGATGTTCCTACACAATCAGAACCCGTATCTCCTCCACCGATTACGATGACATGTTTACCTTCTGCGGATATCTGGTTTATCACATCTGCACCATATAGTTTCTGGGTTTGCTGCGTGAGAAAAGGCATCGCCTGAACCACATTCTCGTTATCGCTCCCATGGCATTCTAGGAATCTGGATTGAGTAGCACCTCCACAAAGAACTACTGCATCAAAAGCCTCGAGCTCTTTAATATCCATGTTCACGCCTACATTCACTTGGGTTCTAAACACAATACCCTCTGCTTCCAAAACGGCAACGCGCCTATCAATGATTGCTTTTTCCAGCTTAAAATTTGGGATACCGTATCGCAACAAGCCGCCTATAGCATCGTCACGTTCTAAGACAGTAACGTGATGTCCTGCCCTATTGAGCTGCTGAGCTGCAGCCATACCGGCAGGGCCAGAACCTACGATAGCTATTTTTTTTTCTGTTCTATGTGCTGGTACCTGTGGCTTAATCCAACCTTCACTAAATCCCCTTTCTACTATATTTTTTTCTATATTTTCGATAGATACCGGCTCCTCTACTAATCCCAATACACACGCTTTCTCGCATGGGGCCGGACATAGTCTACCGGTAAATTCAGGAAAATTATTGGTAGAATGCAAGATTTTCAATGCACTCTCCCACTCATTTTGATGGACCATCTCATTAAAATCGGGTATCAAATTTCCCAGTGGGCAACCGCTATGACAAAATGAGATTCCACAGTCCATACATCGCGCGCCTTGTTGAGATAGCTCCTGATTTTTTAGCGGTACGGTAAATTCTCTGTAATGACTAATCCGCTCAGCTACAGCCAAATTTGTTTCGTCTACACGTGCGTACTCTTTAAATCCTCCTAATTTTCCCATAATTATACTGCCTGAATAATTTGCTCTTTTTGCTGCTGCTCTAGTGCCCTCTTGTAGTCTGTAGGTATCACTTTTACGAAATGAGGCAACCATTCTTGAATTGCATTTATCATTCGATAAGCCAGTGGACTTTTAGTGTATTTTAAATGGTTGGAGACAAGCTCATAGAGTACTATCTCATCGTCTTCATTGAGTTGCTCTAGCTCCACCATACTCCTATTGCACTGTTCATCACTGAACCGGCTGTCGGGGTCATAAACATATGCTATTCCTCCGCTCATTCCTGCGGCAAAATTTCTGCCTGTTTCTCCTAGTACTACCACAGTGCCACCCGTCATATATTCACATCCGTGATCTCCTACGCCTTCCACTACTGCTAACGCTCCAGAGTTTCGGACCGCAAACCGCTCTCCCGCCTTGCCGTTGATATATACCTCTCCGCATATAGCACCATAAAGTGCCACATTCCCAATGATCACATTGTCTTCTGGCTTGAAAGTGGCTTTCTTTGCTACTTTCACTATTAGCTTACCTCCAGAAAGTCCTTTGCCCAGGTAATCGTTGCAATTGCCGTCTATCTTAAAGGAAACACCCTTGGCTAGAAAAGCGCCAAAACTCTGCCCCGCAGACCCTTCAAAATCTACTAAAATAGTATCTTTAGGTAAACCTTGAGCACCGTATATTTTAGAAATTTCGTTACTAAGAATAGCTCCTACAGTTCTATCCGTATTGCATATTTTTAATGTTATACGCGTCTTTTCTTTCCGATAGATAGACGGCATAGTTTCTTTTATAATCTTAAAATCCAGGACATTTTCAAGGGCATGATCTTGCGATAGTGTATTGAAATTAGGCACCCGTTTGGCCTTGGTAGGTTTGTACAAAATTTTTGAAAGATCTAGACCAAGAGTTTTATAGTGCTCAATCGCTTGGTTTACACCAATCTTTTGTGACTGGCCTACCATTTCTTTGAGCGTTTTAAAACCCAGTTGTGCCATAATACCACGCAGTTCTTCTGCAACGAAGTACATGAAATTAATCACGTGCTCAGGTGTTCCTTTAAAGTTTTTTCTGAGTTCGGGGTCTTGGGTAGCTATACCAACAGGACACGTATTAAGATGACATGCTCGCATCATTATACACCCCGAGGCTACAAGAGGTGCCGTTGCAAAACCAAACTCCTCTGCTCCGAGTAATGCCGCTATAGCTACATCTCTACCTGTTTTCATCTGACCATCACACTCGAGTACTACTCTACCGCGAAGGTCATTTAGAATGAGCGTTTGCTGCGCTTCTGCTAGTCCTAACTCCCACGGCACTCCCGTATGTTGTAATGAGGTGAGCGCAGCCGCACCCGTTCCTCCATCATATCCAGAGATGAGAATCACATCAGCCTTGGCTTTTGCTACACCAGCAGCAATCGTTCCTACACCTACCTCAGATACGAGTTTCACATTTATTCTAGCCTCTCTGTTGGCGTTTTTTAAGTCAAATATTAGTTGAGATAAATCTTCTATTGAATAAATATCGTGGTGTGGTGGTGGCGAGATAAGACCTACATACGGGGTAGAATTCCTTGTTTTGGCTATCCAAGGCACTACTTTCTTGCCTGGCAATTGGCCGCCTTCACCGGGCTTAGCTCCTTGAGCCATCTTAATTTGAATCTCTTTGGCATTTGATAAGTAGTCTATAGAAACACCAAATCTGCCTGATGCAACTTGCTTAATTGCACTATTTTTAGAATCTCCATTAAACTCTTTTTGAAATCTGCGAGCATCTTCTCCTCCCTCACCCGAGTTACTCTTGCCCCCTATTCTATTCATAGCTATAGCTAAGTTTTCGTGAGCTTCTTGACTAATAGATCCGTATGACATGGCACCTGTTTTAAAGCGTTTTACGATCTCTGTCCATGGCTCTACTTCGTCTATGGGTATAGGATCTAGATTCACAAACTCAAATAGACCTCTAATAGTCATAAGACCTGCACTTTGTTCATTTATCTCTTTCGAATAATCATCATAGCTCTGCTGATTATTTAGTCTTACAGCTTGCTGCAATTTGGCTACGGTAGCGGGATTAAACATATGCTTAGCACCCTTTCTTCGCCACTTATAAACGCCCCCTACATCTAGCGACAGTGCGTCTGCAATCTCACCGCTCCCAAAAGCGTTCAGGTGTCTGTTCTTAACCTCAATTTCTATTTCCCTAAGACCAATGCCGTCTATGCGAGAGGGTGTGTACGGGAAGTATTTCTTACTGACTGTTTCATTGATCCCAATTATTTCAAAAATCTGTGCAGACTGGTACGAGTGTAGCGTAGATATCCCTATTTTATTCATAATCTTAAGGACTCCCTTAGCTACTGCTTTGTTGTAATTATTAATTGCGACTTGTGCATGACCACTATTTTCCGATTGCTTTTGACTCAAAATTTCATTCACCATATACGGATTTATTGCACTAGCTCCGTAGCCAAACAACAATGCAAAATGATGGCACTCACGTGGCTCTGCAGACTCTATAATAATATCAAAACGGGATCTTATACCTTGTTTTACCGCAGTATGGTGAATAAATGAACAGGCTAATAACATAGGAATGGGTGCAAGCCCATCTGTCACTCCCCTATCCGATAACACTATAATATTGCACCCCCTTGCTACTGCCTCAGATGTGGCCGTCACACAGGCTTCTAGACTTGTTTCTAGCCCATTTACACCTTCATTTATTGGGTAGAGTACAGCGATAGTCTCTGCTTTAAAATTAGGTTCTGAAATGAATTTTATCTTGTCTAAATCTTCATTTGATATAATCGGATTCTGAATTTTTAGCTTTTTACAATGTTCTTCACTTACCTCAAACAAGTTGAAATCACTCCCTAAATGGATACTCACATCAGTCACAATATCTTCTCGGATACCATCAAGCGGGGGATTCGTTACTTGTGCAAAAAGTTGCTTGAAATAGTTGTAGAGAAGCTGCCTTTGATCGGAAAGGACCGCTAACGGGATATCATTCCCCATAGACCCTACCGGCTCTATACCACTAATACTCATAGGGGTAATAATGGTGTCCAAGTCTTCTCGCGTATATCCAAATAAACGAAGACGTTTATCAAACGATGTCTCTTCTACGGGGGGTGTATTTGTGGTATACGGTATGCTTGATAAAGGAACTATATTCTTCGTTACCCATTCTTGATACGGATGCTTGGATACGATATTTTTTTTTATTTCATCGTCTTCAATAATTCTTCCTGCGTTCATATCAACGAGAAACATCTTTCCCGGTTCTAGCCTTCCGTGTTGTAAAACATCTTCCGGTTTAATATCCAGTACCCCAATCTCAGAGGACATAACCACAAACCCACTTTTGGTAAGTGTATAACGAGATGGTCTAAGGCCATTTCTGTCCAATACTGCTCCGATCACGTTGCCATCGGTAAAAGGGATAGAGGCTGGTCCATCCCATGGTTCCATGATACAAGAGTTGTATTCATAAAAAGCCTTCTTCTCATCCGATATGTTTTCATCTTTTTCCCACGCTTCAGGTACTACCATCATCATAACTTCCGGCAAACTCCTGCCAGTCATGAGTAGTAACTCAACTACCATATCCATAGATGCAGAGTCAGATTTGCCCGCCAATATTATGGGAAATAGAGCCTTTATATCTGCACCAAAAACATCACTCTGCAGCAGGCTTTCTCGAGCCCTCATTCTGCTCACATTTCCTCTGAGGGTATTTATCTCTCCGTTATGACACATGTAGCGAAACGGCTGAGCAAGCTCCCAAGACGGGAAGGTATTGGTAGAAAAACGCTGATGTACTAGTGCAAGTCGAGTCACCAATGTACTATCTGATAAGTCGAGATAATACTCACTAATGTGCTCTGGCATAAGCAGGCCTTTGTATATAATAGTCGTGGTAGATAAACTGGAGAAATAGAATTGCCTGCCTTCGGATATTTTAGCTTCCCGTATGGCATTTTCACAAATTTTGCGAGCTGCATACAGTTTTGCTTTGAATAAATGGTCGCTTATTGAATCCTTTTTACCGATAAACACTTGTTTCACGCTAGGCTCATGCTTTGCAGCTATTTTGCCCAATACTGCAGAGTCTACAGGCACGTCTCGCCACCCAAGTAGTGTTAGGTCTTGATCCGCTAGGCATTGCTCAAATTGCTCTTTAGTGTATTGAGCCTGATTTGTTCTTTTAGGCAGAAACACCATACCAACCGCATATTCGCCAATGCTTGGCAGGCTGAAAGAACATTTTTTCACAAAAAAATCATGGGGGATATCAAATAAGATACCAGCTCCATCTCCAGTACGTCCATCTGAACTGACGGCACCACGATGTTCTAGTTTTACAAGGATATCCAGTGCCTTATGAATAATATCATTGGATCTTACTCCTTTGAGATTGCAGATAAATCCAGCACCACAATTGTCGTGCTCAAACTCTGGTAAATAAAGGCCTTGTTCTTTAATCATAATAATCTTCTAAGTAGTTGACATCCTTTTCTCACCATTACCAAGCGACCAACACCTCTCTCATGTTTAGAGGTGTTGATCAATTAGTGCTTAACTAAAAAAAAAATGAATCTTTAGAGCATCTGCTCTCCATGTTGGCTTATATCTAACCCTCTATCTTCTTGATCATGTCGCACCCTCATAGGAATCACAAGATCTACAAATTTGTAGAGTAACCAACTCCCAAAAAAGGTAAAAATTGATACTAAAACTAATCCTAAAACATGATACATAAAAGTAGTTGTACTGCCATAAACTAGGCCAACTTCTGCTGCAAAAACTGCAGTAAGTATCATACCAACCATTCCTCCTACACCATGACTTGGGAATACATCTAGTGTATCATCCAAGTTAGACTTCGTACGTAGTCTTATGGCCCAATTGCTCACAAGTGAAGCAATAAATCCAATAAAAATAGACTGGCCTATATTTACAAACCCAGCTGCAGGAGTAATGGCCACTAACCCAACTACTGCACCTATGCATGCGCCTATTGCCGACATTTTTCTGCCGACCATACGCTCATAAAATACCCAGGTGATCATTGCGGTAGCGGAAGCAACATTGGTATTGGCGAATGCGATAACGGCATCTGAATTGGCTCCTAAAGCTGAGCCAGCATTGAATCCAAACCAACCAAACCACAGCAAGCCAGTGCCTAGTATTACATAGGGCACATTGGCAGGAACTTCTGTATTCTTTTTTCTCTTTCCTAAAAAAACAGCTCCAGCCAATGCAGCAAAACCTGCTGACATATGAACTACTGTTCCTCCTGCAAAATCTAAAATACCCCACTGCCTGAATAACCCATCTGGATGCCAGGTCATGTGGGCCAAAGGACTATAGATAAAGAGACTAAACAATACCATAAATAAGATATAAGACCTGAACCTAACACGCTCTGCTAAACTTCCTGTTATCAGTGCTGGAGTTATTATAGCAAATTTCAATTGGAACATCGCAAATAACAAAAAGGGTATAGTTGCAGCAAATTCTGGATTCGGCTCCGCACCAACACCACTAAAGTTGAAGTATGTAAGAGGATTACCAATGAATCCGCCGATACTATCCCCGAACGCCAGACTAAATCCAACTACAATCCATAGTACGCTTATTACGCCGAGTGCGATAAAACTCTGTAGCATCGTAGATATAATACTTTTTTTATTCACCATACCGCCATAAAAAAAGGAAAGTCCTGGCGTCATAAGTAGAACAAGAGCACTAGCTACTAGCATCCAAGCAGTATCTCCAGAATCTATACTCGATGAAAGTTCTGTGTAATTTTCTGCCAGTAATACACTCAGTAAAACCAGAAGTGTAAGTGCTATAAAATTTATCTTTTTGCCCATCGTTTGTTTCGTCTATCGCGGTACTCTTTTATCGACTTGTTACCGCGAGTAATTCTCTTCAAAAAGCGATTTTTTTATCCAAAAAGTATTTATAAAAAAATAAAATATCTCGATTTATAATGCGAAATAATTTACATAAACAAAAGATAATTAGATATTTGAATTCTAATTCGAATGAAGTATAAGAAAGAAAATGATCTATTTACCATTTTAAATGCACTGAATAAATCGCAGAAGCTTTTGTTATCACGTAAATGGGCAAATGAACCGTACCAGTCATTTATATACGTAAAAACATATCAGGCTTTACTCAAGCAAAAAAAATACGATAGCCAAGGACTAGTAGATACTATCCCCGAATTAAAAATGCACCAATTGGCCAATGTTCAAAAGGAACTATTTAGTAAAATATTGGAGCATTTGAGAGCTCAGCAAAAACGAACTCCTTTTGAAGAATACAGAACGTTATTAAAAAATTATAGTATTCTAAAAGGATTAAATCTTCCTGAGCAAGCCAACAAATGGAAGAAAAAAGCAATTGTGTACAAAGCCACAAACTCTATTATCAATGATGCGGTGCTAGTAGACGAAGAGACCTATTACTACGAGACCATGTCAAAACCGGAGATGGTATCCGAATTCAAGCTCTACAGTGATATGAGTCCATTGACCAAACAGCTAATGGATGGTTATCTGCAGTTTAGGCAGTTTTATCTACAGCATAGATTTAGCAAAAATGAAACGGAACATCATACGCTAGAAGTACAGCTAAAAAAAATCACCCATGGCATAGATTATACTGAATTATCCCTATTTAATAAAATAGTCTACAACCGCATGTTGTACCATTATAATTACACTCAGCGTAATTTTGTGTTGAGTTATAAATACTCATCCTCTCTCGTCACGATATACGAAGAATATGGGCTCGCCAATCACTACAAAGAAGTGTACCTCAAACTACTTAATTATCAGTTGATGTGTTTATTTCGGCTCAATGCGACCAGCAGGTATGCACAGCTTATCGATAAATTTAAGCACTTACAATTCTCGTCTAGCTTGCCTGATATTAACCTTCTCCAAGAAACGCATTTCAAATACTCCTTGACCCACACGCTCAACCTCTATATGATACAAGGAGATTTCCGGGGAGGCTTACGGCTATTCAAAACACTAAACAATTCATTCGAAATGCTAGACAAGAAAAACAATGCAGGGTACGTAAACAGTATTAACTACAAAATAGCCTGCTTGTATTTTGGCAATGAGCTATACGAAAACTGCATCGTTTACTTGGATAGAATCATATACAATATGGACATTACAGGTAGACCTGATTTACAGATATTTTCACGTATTCTCAAGCTTACATCCCTGTTTGAATTGCAAGATACAGAATACATTTTTGAGAATATACGAAGCGTATATAGTTACCTCGCTCGCAATAAGCAGCTGGACAAGTTTCAAATAGAAATAATGCAGTTTTTAAGAGTGTGTGCCAAACTACCTACCATAGAAATAAGACAAGAACTCGTAAACCTACGAAAAGCAATGCTGGTAGTGGCTCAAAATAAATTTGAGCAACGCCCATTCTTTTATTTTGACATCATCGGTTGGCTCGATAGTAAGCTGGATAAAAAATCGCTCTCGGAAACAATAGAGAGAAGAGGGCTGGGTCACCGAGTACTCTATTAAAATCACATTTGTACGGGTATAAAGCCATAGCTTTGCGCCCATGTCTGCAACACACAAGACCATTGCCGAGATACTTGCAAAACTGAATATTACTGAACGTAATGATATGCAGATGCAGGCTCAGGCAGCCTACGAAAAATCAAAGGATATTGTCATCCTCTCTCCTACAGGTAGTGGTAAGACATTGGCATTTTTACTTCCCCTAGTAGGCACACTGGACCCCACTATCAAAGAAATTCAAGCACTTATCATAGCTCCTACTCGTGAGCTAGCTATGCAAATAGAGCAAGTAGCTCGCTCAATGGGCTCAGGTTATAAGACAAACGTAGTATACGGTGGCCGTAGCGGCTCTCAAGACCGTAGAGATATTGAAACACGCCCTGCTATACTCGTGGGAACCCCAGGTCGTATTGCAGACCACTTGGAGCGAGGAGCGTTTGCCACCAAACATATTAAAACACTCATCCTAGATGAATTTGACAAATCACTCGAAATAGGTTTTGAGGCAGAAATGATTTCCCTAATAGACAACCTATCGTCTGTAGAAAAGAAAATTTTAACATCGGCTACCCAAGCCGTTGATATCCCTGTATATGCGCAACTCAACGATCCTATCCGTATCGATTTTTTGGCTACACAGACTAGTAAACTGAGAGAAGTACTAACCGTTGCGCCAAGAGAAGAAAAACTTCCACATATGCTCAAATTGCTCCAGCACATAGGCAATGTGCCAGGTATTATCTTTTGTAATTTCAAGGACACTATAGCAGGGGTTTCTAGCTTTTTAACCGAAGAAGGCGTTTCACATGGCGTATTTTATGGAGGGCTAGAGCAACGTGATAGAGAGAGTGCATTAATCAAATTTAGAAACGGAACGCATCAAATACTTCTCGCCACCGACCTAGCAGCAAGAGGCATCGACGTTCCAGAACTCGGATTTATTCTGCACTATGAATTGCCCTCTAGAGAAGAAGAATACATACACCGTAATGGTAGAACTGCCCGTATGAATGCCGAAGGAACCGCCTATATTCTAGCTCAGAAAGGACAAGACGTACCGGAGTATATGCCAGAGATAACAGAACTAAAGCCTACAGGAGGTAAGCGTTTGCAAGCTTCTGAGTGGGCTACACTATTCATCTCTGGAGGCAAGAAAGATAAAGTATCTAAAGGTGACGTAGCAGGTTTACTAATGAAACAAGGCGGACTCGCTCCTTTTGAAGTAGGTAAAATAGAATCAAAACTGGAATGCACCTTCGTAGCGGTAAAAAAAGAAAAGATTAAAGAGGCCATAACCAAGACCAACAACACCAGGCTAAAGAAAAAAAAGGTACGCGTAACGCCTTACTAGGTGCTACATTCTCCTGTTACCAACCCATACGAATCTTCTATTAATAAAAGAGGCATCTGCAAAGGTGGCATTGCCGGCAGGATTGCCTCCCGTGACGTGAAAATCTGAAAAAGCAGCATGTTGGTTTACAAACCCAGCACCTGTCAAATTGAAACTCACGGGGACAAAGGCTTCATTCATCTGCTCTTCTATAATCGCTTGTGTTCCTGCATCTGTACTAAAGGCCAAGCATGTTATTGCTCCTTTTGACGTGGCTAATGAACTAGCAACGGCAATAGATTCCAATGTGTTTTCTGTCTTCACTAAAAACACCAGCGGACCAAAAAACTCCTCTCGATAAACTGTTGCACTTGCATCTGTAGCCATAACAGTGGGACTCTGTATTCTAGCGTTTGGAGCATCAGGATTTTCTACTTTTTGCGGAGCAAGAAGCACTTCTCCTTCTTGTGATGATATGCGGCTAAGAGTTGTATCATTTTGCACAGCACCCAGTGTACCTGCACCCATTTTAGGGTGACTTATCACACCCTTTACTGCTTCAACTATTTGTGCAGCCACATCATCAAAGGATAACACACTATCCTCCGTTTTTACCTCATTGGCAATAAATATGTTTTGCGGAGCAGTGCACATTTGCCCGCTGTATAAACTGACAGAAAAGGCTATGTTGTGAGCTACTGCTTTCACATCCCTTACAGAATCTATAATTACGGAGTTAATCCCCGATTTTTCTGTAAATATGGTCTTATCCAAACTCTCTACATAATCACCAAAGGCATTGCCACCTGTATAGTCTATAAGTTTGATAGCTGGATGCTCTGCCAGTGCTTGAGTGATCGGATTAGCGACTGTGTCCGGTGCGAGTTGTACGATATTGGCATCGTAGCCTTGCTCGGCAATAACCTTGCGAAGCTCTGCGACAAATAGGGCAATAGCCAAAACAGACTTTGGATGCGGTTTGATGATTGCTGTGTTGCCACAGATAAGATTGGCATACACACCAGGTACGGTATTCCAAGTGGGAAATGTAGAGCACCCGATTACCAAGCCAATACCTTTCGCAATCGGTTTCCAGCTTTTTTGTACGTCTAGCGAATAGTTGCCCAATGGCTTGCTAAACGCTAAATCGTTGGGATAGCGAGTGAGTTCCTGCACGCCCATTGCTATTGCTTCTAAAGCCCTATCTGCGGCATGCGGACCACTTGCCTGAAAAGCCATCATAAAACTCTGTCCTGTGGTATGCATCGTAGCGTACGCTAATTCGAAAAAGCGTAATCGCACTCGTTCTAAACTCTCGATGAGAATACCTGCTCGTGTTTCTATACTAGCACTCTTCCAGTCTTTGGCGGCAGCCGCACTATGCGAAACATAGGTATCTACAGCCAGTGCAGGATAACGTACACCTGTGCCATATTGCCAGAGGGGTGAGACTTCTTCGCCTACCCAAGTAGCTGCATCTTGATTTAGTTGCGTAAAATTTTCATTGAGTAATCTACCAAAAGCTTCTTTCCCTTTGGTATCTAACGCAGGATCATACGCTTTGGGATGCTCAGGGTAAGGGGAGAAAAACTGACGAGTACTGAGAGCTTCTATGGCTTGACCAAGCAGCTCTTTGTGTTGTAAATAAAGTGCTGTGTGCGTCATGCTATGCTCTAGTTTATTTGTTTTTTATGTATTCTATTGAAATAAATAATCCCCACTACACCCAGTAGCATCATGACCAAAGAAATAATCTCTGCTTGAGTGAATGCTACTCCCTTAAATTGATCTGGATTAACCCGAATACTTTCTATGGAGAAGCGTTCTATTCCTGCAAATATGAAATAGATAGCAAACAACACACCTGGTGCAAATTTCTTACGTATAGACCACAGAATAACAAAAATAGTAAGTGCCATGGCGATCTCATATACGGGTGTTGGCCATACTGGATCTTCTAGTATGAGGCCGTGTACATTATTAGGATAGTCATACGCCCACGCCCAATCAGGTAGCCAGCTCAACCAATCTGGCTTTGGAGCAAGATTTTTTATACCCCAATCTCCATCTCCACTAAAGTGGCAGCCCATTCTACCTATGCCGTAGGCTAACATCATAGATGGTCCACCTATATCGAGCATCGTTTTCCATTTTACGCCGTGTTTATGTGAATACCAAAGCACGCCAATAGCCCCGCAAAGTAGCCCTCCGAAATAGGTGAGACCGCTGAAAGGATCCCTAAATAACACCATGGGGTCATCTACCAAATCACTAAAATGCTCCAAGTGGTGAAATAACTTAGCTCCGGCAAAACCGCTAATGGCAGCTACCATCGTTAAATTCCCCATCATCATATACGGATGAAAAGTCATTGTCTTGCCCGCTACATAGGGGGGGTCTTTTTTGAGTTGGAAATATTTTAAAACGATAAAAACTACCGCTAGCAGAATACCCCAAAGCAAGGAACCCTCCGTAGAGAGTATAAATGCCTGCGGATTGCCAGATAGCTGACTGAAATTAAGGGCTAAATACACAATCTTGAAACCAACTATAAAACCTACTAAAGCACTGGAGAGATACTCCCAAGCCAGGTTTGGTTTGTCTATTGCTTTTTGGAAAGCACTTACTTTCCCTTCTTTCTCGTACCTTTTAAACTCTAGGGTCATGACCCAACTTGCCACTAAAAAAGCGAGGGCCACAAAAAAGCCAAACATCATTACGATCTTGAATGCGGGAATGCTGATACCAAAAATATCGAGAACGGCGTCGTATAAAGTAGGATACATATTATTGTGTTGGTGCGAATTAACGTATGAAAATTTTAAATCAAGAAGAAGATCGTGTTAAATGTAGGGATAGTCTCGTTGAGTGCTACTTATACAGTGAAAATAGAAACCCGTTCTTATCCTCTATTTGGTTAGCAGGCAAACTCTCTATCATTTTTAGAATATCCCTATTTTGTGCAACAGACGCTTTAGGTAAGTACAACCTATCGATATCATTTTTGATCAAAGCAGCATGCCAATCATACCCATCTATGGCTATCCCTTGTTGTATGAGTGCTAAATTTGCATACAACTCATTACTCTTGTAGTGACTCCATGTCTCATCATTTAACCGTGATAGGTAACCGCTCGGCATCTTAAATTCATACCACTGCTGCAGTAGTAAATGATTCTCATCAAACTCGCCAAACTGGTGGTAGCCGTCGCGTATCCCGAACGGAAGCATAAGCACATTCTCACCTTTCGTCTCCAAAAGAACACCTCGCTTTGAAGCAGGTAAAGATATTGACTCCATATCTTGCTGTACATGTTCTAAGTAAAATAATATTACGGATGCCAACAAGAAGACTGTAAAGCTCAGTTTTATGCTCTTTGCTTTCCATTTTAAATGGACCACCCTAGCCATAAATAAAGTCCCAAATATAAATACCAACAAGATGAACCTATCGGGGGAACGCACATTATTGACAAATGGGATAAAGTGCACTACCGCAGTAACATTATACCAAAAATCTGTACCCGCTATGCGAATAACAGGAAGAGTAACAAATGTAAATAGTGTTGTAGCAAACAAGAAAAATCGAGTCCATTTGTCCTTATCTTTCTGCTGCACATAAAAGAGCAAGCTCAGAATAAACAAGGCAATAAAACTATACCCTAAAAAAATCTTATTATCATTAAGTGCATGGGGAAGATCCCCAAAAATATTGTTCTGAAAAAAGCGAGAATTCAACCCTTGATTTACTAAACCTCTTACATCTGCAGCTGCCCAAATAGCTCCTTTCTCATCAATACCAAGAATCCTTAGCAAACGAATACTTATATGACCTAAGACCAAAGCTCCAAGTAAAACGGACATCTTCTTCCAGCTCCAAAAGGAAAACCAGGCATCTAAAACCCCGAACCACAAGAGATAAACGGCTCCAAAAGCCAAGGAATAAAACACCACGTAGTAGTCCATAAAGAAACCCACTAAAAGTAAAAGTACAGTAGGCAAGGCATGTTTTTTATTCATCCTAAAGCCTTTTTGATAAGGCATCCACTTTAAAAATGACAACAGAATAAAAGGTAAGACGCCAATGAGTACCAAATTATAATGCACACCTACTTTGGCGAGCACATATGTATTAAATACCACTAAATAAGCAGCAGATATGGCTAGCAAATACTGAATATCAAAATATCTCGCCAAACGATAAAAACCAACAAAGGATACTACCAGCTGAATGGCAATACCTAGATTAATAGACATGGCTATATTACCAATGATCAGATGGAGTAACCCAAACCAAATAGTATAGGCGTGCATCCACAGGCTAGTGCCGTTGGGTGAGCAGATATAGTCTGTATAAAAAGGGTACGCCCCTTGTTTTATTTGATGAGCAAAGTGCCATGTATTCCAAGCGTATACCTTAGCATCGTCTGGATCATTAAAGAAGAATATAGCCGAACTAAATTCATCGAAGTACGAAAAAAAATGCAAGCAGTAGGACACGATGCCCAATGCAACCACAAAAAGCGGCTCGAGGTATGGATTGTATTTTTTGGGTATCATACAGAGCGGTAAAGACAGATCCTATTGCAAATGCTCTTTTAAACTTGCTTTGGCTAAGCCACTTTCATTGATAGCATCAAAATGCAAACGCTCTACCTGATTTACACGAGCAGCATCAAAGGGTGCTTCAAAGCGAATATAGTTATCTGAAAAACCTTGCATATTATCCCCTTGTTTTTCTTCCTCCCACAAAACCTCCATCTCCTTGCCAAGTTGACTCTCATAGAAAAAACGTTTTTTCTTCGCACTAAGTATTCTTAGGCGTTTCGCTCTATCTATTTTTTCTGCCTTGGTCACTTTACCTACCATCTTTTTGGCGGTAGTATTATTCCTTTCAGAATACGGAAAAACATGCAAGTAGCTAATATCTAGCTCAGTTAAAAACTCGTACGTTGTCAAAAAATGTTCTTCTGTTTCTCCGGGAAATCCTACGATCACATCTACTCCTATGCAGCAATCTGGCATCTGCTTCTTGATACGAGCTATGCGGTCTACATACAACTCACTCACATATTTCCGACGCATTTTGCTAAGAATCTCATCATCTCCACTTTGCAGGGGTATATGAAAATGAGGAACAAACTTATCACTTGCTGCTACAAAATCTATGACCTCGTTACTTAGCAAGTTAGGCTCTATACTACTAATACGATAGCGGTCTATCCCTTCTACCTTATCCAGCTCCACGACTAGATCATAAAAAGTCTCTGCATAATCCTGGTCTGCCCCAAAATCACCAATATTCACTCCGGTGATTACTACTTCTTTTATATCTGTAGCAGCAACCTCCTTGGCTTTCGCAACTGTTTCTGCAACCGTAGCATTTCTACTCTTGCCTCGGGCTAAAGGTATCGTACAAAACGAACAAAAATAGTCGCAGCCGTCTTGCACCTTGAGGAAACTACGGGTTCTGTCTCCGTAGCTGAATGCAGGAATAAAGTCCTGTGTTTCCTTAATGTTCTTATTAAAAACAATTGCTTCATCCTCCTTTTTCAAAGAATGAAGATGCTCAATCATATTGAATTTCTCTGCAGCTCCTAGCACCATATCCACGCCTGGTATCTCAGATATTTCTTTGGGTTTTAGCTGCGCATAGCATCCAATAACCACTACATAGGCTTCTGGATTTTGCTTGAGCACACTCTTCACTGTAGTACGGCATTTTTTATCTGCATTGTCCGTTACCGAGCAAGTGTTAATGATATAGATATCAGCTTCGTCTGAGAAATCTACACGTGAGAAACCATTGTCCTCCAATTGGCGAACGATAGTACTACTCTCTGAAAAATTGAGCTTACAGCCCAAAGTGTGTATAGCTACGCGCGACATAGCTGCAAATTTAAGTTTAAGTCTACGATAAAAGTGCGTTTAGACATAATTTCAAAATCGTGGTAGGTATCCACCGAAGGCACTAGGCTTATAATCACCCCCCATAATTAATTGGAAACATCCTATCTTCGCTTACTCAAAATGACCACAAACGACATACTACGCAGAACCCGATACGCATTCGATTTTAAAAATCAAGAAATGCTAGACATGTTCACATCTGGCGGCATCAAACTTAAGCTCTTTGATGTAAAAGCAATCCTGTTTAGAGATGACGATGATGAGTTTAGAGAAGCCACACAAAGAGAACTTGCGGGTTTTTTAAACGGATTCATTAACTTGAAAAGAGGCAAACGTGAAGGGCCTCAGCCTGAGCCAGAAGAAATTTTAACCAACAACATTGTACTAAGAAAATTTAAGATTGCAATGAACTGGAAGGACGACGACATTTTAGAAACACTAATGCTTGGCGATATGCGATTTGGCAAACATGAGCTAAGTGCACTGTTTAGAAGACCTACACATGCTCACTACCGACTCTGTAAGGATCAACTCATCCGAAAATTACTAATTGGTATGCACGTTAGACACAGAACAAAATAGAAAATAATCGAGGCAGCCCGAACATTAGACCTTGCCTACCTGTATATAGTCAAATGAATAATACCGTAAAACGCACCATTAAGAAGATATACCCTGCGAACAAAGTAAATATGGGGGGTCATTTACTTGACCAACCACTTCCAAATAAGGAGCTCCAAAGTTTAGACCCTTTTTTGCTCATACACCATTGGCACCAAATGCTTCCCGGCGGACAACGACCACAAGAAGCAGGTGTAGGACCACATCCACATAGAGGATTCAGTCCCGTTACTTTTATTTTCAAAGGCGCAGTAGAACACAGAGATTCACTCGGCAAACATGCTACTGTGCATGCAGGAGGCACGCAATGGATGTTTGCGGGAAGAGGAATAACACACAGCGAACGTTTCCCAAGTGAGCTTACTGAAAACGGTGGCGAGTTAGAATTTATACAATTTTGGGTAAACTCTCCTGCAGCCAATAAGATGGACCAACCCTACTATCAGCCCATACAACTTGCAGATACGCCACTCGTAGAAGAAAATAAATCTAAACTATGGGTCGTAAGTGGCAGCTACAAGGGAACAAAAGGGGCAGCACCTACTAACAGCCCACAGCTACTACTAAGAGGTGAATTGCAAAAAGATGGTATACTAGAAATACCCATAAGCTCTACCTTCAATACGTTGATATACGTGCTTGAAGGAGCATTGAAATCTGGCGAACACACCATCCTAACCAAGGATATGGCCATATTTCAAAACGACGGGGACCTTGTAGAAGTTAAGGCCATGGCAAACACGCGATACATTGTATTGGCAGGAGAACCCATTAATGAGCCAGTAGCCCAATATGGACCATTTGTAATGAACACCGAAACGCAACTTATGGAGGCTGTCAGAGACGCTCAAATGGGTAAAATGGGTGTTCTAATAGAATCATTTGACGCAACGGATTAACCGTATTTAGTGTCTGCGGCGCGGCCCTCCGTTCTCTTACCAAAAGTTTTCTTTCTTTGCAGAGCACGTATGCAGTCACACCTACCAGCATCACTATCCAAAATTATTAGAACCTATTTCCTAGGACTAGGAATCTTTACACTATTTCGACTCATTCTTCTTGTCAGTGAATGGCACCGACTCGGAGATACTTATGATATAGCAACTATTTTTCAAGCATTCTTGATGGGCATTCGATTTGATACGGTTATCCTATGTTATATACTAGCCTTGCCTTTTCTGCTATTGAGTGTTGGTCTCTTTTTACCCAAAGCCAACCTCAAACTAGAAGGCACTGTCCGTTTTCTTATCATTCTGCTGTGTAGTATTGCCTTCGGAATTTCTGCAGCAGATATCCCCTATTTCAACCATTTTTTTTCCCGACTATCCATCACAGCTTTGGAATGGATGGACAGTCCTATGTTTGTGTTGGGGATGATTGTACAAGAGCCTAAGTATTGGCTTATACTTCTGCCCGCAATACTCCTTACATGGAGTTTTACACGTATAGTTCTACGTATTTTTGATACTACAAATCGCCCTACGCGGCGTATTGCCAATATAGCATTTACACTCGTAGGGGTTCTCTTGCTGGTAGCCGGTATGCGTGGACGATTGGCACACAAATCTCCCATACGCTTTGGGACAGCCTATTTTAGCCAAAGTGCCTTTTTAAATCAGCTCGGTCTGAATCCAAACTTTACTTTTTTAAAAAGTTATCTGTTGAGTAAGAAAAAAGAAAACCAAGGAATCCATTTTATGAGCGACTCGTTGGCTTTATCTATGACTCAGCATTTTTTGGCCATTGAGAATAAAGATACTATGTCTATATCTAGGATACAGGGCATATCTCCGACGCAACATAACCTGAAAAACGTAGTAGTCATACTTATGGAGAGTATGAGTGCTAACAAAATGACTCGGCATGGTAACCCCCACAACCTGACCCCTTTTTTAGATAGCCTGTCGCATAAATCTGCCTATTACCCAAATGCATATTCCGCTGGTATACATACATTTAATGGCATTTTTAGTAGCCTTTTTTCTCTGCCAGCTATCTATAGAAAGCACCCCATGAAAGGAGCGGTTATAGCTGAATATGATGGCCTTTTTGAAAACACAAAGAAACAGGGACATCACACCATCTATTTCTGTACGCACGACGGTCAGTTTGATAATGTAGAAGGATTTCTTACCGCCAATAAATGTGATGAAATAATAGCTGCAGACGACTACCCCAGCGAAGAAATAAAAAGTACACTTGGCGTACCAGATGACTATATGTTTCGCACAGCAGTACCTAAACTCACCCAAATAGCATCTACCAACACACCCTTTACTGCTGTTGTTATGACGGCTAGCGATCACGGACCCTATTATATTCCTCCCTATTTCAATGCTAAAAGCAAGGATAAAAAACAACAAATCGTGGAGTACGCTGATTGGAGCTTACGTACCTTTTTTGAGCAATCAAAAGAGCAACCGTGGTACGATAGTACTCTTTTTGTATTGGTAGCAGACCACGGTGCGGTCATGCATACAGTATATGATATGCCGCTTAGTTTCAATCACGTACCGCTACTATTTTTTGCTCCCAATGGTGAGATACCCGCTCAAGTAAACCCAGAAGTCACTGGCCAATTGGATGTATTCCCAACAATTATGGACTATTTAAACCTCCCCTTTGAAAACAAAACCTTAGGTACCAACCTTCGCGATACTGTGAATAGACCGTATATGTATTTCAATGGAGATGATAAATATGGCGTTTTAGATCACGACTGGTTTCTCATACAAAAAGAAGATGGTAGCTCAGGACTCTATCGGTATCAGGTAGAAGATTTAACAAACTATGCGGCGGCGAAGAAAGCCAAGGTAGATAGTATGCGGGCGTATGCTGAATCTCAATTGCAGACCTACCAGTATATCCTGAAGAACAACAAACGCTAAGCAACGCAACACCAGAAAGGCATTTGAAGGAGTAGACCCAAAGGGTAGATATGCGCCATATACAGATATCCAAATGTTGTGCTTCAAACAAGAGAAACGAATTGGATGAGTTTAAATGCAGAAATAGAACTAATTAGCTGATAAAGGAATAAAGTACATCATGTGTTTGATCCATACAACCCTTTGGGATATTCTGGAACCTTGAAGAAGCTCACGCAACACTCTAACCCTTCTTCAAGGTGAAACCAAACGTACTGCCTATACCAATGGTGCTTCGCACATTGATCGTTTGTTTGTGCGCTTCTATGATGTGTTTTACAATCGCTAGTCCCAAGCCACTGCCCCCTTGGTCACGGCTTCTTCCTTTGTCTGTACGGTAAAATCGCTCAAATAAGCGGGGCAAGTGCTCCTCTGCTATACCCTCTCCATTATCTGATATTTCGGTGAGGATACTCTTGTCCATATCGTAAAATCCAATGAGAACTTGCCCCTCATTCTTACCATATTTTATGGCATTCACAACAAGGTTAATCAGCACTTGTCTCACCTTAGCTTTGTCACCTTCTACCAGCAATACTTTGGTATTTTTCTTTTTAAAACGGACAGCTATTTTCTTTTCCTTCGCTTGATTCTCTAGCATTTCTATGACCTCGTCTGCCAGTTTCACCACATCAAACAGCTCGATGTCAAGCGGCGGCTTATCTCCTTCTAGCCTACTTATGCTGGTGAGCTCATCTACCAACTCTATGAGTCTCTCTGTACTATTGCTCGCTTTTGTTAAGAAGAGGTGATTTACCTTCTTGTCTTCCAAAGCTCCATCAAGCAGCGTATGTATATAGCCTTGTATACTTTGAATGGGCGTTTTCAGCTCGTGGCTTACATTGCCCAGAAACTCATGTCGGTAGTTTTCTTGCTCTTTGAGTTGATCTACTTCCTTGCGATTCTTCAACATCCAGTCTAGCACTTCATTGCTTACCGTTTCTATTGGGTCGTTGTTGTACTTATCTAAAGCACGCAGCTCATTTTCATCGTGTGTCTTAAAACGATAAATGCTCTTGTATATGAGTTTTATCTTGTTGTAAATGAATGCTTGCAAGAGATAATTGAACACCAAAAAACACACGCACAACACAACCACAAAATTGACCAAAGCAACAAAAATATCTGCACTTCCTATGGCGATAATAGCCGTAGATATGGTCGCCGCTAGCAAACCCGCAATAAATGCAATGGAACGAGGATTGGCGTTCTTTTTCACTCTACAAATTTATAACCTACTCCCTTGATTGTCTTGATGCGATAGTCCCCTATTTTTTCGCGAATCTTACGTATGTGCACGTCAATCGTTCTATCGACTACATCTACATCATACCCCCATACTTTGTTCAGAATCTTATCTCGTGTATACACTTGGCCTGGCTTACTTGCTAGCAAGTAAAGGAGCTCAAACTCTTTCTTAGGAAGTACTAATTTCTCTCCCCGTAAGCTTACATCAAACGTGTTGCGGTTTATTGTGATATCGCCAACAGAGAGCGTATCGGATAGTATGTTCTCTTTTTTTCGTTTGAGCAACGCTTTTACTCTGCTGGTCAATACGCGGGGTTTTATCGGTTTCTTGATATAGTCGTCTGCCCCAACATCAAATCCCGCAAGCTCAGAGTATTCCTCGCCACGTGCTGTCAAAAAAGCAATATAAATATCTTTCAAATGGGGGTCTTTGCGTATCTGACGGCACGCCTCTATGCCATCCATTACCGGCATCATTATATCTAGGAGTATGAGATCTGGTTGCTTGTCTTTAGCCTTTATTACTGCATCTTGTCCATTATTTGCCGTGTAGCACTTGTACCCTTCTTTTTCGAGGTTGTATTTCACCAGTTCTAATATGTCTGGTTCGTCATCTACTATGAGTATCTTTTTTGCCATAATTGTACGTACAATGGTCCCACCATAAAACCACTACAACATTACCCCAAAGTTAAGAGAATATTATTTTCGAATGACAGCATTATCTTTCGTTACTTAGTCTAATAATTGTTGCAGTAGCGCTTCTAGTTCGTGACTGCGAAAACCTGATTTATAGATACGGCCTTCTTTATCCAACAAAAATGTAGCAGGAATACTGCGTACTCCATACAATTGTGCTGCACTGGATTTCCATCCGCCTAGGTCGCTTACGTGTTTCCACGTTAGGCCATCTTTGGCTATTGCTGATTTCCATTTGGGTGCGCTATTATCCAGAGACACTCCGTATATCTCAAACCCTCGTTCTTTATACTTTTCATAAATCGCTTTTACTGCAGGATTTTCTCTCCGACAAGGCCCACACCAACTTGCCCAAAAATCTATAAGGACCACTTTACCTCTGAGCGATGATAAAGCAAGCAGATCTCCTTCTGGTGTTTTTAGGTTAATGTCTGGAGCCAATGCCCCTAAAGTGGTTGGCCCAAGCTGCTTTACTAACGTTTGTAGGTTTTTGGTATAACTCGATGCAGGCATGGTCTTACCCATTTTTTCACTGGCGAGTAACATAAGTTTAGGATCCGGCTTACTAAAGAGATACTTAACAGCAAAATAAGTAGCGGGTGTAGCTTTTTCACTTCGAATGAAATCTTCAATATTTTTGGAACGTTTTTTCACTAGCGCTTCATAGCGTTGATTTGTCCGCGTACGAAGTTCCGGCGTTACAGTAGTAGGATCTAAACCCGCTATCTCCGCATTGAATTTTGCCATAGTTGCCTCAAACTGTGTATACGTTTTGTAAAGCTTGAGCATTTCTACATTGTACAAACCACCCTCCATAGTAACCTCATATGGTGCTGCTTTGGTAATACTCATTTTTACGTTTGCACCACTTTCGAGTATTAGTGGTATTCCTGGAGGCTGAGGACTACCAAAAGTGATATAGTATAATGAGCTTTCTTCTGCTGCATCGCCAGCAAAATTCAAGGCTCCTTTTTTTACATAAGCACTATCTTTTATATCCAGCTTAGTGTCCGTAATTCTACTCAATATCACCAGAGATTCATCCGGCAAATTAGTAGTTATTTTTAAAGTAAAACCAGTATCCGATACTGCATTGTCCCTAGCATTAACGCAAGCTGATGCACTCAGTATTATAGTTAAAGACAGTAGTAAACTCTTCATATTCATTTCTCTCATTGTTATTTCTGTAGTGTACAGTACAAGGACTATACCGTTTTTTATTTACTCTTCAATGCGCTAGCAAGTAACTGACTTGTTTTCTTTGGGTCAGCCTTTCCTCCACTCTTCTTTTTTACCTGCCCTATGAACAGACCAATTAAGTTTGTCTTTCCTGCCTTAAAGGCCGCTACTTTATCAGGGAACTCCTCCAAGACCTCATCTATCCATGATTGCAATACCGTGTCATCATCCATTAGTGCCAGATTATGCTCTTGTATTAGCTCAATTACTTCACGACTTGGACTTTCTAGCAATAACGGGAAAACCGTCTGCTCTGCAACACTAAAGTTAATAGTACCCTTATCTATAGACGCTATAATGTCTGCAATAGTTGCAGGACTTAACGGGAAGCGTTCTATATGTGTAGCATGGCTATTTACCCAACTTTTCACTGCGCCCATCACCCAGTTGGCTGCGGCTTTGTAGTTGGTTGTTTCTTCACACACCGCAATGAAGTAGTCTGCCACCTCCTTGCTCTCTGTCAATATACCCGCATCGTAGTCATTTAACATAAGCTCATTTGTAAACCTCTGAAAAAGCTCTTTGGGCAAAGCAGGCATTCGCTTGCGCATCTCTGCTATCCACTCTTGGGTAACTACAAGCGGTGGCAAATCCGGTTCTGGGAAGAAACGGTAATCGTTTGCATCTTCCTTACTACGCATACTAAAAGTAGTACCCTTCATCGCATCAAAACTTCTTGTTTCAGAGAATATCTCCTCAGCATTATCCGCCATTTGACACTGACGTTCAAATTCGTGCTCTATGGCTTTTTTCACGTTGGACATAGAGTTCATATTCTTCACCTCTACTTTTACACCAAACGCTTCTCTCCCTAGCGGTCTTATAGATACATTGGCATCGCATCTGAGGCTACCTTCCTCCATGTTTCCATTGCACACCCCGAGATATCGCACCAATTTTCTTACTTCAGACAGGAAAGCATATGCTTCATCTCCACTTCTAAAATCTGGCTCCGTTACGATCTCTACTAGCGGAGTTCCAGCGCGGTTATAGTCCATTAGAGTGTTCACAATATCCAGGTCATGAAGACCCTTACCCGTATCTTCCTCCATATGGATTCTGGTCAGGTTTATATCTTTAGATGTCCCGTCGGGCAGCGTGATTTCTATCTTACCGTTATTGCAAATAGGGGTATCCATCTGCGTAATTTGATATCCCTTTGGCAAATCTGCATAGAAGTAATTTTTTCGATCGTAAGTATTGTACTCTCGGATATCACAACCGCAAGCTAAACCTAGCATAATTGCCATATTCACTGCTTCTCTATTGTGTACAGGTAACGTACCTGGATGACCTAGGCTAATAGGACTCACCAAGGTGTTGGGTGCTTCACCAAAGGCAACTTCATCTGCACAAAATGCCTTAGACTCGGTATTGAGCTGAGCGTGTATTTCTAGTCCAATGACTACTTCGTATTTGTCGTTTTTTAACATTTCTATGCGCTCACAAATGTAGTGGCTAATTCTTTCACTTTTGATAGCCCACTGGAGTCTGCTCCCCCAGCCTGAGCAAAGAATGGTTGACCTCCGCCACCACCTTTCACCTCTCTGGCCCACTCCCGTATTAGCTGGCCTGCATTCCAGCCTTTCTCATTTATTAGATTATCACTAATCATAATGCTTATGCTCGGCTTACCATCTATATCTGCTAATAGAACGCAAAATAGACTTTCAATTTCTTCTTTAAATTGGAAACACAAATCTTTGGCTTGTGCTGCATTGCTAACCGTTATAATATCTACAATAGACGTAACTCCATTTACTTCAACTGCTTCTACTTTAAGCTTCTCTTTGAGAGACCCCAGCTTCTGGCTTTCAAAGGCAGAGAGTCTCTCTTTTACTGCTGTATTTTCTCGTTGTATGGATTGCAACGCCTTTAAAAGATCTTGCGGATTACCCAGCTCAGTTCCCAGTTGTTCCAAAAGATTCATCCTATCTTTGATGAATACATCTACCTTGTTGCCCGTAATGGCCTCTATCCTACGAACACCTGCAGCTACCGCACCTTCATGTACTATTTTGATACTGCCAATATGTGCTGTGTTTTTGACATGTGTACCGCCACAAAGCTCTACGGAGTAATCTTTGTCAAACGCAATAACACGAACAGTATCTCCGTATTTCTCGCCAAATAGAGCCATAGCCCCTTTGCCTACTGCCTCGTCAAATGGCACGTTGCGTGCTTCCTCTAGTGCAACAGCTTCCCGTATTTTGGCATTTACGATGTTTTCTATTTGCTCTATTTCTGCTTTCTCTACTTTCTGAAAATGAGAAAAATCAAAACGTAAATGCTTCTCATTCACCAAGGAACCTTTCTGAGCTACATGCTCTCCAAGCACCTCTCTGAGAGCCGCTTGTAGCAAGTGTGTAGCACTGTGATTGAGCGTTGTCGCTCTTCTTTTTTCAGCATTTACTTTAGCCACAAAAGTTTGGTGCAAATTACTAGGTAACTTGTCTGCGACATGCACAATGAGTTGGTTTTCTTTCTGTGTATCGATGATGCCAATTTTATCTTCATCCTTACTACCAATAATCACCCCTTTATCTCCTACTTGTCCACCGCTTTCTGCATAAAATGGCGTGAGATTAAACACAAAATGGAATTGTCTCTTTCCTTTAGTCTCTACTTCTCTGTAGCGGGTAATTTTTACGGTTGTTTCTGTGTAATCATATCCCACAAATTCTTCTTTTTCGTCTTCAGTTACGACTATCCAATCACCCGACTCTTTTTTGGCATCTGCCCTACTACGATCTTTCTGCTGCTGCAAAGCCGCTTTGAAACCCACTAGGTCCACTTCTATTGCTTTTTCTTTGGCTAGCAGTTGCGTCAAGTCTACAGGAAACCCAAAGGTATCATACAATTCAAACGCGTCTGTGCCACTTACATTCTTCGTACCGTTACTAGAGAACTCATCAAAAAGCTTTAAGCCTTTATTTAGAGTATTTAGAAAAGACTTCTCTTCCTGCTCTACTACCTTTTTTACAAAAGAACCCTGTACATCTATCCCCGCAAATATATCGTTAAACGTAGCCACAAAACCGGGCACTAAATCAGTAAGAAATGGCCTCTCTAAACCCAAAAAACTGTACCCATATCTCACTGCTCTTCGCAATATTCTACGGATGACATATCCAGCACCACCATTATCTGGCAACTGTCCATCTACGATAGCAAAACATACAGCTCTAAGATGATCAGCTATTACTCTAAAAGCAATGTCCGTTTGTTCATCCTGTCCATATCTCCTACCACTTATTTTTTCCAATTCGTGAATACTATCCATAAACAAGTCTGAATCATAATTTGACTGCATACTATGAACCGCACGAACAAGTCGTTCAAAACCCATTCCCGTATCCACATGCTGATTCGGTAAAGGATGAAGACTACCATCAGCACTGCGGTTATACTGCATAAACACAAGGTTCCATATTTCTATGACCTGCTCATGGTCTGCATTGACTAAACTAGCTCCATCCACTTGTGCTCTTTCCTCGTCACTGCGCAGATCTATGTGTATCTCTGAGCAAGGACCACATGGTCCTACCTCGCCCATTTCCCAAAAATTATCCTTCTTATTCCCAAAAATAATCTTGTTCACTGGTACATGTTTCAGCCATAAGGTTTGAGCCTCTGTATCCAAGCTTAAACCATCGTTCTTGTCACCTTCAAAAACAGAAACATAGAGTCTATCTTTGTCCAGCTTGTATACCTCTGTAAGCAGCTCCCAAGCCCAGTTTATAGCGTCTTCCTTGAAATAATCACCAAAAGACCAGTTGCCGAGCATCTCAAACATAGTGTGATGATACGTATCAACTCCTACCTCTTCTAGGTCATTATGCTTTCCGCTTACTCGTAGGCACTTTTGGGTATCTACCACTCGAGTAGCTTTAGGCTCTTTATTTCCCAAAAAAATGTCTTTGAATTGATTCATCCCTGCATTGGTAAACATCAGCGTAGGGTCATCTTTCACCACAATTGGCGCAGATGTTACAATTTTATGCCCCCTTTTTTCGAAAAAATCGAGGAATTGTTGTCTTATTTCGGCTACAGTCATGGAATTCGTCTTGTCGTGTTTTTTAATCTCCTGCGAAATAAATTATATTTGCAGTAATTTCCACGGCAAAAATACAATGAGTAAAGCGAAATTTAGGTTTAATCCCGAAACTCTTGAATATGAAAGAGTTTCTTCAAACTATTGGGGAATAGCCGTTAAAGTAATTGGTTTTTTATCTCTGGCTACAGTGATTGCAGCTGTAAGTGCTATAGTTGCTTTAGATGGAAACAATACAGAGGAACTACAGCGTGAGCTTTCTGAACAACAAGTTCAGGTAAAATTGCTCAAGGATAAGTCGCTTGCAATGCAAAAAAGTCTTGATGATCTTGCCAAAATGGATGACCATGTGTATCGTGAAATTTTTGGTGCAGACCCTATAAGCGATGACATACGCAAGGCAGGAACGGGTGGAGTGGACAAATACGCCGCACTAGAACAACTAAGACGCGGCGAAAATCTAGTAGAACTTCATACAAAATTAGACAATATGAGTGCACAATATAGGGTGCAAGAAGACTCATACAACAAACTCATTAAAATGGCAAAGAATAAAAGCGCAATGCTTGCTTCTATTCCTGCTATACAACCTATACCCAATAAAACGTTGAGAAGAATAGCTTCTGGTTTTGGATACAGAGTGGACCCCATATATAAAACGCGTAAAATGCATAAAGGTATGGATTTTACCGCACCACGAGGCACCAAAATATATGCCACCGGTAATGCTGTTGTTAAAGTAGTAAGACATGCGCGATGGGGGTATGGAACTCACATTGTTCTGGACCACGGATACGGATACACCACCTTGTATGCTCACCTGAGCCGTGCCAAGGTAAAAAGAGGACAGAAAGTAAAGAGGGGGCAACTTATAGGTTTGGTTGGAAGTACTGGAAAATCTACGGGTCCACACCTGCATTACGAAGTACATAAAAATGGGACTGCTGTAAATCCAGTTGGCTATTTCTATAATGATCTTACAAGCGAACAGTACGAAGAAATTTTGAAAATATCTTCTAATCCAAATCAGTCGTTTGACTAATGCCCTTACTGCAAGGTAAGCTTTACTATAGCATTTCTGAAGTATCCAAGCATCTTGATGTCGCAACCTCCCTACTTCGTTACTGGGAAACAGAGTTCAACACTATAAACCCAAAACGAAATGCAAAGGGTAAGCGGTTCTACACTACTGCAGATATTGAAGAAATACAACGCGTCTACCTTCTTGTAAAAGAGAAAGGTTATACCTTGCAAGGTGCCAAAGACAAGATAAAGTCAGATAAAAAAAATATTGACTCTAACGTAGAGGTGATAGAAAAATTACAATCCATTAAACACTTTTTGACCAAGCTAAAAGAAGAGTTATAATTACCTACCCCTATTGTTTAAATGTGAGAACACTATTTTTTATACTGACTACCATAATCATCGATGTTGCACTTGCTTTTGTACCTCCTCCAAACAACGCAGCTGCCCTATCTCTGGGCGGAGCGTCGAGTACTTACTTCAATGCTTTCGCAATAGAAAACAATACAGCAGTACTGGCATTTACCAACAACGAGATATCCCTTAATGCAGGTAATCGCTTTGGACTATCAGAATACTCACAAGCAATGCTAGCCGGCAACATTAAAAGCAAACTTGCTACCATCGGTTTTGCGTATCGCATCTCGCCCTTCTCTGACTTTACAGAACAAAAGGCACAACTTGCCGTAGCAAAAAAATTGCGCAACAACGTATCTGCTGGAGTTTCAGTAAACTATCATAGGTTTACTTCTACCAATGCCTATTACCAAAACACCGCATTACTAACTATGAATGCTGGCCTATATTACCAGATAAACAAAAAATTGAATGCCGGATTTTCTCTATTTAATCCCAACCGGACACTAATACAAAAAAGAAGTGGTGAACGATTGGCTGCACAATACAGGCTTGGCATAGACTATACGCTTGCACAAAATATTACGCTCTTTAGCGATTTCCTTCAAGCCAGCGAACAGCAGCCAGACTTGAATGTAGGATTAGAACTAAACAAGGAAAAATACAAAATGCGTGGAGGATTTGGCCTCAATCAATTGGTAGCACTTGGATTTGGCTGGCAGTCAAAGGCATTGCAACTCGATGTTGCCGCTTCATACCATAATCGATTGGGATTTTCGCCGTCTCTGAATGTAGCCTATGCGTTTTAAGCTATTCCTTGTTATATCCCTCTGCCACTGGGTAAGTTTTGGACAAACCGATAATACTGTAATAAATGAATACTTAGAACGCTACATCGAAAACACGATTGACGAAGTAGATATACAACAATTTGCCAGTGAACTCCTTTTTTACTACGAAAATCCACTGGATCTTAATAAGGCAAATGCCACAGCGTTATTTGCCGTTCCATTTTTAACAGGGTTTCAGTCGCTTGAAATTATTGAACATCGTAAAAAATTTGGTAGTTTCATTAGCCTATACGAGTTGCAAGTTTTACCTAGTTTTGATTTGACTGCAATACATGGCCTACTCCCTTTCATTAACATAAAAAGCAATGAAGTAAGCTTAAGTAATGCCAAAAAAATTTGGGAAGAAGGGAAACATCAGTTTATCAGTTTAGCAGAAACGAATAGACCAAAAAACAGAGGATTCACTTCGCGAGATACCATTACTGTATCGGGAACAAATCATTATCTCGGCTCTCCTATCTATACAAACTTACGCTACAGGTTTGATTACAAACGGTACATATCCTATGGAGTCAATATGGAAAAGGATGCCGGCGAACAGTTCCTAAATGGCTCTAATCCCTGGGGTTATGACTATGTATCTTTCTACTTTTCGGCACGAGACATTGGAAAACTAAAAGCTCTTAACCTCGGCGATTTTCAAGCCAACTTTGGACAAGGGCTCACTCTCAGTACGGGCTTAGCTTTTGGCAAATCAAGTATTATTACCAATTCAAAAAGAAATTTTAATGGCTTTGGCGCATATAGATCTCTTCGAGAAAATGCATACCTGCGTGGCGGTGCAGTAGCCCTAAAACTCGATAAAATTGACGTTGGCATATTTGCATCATACAAAAACGTAGACGGGAATGCTGTGTCGGGGTTAAACCGCTCAGAAGAGGCAAACAACGAACCAGAGTTTGTAACCAACATACAAGAAGATGGCGGATTTCACCGAACAGCAAATGAAATAGAGGACAAAGATGCTATAGGCGATTTTCAAACTGGAATATATGCAGAATACACGGGTAATCACGGCCGAATAGGGACCATTAACTACCTAAGAAAACTCAGTACCACACTACAACCAAGCCAGCAACCATACAATAAGTTCAATTTCAGGGGAAATCGATACGTCAAAAATGGACTCTATTACGACTATGTATATCGCAATATGAACCTATATGGAGAAGTAAGCCACAGTTCTCATGAGAGCAGTATCGCCCACCTGCATGGGGCACTTCTTAGCCTCAATAGGGCGTTAGACCTTAGTTTTGTTTACCGTAAATATGACCGAGAATTCATCACCCTACAGACCAATGGTTTTGGAGAAAATAGTAATACCTCAAATGAACAGGGATTTTATACTGGTTTCGAGGCTAAAATCAATCCCCACGTGACGATACTAGGTTACTATGACCTATTTCATTTTCCTTGGTTGCGTTTTCAGAGCGCAGCCCCCACAGTAGGTAATGATTTCTGGATAGAGGCACAATACAAACCTAACAAGCAATTTACCGCATACTATAGGTATAGAATAGAGACCAAACAATCTACTCTTGCGGGAGGGAACATAAAACAACTCGCAAACGAGACCTTGGGTAGACATAGAGTACATATAAACTACGTTGTAACGAAAGGCGTGAGTCTGCGAAGTCGCATAGAATGGAATAGATACCAAGAGGGTAATTCGCAAAGTGCTGGGAGCCTGGTATATCAGGATATTATCTTTAAGCCGTTTGGGCGATCATTGCAACTAAGTGGGCGGATAGCTTACGGTAGAATCGAGCAATTTCAAAATCGCATATACAGCTTTGAGCAAACTCCTTTGTATGACTACCCTCTATTTACGCACGGATTTACCGGATTGCGCTTTTACGCCTTGGCTAGATATAAAGTAGCTCAAAATGTAGATCTATGGTTTCGGTACGCACATACACAACACGATGTCCCTCTGACTATGCTCACACAAGACTATGCAATAGGTTCTGGCCTAGAAAAAATAACTGGAAATAAAAGACAAACATTTACGCTACAAATACGCTATATAATCAAATGACCAAACTAAGTGTGAACATCAATAAAATTGCCACCATTCGAAATGCTCGAGGGGGGAATACTCCCAATGTATTGCAGGCTGCAATAGACATAGAAAATTTTGGAGCAGAGGGTATCACTGTGCATCCACGTCCAGATGAGCGACACATCACACGCGAAGATGCCTACAAACTAGGAGATACGGTGCGCACAGAGTATAACATAGAAGGCTTTCCTAGCGAGGATTTCATGCAAATGGTGCTGGATATACTCCCAACGCAAGTTACACTAGTACCTGACGGACCAGATGTGATCACAAGTGATGCGGGTTGGGATTGCATACATCAAAAAGACTATCTGTCCCCTATCATCAAGCGGTTTAAAGATAAAGGGATACGTGTATCCGTATTTCTAGATCCTGTAGTAGCGCAAGTAGATGCAGCTCTAGCTTGTGGAGCAGATAGAATAGAACTCTACACAGAATCCTATGCCAGCAAGTATGCGACGAATAAAGCAGAAGCTATATCTCCATATAAGGTTGCTGCACAGCGAGCAACAGAACTTGGACTTGGCATCAATGCAGGTCACGATCTAAGCTTAGAAAACCTAGAATACTTCACTACTGAAATACCGGACACGTTAGAAGTATCAATCGGTCATGCTCTTATATCAGACGCCCTATACTACGGGCTAAGCAATGCGGTAGGTATGTATAAGAGTAAGTTGAGGAAATAGCGAAAGCCTCTGAATCTATTGAACGTATTCAGTAAAAAAGAAGGGTAACAGTACCTGATTTATTACACTACTTTTTCTTGCAACATTCTATATATGGTAGATTTGCCAATGTTAAGACGTTCTGCTACGTCAATCACATCGTTATTGTATTTGTCAAGAAAGAATTTTACTATTCTATTTTTATACTCTTCTAAACTCATCTCATTTTGCAATAGAGAATCAGTTGACCCAGCACGATTGAAAGTGATGTGCTCCAATCCAATCTCACGGCTATCAGTCATTACACAACCTAACTCAATTACAGCTTTCAGCTCACGTATATTCCCAGGCCAAGAATAGTTCATTAGCATATCTTCAGCCGATTTCGTAAGTTTATGCCTCATTACATTATTCTCTTCAGCATACTCATTGATGAAATACCTTGCCAATAACAGAGTATCACTCCCACGTTCTCTTAGAGGAGGAAGGTTGATTGGTAAACCTAATAAACGATAATACAAATCTTCTCGAAAGTTTCCATTACGCACTTCCTCCGCCATATCCTTATGTGTAGCACTTAGTACCCTACATTTTATTTTAACAGTACCATTGCCACCCACTCGGGTAAGTTCACGTTCTTGCAATACACGAAGCAATTTACTTTGCATATTAATACTCATCTCCCCGATCTCATCTAGAAATATGGTTCCTTCACCAGCCTCTTCAAACTTACCTATTCTGCGAACATTAGCACCTGTAAAAGACCCTTTCTCATGCCCAAATAATTCAGACTCCACAAGTTCAGATGGTATAGCCGTAATATTCACTGCCACAAATGGTTTCTTGGCACGTAATGAATTATGGTGAATAGATTTGGCTACCACTTCCTTACCTGTACCCGTCTCACCAGTTATAGATACGGTAATATTTGACTTAACCGCTCGCTCAATCATAGCGAACACCTTGTTCATAGAAGAGCTACGACCAATAATATTAGCACTAAAGTCGAACTCCCTTTTTAACTGTCGTTTCAGTTCAGGAATCTCTTTTTTGACACCTTTATTATCCCGGATATTCTTAATAATATTCCAAACACGACCCTGAGTCTCATCATCTTGTAAGTACATAGTCATACGCTCCCTCTTTGAGAAGAGCTATTGCTGCCTGGATGTCGTGTTTATCCGAAATCATAACCACAGGAACAGAAGAATTGTATTCTCTAATTTTTTTAAGAACATTGATCCCGGACATATCTGGCAACGAAGAGTCCAACATAACAGCATCAGGATTCATATCCATGTGTTTAAGAAATTCCCTAGCATTTGAATACTTAGTTACCGTTACATCCGGATTTAGAGTGAGATGATACTGCAATTTGTCGCTGTAAAAATTATCATCATCTACTACGAATACATTAAAGTTATCTGTCATAGTCTGTTTCATAAGTCAATTGTCAATATCCAAAAATAATTATTTTCCCACGATATTCTAGAAATGGGAAAAAAAATGATACTCAGGTGATAATAGCAATTTGGAATGCCTCCACATAACAATGAAACTTATCTTTGCACTCAAATAAACATAAGCCTACAAGAAAACATGGCAAATACAGGAAAAATATCACAAATAATCGGACCAGTGGTGGACGTAGCGTTCGACCAAGAAGGTGCAACATTACCAAAAATTTACAACTCACTACACGTTACTAAAGATAATGGTACTAAAGTAGTATTAGAGGTACAATCTCACTTAGGACAAAATACTATACGAGCCATTTCTATGGAATCTACAGAAGGTTTAGTAAGAGGTGCAATGGTAACGGATACAGGAAATGCAATTCTAGTGCCAACAGGCGAAGCATTAAAAGGCCGTCTACTGAATGTTGTAGGAGATGCCATAGACGGTATAGACGAATTGGATAAAGCTAACGGTAGATCAATACACCAAGATCCTCCTTTATATGAAAATCTCTCTACATCCGCAGAACCATTGTTCACAGGAATCAAGGTAATTGACTTAATAGAGCCATACGCTAAAGGTGGTAAGATTGGTTTGTTTGGTGGAGCTGGAGTAGGCAAAACTGTTCTCATACAAGAGCTCATCAATAATATCGCAAAAGCATACGCTGGACTATCTGTATTTGCAGGAGTAGGCGAAAGAACACGTGAGGGGAATGACCTACTTAGAGAAATGATAGAATCTGGTGTAATTAGATACGGTAAAGCATTTGAGGAGTCTATGGAAGAAGGCGGATGGGATCTCTCTAAAGTAGATAAAACCGAACTAGCGCAATCTCAAGCTACGTTGGTATTCGGTCAAATGAATGAACCTCCAGGAGCAAGAGCACGTGTAGCTCTAACTGGTTTATCTATCGCAGAATATTTCCGCGATGGTGACGAGAAATCTGGCGGTAGGGATATTCTTTTCTTTGTAGACAATATATTTAGATTTACGCAAGCAGGCTCTGAGGTATCAGCACTACTTGGGCGTATGCCTTCTGCAGTAGGTTACCAACCTACGTTAGCTTCAGAAATGGGTGTCATGCAAGAACGTATAACCTCTACCAATAGAGGATCTATTACATCCGTACAGGCAGTATATGTGCCTGCAGATGATATAACGGATCCAGCGCCAGCAACCACTTTTGCTCACTTAGATGCAACTACAGTACTTTCTCGTAATCTAGCATCTCTTGGTATCTACCCAGCAGTAGACCCACTAGATTCGACATCACGTATTCTTACTCCAGATGTAGTCGGTGCTGAGCACTATGAAACTGCACAACGGGTTAAGGAATTACTACAGCGATATAAAGAACTTCAAGATATTATTGCTATCCTCGGGATGGATGAACTAAGTGAAGAGGATAAACTAGCGGTTTCTCGAGCAAGACGTGTACAACGCTTCCTTTCTCAGCCTTTCCACGTAGCAGAGCAGTTTACTGGTCTGAAAGGCTGTCTAGTCGATATTCAAGACACAATCAAAGGTTTCAATATGATAATGAATGGCGAGGTAGATGAATATCCAGAAGCAGCATTCAACCTAGTTGGTGGTATAGAAGAAGCGATAGAAAAAGGGAAGACAATGATAGCTGAAGCTAACGCAGAATGATAGTAGAAGTAATAACACCAGACAAGGTACTATTCAGCGGCGAAGCAATCTCGGTGAGGTTGCCAGGCAGCGGTGGTTCCTTTGAAGCATTGGCAAATCACGCCCCACTCATATCCAGCTTGGATAAGGGTACGGTCGTGGTTCGTACTGATTCTGGCGAAGAGACTTTTGATGTCTCCGGCGGAATAGTTGAAGTCTTAAACAATAAAGTAGTAGTGTTAGCTTAAGCGGTATTCCTAACCAAAAAAGCCCTTATCTAACGATGAGGGCTTTTTTGGTTTTACGGAAATTAAGACATTATTTCCCATAAATAAATCACGACATAAACCACAACAAGCATACTTACTTTTGAGGTCGTATTGATTTAAAACGCAACTGAATTACTCCAATAAGCGCCTCTCGTATAATGCCACCGCTCATTTTGCTTACTCCTTCGGTTCTATCTGTGAAAATAATTGGAATCTCTCTGATAGCAAAACCAAGCTTGTAAGCTGTATACTTCATCTCTATTTGAAAAGCATATCCCTTAAACTTAATTCGTTCGAGGTCTATGGTCTCCAGCAATTTTCGAGAATAACCCACAAAACCAGCAGTAGCGTCTGCCAACATCATTCGAGTAAAGAAACGTACATATGCCGAGGCAAAGTAACTGAGCAGCACCCTACTCATAGGCCAATTTACCACATTCACCACATTGCCGATATATCTTGATCCTACCACCAGGTCGCAATCCCCCTTTTGCAATTCAGCATACAGTCTAACTAAATCAATCGGATTATGCGAAAAATCACAGTCCATCTCAAAAACATATGCATAATCGCGGGACAGACACCATCTGAATCCAGCGATATACGCTCCTCCCAGTCCGTTTTTTTTGCCGTTTTCAAGTAGATGTATACGTGGATAAATAGCTTGAGTTTCCTTAACCAGCTCAGCAGTACCATCTGGTGAGTTATCATCTACTACCAATACATCAAAAGTTTCTTCTAGTGACATCACGGTCTCCAGCATTCGCTTTATGTTCTCACACTCATTATAAGTGGGTATAATAACTATTGGGTTCAATTTATTTTTAATAACTTTATACGTTAGAGACCATATCCGCAGTAGAAAAGTTTCCTAAGCATTTCCTTTTTTGTGATCGGCAAGAAACTTGGCAAGGCCTATATCCGTAAGCGGATGTTTTGCCAATCCTAAAATAGAGCTAAGCGGACATGTACACACATCTGCACCAGCTTCTGCTGCCCGTACAATGTGTAGCGGATTTCGTATAGAAGCAGCAAGTATTTGTGTTTGAAAACCTTGAATAGTATAGATGTCTGCTATCTGAGCTATAAGCTCAATACCGTCCCAATTCATATCGTCTACTCGACCGATAAATGGAGAGAGATACGTTGCCCCTGCTTTTGCAGCAAGTATAGCTTGGCCTGCAGAAAACACTAACGTACAATTGGTACGAATATCATGGTCTGTAAACCAACGTATCGCCTTAATACCATCTATAGTCATCGGCACCTTTACCACAATATTTTCGTGTATATCGGCAAGGATTTTACCTTCTTTTATCATACCATCAAAATCTGTTGCAATAACCTCTGCACTAATATCCCCCTCTACGAGCTCACAAATCGCCTCATAATGTGCTAGAACATTAGCCTCACCTGTAATGCCCTCCTTAGCCATCAGCGATGGATTAGTGGTCACTCCATCTAGTATTCCTAGGTCCTGTGCTTCTTTTATTTGCTCTAAATTAGCTGTGTCTACAAAAAATTTCATATGATAATTATTCCGCTGTTTAATGCAAATATCAAATTTTATAAGAATTGAAATGTAAAAATGTAGGGAATGTAGATAAAAAAAAGGCTGACATCATACCGCTACGACCTTCTACCCTTGCTGCATTCCTGCCCTGGGGGAGTTCAAAGGGAGCTGGCTATGTCAGCCGGGTGCAAATTTAACTACACTGCTCTTATAAGCAACCTTTTATACTGCTTTTATCAAAACACAGTCACCTCTATCGAAAGTTAGAATAAACTAAGCAGAAAAATCGTTACGTTTGAGCTACTTATTTATGAATCCAAAGGATCTAGAATTCAATAAAAACGAAGACGCGAATAAAATGCTTTGGAGTGACTACCAGAAGCTAGCCAAAAAAATACACCTTGGGGGTGGCGAAAAATCCCTTGCAAAACAACGTGCCAAAGGTAAGCTTACCGCCAGAGAACGAATAGATTATCTGAAAGACAACCAAGCAGACTTCTTAGAAATTGGGACCTTTGCAGGATATGAGATGTACCCAGAATATGGTGGCTGTCCTGCAGGTGGTGTAATAGGAGGCATCACATCAGTAGCCGGTCGCAAGTGCCTTGTGGTGGCCAATGATGCAAGTGTAAAAGCAGGTGCTTGGTTTCCTATTTCTGGAAAAAAGAATCTTCGTTTTCAGGAGATAGCCTTAGAAAACAATCTGCCGATCATTTATCTGGTAGATAGTGCAGGCGTATTCTTACCCCTACAAGACGAGATATTCCCAGACAAAGAACACTTTGGACGCATATTCAGGAATAATGCAATACTCAGCAGCAGAGGTATTCCTCAAATAGCCGCAGTAATGGGAAGCTGCGTTGCAGGAGGGGCATATTTACCTATAATGAGCGATGAAGCCCTAATCGTAGATAAAACAGGCAGCATATTCCTGGCAGGCAGCTACCTCGTAAAAGCTGCCATAGGAGAAGACATAGATAATGAAACATTAGGAGGATCCGTCTCTCAAACAGACCTATCAGGAGTAATAGATGACCGCTTTCCTAACGATAAGTCGTGCCTGGATCGCATAAAGTTTCTGATGGATAAAATTGGCTCTACGGAAACAGCAGGTTTTAACAGAGCAGCATCAATAGAACCGAAACATAGGCTTGATGAACTCTTTGGTGTGCTCCCTAGGGAAAGGAATAAACCCTACAAGTCATTAGAATTAATACACCGGCTAGTAGATGATTCTGCGTTCGAACAATACAAAGAGAACTTCGGTAAAACGATCATTTGCGGATATGGCCGCATAGATGGTTGGGCCGTAGGAATAGTAGCTAATAATAGAGAACTTGTCAAAAGCAAAAAAGGCGAAATGCAGTTTGGGGGCGTTATCTATAGCGACAGTGCAGACAAGTCTGCTCGATTTATCATGAATTGTAATCAGAAAAAAATACCGCTTGTCTTCTTACAAGATGTAACGGGATTTATGGTAGGTAGCAGAAGCGAACAGGGCGGAATTATTAAAGATGGAGCCAAAATGGTAAATGCAATGAGCAACAGTACCGTTCCCAAATTTACCGTAATAGTTGGAAATAGTTACGGAGCTGGAAACTATGCCATGTGCGGAAAAGCCTACGACCCAAGACTTATAGTAGCCTGGCCCACGGCCAAAATAGCCGTAATGGGAGGCGAACAAGCCGCTAAAGTGCTACTACAGATTGAAAAAGCCACACTAGCCAAAAAAGGAGAAGTCATTACCCCAGACAAAGAAAAGGAACTCCTAGATAAAATCATAGATAAGTACAACAGACAAACCACACCAGAGTATGCCGCTTCACGTCTATGGGTAGATGAGATAATAAACCCTGCTGACACACGCCTTTGGTTGAGTACAGGAATAGAAATAGCCAATAATACCCCTGTAAAAAAATATAATGTTGGCGTAATTCAAACATAAATAACAACACACAAGATTATACTATAATGAATAAATATATCGCACTAGCAGCACTAGCCGTCTGCTCACTAGCAACGACAGCTCAACAACCAACAGATACGTTTTGGCACTTGCAACCTTACAGTAAGAAAGGCAACTCGGGGATAGGTCTAGAGGAGGCCAAAGAAATGATGAAAGAGAAAACCCCACAGACGGTAATAGTAGCTATTGCGGATGCTGGAGTAGACATCTATCATCCAGATCTTAAAAATATGCTTTGGGTCAACGAGAACGAGATTCCTGATAACAATATAGATGATGATGGCAACGGATATATAGATGATAAATATGGCTGGAATTTTCTGGGCGAAACCACCTTTGACAATATGGAGTTGACGCGCGAATACGCCAGGCTAAACGCCAAGTATGAACTTAAATCTGCCGAAAATATAGCTGATGTTGATGAGTACAACACATACCTTATCTTGAAAGAAAAATACCTTAAGGAACAAGCGGGAGCTAAGCAGACCTTCGAGATACTCCAAAAGATGATGAATGGTATGCAAGCCTTAGAAAAAAGCTACGGAGAAGATATGACTCTAGAGGAGGTTACGAATCATAAGCCCCAAAACAAATTTGAACAAATAGGTAAACTTGTCCTTTTAGCAACGGCCAAAAAATCTAGTGAACCATTCAATTTTCAAGCGATTAAAAATGAAATGCAAGGGGGATATGATCAGTATGATTTCATGTACAACTATGGCTATAACGCAATTTTTAACCCTAGACCAGCGAAAGTTGGAGACGACTACGAAGATGCAACGGAACAAGGATACGGCAACAATAAAGTATATTATGGAGAGCGTTTTTCTAGCCACGGCACACATGTAGCAGGTATAGTAGCCGCAGATGCAAGTAATGACTTTGGAGCAAAAGGTATATGCCAAAGTTGCAAGATAATGAGTATCCGTAACGTTCCCGAAGGGGATGAACGTGATAAAGATGTGGCCAATGGAATACGCTATGCCGTAGACAATGGTGCCAAAATAGTAAACATGAGTTTTGGCAAGGGCTACTCATACAGACCAGACGTTGTAAAAGAAGCTATACGTTATGCCGAAGATAAAGGTGTTTTACTGATACACGCTGCGGGTAACTCCAGCCAAAACAATGATAACACAAATAATTTTCCGAATGATAGCAAAAACGAATTTAATAACTGGCTAGAAGTAGGTGCCAGCAGTTGGGAAAAGAAACCAAGTGCACTGGCCGAATTCAGTAACTATGGCAAAGAGGAGGTGGATCTTTTCTCACCTGGAGTAGCAATATATAGTACCACCCCAGAAAACAACTACGAAGCCTTTGACGGCACGAGTATGGCAAGCCCTGTAGCAGCTGGAGTGGCTGCATTTGTATGGAGTTACTACCCAAGTCTTACTGCTGCACAGCTAAAACAAATACTAATAGATAGTGCTATCCCAATAAAAGGAAGAAACCGCGTACCCGGAAGTAGGAAAAGAAAAAAGGTAAACGAACTTTCGCTAACTGGTGCTGAGGTAAATCTACCTGCTGCTCTAAGAATGGCCCAGAACATCGTAAATCCATAAAATGAGCAAGTCATTTTGGGTATATATTTACCTTAGTGCCTCTGTGCTCCTATTGAGCTGTGGCGAGCCACGAGTTCCAGTAGACACCATCATTACTGCGAACAAGATATACATTTGTAATGAAGCATTTGATGTAGCGGAAGCTATTGCCATAAAAGATAGTAAAATCGTAGCTTTTGGTAGTCAAAGGGACATTAATTACACATACAGCAGTGAGAATATACAAGATTATGTTGGAGTGATTTATCCCGGATTTATAGATGCACACTCGCACTTTTACGGCTACGGGAATACTCTGAATAAAGTTGACCTGAGAGAAACCACTAGCCTTGAGAATGTGATAGACAAGACAGTAGAATTTGCTCAGAACAGTAATGAATATTGGATAACAGGACGCGGCTGGGACCAAACCAATTGGGAGCAAAAAGGCACTATTTCCAACCTAAGACTTAGCATTTTCTTCCCAGACCGACCTGTATTTATAAAACGAATAGATGGCCACGCTGGTTTGGCCAATGCAAAGGCATTGGAATTGGCAGGTATAACACCAGCTACCCAAATAGACGGGGGCACCATAGCAGTAAAAAACGGGCAACTTACAGGACTAATCACAGACAATGCAATGGCTTTGGTAGACAATATAATACCACCTCCATCCAGAGCAAGCGAGATACAAGCACTGCTAAAGGCCCAAGAAAATTGCTTTAAGGCCGGCTTAACCACCGTGACAGACGCGGGGTTAAATCTTAGCACGATTTTACTTATAGATAGCTTACAACAATCGGGCGACTTAACCATACGCATATACGCTATGGCAAATCCCAATGAAGAAAACTTCACCTACTTCGAAAAGAATGGAGAAATTTCTACAAATCGATTGCAGGTATCCTCAATCAAAATATATGCAGACGGAGCACTTGGCAGTAGAGGCGCTAGACTAAAACAACCGTATTGTGACCATGGTAACAATACGGGGATATGGGTAACCAGTCCAAATCAGATTGATTCCTTGTGCCAACGAATTGACGCACTGGATTTTCAAGCCAATACACATTGCATAGGAGACAGTGCCAATAGACTAGTGCTGGATATCTATGGTAACTACCTAAAGGATAAAAATGACAAACGTTGGAGAATAGAACATGCGCAAGTAGTAACACCGGTAGACCGGGAGCTATTTACCCGATATAGTATACTTCCTAGCGTACAACCAACACATGCTACCAGTGATATGAATTGGGCAAATAATCGCTTGTGTATGGACAGAATGCAAGGAGCATACGCCTACAAAAGCTTATTGGCACTAAATGGATACTTGCCATTGGGCACAGATTTTCCTGTAGAAGAAATTTATCCATTACACACCTTTCATGCTGCGGTATACCGCCAAGACAAGCATATGAAACCGTTGGGCGGCTTTTTGCCTGAAGAATCGCTTAGTACCAAGCAAGCATTGCTTGGTATGACGCGCTGGGCTGCGAAAGCCAATAGAATGGAAGACAGGATAGGCAGTCTGGCTATAGGAAAATTAGCAGATTATGTTGTCCTGGATCGTGACATTGTGTACGAAAAATATATGCTAAAAACAGGCATACTGAAAACGGTAATTGCGGATCAATAAGTGTACTGGCCGCTCATTAAATACGTCCTTAATGAGCAATAAAGATGAGCTGTAATCTACTTAGCTTCTTTTGTCCATTGCTACAAAATCCCGGGATACCGGACCTGTATATATCTGGCGTGGTCTACCGATAGGATGCTTATCTTCCATCATTTCTTTCCATTGTGCTATCCATCCAGGTAAACGACCAAGTGCAAAGAGAACAGTAAACATTTCTACGGGAAATCCCATTGCTCGGTATATGATACCCGAGTAGAAATCTACGTTAGGAAATAATTTACGCTCAATAAAATAAGGATCAGATAATGCGGCCTGCTCTAGCTTCTTAGCAATCTCCAGTGTAGGGTCATTTACCCCAAGTTTTTCTAGAACTTCATCTGCAGATTTTTTAATAATCTTAGCTCGCGGATCGAAGTTTTTGTATACTCTATGACCAAAGCCCATAAGTCTAAAAGGATCATTCTTATCTTTTGCTTTGTCTATATATTTCTGAGCATCTCCGCCATCTGCTTGTATAGCTTCGAGCATTTCGATCACCTTTTGGTTTGCACCACCGTGTAGTGGGCCCCATAATGCTGCAACTCCTGCTGATACACTAGCATATAAATTGGCATGACTAGAGCCTACCAATCGTACTGTAGATGCAGAGCAGTTTTGCTCATGATCTGCATGTAGTATCATAAGCTTATTCATAGCTCTTACGAGTATAGGGTCTAATTCGTAATCTTCTGTTACGTGCTTGAAGGTCATATTCAAGTAGTTCTCAACGTAGGTTAGGCTATTTTGAGGATAGATAAGTGGATGACCAATTCTATTTTTTGAGATCATGGCGCAGATTGTTGGCATCTTAGCCAATAATCGAGTGATGGTTCTCATTCTTGCTTCTTGTCCTGCATTAGGATCTAGGCTCTCTGGATAAAAAGAAGACAAAGACGATATCATAGCTATCAACTGACCCATTGGATGGCTACCTGTAGGCCACGCATCAAAAATATTTTGGATATCTCCGTTTACAAGGGTGTGTCTTCTTATTTCATTATCCCACTCAGCATACTCCTGCTTAGTTGGCAGCTCTCCATGTATGAGTAGGTAGGCTATCTCTAGAAATTCTGCCTTATCAGCTAACTCTTCTATAGAGTACCCTCTGTGCCTTAATATACCCTTTTCACCGTCTAAGTATGTAATACCCGACGTGGTAGCTCCTGTATTTTTATATCCAAAATCTAACGTAACAGCACCGGTAGATCCTCGAAGTTTACTTATATCTATACCAACCTCATTTTCTGTGCCCACTACTAAAGGCAATTCCGTTTCTTGGCCTTGGATATTAATTTTTGCTGTTTCTGACATGTAATTTTATGGTTAAGGGATTTAGTAATCTAGTACGTGCAAATTTATCGCTTTGCCCCTGATTATAAAAGTGAAATAAAGTATTATTTCTGTTGTTTTCGGATTAGTCTATTTTTGTTAAAAATCCTTACGTACATGGCAGAAGATATAGTAGACATAATAGGCAGATTAAATAATAAGGCAGCACTAAAACAGCACGTTTACCGCAATACACTGACCACCTTCAATCAACTTAAAAAATGTGCTAGGGAAATTGCAGAGCATCTTACTCCAAAGGTTATAGAAAAGGATGAGAAGCTTGAGGTAGAATTAATAGAAGTGAATGACTTCGAGTTTCACTTGAAGTTTAGCGGAGACACCATCTCATTTATTATGCATACGAACGTGTTTTGTTTCCCCCCAGAGCATGAAGTAGGCAAGGACCCCTATGTAATAGAGGCGCCTACACGCGGGTACTGTGGAATGATACAAGCATATAATTTTCTTTCTGACTCCCTGAAATACCAAAGGCTGGCAGACATAGGCTATTTACTGGCAAGACTATTTATTAATTCTGAAGGTCATTTCTACGTAGATGGTCAGAGGCAATTAGATTTCCTTTATACCGATTTTGCGAAGCAAGAAATAGAAACAGAAGCTATACTTAAAATCATAGAGCAAACCATGCTCTATGCGCTAGATTTTGACCTTTACGTACCGCCTTTGGATGCAATGAGCGAAATCACGCTTCAGCAAAAAATGGTCTTTAATAACTCCGGCGGATTAGCTACTGGTAAAAGATTGGGGTATTAGCCATTCCCCTCCATCCATTCTACCCCTTTAGCAGTGGCTCTAAAAGAGCTTTCTCGCATCTTATCACTATCATACACCCAAGAGAGACTTATGTCCACATTGACGGCTACCATTAGTTTGTGATGAATAAGGTTTTTAACGGCATCCGCTACAATGCTTTCTTTCTTTTCGGTAACACACTCATCTAATAAGGTTTCAAAAGCCTCAGGGAAGAGGCACATTTTCAATACTTCAGCTTCTAGTTCTGGCAATTCTATTTGCTTACTTTTCGTTCTTTCCATTTGTATTTTAAAACTTGCGATAATAGCGGCACTACAGCCATATAGATAATGTGAAACGGTTGCCCTAGCAGAATGTTTGTAAATCCTCTTTTTATAGAAAAGAAGTCTGTGAACTTACTGTAAAAGTGGTCTTCCGCTAATACTTTGAGTATAAGCAAAAATGCTGCAGCTGTAGCTCCTACAGAGGTAACGGACAGTACTGATACTAGTATAAGTATGTTGTATATCCAAACACCTAAGAGTATGCCTGTATTAGCTACTATATCATACTCGCCATTTTTACTTGCCCAGCGCAGACGTTGATTCCAAAACGCACTAAAACTTGAAGGTCCTTCGGTCTGTACTATAGCCCATTTATTTTTTACAAATACAATTCCTTCCGGATTCTTATGATGCGCACTTTGCAGCAAAAACACATCGTCACCACTTGTGACTCCCTCTTTTAATGCTGCATCGGCAATAAGCGATTTGCGGTAAGCAAGATTTGCGGCATTGCAGATCATGGGTTTTCCCCATTGTATATGAGCAGCACCAATAGCAATAAGTCCCGCAAAATCTAAAGCAACTATTCGTTGCCAAAAATTAGTAGGGTTATTGAACCTTACAGGTCCACAAGCCAGCAGCACTTGATCATTTGTGAAGGATGCCAACATGACCGTAAGCCAGTTTTGGGGCAACACGCAATCTGCGTCCGTTTGTATAATAAAATCTCCTTGACAATGTTCCCACCCCTTTTTTATAGCAGCTTTCTTGCCTTCGCCATTTTCTAGAGCGACTAACCGAGTAGTTAGAATTCCTGTATAGTTTGCTATTAATAATTCTCCTGCATCTGTAGAGTGATCATTGACAAAAACAATCTCCACGTCTAAACTGCCTATCTCCTGCTCCTCAATACTCGCAACCAAGCGTGGCAAATTTTCTTTTTCATTTCTGAAAGGAATTAACACACTAACCTTTTGCTTATTGCTAGAGGCAACCCCAATTTCTGGTGTAGCATCCCATAACGTTGCATAGTAACGTAGTAAGCCAAGGTAAGCTGCGCCTGCAGCTAGTACAAGCAGTATATACCCTATCATCTCTTTTGGATGGTACTAGTAAGAAGATAAATGGTGCCCAGTATGCCCGGAAGTATAAGATTGATAAACCATATGCACGTCACTGCTTTCAGAATAGCATCGTCTGTAAGAAAAGCTCCAAACAACATCTGAGACACTACCACACGCACGCCAACATCGGATACTGCAGGCACTGGAACAAGACTTTGCATAAGATAGGCAATGGGTATAAGTGCTAGAACAGAAATTGGCATCACAAAACCGGAAAATAGTTGCAGAAGCAAGTAAAACTGTGAAGCAAATACCGCATATCGTAAAAAAGCTACACCAACTACTTTGGAGTAGAGTTTCTTATCGTATTTCTGTATGAGACTTAAGGTATTTGCCAGTTTACCCGGCAGTCTTTGCATTACCCATGGCAAAATTCTTTTTACCCGTGCTATGAAGCCAAGCATGAGTATGCATAGTATCCCAACATACAGCAATTTGTAACCGTGTGTAAACCCACCCCCAAAATCTGTGCAGAGTAACGCTGCAGCTATGCAAATAAGGCCTAAGCTATACGTCATAAATACCTGGGCTATATTACCTGCTACAGTAGCTATTACAACCTTAATAGGATGAATGCTTTTGAGCAGTAGACCTCTGCCAATGTATTCTCCTGTACGTGCGGGAGTAAAATTGCTTATTGCCATCCCACCAAGTATAGTAAGTAATGCGCGTATATTGGATAAGTCCACTACTGCAGCAATCAGCATTTTAAATTTTTGTGCTTCGGCATTCCAATTGACTAAGGCCAGCAGCACAATAACAGCAAACACGTATGGATGCCCAACCAATCCGGTTATAATACCGCCAAACAGATCTTCTTCTACAGATCGCAGTTGACGAATAAAAAAATACACAGACAAAGCGCTAAATATCCACTTTAGTAGGGGATAGAAGCGTAGATATCCTTTGGACCTATTGGTTTTACTCACGTGTGCAAATGTTATATTGGGTATAGTGTACCTTTGTACTTACCGTGGCGAAAGATAACATTTACGATAAGATAATACTGGGGATAGACCCAGGAACGAATATAGCTGGGTACGGCATTATCGGAATATCAAATAATTCTATGACCCTTGTTAGCATGGGTATCTTTGATATGCGTAAAGAGAAAAATCATGCTATGAAGTTGCAAAGCATATTTGACCAATGTACAAAGCTGATAGATACGTACCTGCCAGATGAGGTAGCATTAGAGGCTCCATTCATGGGAAAAAACCCGCAAAGCATGCTAAAACTAGGTAGAGCACAAGGGGTAAGTATGGCAGCTGCACTTAATAGAAAACTACCCGTGTTTGAATATGCCCCTAAACGGATAAAACAAAGTGTAACGGGTCGAGGCACGGCAAGTAAAGAGCAGGTAGCGGGTATGGTACAAAATCTGTTGGGTCTGAAAACCAATCACTCTAAACTAGACGCTACTGATGCAGTGGCTGTAGCCATATGTCACCATTTTATGTATAAGCCGGGAATGGAGTCTTCTGAAGAACACCATAGTGGATGGGGTAGCTTTTTAGCCAAGAACCCAAATAAATTACGTTAACATCTAGGTATTGAAGGAATGTGCTATCTGGGCAGATAACGCTGCCATTCGGTCTTCACTAACCTTTATTTTAGGACTAGTAAAATTTATATCTGCTGCACTATCAATCGGGACCAAATGAATATGTGTATGCGGAACCTCTAGACCAATGACTGCCACTCCAACTCTAGTACACGGCACAACTGCTTCTACTGCCTTTGCAACTTTCTTTGCAAATACATGCAACCTTGCCAAGGTGGCATCATCTAGATCATATATATAATCCACTGGTTCTTTCGTGATGACTAAGGTATGTCCTTCTTTCAGTGGGAATACATCTAGAAAGGCAAGAAAATCCTCTGTTTCAGCGATCGTGTAGCTTGGTATATCTCCAGCTACAATTTGTTCAAAAATGGTCACGGCAGACTTACTTCTAATACCTCAAACTGGATTACTCCAGCGGGGACACTTATTTCTGCTATCTCACCAATTTTTTTTCCCATTAGACCTTCACCTATGGGAGATTTTACTGATATTTTACCTTCTCTCAAGTTAGCCTCACTCTCACCTACTATGTAGTAAATAACTTCTTTGTTAAACTTCTTATTCAGTAAGCGGACTTTTGTTTGAATATTCACCTTGCTCAGATCCAGATCCTTCGGGTCAATAACTCTAGAACTAGCTCTCATATTCTTGAGTTTTGAGATCTTCATCTCTAATAGTCCCTGAGCCTCTTTGGCTGCATCGTACTCTGCATTTTCTGACAGATCTCCTTTATCTCTAGCGTCTGCTATTTGGCCTGTTATACGTTTACGCTCTACTGTCTCTAAGTGAGCTATCTTGTCGTTAAGGTCATCATACCCCTGTTGTGATACGTAATTTATAGACATATTATTTCTGTGTTAGTATAAAAAAACAATGTTGCATCTCTACGAGAAATGCAACATTGCAAAGTTAGTGCTTTATGTTAAATACGATTACTCGCCAATATTTAGTCTAACCCCAAACGTGTGTGACCCCCCAAATGGATTGGAGTGACGGTATGAGTAATCTAGTCCAAATGTAGTTTCAGAATCCTTACGCACAGGAACTTCAAATGTAAAGCCCCCCATTATACCTGTAAATGCATTGGTGCGTGTTTCATAGTTTAGTATACCATTCTCATAGGCGTATGCTGTACGCAGCTGAAACATCTCTTTATAACTATACTCTGCACCTAATGTAAACTGGTTGGCAGAGAAAGCATTGTTTGTAAATGTAAATGCTGGTGTCAAACGATGGAAATATGTCTCCTCATTATCGTCCAACCTTAAGTCATATGATGCACTTATGTTTACTAACGTGGGCAGATTAAATTTAGCTGCTCTTTTATTAATTGTATACTCTACCTCATTATCTGGATTTTCATATTTATCTGAAAGACCGTCACCAGCGTATCTAGCATCAGGGCCAATATTCTTCAGAGACACCCCAAATTTGATATCGTTCTTTTTAATTTTCTCGTCTTTTCTAAATGTGGTGATGTATTGTATACCTGCATCTATTGCAATACCTTGAGCTTTTGCGTTTGTAATAGATTCAGAAAACACCTTGAAACCAATTCCTCCTGATATCTCTTGCGTAAAGCGTTTTGAATATCCTGCTGTGATATTTGTGAAGCGTGGCTTGTATGTTCCTATACCTCCATCGGGTTGTTCAGTAGTAGTGATTGGAATATCTCCAATATCGTAACTCATGACACTTACACCAAGGGCTCCACCTCCTACGTTTTGCGAAAAACCAAAGGTATTGATATTAATATCGGTACCCATTAGCCAAGACGTACGAGAAAAAATTATTTCTGTGTTGTCGGTATATGCAAGACCACCTATGTTATTGTAAAGTGACTCTAATCCCTTGGCGCTACTTACAGCAGCCCATCCCCAACCAGAACTTCTACCCCAGCCGTTTATATTTAGTTGTGTAGCTCCTGCTTGACCAATCCTATCAGGATTGCCAGCAAAAACAAACGACGCAGCCGATAGTATAATTGATAATATAATTGCTTTTTTCATTCCTTTCTTTCTTTTAATTATTGATTCGTAGTAGTTCTAGAACGAGTCAAGGTCAAGTTCTCTCATTACTCCCATCCATTTTAATACTTTTTCTCCAAGGTCGTCCGCATCTATGTGTATAAGATACAATCCACTGGCAACTGGCACACCAGCATTATTTTGCAGATTCCAATCAACAAATGTAGTTTCATCATCCTTATCTATTCTTCTTACAAGTGAACCGTCTAGTGTATAGATAGATATCTGAACCTTTTCAGGTAAGTTGGTAAACTTTACACGATTATCAATCGGACTACCCTCGTAACCAGAATAGGCATAATAAGGATTTGGAACAATGTTAGCTAAGTCCAAAGCCTCTTTACCATTTTCTAACGTTACATCATTGAAAATATCGTCTGTACTGAATTTAAACTTCGGTAATCCTGAATTTTCTGCAACGCCGTTTCTACCATATGGTTTACCAATTCGAAGTCTAATTTTCATCTCATTTGGTGGTACCGGTATACCATCTGCGTTTTCCTCTAGCGACTTACCAAGAGCCATGTAGGCAGGGATTACCCAATCACAATTTTGATATACTTTGGATAACTCACGCAATCTGTTGGTAGGAGTTACATTACTAAATATAGCATGGTACGCCTCACCCTCATCGTAGGCAGGTAACTTAGGATGTATACCTGCTGCTATACCTTGGTGAGAGCCCATTACATATATGAAGTGTCTACCTCCAAAACTTGGATAACCTGAGTTAGGGAAACTAGTATTGTCTGTCGGATTCCATTTCATATCACGGCCGTTTTCACTTCTTTGGTATGAATCTTCTCCTACTATAATATTTAGTCTTTCACCCGTATTTACGTTGATGGCATAACCAGGGAATATTGTCTTGCCTGCTTTGAGCGTAACACCACCGTAAGTGAGTGTTCCTTTTCTCATATCAAACTTCTCTGCTTTACCTTCATTCAATCCTGGATCTTCACCAGTTTCAATCATAACACACTGCGACCATTTTGATTCATCTGGGGTAAGTACTATATCTACACTACTTATATTTTCTAGACCAACACCTTGCATCGCTTGATAACCAAATGTAAATGGCTGTACGAGTTCAGCATCTCTTTCAGAAGCATTTGATCTAAGGGTGTTGGATGTCAGTCTATTTGGAGCAATACGTCCATCCCAGATTTTTTCGTAAACACCATTTCTATCGAGTGCTCTACCACCGGAAGAGAAATCATGCCAAGACGGATCATTAAAAGATGGCTGACCTTGAACACCAGATCTAATCCAATCAAAAACGCCAAACTGTCTTGACTCAGAAGCATCATTATCTGAGACAGCAGTAAGCCATTCGTTACTCGGATCTGAAAAATCTACCGTCCAATTAATTAAGCCATTTTCATCAAACTCTTGAGAATTAACTCCAGGATCTGCTACTTGCTCAATAGTAACAGCTAGTCCCCAATCAAATATTTTTTGACCCGTGGTAGACTCTAAAATTACTTGTTCGTTTCTATAGTCTAGCGTTGTGTCTGCATATATCGTATCACTAGGCAACTTTACAAGTATCCAGGAAGTTCCACTAGCTGCTAAACTATCATCATTTCCACCTTCTGATCCTACCGTTTTGGGTACCAATGATAATTCAAATTCCCCAAGAGGCACTTTCAATGGATCTATAACGCTGATGTTTACCGGCCCCATCCCATTTTCATATTTTGGATTTGGAGCTATGTTATTTGCCATTATTTCGTCAATAGTGCTTTGCGTAAATTCAAGCTCATTATCTCCATTTCCTTTCCCAGCTAATCGTACTAGCTCTGGTCCGTCTCCATAAACAGACGGCACACTAGAACCACTGAATCTGGGCTCTAACTTGTGAGGTATTGCTGAAAACTTCTTCACTTTACGCCCTTCAAGATACAAATCTCTTGCTGCATCTGCGGATGCATAAGAAAGCACTATATAATTGTACGTTTTGAAATTTACAAGCGTTTTATCCGAACCTGTAGCAAATTCATCTTCTGTAATTCGAACGGTATGTCGAAGGCCTCCGTTGTTGGAACGAACACGTAGTTTGAGAACATCCTCATCCACATCTACATCGTACTCTTCCTCAAACAAGTCTAGGAAGTCATCATCTAAATCACACTGAAATACTTCTCTTGCCTTACCAAGATCATCTAAATCTGACAAACTAACAGAAGCATTTTTCAATTGATACACTCGATATCCCTGAAACTCGTAGTTTTCTACCATGCCTCTATCATTAAATACAGAGTCTTTGTACAACTCTACTCTATCATTGTCAGTACTACCAAAAGAAAATACCAACTGGCGATCTTGTTCATGCACTTCTACCTCTGGAGCATCTGGCCCATCAATGAGATCGAAACAAGAATTGAATAAATCTTGCGCTTTTCTACTTGCTTGCTTTAATAATCTGAGTGAACCATCGGCACCCCCAAAGTCAGTACGTGCCCATACTACACCCACAGTAAGTCGCTGCACAGCACCTGGCTCCAATGTAAATGGACCAGAAGACTGAATAAATCGTCTATCTGCCGGAGAGTTTCCTGCTTCCTTCTCATTCCAGTTTTGATTTGGATGATCAGGATCTGTATCAAATGGGAACATGTATTCTGCAGGAGTACCATCTGTGCCTGTGATTCCATCACCACCAAACTGAATATCTGTACCTGTTCTCCACTTACCTCTTAAGTAGTTATAAAAATCTGTTGCTAGAAGTGGGTTACCGTTAATTGAGTTTGCCGTGTTGTTGTAGTAAACAAACCTCGACATTCCCAATTCCTCTGTTACCCCATTAACAGTTACAATAGGCCCTTCAAAAAAATCAACTCCAATAGACGGAGGATTGAGACCATAACCTAGTACTCCCTCGTCGTTATCATCACCATTGTAGCAAAATCCTAACGATAGGCCTACGTCACAACCTACATAATCATCTGAGAAATTTCCTAAATCTGCATCTACCCATTGTCCAAAGTATGTATTATCTAAGTTGGTAGCTCCTCTATTAATAAGACGTGTAGTATAGAACGTCATATCGTTTATCTCATCATTAGTAGAGAAAGCAAATGCAGTGGTCTGCATTTCTATTCCAATAGCCTCTCCTTGTGTTTCGGAGTGAATGTTTCCTCGGTCATTATATATCCACCATAGCATTTGATCCGGCTGATCTTCTGCAGCATTTTCTTGTACTATTCCTTTGCATTTATTTTGAAGTACAGGATAGTCTCCTCCTTGTGGATCATAAATTCCATTGCCATTTAAATCTCGATATGGAGCATACTCCCCGGGCCAGTTTTGTATCTCTGGATCTACTGTTCCATTGAAGTCGTTGGCATGATCAATTATGGTAGCTCCATCTACTTTATAGATTTCATCCCAAATATCACATTGGTCTTTGCTTGTATTTGCAGTAGCCGCATCTAGTGGCCCTGGCCAAAAATCTGACCCACGCTGACGATACGTCATTGCTGCAAGTTTTAGATTACCAGAAGCATCTTCTCCCCCGATCCATATTGCTCCAGAAAACAAACTGTGTTTTCTTACTTCATTTGTTTCCGAGGGCAGCTTAGGTATCTCGTACTTGGCATTATTCAAATCCCACCACATATCGCCACCATTTAGTATCTTGGTACGTACATTGTTTATGTCTAGATCTGCGCTTTGACTTGCTGGGTCACAATCTGAACCGAACTTCATTTTGGTATTCAATTGACCATCACGAGTAGTTCTTCTTTCTTCAGTGTCTACGTTCTCTTTCGCAAATACTCCTACGGTACTAAAGAGTACGGCAATCAGCATTAAATTTCTCATTTCTCTTTTCATATCTTCTGTTCTTTGTGCTGCGTTGTTCTTCTCACTATTATTATTAGAAATATACTCTCAGTCCCAATCTTGTTAAGCGCGGTATGCTATAAAAATATGGGTTTTCAACTTTTGCATTGTACAAGGCAACATACGACTGAGTGTTCACTTCATTATTTGCTTCTTGGCTACCTTGTGGTGAGCTCAACCATCCATCGTCATTTGACAATCTTGAGAAACCGTACACTTGTTGAATATTTTGTGTGTTGAATAAATTTTGAACCCATAAGAACACCTGTACTTCCGTACTTTGTCTTCTGAAATTATCTTTCGTATTTTTCTTTTTGATGCTAAAGTTTTTGTTAATGTTCGCATCCACTTTAAACTGCCAAGGTAATCTAGAGCCAAATGGGTTACCATCTAATTGTTGTCTTTGTGCAGTACCTATAGATGCGCTTGCAACTGGATTAATGTACGCACTGTATGGCTCACCAGACTTGGTAGAGATAATAAAATTAGCTCCTGCATTTTCAAATACCTTTTTGTCAAACCAAATAGGTCCGGTATAGTCTGTACCAGACTTAAATCGATAATCCAATATAGCAGATATCTGATGACGAATATCGCGTTGGGTAGGATACAATGATCGTAAATTTGGCAAACCTGCTTGTATGAGCGATGATGCTGAATTTATGTTTGAACCTGTACCATCCGCAAAAAGAAGTGAGTAGTTCAATGCAAGTGAAGTCCTTCCTTCTCCTCGAAGCTCGTACTCAGCTCTAAAGTTTTTAATCGTTTCAAAATCTAAATTTTGATATGAGTTGTACGATATAGGCCATGCTTGGTTAATTCTTACTAGTGCGTAATCCCCGCTAGTCTCACTATAACTTGCGATAATACTAAGTGCTGAGTTTCTGCTAAGTGTTTGCTTAAATCCTAATTCATACAATGTTTTTACACGCGGTTGAAGATTTGCATTTGGCAATACACTACCTTGATTTGCCTCTAAGTAAGCATATCTATTAATAGGAGCGAAAATTGCACCATTTTGGGGTCTCTGAGCTAGTTTATCGTAGTTAGCAAAGAATTGCGCATCGGAATTGATTGGGAATGAAAACCATATTCTCGGAAGTACATTTATTACTGGCTTGTAATCTTCAAATGCATCTGAGTCCAATTCTCCATCAGTATTTACCAAAAACGGCTGAATTCTTCCGCTTCTTGTAGACTGCGTAATAAGATCTGGATTGCCTAGTTCAGACCCATCTGAGCCATACCAAGTATTCCCGTCTCTATATCCTACTATTTCCGATGGATCTTCTACATCATCAACATACACGACATAATCATCTCCAATGTTGGTAGGTACACTATAGTTGGTTAGGAGTCCATTTCCTCTATCAGAACCAGAAAGACTTGAAATTTCACCAGCAGAATATGTAGGGAATAGTGAGTATTGATCTTTAAGCCCTAATTGGTTTGCGTCATAGCGTTCTACACGAACTCCTAATCGAAGTACTAGGTCTTTAAACTGGAATTTGTCTTGTAGCCATAATGCACTATACACTGGAGCAAATGAACTAATCCCTTTTGAAAGGTCATCGTTTACAAAGTCTCCAAAAGAAAATGCTTTTCTTGTTCTATTTCCTAGGTAATCGTAACCAAAATAGCCGATTATGGAGTTACCATTATTCCATAGGTCATCTGCACTAAATAGGTTGAGACTAAATGTACTCGGGTCTAAGCTATTTACATCTATAAAAGATGTTTCTGTGATTAAATCACCATTTGCATCTCTGTAACCATCGTTTATGAGTTTTGCACGTAGCCTTTCATCAAATACTTTTTGTTGGTCTTTGTCTACACGAATATTGTAACCTACCGTGTCTGTGAATGTACCATTCTGATCATAGGAGTGAATCCCTCCTATTATGTAGCCATTTTCATCTACTTGGTCAAGCGCAGATATATGTCCGTTTGTAAGTTGTGGCATCAGTGTCCACAAGCTCGATGCGCCTAAGTTCCAATTACTAAATAGTGTTTGCTCGAAATACATTCCAAACTGCAGATCATGCGTGTTCTCCAAGTTAAGAATAGCCTCTCCCTGTGCGTATGCTGCTATGCGCTCATTTTGAGACTTAGAGTATCCACTAGCTCCCGAACCAGGATTACTCCATAAAGAATAAGTAAGGTTTGGTGAAAATCCATTTAAGAGTCCCAGGCTTTGTTGTACTTGTGCGGCATTAAATACCCGAGTGTTCGAATTTTCGAAGAAATTAAAAACACTTTGTGTGTATGACGCTCTTTGCGGGTTCTTATCACTTGCATCAAATGTGAGATTACGACTCCCTGAGCCCGTGAGATTAAAGTACGACTGGCGTGTTACCGTATCTCCATTTTGATCGATATGCAAAGTTGGATCATTTACAAACTCGTAAAAAGGCTGTCTATCTGATGTAAATTTACCGATGTATCCGTAGTCAAAAAAGTTGTCTCCATGCAGTGGATTTACTGTTTCACTCCAATTACTTTGGTAATCTAATCTGATATTGTAAAAGGCATCAGAGAATAATGATTTCTTTTTCTCTTTATCTGCTTCAGAAGTACTCCCTAATCGTTGGGTGAATTTCACATACGTTCTTAAGGTTTGGCTGGTTGAGTTGGAGTACTCTTTGAAGTTTATTAAACTTTGGGTGTAATTAAAGTTGTTTCCTTGTCCTTGGTTGAATGAGCCAAATACGGTAATGCTTGAATTCTTATTTGGTAAAAATTCTAATTTCCCTTGAACATTACCCACCATTCTTGCTACGTTCTTACGTGCCTGGTTCTGCTCTAAATCATCCTCTGTGAGAAGTAAGGATCTGTAAACAAAACCGGGACCGTTGGGATTTTCAATTATTGGATTTTTTTCTAGATCATCCAGAACATCTTCTTTCACACTATAAAAACCTCCATACCCTGGACTGGCATCTTGGGTCAAGTTAAAATTAGTTGCGAGCTGATACCCGAGGGCTACATATTCTTTATCTCCACCACCTTTGTTTTTAATCCAAAGTGGCCCAACTGCAGAAAACTCTGCTTGGTTATAATGGTAGGGATCGAATGGGCTAGAGGATATAACCTCAAAACTTCTATTTACAAAACGAGAAGGGCCTTTTGTTGTTATGCTGATCGCTCCGCCTGTAAAGTCACCATATTGTGCTGGTATACCCGATTGAATGATATCTATTTGTCCTTGAGCCGACTGCGGAACACTGCTGCTACCAACTACACGCAAACCATCTACGAAATATGCTGTAGCATCTGTTCTACTTCCTAAAAAGGATATCCCACCACCACTTGTCTGGTTGGCACCGGAGGTTGTCCCTGCTATGGCATTCAAGCTACGTGTTGGTAGTTTTGCTATATCGCCACTACTTAACGTCTTCGAATTTTTATCTTTTTCAATCAACGGTTTACCTGCTCTTACAACTACCGGTCCCAGTTGTTCGCCATCTGCCCCTGTTTTTTGGGCCATTTCGATATTTATATATTTGGTACTGTTGGCACTTACTTCTACACCTGTTACTTTTTTATCTGAATAATCTAGGTACGTTACTGTTACGCTATACGTTCCTGGATCTAGTGCGTTCACTACATATTTTCCATCCTCATCTGTATATGCACCGCCCTTTCTTATACCATCTTTTTGGATGATAATGGTAGCGTATGCTATCGGAGCTTTTGTTTTTGAATCAGAAACTTTACCCTGTAATTTTCCAAAATTGGACTGGGCAAATGCTGCTGATATAAAAATACAAGCTAATAAAACTGTAAGTGTTCTTTTCATATACTTTGTTTTTTACACGTTGATTCGTACTTCAATATTTGCTATAAAATTGCAATAATTCAAATTAAATTTATCCAAGGATGAGTTTGGGTTTATAAAAGGTTAAATATTCATCCATTCTAAGACCTTTTTCCCCAGTACTTCGGCCAACTTTCTATAGGAGTCTTTCGTAAGGCCTCCAATGTGCGGAGTCAGTATAACATGCTTATTATCAGACAAATAATTGATTTCTTTTTGTTGTTTGGCTGTGAGATTATCTAATTTTTCGTTGGGCAAAACATCTAATCCTGCACCTACTATTTTTTTTGTTTCTAAACCACGTATTAAATTAGAAATATTTACAACCTCTCCTCTGGATAAATTTAGTAGGTAAAATGGTTTTTTCATTTGTTCTAAAAACGGTGTGTTTATCATCTCTCTAGAATATTCATTTAGGGGAACATGAAGACTCACTATATCTGCCTCTGATTGTAATACTTCCAGCGTGACCTCTTGCACGCTATCGCTTCCATACCCTGACACAAACTTGTCATAGGCCACTATTCTACAACCGAAAGGAACTAAAACCTCTGCAAGCCTTGATCCTACGTGACCATAGCCAATGATTCCAACCGTTAGGTTTTGTAACTCTACCCCTTGATTACCTTGCCGATCCCAGATCCCTGTTGACACTTCTGCAGATGCCTTAGGTACATTAGAAAGTAAACTTAGGAGCATACCCACAGTTTGCTCAGCTACGGCATTCCTATTGCCCTCAGGAGCGTTTTCACATACAATGCCTTTGCTATTTGCATAGGCTATGTCTATATTATCCATGCCAGACCCAAGCCTACCTATATACTGCAGTTTTGGAGCTTGATCAATCCACTCTTTGCTTAATCTAAGCTTACTTCTTAAAATCAGTACCGTTGCATTTTTTAGTGCTAAGCCTAGCTGAGTATTAGCAATGTCTGGCCTATAATTAACCGCTTCGTTTTGAAGCAGATCTAAGAGCATTGGGTGTACGTGGTCTATGATGAGTATCTCGTGCTGTGAAGGCATGTTCGTTCCTAGTCTGCAAAGATGCGTTTTCCCATTGAATGACCTACATTCAACTCAAAAACTAGTTCTATCTGTGGTGGTTAACATTCACGGCAATCTAAAAATTGGGTGTATCCATTGTTTTCAAGCGCAGTAATCGACCAAATGAATTTACACCTAGCCATTCTTGATGCATTACTAAACTTACACACGTACCAAAGAACCAACATCATCTGCAAGTGAGAAATACGCAAATAAATGGACCTACTCTTGCGTGCTAATACTAGTGAACAACTGGTAGTAATGTTCGCTGAAAACGAACCTCTTTTTCTAAGAAGAACGCTGCACTGCGTTCAAATTCTCTAGTAACGTCACTTAAGTGATACTCGTCACTAGAATGCTCATCATATTCTGTGTTTTCCAAGTCTAATGTAGACAATCTTGCCTCAACACACTCTGCTACGATTTTGGGAGTATGCAGCACTTTTAACTTGTTATTAAAAAATGCTTCTATTTGCTGATAAATGATAGGATAATGGGTACATGCGGGTATGAGCAGTTCGCAATCTTCAAAACCCTTGAAGTACCTCTCAAACACGGGGAAAAGCACTTTTTCCTCTCTAAAACCATCTTCAATTAGTGGGACTAGAAGGGGTGTTGCTCGAGCCTCTATGGTCAACTGTTTGTTGCGTTTGGCTAGTGTAGCTTTGAACATGCCAGAACCGATGGTCTTACGAGTACCTATTATACCAATATTGGTATACTTTGTTTGCTCTGCTATAAGATCTACAACCGGGCTTATCACCTCAACTATCCGATCGCTGGGATAGGGAAGGTTTTTTGTGTTGCTTATTACGGTTGCTGCACTATTGCAGGCCACCACTATTAATTTGCACTCACGTTTTGATAGGTAATGCATTATGGCACGCACGTAACTTTGTAGTGCTTCTTCACTCTTATCCCCGTAAGGCAAATGAGCAGTATCACCATAATAGATGAACTGCTCATTTGGAAGTTTTTGCTGCAGGGCTCTTAGTATGGTTAAACCTCCTAATCCTGAGTCAAATACGCCTATAGGTTGAGACGTGCTGATAATCGTATAATTTAAAGACTTAACTCCGCCTTAACTAAAGGCAATAGATCAAACTTAGGATCACTGTAGATAACTCCACTACCTTCTGATGTCTCCATAACGTAGGCATAGCCATTCGCTTTTGCTACTTTAGATATTGCTGTTCTTACTTTTTCTAATAGTGGCTGTAGTAGCTCTTCTTGCTTACGTTGTAGCTCTACATTAGCACGTTGTTGTAGTTCCTGAAACTGTTTTTGAAGATTCTCTACTTCTTGCATTTTTATCTCCTTCACCGTTTTGTTTACACTTGGATCCTCAGATATCTCCATAAAAGCAGCGTACTTTGATCTCATTTCACGGTCTTTATCATCTACTATATTTTTCCATTGCTCTTGCTCCACTCCAAGTTTCTTTTGAATACTGTCTGCCTCAGGCATGGATTCAATCAGTAGGCTGCTATTGATGTGGCCTACTTTAGTTTGAGCCTGCACTGCAAATGTTGCACAGACCATCGTTAAAATTACGAGTACTTTTTTCATTGTATTTGTTTATTGTTTTTTGTTTTTGTTTAAAATCATCTAGGTGGGAGGGCATCGTCAGGCAAATCATTTGGCAAATTATTATCACTACCCTCTGTTACTACAACCCCTAGCTCTTCTAGCACCTCATCACTCCTATCATATTTAGGATTAGACACTAACATTAGTACATCTCCACTTTTATCGAAGATAAAGTCAAGTCCATTGCTTTTGGCCACTTTATTTATGGCGCTATATACTTTATCCTGTATTGGCTTTATGAGTTCCGCTCTTTTGTTGAATAGACCTCCTTGGTAGCCAAACTTTTCATTCTGATATTTCTTTGCAGTACGTTCTTTTTCTATTATCTCGTTTTCCCGCTTGGTCTGCATATCTTTAGTTAGCAATACCTTCTCTGCTTGATACTGCTTGTACAGTTTATCTATTTCGATAAATTTTGCATCTACATCTTGTTGCCATTCTTTGCTTATGTCATCCAGTTGTTTTTGGGCAGATTTGTAAGACGGCATCTGGGCGAGGATGTACTCTGAATCTACATAAGCAAATTTCTGTGCATTTGCTATGTTACTAGTGAGCATAAAAAGGCCAAGTGCCATTGTTATTTTCGCTATTGATTTCATATTATAGTTTTTATTTTGATAAGTAACTACACCAAAAGTGTGCTACAAAGCCCAAATCGCTGCAAACATATAAAAAATTGGGGTTCACCCCCATTTTAGCTGTTATTTAATCGCAGGCTAAATCGTATACTCTGGACTACACTAATGTGTCAAATTAATGACTTCTGTACGTATTTTATTGCTTGTGTTTAATGCTCGATCTATCAGTTGTATCTCTAAATATACTCTTGTGGGATTTTGTGCAGCTGGGTTTGCCGTTACCTTAACAACCATTTCACCAGTTATACTCTTGTGCTTGCCTGTCGGAGTGATAACGGGTACTCGCGAATGGTTATTACCATATAGCCGCCCAGTGGTCGCATTGATAAGTTCTTTAAACTCACCATTGGTTCCTTCTACCAGGAAGGTAATCGGCAGGTTATGGGCATATGGGCTTCCTGCATTGAAGGGTGCTGTTGTATCTGCATCTGTAAGGCCAATATCTCCGTCTCCGTCTCTAAAGGAAATAGTCAGTTGAATGATACTATCTTTTAAAAATACATTTTGGATGACATTTACATCCATCAATTCTATCTCGGGCACGTCACTGTATTCCATAATTTCCGGCTCACATCCACATGCAGCTAGTATAATGAATACACTTAGTATCTTTGCGGTCTGTATGATTAGCTTGCCTGACATAAATGATGTATGGAATGTATCCGAAGATAATTTTAACGCAATTACCCTTCAGATATTTCAATATCAAGCCAAAAATAATAAGGTGTATGCCCAATACCTACAATTAATTGACAAACCACCCGAAACGATTGAACATTTTACCCAAATCCCCTTTTTACCCATTGCCTTTTTCAAGACACACACTGTAGTTTCAGAAGACTTTGCCCCACAAAAGGTATTTGAAAGCAGTAGCACAACAGGGCTTAACACTTCGAAACATCTGGTAAAAGATCTCGATCTGTACCACACCAACTGCACTAAAATAATAGAACAAACAATTGGGAACATCGCAGACTACGAAATCTCTGGGTTACTGCCAAACTACTTGGAACGGGAGAACTCTTCTCTAGTGAATATGGTCACTCATCTGATGGACCACAACCAACAAGAAAAGGCCTTCTACTTGTACAACCATGAAGATCTATTTGAAAAGCTCAAAAATACTGGAACAAAGCAATTGCTTTTTGGTGTAAGCTTTGCCCTCTTGGATTTTGCCCAGCAATATAGTGTTGTGAGCAGTAACCTCACTATCATAGAAACGGGCGGGATGAAAGGTCGCAAAAAAGAAATCACGAAGGTGGAGGTATACAAACAACTGAGGATTGCCTTCCCAAACGCTACTATCCTCTCTGAGTATGGAATGACAGAGCTCCTTGGTCAAGCCTACAGTAATGAAAATGCTAAGTATACCTGCCCAAAATGGATGAAAGTCCTCCCTAGAGCAGATAATGACCCTCTAAGCCATGAGGCGAATGGACAAACAGCGGCTCTTAATATTATCGATTTGGCAAACCTCTATACGTGTAGTTTTATAGCAACAGATGATCTTGGCAAGGTACATGAGGATGGTACTTTTGAGGTAAGCGGCAGAATTGACTACACCGATATACGAGGCTGCAGCCTTATGGCTTTGTAACCCTACATCTCACTTTTTGTGTACCCTGCGGTACGGAATATTTGTGCTTTTGGTTGCGCACTTTATCTTGCTGGCTAGAGGGGTGTATCGTCCCTGTTTTGCAGCGATGCAGTAAGTACGATAGCAAGGCTATTCTTAAGGAGCTAAAAGCCACAAATGTCATTATGTCAAGGATTAAGTTCTCCGAAGATTATTTGGGATCCACTAATTTCCAGACTTTATACATCTTAGGTATCGGATTTACCATGAATCTATTGAGTATCCGTTTGATATCATTGTTGTTTTTGTAGGGAGTTATGCAGTCTTTTAAATCTTCTGAGCTTTTAGCTGAGTCACATTCTACAAAGCCGAATCCTCTATAGTCCCCTTCTTCTATTTGTATTACTCCATTCTCGCCTTTGTTACGCCCTGGGCCTATTATATAGACTGAAAGCTTAGCCGATTTGTTTTCTGTAGCCGCTGTAACTCGGGTATTGTACTCCTCTACAGTTTCTGATTTTGAACAAATAGCACATTCATCTCCTAGGTAGCAATTTCCTTTTGTACGCTCCAAACTAGCATACTTAGGACACAACTTATTTTGCTCTACCAGCCTATACAAGTGATCCTTAGCCATGGTCATGGAGCTGAAACTTTGGATACTATTTTTAGCAAATTTTTTGAGGAATACATCTACACGCAGCACTCCGTCCTGTCCTTCATAGTAACACACGTGATAGTCGTGGCTCTTATTTTTTTGAGCTTTATTGTACTTAGGATAATGCTTTTTTATCTCATCGCTTTCGAGTAATAAGGCAATAAGCTCATTCCCTGTTTCTACAAAACTCACATGGTGTATACTCCTAAGAAGCTCACTTTTTTTTCTACTTTTTTCAGAAAAATGAGTAACAATACGTTTCTTTATGTCCTTTGCCTTGCCTACGTAGAGAATCTCCATTTTCTCTCCCAACAGGTAATATACCCCGGCTGTATTAGGCAAATCTTCAAACTCTTTTTTATCCAAATTTGGCGGAAGCATGGCTTCCTTATTTAGTTGGTTGAGCGAATAGAAGACAAAATCTTCCTTATCCTTGGTAAGCAAATGATGAAACAATTCTACTGTAGCCATAGTATCTCCCATAGCCCTATGTCTACTATGGTTTTTAATACCCAATGCAGGACATATTTTACCCAGAGAGTAGGATGCATGACCAGGGAGAATGCCCCTTGATAGTCTCACGGTACACAGTTTCTTCTTGTTGAACGTAATCCCTAAATCTTCAAAGTGATTTTTGATAATGCCATAATCGAAACTCACATTATGAGCTATGAAAATAGTATCCCCCAAAAAGGCGAAAAACGCTTGAGCGATATCCTCAAACTTTGGAGCATCTTGTACCATAGGATTTGATATCCCGGTAAGTAAGGTGATTGACTTTGGTATGAACACCTCCGGATTTACCAGTGTCTCATAGCTATCTAGAATGTGTTTACCATCTGTTTTTACAGCCGCTATCTCTGTAATGCGGTTGCCGTGTGATCCCCCTGTGGTTTCTATGTCTACAACAGTATATATCAATTAAAGTATACTCTCAATGATACTTTCTGAGGATATTCCCTCAGCTTCTGCTTTATAATTTCGCACTATTCTGTGTCTCAGGACCATTTTAGCTACGGCTTGCACATCTTCTATGTCTGGCGAGAACTTCCCTGTCATAAGAGCATTTGCCTTGGCACCCACTATTAGGTATTGAGACGCTCTAGGACCAGCACCATAGTCTACATATTTATTTATTTGATCTGTGGCTAGCTCTCTTCCTGCTCGTGTTCTACCTACTAATTTTACTGCATACTCAAAGACATTATCTGCTACTGGCACTTTTCTTACCAAGTTTTGGAAACCGATAATCTCTTCTTGGCTTACTACATTATTCACATGTATACTCTTGTGTGACGTTGTAGCCTTTACAATGTTTATCTCTTCTGCTGTACTTGGATAATCTAGTACCATATTAAACATAAACCTATCCAATTGAGCTTCGGGCAGGGGGTACGTTCCTTCTTGCTCGATAGGGTTCTGTGTTGCTAATACAAAAAATGGTTTGGGAAGTGAATATTCAGTTCCGTTCACTGTTACCGTCTTTTCTTGCATAGCCTCGAGAAGAGCAGCTTGTGTTTTGGGCGGGGTTCTGTTTATCTCATCTGCAAGTACTATGTTGGCAAATACTGGGCCTTTATTAAACTTAAAATTGCGACTGTCGTCCAGTATCTCCGAGCCTACAATATCACTTGGCATAAGATCTGGGGTAAACTGAATACGATTAAAACTCATATCCAATGCCTCACTTATCGTTTTGATTAATAATGTTTTGGCTAGACCCGGTACTCCTATTAAGAGGGCGTGCCCGTTGCTAATTATACTGGTTATTACGCCATTTACGACTTCATCTTGGCCAATAATAACCTTACCTATCTCCGCTTTCAGTTCTTGCACTTTTAGTACAAGGCCATCTGCGGCTTTCTTGTCGTCTTTAAAATCTGTCATTCGCTTTCGTTACTTAGGCCTTTCCATCCTTCTAGTTCTTTGCAATTCATGTACTTTTCATCTATCCAGACGTATACACCCATTTTGAATTCATCTACCCAATTTTTTACTTCTTTCTCTTGTTTCTGCTCCACAGCCATTGACTGTATTTTCTGATAGTCATCTTTCAGATTTGCCTTATGAGCAGGTACCACTTTGCGTAAGTAGAAAAACCTATACCCTTCTGTACCATCCTCATCTTGAAACTTAGCTAGGTCTGAATACTCCCCAGGCACCATAGACTCCGCTTTTGCAGAGATAATTGGAGGTAATGCTGCGATAGGAACTTGTTGCGAACCCGTACCGCCATCTACATAGTATCCACAGTTATCTTTTGTTTGAGCATCTGTACTGTACTTACTAGCTACATGACACATTGTAAGGCTATCAGTTTTCACTGCTACAATCAGCTTTCCCATCTCTTTTTTGAGTGCAATAAAATCACTCGGTACAATGAGCGGTTTTATAAGTATATGGCGGGCATTTACTTTCTCCCCTTTCCTATCAATCACTTGGATGATGTGATACCCATACGGCGTTTCTATCACTTCAGAAATGGAATCATTTTTAAGTTTAAAAGCGGCACGTTCAAAAGCACTTACCATCTGACCTCTTGCAAAATACCCGAGCTCTCCGCCATTTACTGACGTACCAGGATCATCACTGTTACTTTTAGCAGCAAAATCAAAGGTATAGACCCCTTCAATTATTTCCTTACGTAATTTGGTGATTTTTTCTAGTGCGTACTCCTTGGCATACATGCTTGCTTGCGGTTTCATAGAAATCATTGCAAACTCAACCTCTTTGTTGAAGTTTGGCAGGCTATCTCTCGGTATTTCATTGAAAAACAGGCGTACATCCGTTGGCGATGCTTTGATACCGTTTACCAAGCTTTGTTGCACTTGCTGTGTTATCATTTGCTCTTCAACTTTTGGTTTCATCTGAGCCTTGTAATCATCTACTGATTTGCCAAGATACTGCTCTAATCTAGCCTCTCCTCCAATCTGTGACGCGTAGTATTGAATTCTCCTATCTACTTCTGAATCTACTCTGGCAGCATCTGCATATGTACTATCCAGTTTACCTTTATGCAGAAATAGTTTTTGTATGATCAGTTGATTTAATATTTCGCATTTTAAATCTCCGTCATAAAATTCCATCTCCTTTTTAGCTTGCGCATACTCGGTTTCCATTTGAGATTTTAGAATGATATTTTCGCCTATAACAGCTACAACCTCATCTAAAACACGCACATTTTGGGCCTGTACCATGAAGCCGCAAAGTAAAAGTGTTGTCGTTATCGTTTTCTTCAAAATATTTTTATCTCTTTATTGCTATACGCCTCATCTAGCATTTTTGTTTCAATGTTTTTAACCTCTTTTTGTTGACGTTTCATATTGAGGATCTGTTTTATATTCTCCATCTCCATACTAAACGGGGATGTTGTACTTCTTATTCTAAAATCAAAAATTCGGATAAAGTATTCAAACTCACCCTCAGCTAATCGAATAAGTTTATTGTTGTTTAGATAATGCTCTTGATTGTAGGTATTAATGGGGATCTCTTTTAGTATGTCCTCAAAAAATACCCAGTTATCTTTATCGTCATAATAGTTTCCCTTTTCTGTACTTAGTTTTTTGAGGGTAGCATATACGCTTTCGTCTTTTGCTTTGAATCTGGACCACAGCACATCTATTTCTGCAACGTCGCTCGGTAACTTGTAAAATACAATTTTAATAATGTTTTGAGACAGTTCAAATTCATCGCTATGCTCATCGTAATATGCAAGTAGCTCACCATCCGCATATGATGTATCTGCAGCTTGCCATGCAAGCTTATTTAGCACTTGGTAAGTGAGCAGATCAATTCTGTATTGTTCTAATTGGCTACTCTTATCTTTTTCTTCTGAGGTGAGTATTTTATCTGCTTTGTTTAACAAGATTTGCCTCGAGAGCCAAACCTCTATGTACTCTTTGGCCAAAAAAACGCTGTCTTCGATGGTTACATCATCGGGTATTATTTTAGCAAGATCTGTATCGTATAGTTTGTTGCCGTACGCATTAGCTAGCACACGCCCCTCCTGCTGTGGGGTACATGCGGCTACCACCACTACGTATAGATATATGTAAATTATCTTACTACTCAACGGCTAATCCTCTATTCACCAAACAAGCGTCCGATACTCCTCTCGTAAATTTCTACTGGGTATGATTTTTTTAGACTTTCTATCCAAGTAGCCTCTAAATAATCTTGGTAATCACTTGTTACTTGTCCCAAGTTCTCTTTTAATGACTTAGCAGACACTGGCAGTATTTCGTGTATTTTCACAAACTTGATTCGATCATTCTCTGAAGGCAAATCGGCAACACCTACTTCCCACACTACATTTGCCAACTGCGTATCGCTTCCTTTCTCAATCGTCTTGTCAACAACTGATACAGCCAATGCATCTTTTGCATTGCATTTTTCGAGTATGCTTGACGCGGTTTTTCCTTTCTTTACTAATTTCTTTACTTGTTTTGCCGTCTTTGCATTATTGCAACTGTAAACCGCTGCAACTGCTCGTTCTTTCCACATGTAACGCGCTTTATTTTTAGCATAAAAAGCTTCTAGACCTACGGTGTCTTTCACAGCCTTACTCCATACTTCTTTATCCATTAGCTCAAAGAGCAATATGCCGTCACTATACTCTTGCATCGTGTGCTTGAAATCTTCATATTTATCTTCTAATTGCCCTTCCTCAAAATCAAGATTAATTTGTTTCACAAAATTTTCATAAATATCAACTATGGCATTGTTAAGTGTCTTGTTAGTTCTTGCCTGATTGGTAGCTACATATGCATAAAAATAATCATCAGTGTATTCTTTATCCCCTATCGTACATAAGACAATTCCTTTGCCGTCCTTCTTCTTGTATTGTCCTTGCAATAAACTTGCGTCAATCTCATTTTTAACAGCATTTAAACCAGCTACTTCTTGGTAGTTATTCTCTTTAATGATACGGGCCACAACTACGTCTTTGTTCAACTCACTGCGGCTGTCTCGCTCTACTTTTCTACGCAAAAAGTCTTTGGAATCGTCGTAAGACAGCTTCTCTTTCATCTCCATTCTCTTCAAAATGTGCCAGCTAAACTTGGTTTTCACAGGCGCGCTGTAGTCATCGTCATTCTGCAACTCATACGCTGCATTTTTAAATTCTGCTGGAATACTCGATGTAGTTCTATTGAACCAACCTAATTCTCCCCCTTTTGAATTCGTGTTGAAATCTTCTGAAAATTCCTCTACGATGGTGTTCCAATCTGCTCCAGCCTGTAATTTGGCATACACGGCATCAATTCGTTCCTTGGTGCTATCTATCTGTGTTGGATTATAATATTTTATGGCAATATGAGCTACTTTTATGTCACCTTGAGTCTCCCGCTTGTCTTTTACATAGACAAGGTGATAACCAAAACGCGTTCTGATAGGAAGACTAACTTCTCCCACTTTTGTTGTAAAAGCTGCCTTTTCAAACGGATAAATCATTTGAAAAACGGTAAAGTATCCGAGGTTTCCTTTATTGGCTTTCGCGGAAGGATCTTCAGAGTATTGACTTGCTATAGACTCAAAGGACTCTCCGCCCTTTGCTACTCTATTGCGCAGTCCCATTATTTTCTCATAAGCACTCAAAGTGTCTGATGGCTTAGCATCTGCTGCACAGTTGATAAGCAAGTGAGCTGCACTTACTTCCATCTGGCTTCTATCGTATGCTTCTTTCACCAGTCTTTCTGTTACCGTCTTATCTGTTAGGTAAGGCTGTGCAAGTTGCTTGCGGTATCCGGCCAACTCTTTTTTAAATGACGGCACCGTATCCATTTTTAACGAATATGCTGCTTTCACCTTCAGCTTAAATTTTATGTACAAGTCTAAGTACTCGTCCATTTCTTTTTGGGTAGGTTTACTTTTATCATTCCTATTTTTATTAAAAACACGCAAAAATTCGTTGTTCATCACGATCTCATCGCCAATAGTAAACAGTGGGAACAAGGCACCTTCTTCGTATGCTTTAATAACGGTCAATTTATCGTGCTGCGCATTCACCAAGTAACCTATAAGTATAAATGCTACCGTTGCTAATGTTTTTGTAATCTTCATCATCGTTTATCAATCTAAAATAGAACGCGAATTTAATGATTTATAGTCTTTGGGCATAGCCTTGGTAGAAATAATACGCGTACACTATAATCATTTGTAGAAAGATGAATATTTTTGACTTAAAATTGCTAAATATTGACAAATTTTAAGGTATCCTATGCTGAGCGTTTTAATGACCGCGATTACGTAGAAGCGGTAATTCGCCAATGGGAAAACGGCCGTCAGTTATTTACGTTATCTAGTTCTGGGAGCACCGGAAAACCAAAAAAAATACAACTAGGTAGAGATATGCTGATATGGTCTGCCGAAAAGACTTTCGCAGCATTGGACTTACACGCTGTTGGGCAAGATCAACTATCCGTTTTTTGTTGCCTACCTGTGCAAAAAACAGGTGGATTTATGCAGCTTATTCGGGCACTTCATTTCAAGTGGCACATCCATTTTGTTCCTCCCACTTCTAATCCCAATACCCAACTTGCTAACTCCCCGTTTATTTATGGTTTGTTATCATTCACCCCAACACAATTGCAGACAATTATAGCTTGCGACCAAGTTATGCTCGCACCTCAGGCCACTGTACTGATTGGAGGATCAGCGATTTCTTCCGCTTTTGAAGAAGAACTGCGGTGTTTCGCATTGCCCTCAAAAATTGCTTTTTGGGAGACCTATGGGATGACAGAAACGGCAAGCCACATTGCTTTGCGCAAAGTAGGGATTGACGCTTATTTCAAGCTACAACCCGGCGTAGAAGTTAGCCTAACAACGGACCAAAAACTGCACATAAGAATCCCTGACCTTGATTTCAGCATAACGACTAATGATATAGCTGTGCTCCATTCAGATGGCTTTGCCGTACTTGGCAGAAGCGATGACGTAATTAACAGTGGAGGGATAAAAATTCATCCATCACTGATAGAGCCGAAAATCACAGCAATATTGCGCACCAAAGGAATAAAAAGAAGATTATACCTGGGCAAAAAGGAGGATGCTAAACTTGGAGAAAGGGCCATACTCGTGCTAGAAGGAACAGCATTAAAAGACATTCCCTTCTTGCTCGAAGTACTAAAAAGAGAATTGCCCGTATATCACAATCCAAAAGACATACTCTTTGTAGAAGAGATAGCATATACCGAGACTGGGAAGGTTAAAAGAGCGCGGCTTTAAATAGCGCCAAGCGCAATGTATTAGAGGCTTTTAGGCTAGCGATTTTAGCTTAAATCTTACACCTTCTTTGCCCCCGGTATTTTATTCATTTCACCTACCTTTGCACCTGTGGGACAAGTAGGTAAACTTCAAAAATTTGCGGATGTAACAGCTTTCCAGAATTGCTACGAACGAGTAGTTGAACTCAAGGGAAAGTGGAAAACAGATGTATTCAAAAATAACAACCCAATTACGGTAGAATTAGCCTGCGGAAAGGGGGAATACACCATTGGTCTCGCCGAACGATTCCCAAACCGTAATTTTATTGGTATAGATGTGAAGGGTAACCGTATTTGGAAAGGGGCTAAATATGCTTTGGACAACAACATCACCAATGTCGCTTTTCATCGACTTATGATAGGCAACATTGAAGAATATTTTGCGAAAGGTGAGATTGACGAATTTTGGATAACGTTTCCTGATCCACAACATGGTAAAAAGCGTAAACGGCTTACCAATGCTATGTTTCTCGACCGATACCGCAACATCTCTAAGGATGGTGCTGTAATGAACCTGAAAAGTGATTCCACGCGTTTTTATGCGTTTACCAAGGAGATAATAGCTGAGCAAAAACTAACCGTAATTCAAGATTCGGATGACCTATACGCATGGGACGAAATTCCAGAGCACCTTGCCAATATCCAAACATTCTACGAGCAAATGTGGCTCGATCAAGGAAAGAAAATTAAGTTTTTAAGATACGTGTTATAACGTTTACAGATTGCGTTCCACGTAGTCTATGAGGGAGTGTATCACTTTGATGTGTATTTCTTGCGCTCTGTCTGCATAATCACTTTTTGGTGCGCGTATCTCTACATCGCATAGATCTGCCATTTTACCGCCGTCTTTACCCGTGAGTCCAATCACTTTCATACCTTTTTCTTTAGCAGCAAACATCGCATTAATAACATTTTGACTATTGCCGCTCGTGCTTATCCCTAATAATACGTCTCCCTTACGGCCAACACCCTCTAGGTAACGCGAAAAAACATAGTCATATCCATAGTCATTCCCCACACACGCCATGTGGCTTGCATCTGCAATAGCTATTGCTCCTATAGCTGGACGATTGTCTCGATACCTTCCGGTAAGTTCTTCTGCAAAGTGCATGGCATCGCACAAACTTCCGCCGTTTCCACAGCTTAATACCTTGCCGTCCTTCTGAAAACTATCTACTAGTAACTTGCCCGCAGCTTCTATATTTTCGAAGTTACGCTCATCAGCCAAAAAAGCCGCTAGCACACTTTGTGCTTCTGTAAAATGTTGTTTTATGCTCATTTATTTCGCCGCAAGTATAGCGTCCATTCTTGATTTGTACTCTGTTATTCCTGCTTTTAAGAACGCAACGTAAGCTTCTTTATCCTTATTGTAAGTACGTGTCGGTTGAAGCAAAGCACCTTTATTGTCTAACAACGCATATTGAGGTTGAGCATTAGCATTGAAATAACATTCTTGAATCCAGCTATTTTTCTTTGCTAAATTGATAATCTTTCTAGTGCTATTTTTCTTGTAAAACTGCTCATTCTCTGCCAATTCTATTGTCTTATCATCTACATAAAGTGATATCACGATGTAGTTCTTATCTAGCATTGTACGCACTCTCTCATCGGACCAGACTACTGCTTCCATTTCTCTACAGTTTACACATCCATGACCAGTAAAGTCAAGAAATACTGGACGACCTGTCTGCCTTGCAACTTCCATACCTTGTTCATAATCATAGTATCCTCTCAATCCATGGGGTAGGTGCAGTTTTTCTTCATATTTTGGTTTCACTCCGGCAAAATAATCCGATGAGTGACTGTCCTTGCCGCCATCCATCAAATTAAAATCATGTGTACTCATTGGTGGCATGTAACCTGCTAGAGCTTTTAGTGGAGCTCCAAAAAGACCCGGAACAAGGTAGGATACAAATGCAAATGTAAAAATAGCAAGCAACAACCTTGGTACGCTAAGATAGGGGATCTCACTATCATGTGAGAACTTCAATTTACCCAACAGGTATAGCCCCATTAAGAAGAAGATCACAACCCAGAGGCCAATATAAATTTCTCTATCTAATAATCCCCAATGGTATGTTTGATCTGCTACACTTAAAAATTTCAATCCAAAGGCAAGCTCAAGAAATCCGAGCACGACTTTCACAGAATTCAACCATCCACCTGATTTTGGTAGACCATTTAGCCAACTCGGGAAAATGGCAAATAATGCAAACGGTATTGCGAAGGCTAGAGAAAACCCTAGCATCCCAACCATAGGTTTCACAAATGCACCTCCCGCAGACTCAACCAAGATGCTCCCAACTATAGGGCCTGTACATGAGAAAGAAACCAGAACAATCGTGAAGGCCATGAAAAATATACCCGTTAATCCACCTTTATCTGCTTGAGCATCTGCTTTGTTCACTAACCAACTTGGCAATACTATTTCAAAAGCTCCAAAGAATGAAGCTGCGAAGATTACAAAGACTAGGAAAAAGAAAATGTTGGGCAACCAGTGGGTAGACAACCAATTTGCGGCTGCAGGTCCTGCAATAACAGCAACTAAAGTTCCAATTAATACGTAAATTCCAATTATACTTAATCCATAAATCACCCCATTTCTAATTGCCTTAGACTTACTCCCATCCTTCATGAAGAATGAAACGGTCATAGGTATCATTGGGAATACGCAGGGCGTAAGAAGCGCCGCCAGTCCGGAAAGAAAAGCAACAAAAAATAACCCCCAAAATGATTGGGTTTCTTCCCCTTCTTGTCCACCAAATATTTTAAGCTCGCAACTAGACGTATCATTTGCAGACAGTGCTTTGTAGGATGAATAGTTGACAGCAGCTGCAGGCACTAAACCTGCATAGTTGGTAAATCCAGTAGTATTCCCTGTGCTGGGAGTAACGATATGTGTAGGGCTACTATCCTGTGCCCCCTCGTTGAGAGTTACAGCTTCTTCTTCAATTTTATCCGCCTTATCTTCGTTATTAGTCTCTTTTACTTTTACTGGATCCTGTTTTGGGGGTGCTTCCGCTACAGGCACTAATGCTGTAGATTCACCCATTGTGAATCCTGTTACTTCAATCTCGTACTCAAACAAAACACAACTGCCATCATCGGTACACATTTGATATTCCAAGAGGCCAACAATTTTTGGATTATTTGAGCGTATTTTTATCTTTTGCCTAAACTCTGCTTTCCCTTCAAAATCAGCAACTTCACACTCAAATATTTCATCTTCATAGTGATGAGATCCAATAGGATTTGCCCCTCCTACGAGCTCGTAACTCGAATTTTTTTCGTAGGTAAATACTGATTTCTTGGGGGGACAGTCACCATAATCATTGGAGTATATATGATATCCTTTGGGAACAATAGTTTTAAATGTTACTTCAATAACATCTCCTACGTTAACCTCACTTTTGTTTACCGTATGACCCCAATTAGCAGGCGGTATCTTTTGTCCAAATACAACACATGCCAAAAGCATCGTTAAACCTAAAATCAGGAATTTTCTCATAAATTTTTATTAATTACTTCAAATAAAACGCTTTGTAATACAAAACATTACATTCAATGTAGATAAGTGTATAAAAGTTGCCGAATGCAGCTCACATATAGGCCTACTTTTGACCTCATATTTAAAACAGTTTGATGAAATCAATTTTCACGATATTATTGGTCCTAAATATTGCTACGGCCTTTGCCCAGAAGCAAACACCTCAAGCATACATTGCGAAATACAAAGACTTAGCAGTAATAGAGATGCACCGCAGTGGTGTACCAGCAAGTATAACACTATCCCAAGGCGTGCTCGAAAGCAATAGCGGGAATAGTAGATTAGCCAAATTTGCCAACAACCACTTTGGTATAAAATGTAAGGGCAGCTGGACAGGAAACGTAATATACGCCGATGATGATGCTGCAGATGAGTGCTTTCGTGCATATGAAAGTGTACTTGAATCCTACAAAGACCACTCAGACTTTTTACGAAAAAACTGGAGGTATCATTCCCTATTTGAACTAGACCCAAAAGATTTCAAAGGATGGTGCCACGGATTACGTAAGGCAGGATATGCTACTAATCCACAGTATGGCAATATATTAATACGACTTATAGACCGCTATGAACTGCATCAATACGATCTAGAGAAGCTTCCTGGAACAGATGTGCCAACTCCTACGGTAGGTGAGACGGTAAATGGAGTGTTAGTAAAAACAGCAGAAGCAGGTGAGACTGTGGGGACAATTGCTGCAGCCAATGCCGTAAAAGATCGTCATATCCGAAAGTGGAATGACCTGCCAGCGGATGCTGAAATAAAAGCAGGAGAAACGGTATACCTAAAACCCAAACGTAGAAGAGGAGCCAAAGAAAAACATACCGTAACAAAGGGAGAAGATATGCGGGTAATATCTCAACAATACGGTATCAAATTGAAGCAACTCTACAAAAAAAATAGAATGGAAATTGGTTCTGAACCAAAAGCAGGAGAAGTTCTTTACATGCAAAAGAAACGCTCCAAAAGTGACAGTGTTGCTGTTGCCGAGTCGCGTCCGCAATGGAAAGAAGATAAGCAAGAGGCATTTATCAATCCACATAGTTTAAAAAAAGATGTAGTAAACAAAATAGATTTTAGTAGCCCTGGAGCATTGAACAAAAAAGAAGTAGTTGTACCTGATTTTTATTTTGTAAAAAAAGGGGATAACATATACCGCATAGCTGAGCAATACCGTGTAATGGAAGAGGATATCCTCAATTGGAATAAAGATCTGAATCCAAGTGTAATGAGCATTGGACAAAAGATATACCTTAACAAAGAAGCTGCGGAGGCAGCCAACACTGTTGTAAAAACATCTGACCAGCCTGTACCACAAAAACCTGTTTCAGACCAAGAAGCAGAGAAAATAAAAGAAGAAATCACCGTAAATGGACCAGTAACACATATCGTAATAAAAGGGGACACACTCTACAACATCTGTAAACGATATAACATCAGTGTAGCTGAGATAAAAGAGTGGAACCAGCTAGTAGAAGCAACTATAAATTTGGGACAAAAACTACACGTATCTAAATAATGAGCCACTATCAAATACTTGGGATACTTCTTGCATACTTTGGTGTGCTGATAGTAATCTCGTGGCTCTCAGGTAAAAATACTGACGCGACTTCATTCTATACGGGTAACAAAAAATCCCCTTGGTTTCTAGTCGCATTTGGCATGATAGGAGCATCCCTCTCTGGGGTGACATTTTTAAGCGTTCCTGGCTGGGTAGCCAATACTCACTTTGGATACATGCAAACAGTACTCGGATATATGGTTGGCTACCTTATTATAGCTCAAGTACTTATACCACTTTATTACACGAAAAACCTAACTTCCATATATACCTACCTGGAGACCAGATTTGGTATGGTCTCCTACAAAACAGGAGCAGCATATTTTTTGATTAGCCGAATTATAGGAGCTTCTTTTCGGTTGTTTCTTGTAGCAGGAGTTCTGCATAGTGTTGTATTTGCGCCGTTCAACATACCGTATTGGGGAGCAGTAGCTATCACCATACTCCTCATATTTACCTACACAGCAAAGAGTGGCATCAAAACAGTAGTATATACAGATGCATTACAGACCTTCTTTTTGGTCACTGCGGTCATACTTACGATCGTGTTTATCGTACAACAACTGGATTGGTCTATTGCCGAGACAGTCAGCAATCTCATGGCTGACCCCAATACACAGATTTTCCATTTCGAAGGGAATGGAGCCAATGTATTCTGGAAGCAGTTTTTAGGTGGAGCTTTTATAGCTCTGGCCATGACCGGGTTAGACCAAGATATGATGCAGAAAAATTTGAGTATCAAAAATATCCGTGGAGCACAGAAGAATATTTATATACAGATGGTTATGTTTATTGTAGTAAATATCATATTCCTAAGCCTCGGAGCATTGCTTTATCAATATGTAGACATTATGGGAATCACTGGGGTACAAAAAAGCGACCAATTGTTTACAACTATCGCCATGCAGCATGCTACACCTGTGGTAGGCATATTCTTTATTGTAGGGTTGGTAGCCGCTGCCTACAGTAGCGCAGACAGTGCACTTACCGCACTTACTACTAGTTTTTGTGTAGACTTTTTAGGATTTGAACGCACCAAGCCGACAAACATTACAATGCGAAGAATAGTACACATAGGGTTTGCCGTTATTCTCTTCTTTACTATCTTACTCTTCAATAATTTAAATGACGGTGCTGTAATAAAAGAACTATTTAGGGCTGCAGGTTTTACATACGGACCACTCTTAGGACTTTTTTCATTTGGTATTTTAACCAGAAGACGCGTTCAAGACAAATATGTTTTAGCTATCACCTTATTTTCAATAGGGCTTACTGCAATTTACTTTTATGGTATGCCCAAGATCATAGAAGGTTTCGAACCAGGATTTGAGCTAATTATAATAAATGGGGGTATTTCCTTTGTTTTACTTTGGGCGAACAGTATTTTTACTCCACAACACACAAACTAACCATAAAATTATGACAGAAAAATCAAATAATAGAATCAAACAAGCCTTCGAAAACAAAGATTGGCCAGAGATAAAAAGTTCTAATAGCTGGAACATTTTCAAAGTAATGTCTGAATTTGTAGAAGGTTATGACACCTTAGCACAAATTGGACCTTGTGTTTCGGTATTTGGATCTGCTAGGACTAAGCCGGGTACACCGTACTATGAGATGGCTGTAGAAGTTGGCAAAAAACTAGCTGCTGCTGGTCTAGGCGTAATTACTGGAGGGGGTCCAGGTATAATGGAAGCAGGCAACAAAGGTGCCAGCCAAGAAAAGGGCGCCTCAGTGGGACTAAATATTGACCTCCCTTTTGAACAGAGCTCTAATCCGTATATAGATCCGGATAAGAACATAGACTTCAAATTTTTCTTTGTAAGAAAAGTGATGTTTATGAAGTATGCTCAAGGATTTATCGTTCTTCCTGGCGGTTTTGGAACACTAGATGAGCTCTTTGAAGCACTTACCCTCGTACAAACACAGAAAACAGCAAAGTTCCCCATCATACTCGTTGGTGAAAAGTTCTGGGGCGGTATGATAGACTGGATTAAAAACACAATGCTTACCGAGGGGAATATCAGTGCAAATGATTTACACCTTTTCAAAGTAGTAGATACAGCAGACGAAGCTGTTAATGAAATATTTGATTTCTACAGTAAGTATAGTATGAGTTTAAATTTCTAATTTCGCAATTCGATGAAAAAAATAATTTTTACTCTTACCGTGACAATGCTGCTTGCCGCTTGTAGCGAAGACTCCCCTTTACCGGGTACTCAAACGGGTGCAGGAAACACTACTTCTATGACCGGCAACTGGAGCTTTACAAAACTGATTCAGACGAATGGGCGAATTCTCCTAGCTGGACAGGAGATCTCGACGTTCACTTCAGAGAGTAGCGATGAAAACGGGAATATCCAATTTACAGAAGAAGGCGTATTCGGTTCCAATTTTGGCTATAAGAATTCAATATCTACGCTTACTGCCGGCATCCCAAGTTCTAATGAGGAACAAATACCTCCTATCGCCCAGGGAGGCACATATGTACATAACACAACTGCTGGTACATTTACTTTCACTGCTAGTAGCGGAGAGATTACGACTGCAACAATAGACGAACTTACACCTTCTAAACTGGTCTACACCACCAGACTAAACCGCTCTGAGACTACCCTAGGTGTCACAACGACAACTACCGCAGATGTAACAACTACATTTACCAAGTAAAAAAAATAATTACAAAGGCATCGAAAGCACACACCAAATGGTTGTGTGCTTTTTTTATAAACTGACCCCTGTACATCATACGATATCATTTTTCACTGTGTGTACTAATAGTACCAAAACATTTGGACGTATCAGAACAATTAATCCTTCTTACGGTTGGTAATAAACGGGATTACTTATAAAAAAGTCAATGTCTAACACTGCACACTACCCATTTTACTTTTTGAAAATTAAATCCCAAGTCCTCTAAAGTTTTAAAATATGAATGCAACTTTGCACCTTCGAAGCATCAAATGACCAACCTACAAGATACCATCACAGCTCCAGCCACACCCGCTGGTGTTTCAGCCTTAGCCGTAGTGCGTGTTTCTGGTAAAGATTCCATAACTATCGTAAATAAGTGCTTTAGTAAAAACATAGCAAAGGCAGATGGCTACACTATACACTATGGCCACATTGTAGACGGGGATCAACGCGTAGATGAGGTTCTTGCGAGTGTCTTCCGTAATCCACATTCCTACACAGGAGAGGATTCAGTAGAGATATCAGGACATGGCTCGCCATACATCACTCGGCGTATCATAGAAACCCTACTGAGGAATGGGGCTCGAATGGCTGAGCCGGGCGAGTTTACTATGCGCGCCTTCCTCAACCAAAAACTGGACCTGGCGCAAGCAGAAGCTGTGGCAGACATGATTAGTAGCAACAGTGAAGCCAGTCTTCAAATGGCTCTGCATCAGATGCGTGGTGGTTTCAGTAATGACATTGCGTTCCTCCGACAGGAATTGATCGACTTTGCAGCGCTCATCGAGTTAGAGAATGATTTTGGGGAAGAGGATGTTGAGTTTGCCGATAGAGAAGGGTTAAAAGTGCTTATCCATAAACTCCTCACGCAAATAGAAAAATTACGTAGCTCTTTTGCTTCGGGTAATGTCTTAAAGAATGGTATTCGCACTGTACTGGCAGGCAAGCCAAATGCAGGAAAAAGCACACTGCTCAATGCTCTATTAAATGAAGAACGTGCAATAGTCTCTGACATAGCAGGAACAACAAGAGATACCATAGAAGAAATCTTCACCCTCAATGGTATACAGTTTAGGCTAATAGACACTGCAGGTCTGCGGGAGAGTACAGATACAATAGAGCAGATAGGCGTAGGTAAAACCAAAGAGAGTATGCGCAAGGCAGAATTACTCGTTTATCTATTTGATCTAAGGTGCACCTCGCCTGCGGAGTTGGCTGCAGAGCTAAAGTTACTGCCTACTATGGAGCAAACAATACTCGTCGCCAATAAAGCAGAAGAAACTACTCAAATGCAAGAGGATTGGCCAGAGAATACCATCTTCATTTCGGCTAAGACCAAAAAAATAGAACCACTCATGCAGGAACTAGAACGGGTAGCTAGCCACTACGAACTCGGAAATGAAACTGTAGTGAATAACGCGCGACATGCAGATGCACTGGGCAAAAGTTCTGAAGCATTGCAAAAAGTGCTCAGCGGTTTAGACACTGGCCTTACCAGCGATATGGTTGCTCTAGACATACGAAATGCGCTGTACCAACTGGGCCTAATCACCGGTGAAGTAACCAATGACGAGGTCCTTGATTCAATATTTACGCGATTTTGTATTGGAAAGTAACCCTAGGAAAAAGTCTCTAATCGTAACAAAAGATCCAGTCATACTTTGATGGTCTAACAAGGGGTAAAACATCTTCAGCCAACAGAGATTGACTTCAATTTAAGAATTGTAATAGCCATTTTAAATTATATCCCTTTAAAATTTTATTTTTGCCTCAAAAAAAATGAAAATCAACAAAATCTTACTGCTTATCGCAGTGTTCATCAGCAACGCTGTTGTTGCACAATCTTCAAAAGAGAAAATAACATTCTCTTACCAGCAGCTACCTCTTTTTCCAATGTCCGCAGATAAGACCTATGACGTAAATGTCATCTTGCCATACGAAGATGATATAACTGCGCAAAAAGAAGCCATCGCAGCTGAAAACAAAGAATTAAAAGAAGAAGCTAAGCAAGAGAAAAAAGACTACGACAACAAAAAAGTAGGAGCAAAATTAGTGGGGAAAGTTCTTTTAGGAGAATCTAAGCCAACTGGTCGTGCTAAGCTTGTAGAAGCTCCATTCTATCAAACGATATGGAGCCGCGATGAGATAAAATCTAAAGTAACCATTCCTGGGCTGGAACAAAATGAAGGAGCCACAGCTCTGATAACAGTTTTCATCAATAGATTTGATTACACCTACAACGCTCAGCATATTCCTGAAAAAGGATATTACTACAGAGTGAATGGTACAGGAACAGTGACTATGGAAGCCAAAGACGAAAATGGTGCAGTAGTAAGCAATAAGACTTTTTCTGCTTCTAAAACAGGTAAAGGCAATGACTTCCAATCTAAATATTTCAGATCTGAATACGCTCGTGACAAGGATTGGAACTTAAACAAAGAAGCTAAATTGAGAGCTATTGAGTCGAACAAGCTTAGAACGAGTATGAGCCAAATGGCTGCTTACTTGAAATCTAATATGGGTTATAACTCTGTACCGTATAAAGGAATAGTCTTTACATTCAAATCTAAGAAACACGATTACACTGCTCTTAACTCAGCATATCCTACTTCTGTTGAAGTTTATAATATGCTAAACACCTACCCACTAGACCAGGACACTAAGGGTAGAATAGTTGAAATGACTGAAATCTGGAAAGCAGAAACAGAGAACATTGACGGCGGAAGTAAAAAAGCTAGAATCAATGCAGAAGTAGGCGAAGGCTTGTACCTCAACCTAGCATTTGCCTCTATCTGGTTAGAAGACTTCAGCAAGGCAAATGTATACTTAGCTAAGTACAAAGTACTAGACCCAAAAGGGAAAAACAAAGTATACAAAAGTGTTCAAAAACTGCTAAACGATCAGAAAGCTAGATTTGCTGCAAACCAATAATTCCTAAAACAATACGACAAAGCAGGAAGTCAACTTTCTCCAATTCAAAAAGCACAATTGATTTAAATCAATTGTGCTTTTTTTTATTACACATTATCTTTTCAAAAACTCCCGAAAATCTGAGCCTGCTGGATTTTCAAATAATTGCAGATCAAAATAAGGAACCACAGATAGTATATGATCAAAAATGTCGGCCATCACAGTTTCATATACCTTCCATTCTTTGCTTTTACTAAAAGCGTATACCTCAAGCGGCAGGCCTATCTCCGAAGACGGCAATTGCCTAACCATTATCATCATATCTTTGTTGAGGTAAGGATTAGCCTGAAGGTACTTTTCTATATATACCTTGAACACCCCGACATTGGTCATATTACGCCCATTTAACAGGATAGAGGTATCTATACTGTGCTGTGCGTTGTATGCTTCTATTTCTTCTTTCCGCTCCGCGATATAGTCAGATATCAATGTCATTTTTTGAAATCTATCGAGCATAGACTCATCACAGAAGCCAATCGTATTCATTTTGATGTGTATCCCTCGTTTTATACGTCTTCCTTGAGACTGCTGCATACCACGCCAATTGGTAAAAGAATCTGAGATAAATGCATAGGTGGGAATAGTGGTAATCGTAAGATCAAAATTTTGGACCTTGATAGTTGTCAGATTTATCTCTAAGACATCTCCGTCTGCACCATAATTAGGTACGGTAACCCAGTCTCCAACTTGCACCATATTGTTGGCAGACAGTTGTATACTAGCTACAAACCCAAGGATACTATCTTTGAATACTAAAAGAATAACTGCTGCTATTGCACCTAGGCCGCTGAGTAGATAAACTGGGCTTCTACTAATCAGCGTTGAGATAATCAAAATAGTCCCAATTGAATAGGTCAATATCTTCGCAAGCTGTGTAAGGCTGCCTATCGGCTTATCCTTATAGCTATCTTTTTGGGATAAAATTTCATTAATAGACGTGAAAAAGGAACTAATAATCCATACCGAAACTAGAACTACTATAATATCTGTAGCTCCTAAAATATATGGGAGCACACCACTAGAACCTTGAAATAGTAACGGCAGAACATAGTACAAAACCATAGCTGGAATAAGTGTAGCCAGTGATTGAAGAATCCGTTTATTGAAAACAATGTCATCCCATAGAGTTGTGGTTTTAGCCGTAAGTGAGGGAATAACTGCAATAAGTATCTTTTTGGATAGCCACCATACCACCGCTACGCCTACCATTGTAATGCCAATTAATATCACCGTAGAGACAGTGTCGTTTGTGCCAAGATTAGCGCCGAGCCAATACCTTAAATCAATATTCATATGTGGTTTCTTATTCTGAATTAACAAAGGTAGACCTTTCGGCTAGGTTAAAAATCATTTCTACCAACAGAGAACTATTTACGCCAACGGAGCTTCCTTAAAGACCTCCATCACCGCAACATCAAAATACAGCCTCTCCCAAAAAAGCAAATGACCACTGCACATCATCGCCGTATTGGTCTGAGCAAAATTAACTGCCATTACAGTATCGGTCACAAAAAAGGGAATTAACCGATACAAGTAAAGAGAACTCGGATATGCTAAAACACCCCTCTGCCTAACAGAGTGGCACCCCATACAATCATAGATGAGATAGTGATGCCCAAGGCATTGGCCGCAAAGGCCTTTTTTGTATCCATCTTAAAAATGTAGGCAGCAATTGTTCCTGCGTATACACCCGTACCGGGTAACGGTACCATCACAAATAAAGTAAGACCCACATACCCATATTTCTCTAGTTGCTCCTTTGAACCTTTTTTAGCTCTCTGAGCTACCCAAATTGCACTTTTTTTATACCACATTGCCCACCTCATAAGCCAACCATTCAGCGATTTTAAAAAAAATGACATCATGGGGAATACCAAAATATTGGCACATATGGCCACAACTAAAACGACAACGGGGTTTAGATCTTTGAGTAAACCGTAGGGTATACCAAACTTGGCTTCTCCAAAGGGAGAGAGGCTCCAAAGCATGGTGAAGAAATATTGCTTTAACAAGGGTGCAAATTTAAGAATAAACAGTCAATTTGCGTTCTCAGATTTATCAAAAAACGACATTTTTACGTCAAAAGAATGGCCCGTTTTTAGCCCTTAAAAAGAATTCCTCACCTTTGGCAATAGTTTGATACCAAATCCTGAAATATTGAAGCAAATAATTACCGTAAAAATGCCGTTTGGCAAATTCTCAGGATGGAGGCTGTGTGACCTCCCTATAGAATACCTGGAATGGTTTAAGCGCAAAGGGGGATTCCCAAAAGGAATATTGGGTGTACAACTGGACACCGTTTATGAAATCAAACTAAATGGGTTAGAAGAGATCATCAGCGAACTAAAGAAACAATATGGTAAGAAGTTTTAAAACGCACTTATTCCGTAAGAAAGGAAACGTATGGAACATCGCTATTTATATACCCGAGGAAGAAGCGTTTGAATTTTTAGCCTATGAGAATAAACGCGTGCTCTGCACTATTAAAGGAGAGCACACCTTTCACTGTGCCTTAATGCCGCAAGGAAGCGGTAACTTTTTTATAAATACCAATACAGAGCTACGCAAAAAAGCGAAACTAATGCTTGGCGATAAGGTAGATGTCATCTTGGCAAAAGATACTTCTACCTATGGGATGCCCTTACCTAAAGAATTAGAGACCGCTTGGGAAATCGATGAAGATGGTCACGCCGTATTCCATACGCTCACCATAGGCAAGCAAAGAAGCATTGTATATCAGATTGGCCAACCCAAATCATCAGACATGCGCATAAAAAAAGCCTTGACTATGCTCGAATATCTAAAATCGGTCCACGGAAAACTGGACTTCAAAGAACTTAACCATGCATATAAACTAGCTGATACGAAATGAGTAGTAAACAACACTGGGAAAACATTTACACAACTACGTTGCCTAATGAGGTAAGTTGGACTGAAACCGAGCCTAAGACATCTCTACACTTAATAGCCAAATTTAACTTGCCAAAAGATGCCAAAATAATTGACATAGGCGGAGGAGATAGTCATTTGGTAGACTTTTTACTACACGCGGGATACACCAATATAACTGTGCTCGATATCGCTAAATCAGCCATCGATAGAGCCAAAATTAGACTTGGCAAGAATGCGCATAGTGTCACTTGGATTGTAAGTAATATTCTTGACTTTGAACCCTCAATATCTTATGACCTATGGCACGATAGAGCAGCGTTTCACTTCCTCACTGAGCAAATAGACATTGATACATATCTGGACCTCGTTTATGCAAACACAAACAATATTATACTTGGAACATTCTCTACCGATGGACCACTTAAATGTAGTGGACTTCAAATAACACAGTACGATGAGCCCAAAATTCAAGATACTTTCGGTGACCCGTTTCACCTCTTGGACTATTTTACAACGGACCATTCTACTCCATTTAATACCCATCAAAGTTTTTCATTTGCCCGTTTAAGTAGAAAAAATGATTTGTAAGGAATGAAACCGCTCGATACTATAAGCTGCATACAGTACAATACCCCATTTTATTTGATGGCATTTTAGCCTTCACAAAAAGAGTAAAAAAGGCATATGTACACGTCCATATTTCCTATCATAGTCTCCTTATAAACAATACTTTATGTACCATATATGTACCCACACTTACTACATACAAGCCTAAAATAGAGTCTCCCATTTCCATAAATATCCCAAAATAATTTTATGAATAGACAGATGTTTTGGAATCAAGAGTCTAGAATATACCTAAATTTGTTCTATGGCAAATATTTCGATTGACACTCATTGTCACACCCTCCTACAAAATCAATTTCAAAATATATTTGATGAAGAGTTCATCACAGAAATCTGTCGCTCTGGACATCTAAAAAAGTTTACTGCCGAAAATACTTTAATGAATATAGGTGATGAGATGAAATATTTCCCGCTCATACTAGAGGGATCTCTCAAAATTCTCACTGAAGATAATGATGGGAGAGAATTGCTACTCTACTATCTGGAGGCAGGCGACACCTGTGTAATTACACTTGCACTCGATCAAAGCAAAAAAAGCAGAATACGGGCAATAGCTGAGGAGTTTACTCAAGTGCTATTTATACCGGTAAATAAGATGGATGAGTGGATGGTGAAGCACAAACATTGGCGTTATTTTGTCATGAAAACATATAGCCATCGCCTAAATGAAATGCTGGGAGCTATAGACACGTTAGCCTTTCACAATATGGATGATCGTCTACTGAAATACCTGAGAGATAAGGCCATGAAAACAGGTAACAATGAGATACACAACACCCACGCACAGATAGCCAATGACCTACACTCTAGTAGAGTAGTAATTAGCCGGATAATGGCGAAGCTAGAAATAGATGGCCAAATAAAGTATGGACGCAATAAGATTGAGCTACTGAAATTTTAAACCCTCTTAATTTATAATTTCCTCACGAAATCCCCGAAATAAAACCCTCAAGACCATTTTCAACAAACATGAATATAGAGCAGATATACACCGGATGCCTGGCACAAGGAGCTTATTACATAGAAAGTAATGGCGAAGTAGCTATCATAGATCCACTCAGAGAAACCGAGCACTATATAGCCAGAGCGAAGCACGATGGAGCAGAGATTAAGTATATTTTCGAAACACACTTTCACGCAGATTTTGTGAGTGGACACATCACGCTTGCAGCCAGAACTGGGGCTACTATAGTATACGGACCTACCGCTAAAACGAGATACAAATCCCATATAGCTAAAGATGGTGAGCAATTTCAAGTAGGAGCTATTACTATAACCGCCCTGCACACACCCGGTCATACGATGGAGAGCACTACTTACTTATTAAAAGACAAAGACGGGAAGGACCACTGCATCTTTTCTGGAGACACTCTTTTTTTAGGAGATGTAGGCAGGCCAGACCTCGCTCAGAAGGCAGCTACTATGACTCAAGAAGATCTTGCAGGAATATTATTTGATAGCCTCAGAAATAAAATAATGCCCCTAGCAGATGATGTAATTGTATATCCGGCGCACGGTGCTGGTAGTGCTTGCGGCAAGAATATGATGAAGGAAACCGTAGATATCCTCGGAAATCAAAAGCGAGTAAACTATGCATTGCGTGCTAACATGACCCGCGAAGAATTCATACACGAACTAACAGAGGGACTAGGTGCTCCACCGGCCTATTTCCCTCTAAATGTTGCAATGAATAAGGATGGTTACGAACATATAGACCAAGTGATAACCAAAGGAAGCAAAGCACTTGCTCCAGCAGTGTTTGAAACTGCTGCAAACGAAACAGGGGCCATAATCATAGACACACGTCACCAAACAGATTTTGTAAAAGGATTTATACCCCAGAGTATTTTTATCGGAATAGACGGCGGATTCGCTCCATGGGTAGGTGCACTTATCAAAGACACCAAACAGCCAATATTACTCGTAGCGGAGGAAAGTAGAGTAGAGGAAGTAATCACACGACTAGGCCGTGTAGGTTTTGACAATACCGTAGGCTACTTAGCCGGAGGTTTTGATGCTTGGAAAGAAGACAACAGAGAAATTGATACCATTCTATCCATACCCGCAGCTCAGTTTGAGCAAGAAGCAACCGAAAATCAACATTCAATTTTTGACGTACGCAAAAAAGGCGAGTGGGAAACGCAGCACCTAGCCGCAGCAAGCCACGTATGCCTTAGTGGAATAACCGAACAGTTAGCAGCATTTCCTAAAAAGAAGAATTTCTATGTGCACTGTGCAGGCGGATACCGCTCTGTGATAGCATCCAGTATATTGAAAATGAGAGGCTACCACAATGTGATAGACGTCGCTGGCGGTTTTGATGCAATAAAGAAGACTAATTTGCCAATGCAAAACGTTATTGAAGCTTAACATGAAGATAAATAGACTTGTACAATTTGGCCGCATACTATTAAGTTTCCTTTTCGTATTTGGGGCAGTAAGTAAGCTCGTCTCTATGCCTTTTTTTGATGGAATGGTAGCAGAGTTACTGCTAGGAAAAAACTACTTTGACAACCCTAGCGGAATGACATGGGTACAATGGCTCACCCGTGTACTTGTAGCCATAGAGTTGGTTCTTGGCCTCGCCTTATTGCAAGGCAAATGGTTTATAAAGATAGTACTTCCTGCCACTATGGGGATGCTCATACTGTTTACCATACACTTATTTTATGAAGGGTTTAGCCAGGTCAATGGATTCACAGAGGGCAACTGTGGTTGTTTCGGAGATGTATTGCCTATGACTAACCTAGAGTCTATCATTAAAAATGCACTAGGAATGCTCGCAGGCATTTTTGTATGGATTAAGTATAAGAAAGAAGATCTTTTTGCGGGTTGGGTAGCTCCTTCCATTCTTGGTCTTATTACCTTGTTTACGTTAAGCTTTGGAATAAAAAGCTATGAAGCCGTAACACCAGCAGTAGTAAGCGACTTGACATTTGTGACACCACCTGTAAAATTACCTGCGGCAGATACAACTAACATTATACCAGAAAGTGAATTGCCTGAGTTAGAAAAGAAAGCTGTTAAGAAACAAACTCCGCCGCCTACTCCAGTAGCAGAACCTAAAAAAACAGCTACAACAGATGAAGTCTCTGACGATTTACCTCAAGAAGTAACATCTGTAATACAACAAACTCCTGGAGACAAAACACTGCAATTGCTCTATACCTATGCTCCGGCTATAGCCTCACAAAATTTGGCTTATAGCTCCAAGTTAGTTTGCTTGTTTAGTATGACCTGTAGCCATTGCCAAGAAGTATATCGTGATTTGTCTGCAATGAAGGCAAGTGGCAAATTACCCAATCTGTATCTTATAAATTATGGTACAGCATACGAGCAAAACTACTTCTTCACGCAAGCAGGAGATGCAAACGATCCACATACACGTGTAGAAGAATTCTCCAATTTTAAGCGGATGCTTGAGGGTAAAACCTATCCCAGAATACTCTATATAAAAGACGGCAAAATTCTACAAGAATGGGACGTAGATACTTATGAAAAAGTTGGTTTCATGAAATACTTTGGGATCGAAAAACTAGAAGAGAAAAAAGAAGTTGGCGGACTGCAATTGGAATTACAAGACGGAGCTAGTCCGTGGTAAGTTTGTGGACCAACACAAATCACCAACAACTAAAGCATGAAACATCTTTTCGTTTTTTTTCAACTCCTCTTCCTACTATTCTTTTTTTACTTTGGTAAAGTGCTACAATTTGATTGGTTTACAACCCTACAATTGGCAAGCATAGTATTAGGATTGTGGGCTATACGCAGTATAGGAGAAAACAACTGGAGCGTATATCCTATACCCAACAAGGACAGTACGATAACCAGCACTGGCCCTTTTGGCTATATACGGCACCCTATGTACACGGCACTATTGCTCTTTATGGCAGGAATAGCACTACGCTCCTACGGATGGATTATTTGGATGGTATATGGATTATTGCTTATACTTCTCGTCCTAAAAATAGTATATGAAGAGAAACAACTACTAGCCAAACACGCAGAGTACGCAGACTTTAAGAAAACGACCAAAAAGCGATTGATTCCATATATCTGGTAGAACGGGGCACAGCCTTTGTACTTCTAGTACGCCTGATTATTCCCCTTCCAAGCCCTTTGTCAGTAATTCATCAAAAAAGCAATCTTAATGAAGCAGCTAATTACTACTCAAGTTCTTGCTGCCACGCCCAGGCGTGCTTCATCATATCCGCTATACCATACTGTGCAGACCATCCCAGCAGATCATTTACTTTGGTAGTGTCTGCATAGATTTGCTCTATATCTCCACCTCTTCGTGGCCCAATGCTGTAATTTAGTGTTACGTCGTTTACCTCTTCAAAGGTATTTATCACTTCCAGTACAGAATTCCCTTTGCCCGTACCTACATTGAACACATCTACTTTAAGATCCATTTCCTCACAATATGACAAAGCCTTAACATGAGCTTTTGCTAGGTCAACTACATGTATATAGTCCCGAATGCACGTACCGTCTTCTGTACCGTAATCATCCCCAAATACAGTAAGTTCGTTACGTATGCCAGCGGCTGTTTGTGTTACAAAAGGGATTAGATTATTGGGTATTCCGAGCGGCAATT